>Ga0066709_100004723_pt1 | contig 10979 bp, 9 predicted proteins | sample GraSoiAngelo_158_FD_79665 | JGI IMG/M metagenome (GOLD analysis project Ga0066709, IMG submission 79665) | Grasslands soil microbial communities from the Angelo Coastal Reserve, California, USA - 14_1009_16_30cm | ecosystem: Environmental > Terrestrial > Soil > Grasslands | place: USA... | reverse complement strand
GCTGCGCCTTTGCCGCGATTGAGCGGGTGCACCACTAGACGGACCGCAGACCACCGGGTGCTCCACTCGCGCGTCACGTCGGCGGTGCGATCGGTGCTGCCATCGTCGACGACGATTACTTCACTGCGCCGGCCGCGCGCGGCCAAGACGGCCCGAATCCGGGGCAGGGCGCGCTGCAGGCGAAGCTCCTCGTTGAACGCCGGAATGACGATCGCGAGATCTGGTCTCGACACATCCACGCGCGCGATGCTCGGACTGCCCTAAGCTCGCTGCGTCCCCCGATCGGGGAGGGCTGGAAGGCAACGTGCAGCGGGCGCGGGAATCACGCGGAGGGAGACGTTGAATGCTGCCGATCGGCGACCGGAACGAACCGGGTCCACCGCCCTTCATCAACATCGCGCTCATCGCGATCAACGTTCTCGTCTTCGTGTTGATCCAGCTTCCGTTCCCCGCGATCACCGACGGCTATTCCGCCGTTCCCGCCGAGATCACCACCGGTCAGGATCTCGTCGGGCCTGTGGTGGTCTCCCTTCCCGATGGCACACCGGTGCAGATCGATGAGGAGCCGGGTCCGCGTCCGATCTGGCTCACGCTGTTCACCTCGATGTTCATGCATGGTGGCTGGCTGCACTTGCTCGGCAACATGCTGTTCCTGTTCATCTTCGGCGATAACGTCGAGCGTACCTTCGGGCGATTGAAATACCTGGCGTTCTATCTCGTCTGCGGTCTCATCGCCTCGCTTGCGCAGGTCTACTCAGATCCGACGTCCGTCATTCCGAGCCTCGGCGCTTCGGGTGCGATCTCCGGCGTGCTCGCGGCGTACCTCGTCATGTTCCCGCGCAATCCGATCCGGGTGCTGATCCTCCTGCGGATCATCCCCTGGATCATCGAGGTACCCGCCGTGGTGATGATTGGCCTGTGGGCGGCGTTGCAATTCCTCAACGCCTTCAGCGGTCAAACCGACGGCGTCGCCTACCTTGCCCACGTCGGCGGTTTCGTCGCCGGCCTCGTGCTCGCTTTCGTGCTGCGTGGCGCATCCGGTCCCGGCCCGCGGATGTCGTACCAGCAGTCGTAACGAACATGGTCGCGGCGGCGCACACCAGAGCCCGCCTCGCGTTGATGCTGCTCGGGATCAGCGTTCTGGCGGCGATCGTCGGAGCGCTGTCGAGCGCGCAGCAGCTCGACCTCGTGCAGCGGATCGTCGCGCGCGCCTTCATCAGCGACAGCGAGATCGAGGCGAACGACGCGCGTCAAATGTTTGTCGGCCTGGTGCAGACGGCGATCGCCGTGGTGAACGCCCTGGTCTTCCTCGTGTGGGTCCACGGAGCGCGCAAGGCGCTTGATGCCCTCGGCCTGCAGGGACTCCGATTCGGTCCGCGCTGGTCCATCGGATGGTTTTTCGTGCCCTTCGCCAACCTCATCCGGCCGCCGCAGATCATCAACGACATCTGGAAAGGCAGTGACCCGCAGAACGATCGATCGGATCCGACATCGTGGCGGAGCGCGTCCACCACCGCGCTTGTGCCGCTGTGGTGGGGGACATTCCTGGTCACGGACGTGGTCGGGAACATTCTGCTGCGGCAGCCCACGACCACGGTCGCGCAGTTGCTCCAGTACGCGCAGCTGACCCTGGCCGGTGACGTCGCCGGCGTCTTCCCGCCCCTCCTCGCCTTCCTGATCGTCCAGGGGATCGATCGAAGGCAGACCGCCTGCTTCGCGCTACGCACCGCTCCGGCACCGATCTCCCCCGCCGTCTGAGTACATCCCCTCCGTATCCTTGGCTGGAACAGCACATGGACGGTGAGGTCGAGCGCAAGCTCAAGGAGCTGTCGTTCCTGCACGAGGTCGCGCAGGTCGCATCCTCGACGCTCGACTGGGACGAGATGCTGCGGCAGATCATCGACCGCACCACGACAGCCATGGAGGCGCAGGTGTGCAGCCTGTATCTCCTCGACAAGCGCGAAGGCGTGCTCACGCTCGCGGCCTCCAATGGCCTGAACCGGCGGGCCATCGGCCGCGCCAAGATGGTCATCGGCGAAGGGATCACCGGCTGGGTGGCGAAGGCGCGCGTGCCCCTGGCCTCACGCGACGTGCGCTCCGAGCCGCGTTTCAAGTGGGTGCCCGGCGTCGATGAGGACCGTTTCACCTCGATGCTGTCGGCGCCGCTCGTCGCCGGCGACGAGACGGTCGGGGTCATCAACATCCAGACCGTGCGGCCGCGTGACTTCACGCCGTCTGAGATCGAGTACCTGCAGACCATCGCGAACCAGCTCGCCGGCATCATCCAGAAGTCCCGGCTGCAGCGCGACGCCGAGCGCAAGCTGCATGAAGTCACCGCACTCTTCGAGGTCTCGAACGTGCTGACGTCCACGCTCAAGCTGGAGGAGGTCCTGGTCCTCAGCCTGGACCGCATCCTTGGCCTGTACCCAGGATCCTCCGGCGCGATCTACCTCGGCAGCGAACCGGATTTCGAGCAGCGGGCGACGCGCGGCGATCCGCCGAAAGCGCTGCGCACGCAGGCGCTCGACGCGCTGGCCCGTCTGCGCGCCGTCGTCGAGGGCCAACTCGTGGCGCAGCCGCTGCTCGTCGGGGATCAAGTGCTGGGCGCGATCGCCTTGCATGTGCCCGGAAAGAGCGAGTGGACCGACGAGGACCTCAACTTCATCGCCGCGGTCGCGAACCAGGCGGCGCTGGCCATCGACAAGGCCGCCCTCTACGAGGTCGAGCGCCGCACCTCCGACCGCCTGCGCGAGCTCGACCGCGCTCGTTCGGAGTTCGTCTCGATGGTCACGCACGACTTGCGTACGCCCTTGTCGGTGATCCGCGGCTACCTCGATCTGATCGGCGAGAACGGCAATCGCGCGCCGATCGGCGACGCGCTCTCTCAAGTGCAGCGGCTCGACGACCTCGTCGATCGGATCCTGACTTCGGTGCGCGCGGCCTCGCCGGAGCTACAACTGCGTCGTTCGCGGTTCGATCTACGCGGTGCCGTCGCGGAATCGCTCCGCGAGCTCGCGCCGATCATGCGGCGGCACCGTCTCGAAGCGCAGCTGCCGTCGGGGGCGCTGTTCGTGCGCGGCGACCGGCGGCGGGTGCAGGAGGTCGTGGCGAACCTGCTGCACAACGCCGCGAAGTACGCGCCCGAGGCCACCCGAGTCACCGTGCGGGTGCGCCGGCAACGCGGCGACGCCGTGGTGAGCGTCGGAGATGAGGGGCCGGGCGTGCCACTCGAGGACCGCGGGCGCATCTTCGAGCCCTACGTGCGCGTCGGCGACCCGACCCGCGTGCGGGGTACGGGCATCGGTCTGTACGCCAGCCGGCGCATCGTCGAGGCGCACGGCGGTCGCATCTGGCTCGAGGGTCGCGAGCCCGCCGGCGCGACGTTCTCGTTCACGCTCCCGCTCGCAAGCGCCGCGGCTTAAGCTTCACGCATGGACGGATACACCATCGTCAAGTTCGTTCACGTGCTCTCGGCGATCATCGCCGTGGGCTTCAACGCGTCATATGGGCTGTGGCTGGGGCGCGCCGCGAACGACGAGCGTGTCCTGCCGTTCGTGTTTTCGACTCTGCACCTGGTCGACAACGTCGCGAACGCGTTCTACGGCCTGCTCCTGGTGACCGGTCTGACGCTGGTTTTCATCGGCGGTCTTGACCTGCGGACGTTCTGGCTTGCCGCGGCGCTGCTCCTGTACATCCTGGCGGTGATCGTCGGCGTGGTGCTGTACCGGCCGGTCCTGGCGCGGCAGCGCGCCGCGCTCGCGTCGGCCGGCGCGAAATCCGCGGCGTTCCAGGCCGCGTCGTCGCGCGGCCGGACGCTGGGGATCCTGACCGCGCTCATCGTGGTCGTCATCGTCTTCTTGATGGTCACGAAGCCCACGCCGTTCGTGTCGTGACGCGAGTCCTCGTCGTCGACGACGATCCGGCTATGGTCGGCATGGTGGCGATGCTCCTGGGCAGCGAGAGCTACGAGGTCGTGACCGCGTACGACGGCGAAGCGGCCCTCCGCAAAGTGCGCGACGATGCCCCGGACCTGGTGGTGCTGGACATGCAGCTTCCGCGAATCAGCGGCGACGAAGTCTGCCGCCGGATCCGCGAGACGAGCGCGTTGCCGATCATCATGCTCACCGGACGCAAGGAGGAAGAGGAGAAAGCGCGCCTCCTCGAGCTCGGTGCGGACGACTACCTCACCAAGCCGTTCGGCAGGAAGGAGCTGGTCGCGCGTGTTCGCGCCGTGTTGCGGCGCGCGTCGGGCAATACCGCACCAAAGGCGCCGGTGTCGCTCGGAAGCATCGCCGTCGATCCGGCACGGCACACGGCCGCCGTCAAGGACAAGCTTTTGGAGCTGACGCCGATCGAGTTCCGGCTGCTCGAGATCCTCGTCCGTCGCGGCGGCGAGGTCGTTGCGCGCGAGCAGCTTCTGCGCGCCGGATGGCCCGACGAGCGCGATCCCGATCCCGAATGGTTGAAGCCGCATCTGGCGCGGCTGCGTTCCAAGCTCGGCGAGGCGGACGCGCCGGTACCGGAAAACGTTCGTGGGGTGGGGTACCGGCTCAGCTAGCCACTCCGGTACCGTGACGTGCGATGTGTCATCCGGAAGTGCCCCTCGGCACCATACCGCCGCCGGTCCGCACCGAAGACGTCGACCTGAAGCTGCAGACGATGGAGCGGATGCCGGCATTGCTGGCGATGCCCGACCGCACGCCGGCTCCGGCGGTGCTCATCGTGAACGACGTCATGGGCCGCTCGCCGTTCTACGAGAATCTGGCCCGGCGCCTGGGGCAGGCCGGTTACATCGCTCTAGATCCGGAGTATTTCTTCCGCGAGGGTCCGGTCGCTGATCGAGAAGCCGCCTTCGCGCGGCGCGGTCGTCTGGATCAGGCGCGCACGCTGCGTGACCTGGAATCCGCCGCGGCATGGCTGCGCAAACGAGATGATGTCAGCGGCGGTGTCGGCAGCATCGGTTTCTGCATGGGTGGGACCCTCGCGCTCGACCTTGCCGCCACCGGCGCGATCGACGCGACGGTCTGCTACTACGGGTTCCCGGCCCGCGAATCGGACTCGCCGAGGGCGGCGCCGGCGCCACTCGAGATCGCGCCGCAGATACAGGGACGCGTGCTCGGCTTCTGGGGCGATCAGGATACGGGCGTCGGGATGGACAACGTCGAGGCGCTCCGAGAGGCGTTCTCGAAGGCGCAGATCACGCACAAGTTCCACATCTACTCGGGCCTCGGCCACGGTTTTCTGCGCGCGTTCTTGGACGACGAGGGGTCGCCCGGACACGAACAGGCATGCGAAGCGTGGGTGTACACGCTCGATTTCCTGCGGGATGCCCTCCGAACCTAGGTCCGTCTCTGCCCAGCGTCTCAGCTACGTGTCGAGCCGGTGGAGCGCTCGCGGGTGTCGACGGCTTCGACTCTTTTCCCCTCCGCAAGGTGGTCTGGTCACGGCCGCATCCACCTAGGGTCTGACGGGCCACACGGCTCTGCCGCCGGCCGAAATAGAACTTGAAAACGCTTCCGCTGATTTGCCCCAAATGCGGCGCCGCACACGAGTCGGCGGCGCGATTTTGTAGCGCCTGCGGCAGTGCTCTGGTCGCGAGCGAATCGTTCGGCACGCCGATCCACGGCGCTCTTCGGTCCGGCGCCGATCGTCTCGGGCGCGTGCTAGCGACACTCATCGCGGTCGCATTATTGGTTCAGGCGAGCGCGGCGATCCTACGCGCAGACTCGTTTGCGGACCCGCTGAATCGATGGCTGTCGGCCGTCGCGTTCGTTACCCTCCCGATGGCGCTCTGGGGCCTTCTGCTCTGGGTGGCATCACAAGGACGATCTGGGAATGCAGGTCGGATCTTGTCCCAGTCGGCCGTCGCGTCCGGCGTCGGACGCCTCGCCGCGGTTCTCGCAGGGCTCGGACTACTTTTTCTGATCAGCGGCGTTGTCATCTCCTCCGCGCAACTGGAGGCAACGCCGCCCCGGACTTTCACCGCTTTGATCCTCATCGCGGCTCCGGCCGTCTTCTGGTGGGTCGTCATGTGGCCACGATGGTCCGATCCAACGGCTGTCGGCACTCAAACAGCCATAGGCCGCCATCGCATGCTGCGACGTTTCGGCGCCGCCTGTCGTGCGCTGATCAGCCTCGTTCTGGCGTCCGTTGCAGCGTTCGTTGGCTCCGTCGCCTTCATGCTCCTAAGCGCGGCTCTCGCCGACTTCCTTCACCTCGATGCCTGGATCGCGAGAACGATGTCGATCGCGCCGGTGCCGACAGCGTTCTGGGGCTTCTTCGTCTGGCTCTGGCCACGTCTGTACCGCGAGACCACAAAGAGAGGGGAGCGGGTCATTGCCGAGACGCACCGCCGAGGCTACGTCGCCACCACCGCGAGTGGCGCACGCCAACTCCTTGTCGCGCTACTCGCTGGCGCCGTGTTCTTCCTCGCGAGCAACGTCGTGGCTTACTTCGGTCGAGTGGACATTGCCTTCGGCCAATGGATCCAACCCGCGACAATTCTGCCGGGACTCGTCGGGTTCGTTGTGTTCCTTCGCTGGCCGCGACTGTATCGCCCGGTCTTCCGTTCGCGTACACGCGCGGTCGTTGCCATCACGGTCGCGCTCGCGCTCGTCCCGGGACAGCTCTACGCACTCGAAAACTACGACCGCGGGCCAGGCATCGAGCTGCGTCAGGCGGCGAGCTTGATGATCTCCCATACGTCGCCGTCGGCCGCCGCGCAGCTTTTCGCTGTGCGCCAAGAGTTCTGGCCTTTCCACCCGCTCTCGATCAAACCCGACGCCGGAACCGCTTTCGAGTTCACGACGCGCGCGAACACGTATCTCTTCTTCGTCGACGAGACACCGGGCCTGCGCTTCGCGCACACCGTTCGGTACGTGTTCGTCGACGAGCGAGGTGACATCACCACTCGCGAGGAAGAGTCGCTGCCAAGCGTGAACGGGCTCCATTGGGAATTCGACCAAGAAATCATCGTCGACGGCCGCGTCCTCACCGTGCTACGAGATGCGCGCGAGGCTCCGGCGCCAGTCGAGCCTGTCGCACGGACGGGTCCGGATGATCCCGCGGTCAAGCGGCTCGCCTTGCTGATCGACGGCGGTGAGGCCCGCCCGGCTTGGATCGATTCACAGAGCGCCCGCCACAACGCCATCACGAAGAAGTTCGGCGAAGACGCGGACGCGTTTGGCGCCATGCTCGCGCGCGAGGGGTTCGAAACGCGTCGCGGCGCCAGTCGCATCGATCTAGCGGCGGAGATCCATCGCATCGCGACCGAGACGCTCCCCGGCAGCGACGTCGTCTTGTATTTCAGCGCGGACGGCGGCGCCGAAGGAATGACGCTCTATGGCTCGGGCACGTTGATCGGCTATCGGGAACTCGCGGTCTGGCTCGACGAGATCGATCCGCGCGTCAAGCTCACCGTGATCCTGGATGTGTCGCAGTCGGCTGGTGCCATTCCGTATTTGATTCAGCGGGCCAACACCGTCGTCGTGAGCGCAGCGGGGAATGATCTTGCGACGCCGATCGGTATCGGCCCCGAGGACGAGAGTTTCACCTCCCGAGCGCTCGCCGCGTACAAGACAGCTGCCGCGGACGGCAATGGCGACGGACTGGTCGACGTCCGGGAAGCATCTACGGTGGCCGCCGGCCGTCATGGCCACGGTGCGAGCGTGACCGCATCGGATGCCTCGCCGGCCATCGCGTGTGAGCCGATGCTGTGGTGGGTCGGTGACGATCCGGATGTCGTCCTCCGCCGCGACGCCGCGAGGTGGAACCAGATTGCGGATCAGTTGCGGCGTGAGCTCGCGGGTAAGGGACTCGCTGAGATCGATGCGGTCGCGCGATCCGTCGATCCCTGTCTTCGCACCACTCCCGTGACCGCTGGATCTTCGGTCGTCAGCGTCACGAGCCAGGCGCTCTATGGGCCAGGAATCGTCACGTATCCGACGGGTTCTGGCTGGCGCCTGTACACATTCACGCGCCCCGATCCCGACCATGCTCGAGTGCAGTTTTCTTGGGGCGACGTCGCGGTTGCGCCTGCCGGCCCGTACAGCATCGAGCTCCTCGCCGTCGTACGCCCTGAATCAATCTGCCGCTGGAATGGATTCGGGTGCGAGGTCAATCCCAGTCCGAGGTCATTTCACTTCGCCAGGTACCGCCTCGGAGATACGGCCACGCTGGTCTGGCGCTCCGAAGACCTGATCGGTGAGGGACGCATTCTCTCGCCGACGCTGCTGCTTGCAAGCTACGCCGACACACCGTCACGCAGCGCATCGGCCTCGCATTCCCTGCACTTTCCGGCATTCGATGAGTTCGGTTATCTCGTTCTCGGCCAAGCGCTGTGGAAGGACGGAACCGTCATCGCCAGACGGGACTATCCGAGCCTCGTTGACACCGTTGATCATTTCCTCGATGCGATGCAGCGCGGTGACGTTGCCGGCGCCACGCGCTACGCGACGAGCGCCTCCGTTGTGGATGGCTGGGCGGGCACGTCGGATGATCTCGAACCGCTGGACGCACCGCCGGGCGCGCTGGACATCGAGCTCACCGAGGAGCGGTATTGGGAAGCATTACCGCCGGAGTTCCGTGGATCGCTTCCGGCACGAACGCGATTCACATGGCCCATCACGGGAGGACGGTTGTTGCTGGAGCGAGTCAATACTGGCTGGCGTGTCGCAGCCATTGTGCGCACGCCCTGACCTCGCGAGTCTTGACTCCGTCGATCTGAGCTTTGCTGTCTATGCGGCTTTCTGCTCTTCGATCTCGCCGGCGGGGGTGCGAACCGGCAGCGCGATCCAGGCGATGACCAGCGCGAGGAACGAGGCGAATGCCAGGAACTCCATCTGCTGTCCTCCTTCTCTAGTGCTGGTACGCGACTTCGCCGTGCTGCGAGGCGTCGAGCCCGAGCGCTTCCTCGTGCTCGCGCACGCGCAGCCCGACCGTGAGATCGATGACCTTGACGATGACCGCGGTCACGACGATGGCGTAGACCCACGTCGCGGCGACCGCGATGAGCTGGATCGCGAGCTGGCCGGGATTGCCGTTGAACAGGCCGTTCTGGCCGGCAGCGTTGATCGCGGTGGTGGCAAACAGACCGGTCGCGATCGCGCCCCAAGTGCCGCCGATGCCGTGACAGGCCCACACGTCGAGGGCGTCGTCGATCTTGAGACGCGGGCGGAGCTGCATCGCGAGGTAGACGAAGATCCCAACGCCCAGGCCGATGATGATCGAGGCCGGCACGTCGACGAATCCGGAGGCGGGGGTGATGGCGACGAGGCCCGCCACGGCGCCGATCGTCGCGCCGAGCGCCGACGGCTGGCCGCGGTGGATCCAGGACACGGTCATAAAGGTCAGCGCGGCCATGGCCGCGGCCGTGTTCGTGACGACGAACGCACTGGTGGAGAGCTCGCCCGCGGCGATGGCGCTACCGGCGTTGAAGCCGAACCAGCCGAACCACAGCAGCGCCGCGCCGAGGACGGTCATGGTCGCGTCGTGCGGCTCCGAGTGCGTACGCCGACGACCGATGAGCAGCGCCGCGACGAGCGCTGACACGCCGCTCGAGACGTGCACTACGGTGCCGCCGGCGAAGTCCAGCGCACCGAGAGTGCGCAGCCAGCCGCCCGTGCCCCAGACCCAGTGCGCGATCGGGTCGTACACGAAGGTGGCCCACAGCAGCGTGAACAGCACGAAGGCTTTGAAGCGCACGCGCTCGGCGAACGCGCCGGTGATCAGTGCGGGCGTGATGACCGCGAACATCATCTGGAAGGCCATGAAGGCCTGGTGCGGGACCGTTGCGCCGTAGTCCGGATTCGGCTGGGTCGTGACACCGCGCAGCCCAAGCCAGTCCAGGTTGCCGATGACACCACCGACGTCGGGACCGAACGCGAGCGTGTAGCCCCACAGCACCCACTGCACGCTGATGAGGCAGAGGACCAGGAACGAGTGCAGGATCGTCGACAGGACGTTCTTCCTGCCCACGAGCCCGCCGTAGAAGAAGCCGAGCCCGGGAGTCATCAGCATGACCAGCGCGGTCGACATGAGCAGCCAGGACGTGTCGCCGGTGTTGATCGTGGGTGGTGTCATGCCTGCGAGGTTACGCACGCGAGGTTCGGCAGACAGTTGCGGCTCGGCTCAGGGAGCGTTGCGGTTCGGGTACGTGTCCGTTCCTACTTGGTCGACGCGCCGACGGCGCGAATACGCACGTCGCCATCCGATCGAGGTCACGCTCGCTTAGCTGGTCTGGCACAAGTCGACGTTGCGCACGCGGTCGCCTGGCAGGTTTGCGCCCCGGGCGGGCAGGCTGCATCGTCGGAGACCCATGCAGACTGCCTTGCAGGCGACCCTGAGCGGCGAGGTCCGCAGGCGGCTGGGTGGCCCGATCGCGCAGCTGTTCCTGACCAGCGCGCTGATCCTGTTCGTCGAGCTGCTCCTGCTCCGCTGGGTCCCAGCCTCGATCATCTACTTCGGCTTCTTCACCAACGTCCTGCTGATCGGGAGCTTCCTCGGCATCGGCATCGGTATCTTGCTGGGCCGGCGATTTCCGACGCAGCGCGCAGCGATGTTCGGGCCGGTGGCGCTACTGACTGTCGGGCTGGTGTCGCTGACCCGATTCGACGTCGTGGTGCGCCCGAGTGACGAGCTGTTCTTCGGCCTGACCGAGCAGGCCGGCGAGTCGAACTACCTGTTCGTCTTGCCGCTCGTGACCCTGCTCGTGGCCGCGACGCTGGCGGTCCTGGCGCTGCCGCTCGGGCAGCAGCTCCGTTCGCTGCCACCCTTGAAGGCCTACGCGACCGACGTGGCCGGGGCGATCTTCGGCATCGCGCTCTTTTCTGTGTGCTCGCTGCTGCAGACGGCGCCGCCGGTGTGGTTCGCGCTCGCGGGCGTGCTGACGATCGCGACGCTCGCCGCGCCCGGCGAGCGTCGCCGGCTGAGCCTGCTGTTCTGCCTCGTGCTCCTGGTCGTGTTCAGCGCCAGGCAGGGCG
>Ga0066709_100004722_pt1 | contig 10980 bp, 7 predicted proteins | sample GraSoiAngelo_158_FD_79665 | JGI IMG/M metagenome (GOLD analysis project Ga0066709, IMG submission 79665) | Grasslands soil microbial communities from the Angelo Coastal Reserve, California, USA - 14_1009_16_30cm | ecosystem: Environmental > Terrestrial > Soil > Grasslands | place: USA... | reverse complement strand
TTTCTTCGCCGGCCTTGAGCATTTCCGAGATGAGTTGTGGACGGCGCGGGGGACCGGAATGGCTGCGGTCATGACGGCCGCCGGGACCGCGTTCGAATCGCTGACGGCCGCGGTCGCCACCGCGGCGATCGGGGCGTCCGCCGCGATCGTGCCCACGACTGGAGCCACGAAACGGCCGCTGAAAGCGCGAACGCGGGTTGCCACCGATACGCGCGGAATCACGCGGAAAATCTTCGCGAGGAGCCGATGGGCCGCGACTGGTTCGAGGAGCGCGCGTTTCGCCGGGAAGCAGGATATCGAGATCTTCGGAAACGGTTGCTTCGACAACGGGCCCGCCGGAGGAGGCCGCGATCACTTCGGTTTCGGAGTGAACGTGCTCGACCTCGAAATGTTCCTCGGATGATCCTTCGGACGCACGCGCTTCTTCCGATTCAGCATGAGCGAGCTCGCTTTCCTGTTCTTCCTGTTCTTCTTCATGTCCTACTTCGCGGGGTTCATGGTGTTCGCCCAAGGCGGCGACATGCTCGGCGTTTTCCTGAGCCATATCAGCGGCGAAGTCCGCGCGATCGGCGGCGCGGCGGGCTTCGACCTCGGCGACGTCTTCGGCGCTAAGGCCCGAAGTGTTTTCAGAATGAACTTCTTGAACTTCCTCAGCGGCATCAGTTTCCTCTTCCGTGTCTTCTTCTTCAAAGACGGCGCCGCCAACGACGGCATCGGCTTCTGCCGATGCGGTGGCTTCTTCGTGTTTGGCTTCGACAAGATCGGCAGACAGAGCGGCGACCTGATCGTCGTCCAGATCCACATCGTTGCGGGCCGGCTCACATTCCTGCGCGGCAGGCGCTTGCGGCGATTCCGTTTCGCCGGGAGCCACTTCCCCAGCGGCTTCCGTGCCAGCGTCGGCGAGCAACCAGCTTGGCAGGCCGCCTGAAAAGCGGCGTGGAGCGCCAGCGGAGCCAGAATTGGCAACAGGAAGGCTGTTTGGTCGTGGAGAATGCTCTTCAGTGGCGACCGACTCGATGCGCGATTCCTGCTCGACAACGGGCGCCGGCGACGGAGAAGCTACGGGCTTATCGCGATATTTTGCCAGCGATTCGCCGGGGAGAACAATCGCTTCATCCGCGATATCAGCAGGCGAAGGGCCTGTACTGCGCGGACCTTCCTGACGGCGGTTGTCATATCCACGCTGCTGGCCGCCGCGATTGTCATATCCGCGAAATTCACCGCCCTGCGGCGAAGCATATTTGGAGGGAGGAAGATTGCGTCCTCCCGGACCACCCTGCGGACGACCACCACGATTACGGCCGCCCCGGCGTCCCCAGCGGCCGCCGCCGCGATTGCGGTCACCGCCCCGGCCATAATTCTGGCCCTGGCGATCATTGCGATCGTTGGAGCGACGCGGATAGTTTTGAGTAGGGTTGAAACGCGGCGAGAAATTCTGCGGCGCCGAAGCGTTGGAATCCGGTTGACGCTCTTCGCCTGATTCCGCGTGCTGACCCTCCGCAGACGAAAGTTGTTCGCCCGCAGATGGCTCCCCGGATTGCTGAGCAGAGTCGCCAGCGGAAACAGGCGGCTCCTCCGGCGATAGCGCGCCGTGCTCCGCGGGAGACTGAGGACGGAACTCCTCGTGATGCGGTTCTTCGCCCGGTTCGGTGTGCCGTTCGGCGGCGCGAGAGAGGGATTCACCCGGAAGCAGCTCGACGGGTGAGCCGTTGTCCGCAGCGATCGCCGGGACAGCGGTACGAGGAGCGTGCTGTTCGGAAGACTGGCCGTGCTCGTAGTCCTCAAGGTTCTCGAAAACGTCGCTGACGTAGAGAAAAGCGTCTCCATCCAGGCCAATGTCCACGAAAGCAGACTGCATGCCGGGGAGGACGCGTGTAACTTTTCCTTTGTAGATGCTGCCGACGAGAGCGAATTCCTTTTCCCGCTCGATGTAAATTTCGACTAGCTGACCTTCTTCCAAAATCGCGACCCGCCGTTCGTGGGAGGACGCGGAGATAACCAATTCTTTTGACATGAAAACTCCTTGTAGGTGACGCCGGCATAGCCGGAGTTCACCGCAGGACGCATCGCCGCAAGCTGCTGCCCAGCGCGAGCCCAGAAAAGCGGAGCCGTTCCCGGCATTGCCGGGAAGGACACTGGGCGCACGTATAGGAAGATGGCTTGGCGTTCGAAGCCAGAGGGAAAAGATGTCCTCAGTCTATCGAGGTTGATCCGTTGCCGGAAACTGGCTGGGCGAACGGCGGACGATGCTGTCCTCACTCTAAATCCTTTTTGCGCGTGACCCCAGCCTGGCCGGGGCCAACAATTCCGATTACTTCCAATTACTTCTCCGGGGGCATTCCGACGGAGTGGGAATGCCACACGGCGCTGGCGGGCCGGTCAGTTGACGAAGCGGCGAAGCCGCACGTTCATCACCAGACCAATCGCCAGGAAAACAAACAACGTGGCGGAGCCTCCGTAGCTCATCAACGGCAACGGAATGCCGGTGACAGGCATCGCGCCAATCACCATGGCCACGTTGACCAACACGTGAAAACCGAGCGCTGCTGCAACGCCCATGACGAGAAACATTCCCGCGCGATCTTTCGCACGTTGAGCATTCTGCACTAAACGCAGCAGAAGCGCCATATATAACCCGAGAGCCAGAAGCACTCCCTTAAAGCCCTGTTCTTCAGCCCAGGCCGACATGATGAAATCCGAATAGCGGACCGGGATGTAGCCCAGTTGATTCTGCGTACCATTGCCGAATCCTTTGCCCCAGAAACCACCCGAGCCCACGGCAATCTTGGATTGCAAGAGTTGATAGCCGGAACCCTTGGCGTCTTCTTCCGGGTGCAGGAAAGAAGTGATTCTCTCCCGCTGATACGGCTTGAGGATACGCCTGCTGACGGGGGGGTAAAAGACCGCCCCGACCAACAGAATCCCCGCTAAGGAAAAGACCGCTGCGTGTTGCCACTTTAGGCCCGCCAAAAAAGCGCCAACTGCCACCATGGGCATGAGCACCAGGGCCGTACCCAGGTCGGGCTGCTTCAGGATCAAGACCAGCGGAAACCCCACTAGCAATCCTGCCTTGATGAGGTCCCGAAGATCAAGCTCATCCGAGCGCACTTCCGCAAAGAAGCGCGCCAACACAATGATTATAACCAATTTGACCAATTCTGACACCTGGAGGAGTTCACCGATCCCGGGGATGTTAATCCAGCGCTTGGCGCCGAACCGGGTGTGGCCCACGGCAAGAACGGCGACGAGGGCCGCGATGCTGAGGAGATACAAGAGAGGAGCCTGGTCCAGGATCAGGTGATAGTCCACGCGCGAGAGCGCGAACATCAGAACAAACCCGATGGCCAGCCAGCGCACCTGCTTCAAATGCATGCCCGAGAGCGAACTGCCATGGGTGGCGGAATAGATTTCTATTACGCCCAGGGCGCAGATGGTGGCGAGAATGGCAAGGAGCCACCAGTCGTAATCGCGTGTTCCGGGTGCGTCTTTCATAGCGGAAGTTGAAAGCTCAAAGTTAAAAGTCTAATGCCAAACGCAACGCTTGGCCGAAGAATGGATGCAGGTTGAATCTATTTGTACAACGTAGTGTCATCATGCGCTCAACGCTCCCGTTCCGAGACGGGCCGAGCGGTTGCGGCGGAGGCGGTGTCTTCTGTTTTGAGGGCCACGCGGGGTGCGGTCACCGCCGCTCGAGTGGTTTTGGTCTTGTGTTCAGGCGGGGGCTCGGTGGGCCTGGTTTGGGTGGTGTACTGCCCCTGGGTCTTCTTGTTCTTCTTGTCGTAGTAGGCCTTGATGATATCGCGCGCGACGGGCCCGGCCGCTTCGCCTCCATGCTTTCCGCTTTCTTGTACAAGGACAGAAACAACAATCTCGGGATTGCGGCGCGGAGCGTAGCCGACGAACCAGGCATTGTCTAGAAACTTCTTCTGCTTGGCAAAGCGATCGCGGGTAGTGTAACCGATCACCTGAGCAGTGCCGGATTTTCCGGAGAATTCGATGTCTTGTAGCTTGAGTGCGGCGCCAGTGCCGCCCTTGTTGATCACGCCGTACATGTCGTCCGTGATTTTTTCGACAGTCGAGTCAGAGAGCGGGAACTTTTCTTCGCCAACGTTGGGCGCGTCTTTGAGCATGTGCGGCTGCATGAAGACGCCGCCGGAAGCGATGCCGCCGATCGTGCGGGCGAGCTGCAAAGGCGTTGAAGTGACGGCTCCTTGGCCGATGGCGACCGATACCGTCTCGCCGGGATACCACTTACGGTGAAATACGCGCTGCACCCATTCCTCGCTGGGCATCAGGCCGGTCTCTTCGGACGGAAGGTCAATCCCGGTTCTGCGGCCCAGCCCAAACTTGGAAGCGAAGTATGATATGCGATCAATGCCCAGGCGCGTCCCTAGGGTGTAGAAGAAAATGTCGCAAGATTGATTGACAGCCTTATGAATGTCGACGGTGCCGTGGGCGGGCTTGTGCGACCAGTAGACCCAGCATTTGAACTGGCGGCCATAAAACGTGCCATAGCCTGGGCAAAACACGCTGAAGCTCTCGGGAACAGCTTTGGTTTCGTACATGGCGGTAGCCATGACGATTTTGAAGACGGAGCCGGGCGCCAGTTGCGCCTGAATCGCGCGGTTCAGCAAAGGCTTCTCAGGATCTTCGTTTAGTTTCTTCCACTCTGCCGCAGAGACGCGAATGGCGAAATCGTTGGGGTCCAAAGCAGGATGACTGGCCATGGCCAAGACTTCGCCAGTGCGCGGATCGAGCGCGACCACGGCGCCCGGTCGCGCGCCCAATGATTGCTCGGCCACTTGCTGCAAGTCGAAGTCGATACTGAGCTGAATTTGTTTGCCAGGAATGGCTTCCTGTTCGGAAAGCCGCATGTCTTTCATCTCTTTGCCGACACTGTTGACAACCACGCGGCGCTTGCCGTCCGTGCCCATCAGGATGTCGTTGTACTGGCGCTCGAGGCCGAACTTGCCGGCAAAGTCGCCGGGGCGAAGCTTGCCATTGCTGGCTTCGATTTGCTGCTCGCTGACTTCACCCACGTAGCCCACGGCGTGAGAGAGGAAGCCGTCGGGCAGATAGCGGCGGCGGGAAACGGAAATCATTTCGAGCACAGGGATATCGGAGCGGTGGGATTCAATGTAGGCAACGTCCTCGGGCGAAGCCTCGGGCTTGATGATGATGGGCTGAAACTTGGGAAGATCCTTTGCACTGTTGAGCTGGTCCTTCAAGTCATCCAGGGAAATGCCGAGGCCATCGGAAATGGCGCCAAGATGTTTTTCCACCTGAGCCATGTCGTCGCGCAGCAGAAGGACGCTGAAGGAGGGCCGGTTGTCGACCAGAACGCGGCCGTCACGATCGAGCATACGGCCGCGAGGGGCGATGATGGGAATTTCGCGGACGCGGTTGCGCTCCGCGAGAGTGGCGTACTTGTCAGAATCGATGACCTGGAGTTTCCAGAAGCCCAGCAATAACACGCCGATCATGCCCACGATGACGTAGGAGGCCACGGCGAGCCGCGCTTGCGGCAAACGATTGTCGTTCCGAAACCAGTAAGACACGAAAACCCCGCGCGCGAGGAGCCCTCTCAGGACTTCCTATTTGGTCCAATTACGCCGGACTGTACTCGCGTCACGAAAAATCTACAGCGTGGGTTTCGAGTTGACCCTTTTCAATTTACAACTGGGTCAGGCTCAAATCGTCCTTCGAAAATTTCCTCGAATCTGGGCAACGAAAAAATCTTCGGGAGCTCCCGCAATGCGCTGGACTGAAGCTGCGCGAAGCAGCAAAGTCATTTCCACCGTACCACTTGGGTGGAGGTGCCGCAAGCCGTCCGCAAGGACAGGTTCCAGGTTTGCATCGGCGTTTATGGTGGGCGGGACGCAGAGCGGGTTGCCCGCGCGATGGGCGTCACGTTATTGTAGAAAATTCTCTTATGCCTCGCGAAACCAACATAGATAAGCCGATGCGACTGGCGCTGATAGGCATGTCCGGCGCCGGGAAGACATTCTGGACAAAGAAGTTGGCGGAGAAGAGGGCACCGGCCATCTTTTGCGACGACAAGATCGAGGAACGTCTGGCGCCACGGCTGGGGCCGGGAGGGTATTCGGGAATTAACGGCGTGGCCGCGTGGATGGGCTGGCCGGACAGCGCGACCTACGCCGAGCGCGAGGCCGCATACCTGGCGGAAGAGATTCACACGCTGGATGAAGTTTTGCAGGAGCTTGAGGAGAAGCCGGAGGCCTCTCTCGTTCTGGACACCACCGGCAGCGTGATTTATGCGGGGAGTCATTTGTTGATGCGTTTGCGACGGCAGATGACGATTGTGTATCTGGGGGCGACAGCGAAGGAACAGCAACTGTTGATTGAAAGATATTTGGGCGACCCGAAGCCGGTGTTGTGGCGTGGCGCGTTTCAGGCGAAGCAAGGGGAGACGCCGCGGGAAACGGTGGCGCGGTGCTATCCGGCGTTGATCGAAGCGCGGCGCCGAAGTTACGAAGCGCTGACCCACTGCACGCTGCAAGTTGCGGCGCTGCGCGATGGGACAATGGATGCCGACGCGTTTTTGAAAATGGTCCAAGGCAAGGGCGCGTGGGCCCGCTGAGAAAACTGTTGAGTGGAATTCCTTGAGATACCGGAGCACATCAAGAAAGGCGCCGCTCACTTCGTTGCGTGGAGCGGTGTTGCGCGGCTTGGCGCCGGATGGCGGGCTGTACATGCCTGCGGAAATTGCGCGGCATTCGGCGGAAGAACTCGAAGAGTTCAGGAAGCTGCCGTTTACGGAAGTGTGCTTTCGCGTGGTGAAGCCCTTCGCCACGCCGGATGTGCCGGAAGAAGTGCTGTGGCAGATCGTGAGCGAGGCCATCAATTTTCCAGTGAAGCTGGTTTCGCTGTCGCCAGGGCTGCATATCCTGGAGCTGTTTCATGGGCCAACCCTGGCGTTCAAGGATTTTGGTGCGCGATTCATGGCGCGGCTGATGGGTTATTTTGTGCGCGGCGAATCGCGGCCGCTCACGGTGCTGGTGGCGACTTCGGGTGACACGGGGAGCGCGGTGGCGCACGGATTTCTGGGTGTGCCGGGGATTCGCGTGGTGATTCTGTATCCTTCGAAGCGCATCAGCGAGGCGCAGGAAAAACAGTTCACCACGCTGGGCGAAAATATCACGGCGCTGGAAGTGGCGGGCACTTTTGACGATTGCCAGCGGCTGGTGAAACAGGCGTTTTCGGACGTGGAGCTGAACAAGACTGCCTTTCTCACGTCGGCCAATTCCATCAACGTCGGAAGGCTGTTGCCGCAGATGTTTTATCACGTGGCGGCGTACCGGCAGTTGCCGGTGGCCTCGGTGCCGCTGATCGTGTCCGTACCGAGCGGGAACTTCGGCAATTTGACGGCGGGAATTTTTGCCAAGCGCATCGGCCTGCCCGTCGCGAAGTTCGTGGCGTCGACGAACGTGAATGACGTGGTGCCGCAATACTTGCGGAGCGGACAGTTTTGCCCGCGGCTGGCGACGGCCACGTATTCGAATGCGATGGACGTGGGGAATCCCAACAACTTTCCGCGGCTGCTGGACCTGTGCCGGGGGCGGCTCGAAAACGTGCAAAAAGAAATCTGGGGCCACGCGGCGACCGATGAAGAAACGCTGTGCGAGATGAAAGCGGTTCACGAGCGATTTGGATACCTCGCCGACCCGCATACGGCGGTCGGGATTTTCTGCTGGGAAGCGTACAAGATGGAGCACGCGGAGCCCGCGCAGGGATTGGTGTTGGCAACGGCGCATCCGGCGAAATTCGCGGACGTTGTGAAGAAGGCGATTGGCAGCGCTCCTCCGCTTCCGGAGCGGCTGGCAGGATATTTGAAACGCGAGAAGTTGTCGCTGCCGATGTCGAGCAAGTATGAGAACTTCAAAGAATTCCTTGGGTCATAATTGAAGCTGCTCCCGCCGGTGGCATGGGTTCAATGGATAAACATGGAGGTTTTTAATGGGTCAAAGTTCCAGTGACCTGATAAAACTCCGGGCAGATTTCAACGGACTTTTTGGGGAGGTCCTATGTTTGTCACACAGAGAGACTTGTACCGACGAGAACGGAAATCCCGTCGTTGTGCGTGAAGGTATGTGCGCGCTGGCATACGATGAAGATCAAGACGAGAATGGCAATAGAGATGACCTCATCGCAACTGGAGTTGTTGCAAAATCTCCAGGCTGGCTTCGGCGCGAAGGGTCGGTGTGGTGTCTGAGAATAGACGATCAAGGGGTTCGGCACGAGTCTGACCTCTCGGATTGTGATTGACTTTGGCTTAAGACGGGCGGCGGAGGCGGTCGAGGAGGATGAAGAGGAAAACGGCGACCAGGGCGTTGACGAGTGCGGCAGCGAAGAGATGCAGATTGAACCAGGGTTCGGGCTGCGCGAGCAAAATGCGGCGCGTCATGACGATCACTGCCTGATGAACCACGAAGAAGGCCGCGGTGAGCGCGAACCGCGCAGCAGGGTGTTCGGTGTCCAGACGCGCGCCGATGGACGAAGCAAGATAACCGATGATGGTTTTCGCCATCCCGAACAGGCCCAGCGGAACGGTGGGGCCGCTGAGACTGTCTTGCAACAGGCCGATGGCGGTTCCCAGCAGAAGCCCCGTAGAAGGATTGCGGCGGCTAAGACCAAAATAAATAGTCACGAGCAAGGGCAAATCGAGAAGAGCGGCCCTGGCGAAATGGAGTGGAAACCAGGCCTGAATCACCAGCGCCAGCAGCGTGGCGATGAGGATCGCGCCGGTGCGGAACTTGTGCACCTCGATGTGCGATTCGCCGATGCGGAGATCAAAAGCGCTGTTCATGGGTTGGACACCGGTGCGGGGTTCGATGTAGCCGGCGCCGCTGGCTTGGCTGCGGCGGAATCAGTTTCCTTCAGCGGATGGAGCGTCAGAAGTACGAGCACTTCCTCCAGCTTTTCGAGATTCGCGGCGGGCTTGATGCGAATCTGCTTGAACTGATTGCCCGCCTTGATTTCGGTGATAGTTCCAACGGGCAGGTCCCGCGGGAAAATGCGGTCCATGCCGCTGGTGACCACGCGTTGGCCTACGCTCACCTCGTCGTCGCTAGGAACGTATTTCATGGTGATGAGTGGTTCGCCCACGCCGCCCACCGGGCTTTGGATTCCCGAATCAGCGACCTTGGCGCCTACGCCGCTTTCCCTGTCTGTCAGCAAGAGCACCAGGGAAGTGTTTGGATACGCTTCGATGATTTTTCCAACTACCCCATCCGGGGTGATGACCCCCATGTTTCTGCGAATGCCGTCATGTTCGCCGCGGTCGAGTTGAATTGTCAGGCTGGCGGTACCTACGCTTCCCCCGATGACGCGCGCAGCAACCATGGGTACATCGGCTTGCGATTGGCGGAAATGGAGCAAGCCGGCCAGGCGGTCGGCTTCCGCAGCCTTTCCTTCGAGCTGAGCGATGTGCAGTTTCAGCGCGTCATTTTCGCGGTGCAAGTCCTCGTTGTCTTTCCTGGTGCCGCGCAGGGCGAAGTAGTTGCGCCAGACATCGCGAAACCAACCGAATCCGTAAGAACCCGCCCGCTCAAAGGGCGAGACCGCTCCCACGGTCCAAGAACGAATCAGGCGCCCTTGGGAATCGCGCTTGTTCTGCACGGCGAGGAGAAGGACTTGCAGGACAATCACTCCCGCGAGCAAGACCAGCGATTTGTGACGAGAGGGCATGACGGCCATTGAGAATCCGAAATTAGAAAATCGAAATTGGAAACTCGAAATCTTCCGCTAGCTAAGTGCAACGTTCATAACGCAGTTCTAAGACCAAGACTATTGCTTCTGCGAGTGCTTGCTGGGAACGAGCCCTCGCACGCCAACCCCTCCGAGAAATTGCAGCGATCCCCAACAACCGAAACATCGCAAGCAGAAACTCTTCAGTCGATGCAGACCATGCGAAGCAGCTTGAAATCGCTTAGCATTTTTCCCGTGCCGAGCACCACGGACGCCAGCGGATCATCGGCGATGGAAACGGGCAAGCCGGTCTCTTCGCGGATGCGCTTGTCGAGATTCTTCAGCAGAGCGCCTCCGCCCGTCAGCACGATGCCGCGGTCGCTGATGTCCGCGGAGAGCTCCGGTGGTGTGCGCTCGAGCGCCACGCGCACGGCATTCAAAATGGTGGCCACGCATTCGCTGAGGGCTTCTCGGATTTCGCTGTCGTCGATGGTGACCGTGCGTGGCACTCCTTCGATGAGGTTGCGGCCTTTCACTTCCATGGTGAGCGGCTTCTCCAGCGGATACGCCGAACCGATTTCCATCTTGATCTGTTCCGCGGTGCGCTCGCCAACGAGCAGGTTGTACTTGCGCTTGAGGTATTGCATGACGGCTTCATCCATCTCATTGCCGGCCACGCGCACCGAACGCGAATACACGATGCCGCTCATGGAAATCACCGCGATGTCGGTAGTGCCGCCCCCGATGTCCACGACCATGTTGCCCGAGGGCTCCTCAATCGGCAGCCCCGCGCCAATGGCCGCAGCCATGGCCTGCTCCACCAGATAAACTTCGCTGGCGCGCGCGCGGTAGGCGGAGTCTTGCACGGCGCGTTTTTCCACGGGCGTAATTTCGCTGGGCACACCGATAACGATGCGCGGATGCACGAGGACGCGCCGGTTGTGCGCCTTCTGAATGAAATACGTCAGCATTTTTTCTGTGACTTTGAAGTCCGCGATGACGCCATCTTTCATCGGCTTGATGGCCACGACGTTGCCGGGAGTCCGCCCGAGCATTTCCTTGGCCTCGCGCCCCACGGCCACCACTTCGCCGCTGGACTTGTTGATGGCTACGATGGAAGGCTCGTTCACCACAATGCCTTTGCCGTGCGAGAACACCAGAGTGTTTGCGGTGCCGAGATCGATGGCGAGGTCGGAAGAAAACAGACTGAACACCGACCTCATGTTGTAACCGTTCTCGTTCATCCCTACTTCCCCCCGCGGAGCAAGAGTC
>Ga0066709_100004720_pt1 | contig 10980 bp, 11 predicted proteins | sample GraSoiAngelo_158_FD_79665 | JGI IMG/M metagenome (GOLD analysis project Ga0066709, IMG submission 79665) | Grasslands soil microbial communities from the Angelo Coastal Reserve, California, USA - 14_1009_16_30cm | ecosystem: Environmental > Terrestrial > Soil > Grasslands | place: USA... | reverse complement strand
CCGAAGAGGAATCGCGCGGCAACGCGCCGGACGTTCGTATCGACGGCGGCGACCGGGACGCCGAACGCGATCGAGGCGACGGCCGAGGCCGTGTACGGCCCGACGCCCGGAAGCACCTGGAGCTGCGCGGGATCCGGAGGGAGCCGGCCAGCGTGGTAGCGGACCGTGACGCGGGCGGCCTCGTGCAAGCGCGCGGCGCGCCGGTTGTAGCCCAAGGCGCCCCACGCTCGGACGACGTCCGATCGCGGGGCGGCCGCCAGGGCGGCGATCGACGGGAACCGGGCGAGGAACGGACCGAGGGCCGCCGCCACGCGAGGAGCCTGCGTCTGCTGGAGCATGACCTCGCTCACCAGGGTGCGGTAGGGGTCGGGAGCGCCCGTTCGCCAGGGGTAGGCCGCGCGCCGGGGCCGGTACCACCGGAGCAGCGCGCCGTTCGCATCCACGCGCGCAGGGTACGCCCGGGGGACTTTCGCCGTGAGGTCCCACCGGGTAGGCTCAAGCCCAGCGCGATGGCCACGATTCGTGACGTCATGCACGAAGGGATCATCTCAGTCGAGCCCTCCTCGACCGTTGCCGAGGCCGCCACGGTGATGGGCGGCAAGCACGTGGGCTCAGCGCTCGTCATGGAGGGCGACGCGGTGCTCGGCATCTTCACCGAGCGCGACATCGTGCGAGCCCTGTCGCAGGACTTCGACGCCCCGGGCCACCAGGTCTCCCACTGGATGACCGCCGACCCAACGATGGTCGGGCCCGACATGTCGGTCGAGGATGCGCTCGGGCTGATGCGCGCCGGCGGCTTTCGTCACCTGCCGGTGCGCGATGGGGACCGGGTGGTCGGCATGGTGTCGATCCGGGACTTGGCGGGCGCCGGCAGCGATCCCGGCGGCGCGAGCTAGCTTCGGAGGAGCGCCGGCAGCTCGGCCACCGAGCCGATGACGTGGTCCGGCGCGCCGCCTTCCCGGTCGTCGACGCCCGGACGGAACTTCCCCGATCGAACGAGGACGCCCGCCATCCCCAGCGACTGCGCGGCCAGGACGTCGTAGGCGAGATCGTCGCCGACCATCGCCACGCGCTCGATCGGGACACCGAGCGTCTCGACCCCCTGCCGGAAGAACGCGGGTTCGGGCTTGCCGACCACGACCGCGCGAACCCCCGCGGCACGCTCGAGGGCGTCCACGTACGGGCCCGCGTCGAACTTCAACCCCTCGTCGGTGAGCCACGTGAGGTTGCGCTGCATCGCGACGAGCGCGGCGCCCCCCACGAGCAGGTTGAGCGCGTGGTTCAGGTTCGCGAACGTGAACCGGTCGTCGGCGCCGGCCACGACGACCACGTCGGCGGACCCATCCTGCGCGATGGTCACGCCCTGGAGGTCCTCCAGGATGTCGTCGGTCTCGCCCAGCACGTAGCACCGCGCGCCCGGGTGGCGCTCGCGAAGGTGGGCGCCGGTCGCTGCGGCGGCGGACAGCAACTCCTCGCGGTCCACGTCGAAGCCTCCCTCGCGCAGGATCGCGGCGAGCCGCGTCCGCGACAGCATCGTCGTGTTCGTGATCAGGCGAAAGGGGATCTGGTTCGTCCGGAGCCACGACACGGCATCGGCCGCCCCGGGGATGGGACGCCAGGACACCGTGAGCACCCCGTCCATGTCGAGGAGCACCCCCTCGACGTCCGCCAGCTCCCCGGCCATGGCTAGCGGCGCTCTTCGATCGTCGCGCCAGCGCCGCGAAGCTCCTCGAGCGCGCGCTCGCCGTCGCCGGGCTGGAGGTCGACCGCGCGGACCGCGTCCCGCGGCACGACCACGTCGAAGCCCAGCCGAATGCCGTCCAGCCCAGTCTCCTTCACGCAGTAGGCGGTGGCGAGCCCGACGATCACGATCCGGTCGACCGCGTGCTCCCGCAGGCTCCCCTCCAGCTCTGTCGCGGCGCGGTCGCCCGAGAGAGGGTCGCGCACGCTGAACGCCGAGTAGCCGTCCTCGCCGCCAACCCCCTTGCGAACGACCGGTCCATCCACGGTGAGCCCAGGATGGAACGCCGCGCCCCACGTGTCACGCACGCAGTGCACCGGCCAGATACCGCCGTCCTTCCGGAAGTGCGGCGTGACGGGCGGGTGCCAGTCGGCCGAGTAAACGACGATCGCGCCGCCAACTCTCGCATGAGTGATCTCGTCCTCGGCGGCCGCCACCACCTCCGGGCCTCCCTGGACCGAAAGCGAACCCTCCGGGTCGGCGAAGTCGTTCTGCACGTCCACGACGACGAGCGCCGTGGCCGGCCCGTAGTCGATCACCGCCCCTCCTCGAGCAGCCCAAGGTAGCGCTCGAACCAGTCGCCGGCGAGTTCCGCGACGGCCTCGAGCGCCCCCCGCTCCTCGAATAGGTGCGTCGCCCCTGGCACGATCGCGAGCTCGTTCGGGCATCGGAGCGACGCCTGTGCCTCCCGGTTTGCGTCCACCACTTGCGGATCCCACCCGCCCACGATGAGGAGCGTCGGTGCCGTCACGTCGGCCAGCCGCGACGCCGCGACCAGGTCGGGCCGTCCGCCGCGCGACACGACGGCCGCCACCTCCTCGCCCGACTCGCCCGCGGCCCAGAGCGCCGCGGCCGCGCCCGTGCTCGCGCCGAAGCAACCGATCGGGAGCGACCCCACGTCCGGCCGGGCGCGGACCCACGCCGTGGCATGCAGCAGCCGGTCTCCGAGCAACGGGATGTCGAACACGTTGCGGCGGTCCTTCGCCTCGGCGTCGGTCAGGAGGTCGAACAGCAGCGTCGCCATGCCGCGCTCGCGAAGGACCTCGGCGACCATGGTGTTCCTGGGGCTCAGCCGGCTGCTCCCGCTCCCGTGCGCGAACACCACGATGCCCTGGGGGTTCGGCGGCGCGGCCAGCTCGCCGTGCAGATGGACGGGAGCGGCCCCGCCGACCCCGAACGCCACGATCCGGACGACCCGCTCCACCCCACCATCTTCCCTCCCGACGCCATTCGGGAACCCGCGTATCCTCGGGCTCGTGCACCTGTTCGACGATCGAACCCACTCCGTGCGCGATCTCGCCGTCACCCCGCGGATGACGATCTACGTCTGCGGGATCACTCCCTACGACGCCGCGCACCTCGGCCATGCCTTCACCTACACCCACTTCGACGTCCTGGTCCGGCTGCTCCGTCACGCCGGCGCCGAGGTCCTGCACGCGCAGAACATCACCGACGTCGACGACGACATCCTGCGCGTCGCGAAGGAGCGTGGCGAGGATTACCTGGAGCTCGGCAACCGGGAGGTGGCCGGGTTCGTCGAGCAGATGCGCGCGATCGGGAACGAACCGCCGACGTTCTCACCCCGCGCCACCGAGTTCGTCCCGCAGATGATCGAGGAGGTGCGGAACCTGCTCACGGTCGGCCACGCGTATGAGTGGAGCGGCACCGTGTACTTCCGCATCGCCTCCGACCCCGACTACGGATCGCTCTCGGGGCTCACGCGTGAGCAGATGCTCCCGCTCGCCGAGGAGCGCGGCGGCCACCCCGAGGATGCGAACAAGGACGACCCGCTCGACTTCGTCCTGTGGCAACGCTCGGTCGAGGGCGAGCCCTGGTGGGAGAGCCCGTGGGGGCGCGGCCGGCCCGGTTGGCACATCGAGTGCTCGACCATGTCGCGGAGCCTCCTCGGGCAGCCGCTCGACATCCACGGGGGCGGAACGGACCTGATCTACCCGCACCACGAATCCGAGACCGCGCAGGCGGAGTGCGGGCATCCGACCGATACACCGTTCGTGCGGCGATGGATGCACACGGGCACCGTGTACATGGCCGGCGAGAAGATGAGCAAGTCGCTCGGGAACCTCACGTTCGTGCGCGACCTCCTGGCGCGACATGGCCCCATGGCCATCCGCGAGTTCCTTCTCCGCCACCACTACCGTGAGGACTGGGAGTTCGACGAAGCCGCGCTCGACCTCGTCGCGGACCCAGGCGAGGGTCCGGCAAGTCGGGAGGCGTTCCTCGGGGCGCTCGAGGACGACCTGAACACGCCGGAGGCACTCCGCGTGCTCGACCGGGCGGCGGCGCTCGGTGACGTGGCCCTCCGCGACGAGTGCCGGGACCTCCTCGGCCTGAGCGAGGTACGCTCCGCGCCATGACGGAAGCGGTCGCGCTGGACCCCGCTGCGTTCGGCGAGCTGGAGCAGGGGTTCCGAGGGACGCTCGTTCGTCCCGGCGACCCGACCTACGACGAGCACCGTCGGGTTTGGAACGGCTCGATCGACCGCTACCCGGCACTCATCGCACGATGCGCCGGGGCCGCCGATGTCATCGCCGCCGTCCGATTCGGGAGGGCGACCGGCCTGCTCGTCGCCGTACGGGGCGGTGGCCACAGCTTCCCGGGTCAGTCCACGTGCGACGGCGGACTGGTGATCGACCTCGGCATGATGCGCGGGATCCGCGTCGACCCGCAGGCGCGGACGGCACGTGCGCAGGCCGGCGTCCTGCTCGGCGAGCTCGACCGGGAGACGCAGGCGTTCGGCCTGGCCGTTCCCGCCGGCATCGTGACCCACACGGGACTCGCCGGCCTCACGCTGGGCGGCGGGATCGGCTGGCTGATGCGCAAGTACGGCCTCACGATCGACCAGCTGCTGTCCGTCGACATGGTGACCGCCGACGGCGAGTTCGTGCGCGCGAGCCACGACGAGAACGCCGAGCTCTTCTGGGGCGTGCGCGGCGCGGGCGGCAACTTCGGCATCGTGACGGAGTTCGAGTTCCGGCTGAACCCCGTCGGGCCGTTCGTGATGGCGGGCCCGGTGTTCTGGCCGATGGAGGAGTCGCCGAAGGTCCTGCGCTTCTACCGCGAGTGGATCGCCGACGCGCCGGACGAGCTCACGACGATCGTGGTGCACCGGCACGCGCCCGCCCTGCCGATCATCCCGCGCGGCCTGATCGGCAAGCCCGTCGTGGCGGTCGCGGCATGTTACGCGGGGCCGGTCGAGGACGCCGAGCGGGTCCTGAAGCCACTCAAGGACTATGGCCCTCCGGTGCTCGACCTCTGCCAGCCGACGCGCTTCGTCGCTCACCAGGCGCTGTTCGACCCCTCGTTCCCGGCCGGGCACTGGTACTACTTCCGCTCCGCGGACCTGGGCGAGCTCTCCGACGATGCCATCGACATCGTCGCCGACCACGCCATGCGCATGACGTCGGACCTGACCGCGTTCCCCATCTTCCAGCTGGGCGGGGCGATCGCGCGGGTCGGCGAGGACGAGACCGCCTTCAACGGCCGAACGAGCGGCTTCACGATCAACGTGAACGCCACGACCGCCACCGCGGAGGGGTTCGACGAGGAGCGCGAGTGGTCCCGGGGGCTCTGGTCAGCGCTGGAGCCCTACCACACCGGCGTGTACGTGAACTTCCTCATGGACGAAGGCGAGGAGCGCATCCGCCAGGCCTACGGGCCGGCCCGCTACGACCGGTTGAAGGCGCTCAAGAGGCGCTACGACCCCGACAACTTCTTCCACCTGAACCAGAACATCCCGGCCGACTGAGGCCTTTTCCCTGGACCGGAACCGGGGTCCGGGCGTAAGGTTTCGCGATGGGTTCCCGCACCCACGACCTCGCCGGCGCGCCACTCGTCATCAAGCTGGACGATGACGTCCAGACGCTGCACGTCCTCGGCGTCGGTGCTGGCGTCGTTGGCCGCGCGACCGGCCTCGCGCTCCGCGACCTCGGCCACCGCGTGCGCTTCGCCGACATCGACGACGGCGTCGTCGAGCGGCTGCGCGCGGAGGGCCTCGAGGCAAGCCACATGGCGAACCTCGACCTGGCAGGTGTCGACCTCGTCCTGGTCTCGGTACAGACGCCCACCTTCGAGGACCACGCCGACCTGCGCTACCTGGAGGCCGCGATCGCCGACATCGGCGAGGCGCTCGGCCGCGCCGCCGCCTCCGAGCCCGATCGGTATCGGGTCGTGGTCGTGCGAAGCACGATCCCACCGGGAACGACCGAAGACAGTCTGATCCCGGCGCTCGAAACGCGGTCGGGCTTGCGGGCCGGCGAGGACTTCGGCGTGTCGATGACGCCCGAGTATCTGCGGCATTGGAACGCCCAAGCCGACGCCGGCGCTCCACGGGCCAGCGTGGTCGGCGAGCTCGACGAACGCTCGGGCGACCTGGTGGAGCGCCTGGTCGCGCCGTTCGGGCGCCCCATCCACCGGATGCCCATCCGGGCGGCGGAGTTCCACAAGTACGTCCACAATCTGGCGAACGCGGCGAAGATCTCGTTCTTCAACGAGCTCCGCGAGGTGGCCACGTCGATCGGGGTCGACGCCGACCGCGTGTTCGGCCTGGTCACCGAGACCGCGGAGGGACTCTGGAACGCTGCCTACGGGACGCTCGACCTCGGGTCGTTCGAGGGGTGCCTCTCCAAGGACCTGCGCGCGTTCCTCAGCTGGGCGGCCGAACGGGGCCTCGAGCTGCCCCTCCTCTCCGGCGCCGAGGACACGAACCGCCGATCCGAGCGGGGCTGACCCGTGCGCGTGCTCTTCCTGATCGCCTGGTTCGCACCCGCCGCGGTGGCTCTGATGATCGCGCTCGGCGCGCTCATCGCCCATCGCACCCGGACCCGCGCGCGGCGAACCCGGCTGCAGGCCACGATCATGATCGTCCAGATCACCACGATCGGGAACGAGGAGACCGTCAACGAGATCGTCCGGGCGATCCGTTCCTACCGCCTCGACTTCATCAAGCGGATCTGGGTCGTCACGGAACCTTGGGCGAAGGCACGGTACGAAGGGGTCGACGAACGCATCGTCGTGCCCGAGGGCTTCCAGTGCCGCGCGCGCTACAAGGCGCGCGCCCTCGAGTACAGCCGGCGCCTGCGGGCCGCGCGGGGCTTGGACCGCGAGGACGTGAAGATCGTGTTCCTCGACGACGACAGCCTGCCGACGAAGCGCTACCTGCAGAAGGCCTTCGAATCCGACGCCGACGTGTGCGAGGGCATCACGGCCCCGCGCCGCGGCTACGGCCGGCTGCTCTCGCACATGGACGACCTGCGCACGATGAACTGCCTGTTCGCCTGCTCGGTGTTCCAGGGGCTGGGGCACCCCATCCACGTGCACGGCGAGGGCCTGTGCGTCCGCGGGTCGAGCGAGGCGATCGTCACCTGGGACTTCCCCGTCTTCGCGTCGGAGGACCTCGTCTTCGGGCACTCGGCGCTCCTTCGTGGGATGTCCTGGGGGTTCATCTGGGAGTACATCCAGATCACCTCGCCGTTTACGTGGCACGACTTCCTGGTCCAGCGGCAGCGGTGGCTGTGGGGGAACATCCATGCCATCCGGCACGTCCTGCCGCTTCGCACGACGTGGCCGGTGATCCTCAAGTATGCCCAGGGCACGTTCACCTTCGTCGTGTCGAGCCTGGGGATCGCGTTCGCCCTCACGGGCAGGCTGCACGCCGTCGCGCGCCTCGCCCCCTGGCTGTACGGATCGCTCGCGCTCTGGCTCGTGACGTTCGCGTTCTGCGGGGCGATCAACGCGGGCGCCTCGCGCGGATGGCGTCGCGCGCGAAACCTCCTCTTCGCGCCGCTCCTCGCGTGGGTGACCTCGGCGGTCGCCATCGGCGTCCTCGTAGTGGCGCTCTTCAAGGGCGACCCCGGCCGGTTCGAGGTGATCGAGAAGACCAACCCGAAACGGCGTCAGCCGAAGCCGCCCGCGCCGCCGGTTGCGCCCTCGCCCGACGACATCACGGTGGTGCTGCCGGACGCCGAGAGCCTCCTGGACATCTGGCGCTAGCCTCACCGGATGGCCGAGCGCATCCTCACCATGCGGGAGCTGAACCGCGCGATGCTCGCGCGCCAGTTCCTCCTCGAGCGAACGTCGCTCCCCCTGGTCGCCGTGGTCGAGCGGATGGGCGGGCTGCAGACCCAGTATGCGCCCTCCGGCTACCTCGCCCTGTGGACGCGGATGCGCACGTTCGCCCGCGCCGATCTCACCCGGGCGATGGAGCGGCATCGCGTCGTCACGGGGACGCTCATGCGGGTCACGATCCACACGGTCTCCGCGCGGGACTACCCGCTCTTCGCCGAAGGCGTGCGCGCCGCGCGACGAGCATGGTGGCTTCGGCTGCACCGGGGACGGCTCCGCGGCGTCGACATGGAGAAGGTGGCTCGGCGCGTGCGCGGGTATCTCGCCGATGGTCCGATCCCTCGGCGGGAGCTGGTCGAGCGGCTCCGGTCGGACGGGGTGCCCGACGCAGGATGGGGAGGGGTCGGGCTCTGGGTCGACCTGTTGCGGATCCCTCCGTCGGGGACGTGGGAACGGCGAAGCGCCGACCTCTACGGGCTGGCCGAGACATGGCTCGACCTGTCGAGGGCGAGCGAGGCCGAAGGGTTGGCGCACTTGGCACGCCGTTACCTGGGGGGTTTCGGACCGTCGCCCATCTCGGACATCGCCCGATGGGCGGGCGTCCCGCCCACGGCCATGCGGACGGCGGTCGAAGGGATGCGGCTGCGTCGATTCCGCGACGAACGAGGCGCCCAGCTGGTGGACGTGCCGGGCGCGTCGCTCCCGGAGGGCGACGTCGAGGCACCCGTCCGGTTCCTGCCGACGTGGGACGCGATGCTCCTCGTCCACGCGCGCCGGACGGGTGTCGTTCCCGAGCCCGTCCGCCCGCGCGTCTTCAACACGAAGACGCCGCAGTCCGTCTCGACCTTCATCGCCGGCGGCGAGGTCGCCGGGACCTGGCGCCACGACGGCGAGCGCGTCGTGGTCGAACCGTTCGCGCCGCTCCCTCGTTCGATCCGCCGCGAGCTGGACGACGAAGCCGAGCGGCTGGCCGAGCTCTATGCCGAGTCGCCGAGCCTGCTGCACTCCACGCAGCGCGAGGTCCAGGGCCGCGCCTCGAGGCGCTCGAGCGGGATGGACCGGCCGCACCGGTCGCAGCGCCCGTAGGTCCCCTCGTCGAGCTTCGCCACCGCGCGGTCGAGCTCCGCGATCGAGGCCGCGATCGATCGCGCCGCCGCGGTCGTGTTGATCCGGTCCACCGCCTCGTTCGTCCCGTCGCCGATCCGCTTGCCGAACGAGAGGTTGCCGACGGGGTCGGCAGGTCGTTCCGTCAGGCGCGCGAGCTCATCGGTGAGCTGTCGCCGGCGCGCGGCCAAGGTTCGGCGAAGCCGGTCCGGATCCACCGATCAGCTCGCGCCCCGCTCGCGGAAGCTGACGGCGACGCCTTCGGGGTGATCGGGGGTGCGGTTGACCACCCGCTTGGTGGAGATCGTGCGGTCGCCCGAGCGCCGGGGTCCCGACCAGAGCGCCGGGACCGCGTCGATCGACCACGCCAGCCGGTACACGATCGATTCGTAGTTCACGCGCCACCCCTGGAAGTGCGGCCAGGCCTCGTTCGCAGTTCGCACCATCGGGAACCCGACCGACTGCAGCCGCGCGATGCCCTCGTCGAACTCGGCGCGGGTGATGACTGTGCCGGCGTCCGGGCGGGGGTCCTCGTCATACGGGATGCCGACGGTCGAGGCGAGCTGGCGGAGGCATCGAAACCCCATGGCCAGGCAGAGGCGTCCCTCGATCGGCAGGTCGTCGGGCGCCACCGCCGAGTACAGCGCGGCGGAGTCCATCACCGCAAGGAGCGAGATGAGCCACGAAGCCATGGGATGCGGCGAGCGGAACCGGATGAGGATCGGGTAGCTGGAATGGCTCTCCGCAACGTCGGCCGCCCATCGCTCCCATCGGCGGTAGAAGCTCGGCAGCTCCTCGGTCGTGATGGTGTAACGGCTGCGCGCGAGGAGCTCCGGACCCCACGCGGGAAGCCCGGCTCGCACCCCGAGCAGCGTCACTTCCGTCTCTCTGCGGTTGAACGCGCCGTAGAGGGTGGGGAGGTACGCGATGAGCAGGGCCACCACGATGAGCCCGGTCGCCCCCGCGACGAAGTCGACCGCGGTGGGACCGCCGCCGTGGGTCGACGAGAATCCGAGCGTAAACAGCGACGAGCCCGATTCGCGCAGCGCCACCCCGAGGTTGCCGGTGGCGGGCCAGAGCATGAGCCCGTACGCCAGCAGGTAGCCCGAGAGCCAAGCCAAGAGCATCACTAGGAGCTCGATCGGCGCCTGAAAGGCGAGGATCCGGGACCGGAGTTCCATCTTGTGAACCCGCCCCGTGACCGGCGGGAACACGGCGTTCAGGGCTCGATCGACGGCGTTGAAGAGGTGGCCGGACCGAACGCCCGGCGTCACGAGCGTCTGCAGGACACTCGCGGAGATCGCGAGCGCCAGGATGATCCCGACGGCGAGCCCAATAACCCTAATCGTCTCCACCAGAGGTCAGCTTGCCGGCGGGCCTTCCCCGGTCAGGGCCGTGGCGATGCCGCTCAGCGTTGAGTCGAAGTCGTATGCCCGCTGTCCATGCTGGCTGAGATCGAGTCCAAGATCCTCTTCCTGCTCACTCACTCGCAGCCCCATGGTGTGCTTGATGGCCAGCGCGATGAGCGCACTGACCACGAAGGAATAGGCCGCCACGGACACGACCGCGACGAGCTGGTGCCCCAGGAGGCTTGCGCTCCCACCGTAGAAGAGTCCGTTCTTGCCGCCGATCGCGGCCGTGCCGACCAAGCCGATGAGGAGGGACCCGATCACGCCGCCAACGAAGTGAACGGCCAGCACGTCGAGCGAGTCGTCAAGATTGAGCTTGAACTTCGCGCTCATGGCGAGGGCGCACAGCGCGCCGGCGGCGACCCCGATGACCGTGGCACCCAGCAAGTTGACGAATCCGCAGGCGGGTGTGATGGCGACGAGGCCGGCCACGGCCCCGGAGGCCGCCCCGATCGGGGTCAATTTCCCGTGCTGGAGCTTCTCCACCGCGATCCAGGAGAGGAGCGCCGCGGCAGTGGCCGTGTTGGTGTTCAGGAACGCGTGCGCCGCTAGGTTGTTGGCGGCAAGCGCCGAGCCAGCATTGAAGCCGAACCACCCGAACCAGAGGATCCCCGCGCCCAGCACCGTGAAGGGGATGTTGTGTGG
>Ga0066709_100004719_pt1 | contig 10980 bp, 8 predicted proteins | sample GraSoiAngelo_158_FD_79665 | JGI IMG/M metagenome (GOLD analysis project Ga0066709, IMG submission 79665) | Grasslands soil microbial communities from the Angelo Coastal Reserve, California, USA - 14_1009_16_30cm | ecosystem: Environmental > Terrestrial > Soil > Grasslands | place: USA... | reverse complement strand
GCCTACCGGCTCGGCATCACCGCCGGAGACCGCATCACCGAGGTCGATGACAAGCCGCTGCCCAAGAACATCACGAACGACGACGTCTTCAAGCTGCTGCGGGGCCCGACGGGAACCCTGGTGAAGGTCACGATCGATCGCCAGGATGTCCCGGATCCGCTCAAGTTCTCGATCGAGCGCGCCAAGATCCCGATCGAGAGCATTCCCTACGCCTACATGATCAAGCCCGGCGTCGGCTACGTTCGCATCATCCGGTTCTCGCAGACGACCGGCGAGGAGCTGGAGAAGGCGCTCGCGACGCTCCGCGGCCAGGGGATGAAGTCGCTGCTGCTCGACCTGCGCTCCAACTCGGGCGGGCTCCTGTCGCAAGCGGTGGACGTGCTCGACCAGCTCGTGCCGGGCAACAAGTTGCTGGTCTACACGCGCGGCCGGATCCCGTCGTCGAACGCCGACTACAGGAGCAGCGAGCGCAAGAAGTTCCTGGAGGGGCCGGTCGTGGTGCTGATCGACCACGGCAGCGCGTCTGCGTCGGAGATCGTGTCGGGGGCGATCCAGGACCTGGACCGCGGCCTGGTGGTCGGCACGAACTCGTTCGGGAAGGGCCTGGTGCAGAACCAGCTCAGGCTCTCGAACGGCTCCAAGCTGCTGCTCACGATCGCCAAGTACTACACGCCGAGCGGGCGGCTGATCCAGCGCGACTACACGAAGTATTCCGATCGCGCGGAGTATCAGGAGGAGGCCTACAAGGTGGACGTGCCCAGCGACTCGGTGCTGGCCACGCTGCCCAAGTTCAAGACCGCCGGCGGGCGCAACGTGTACGGGGGCGGCGGCATCTATCCCGATGTCATCCTGAAGGACGATCCCAACCTCACGCAGACCGAGGCGAACCTGATCTCGAACCGTGTGTTCTGGGAGTTCGCCACCCACTACGTGCACCAGCACAAGGACGTTAAGTGGTCGCCGGAAGCGCTCTCCTCCAAGAACTTCCAGTTGACCGAGCCGGACTGGACCCAGTTGCGCGACATCGTGAAGGCCCGCAAGGTCGCGGTGCCCGACTCGGTGTGGCTGAACGACAAGCCGTTCATGGTGCGGCAGATTCGCGCCGAGATGGCGAGCAACACGCTCGGCCAGCTGGACCGCTACAAGGTGTTGATCGAGGACGATACGCAGCTGAACCAGTCGCTCGAGCTCTTCCCGCGCGCGAGCAAGCTGATGTCGGGCAACCTCGACCCGGCGACCGACGCCGCAAAGAAGCGCTGAGCGGCACGTAAAGATTCAACGGCGGCGGGCGCGCCTTCCGGTGCGCCCGCCGTCTCGCTGGTGGGGCAACGGTTACTTCCCACTAGCCCGCGATGTCTGCATTCACTCCGGCTCGGCCTCGCCGCCCTCCGGGTCCGCGTGGCGGGCGGGGTTGCGGACCGTGACTACGTCCCCGATGCCGAACCCGAACCTCAGCGCGGCGTGGCCGCCGACCTGCGCGATCTCGAGCCGATTGCTCGACCCCACGATCGCCACGAGCGTGCCGATCGGGGCATCCCCGTAGGAGCGGGCGATGCCGCGGATGCGGCGGCCGCCGAGATCCACCGCCAGCCGGTCCTCGCCGACGCCGCGAAACTTTGACCACAGGTCGCCGGCCATGATGTTGGTGAGCGCGTTGCCGAACCGATCGATGTAGGTCACGCGGCCCGACAGCGAGCCGTCGGTATCACGGCACTCGAGGCGCTCGAGCCGCACGGGGTCGTGGATGCGCGGCCCCAGCGCGTCGATCGCGACGCCGCGGGCGAGATGCGCGGCGACGGGCGCAAACACGTCGCGGCCGTGGAACGTTCGGCTCACCGGCTGGCGGAAGTAGTGCTCGTCGGCGAGCACGTGGACGACCGGATCGGGGGATCGCAGCGCCCAGTCCAGCACGCCGTTGTCGGGGCCCACGAACAGCTGGCCGCGGGCTCGCACCGCGAGCGCCCGGCGGGTCGTGCCCACGGTGGGATCGACGACGACGAGGTGGACCGCGCCGGGAGGGAAATCCTCGGCCGCGGCCTCCAGGATGAACGCCGCGCGGCCGATGTCGCCCGGCTCGATCGAGTGGTTGAGGTCGACGATGCGGGCGTCCGGACACACCTCGTGAATGACCCCGTGCACCACACCCGCAAACCAGTCTTCGTAGCCGAAATCCGAGGTGAACGTGATGATCGGGGCGCTCATGGGACCGGGAGCCTAGCACGCTCCGCACCCAACGGCGCCTCCGCCCCCGCCAGCATCCCCCGCAGCAGCTCCCAGGCGCCGTCCACCGTGAGCCGCTCGAGACAGCGCAGGTCGTCGCACTGGTCGCGATGGCACGGGCTGCACTCGACCCGCGCGTAGTACGCGCGATGCCCGAGTCGCTCGGGGTAGGGGAAGAACATCGCCGGACGGTTGCGGGACATGAGCCCGAGCGTCGGCGTGCCCGCGGCGACCGCGGTGTGCAGCGGCCCGGTGTCGCCCGACACGAACGCGGCGCACAGGAACTGGAGCGCCACGAATCGCGCGATCGGCCACCCGACGATCGCACGCGCCCGTCCCGGCAGGAGGCTCGCCACGATCGCAGCCACCTGCTCCCGCTCCGAGTCGGCCCCGGTGACGAGGGCGATGCCCGCCGGATGGGCGTCGAGGAACCGGCGCGCCAGCTCCACGAAACGATCGGCGGCCCAGCGCCGCGTCGGCCAGCGCGCCCCGGGATGAAAGCCCACGCACGGCGCCCGCGCGGGGACGTCGAGTCGAGCCAGCTCGGTGCGCGCCTCGTCGCGACGCGCCGGGCTCACGTGCAGCTCCGGAACCCGGTAGGGAGCGGGCCAGCCCAGCGCCGCGATCGAGGCCAGGTGGAACCCGATCGCCGACAGCGTGCGCGGCCGGGCGTGGTGCGTGTAGAGCGCCGAGCGCCAGCCCTTGTGCGGGTAGCCGACGCGCACGCGCGCGCCCGACATAAACGCCCACAGCGCCGTGCGCGGGTTGCAGAAGAAGTCGATCGCCACGTCCGGCGCGAAGCGGCGCAGCGCGGCGATGAGCCCGAGCGTCTGGCCGACGCTCGGATGGCGCGGCACGACGAACCGCGCGGCGAGGCGCGGATCCTCCTCGAGCAGCGGTGCTGCGCCCTGCTCGACCACGAACCCGATCTCCGCCGCGGGGCAGGCGGCGCGCACGGCCTCGAGCGCCGGCAGCGTGAGGCAGATGTCGCCCAGGAAGCGGGGTCGCAGGAGCACCACCCGGCGCACGCGCTCTGGATCGACCGGGCGGACGGCGGACATGCGGTGGAGTATGATCGCGGCTGCCGGCCTAGACCAACCGTCCGACCCGAAAGGACCGCCCGTGCCCGGTGACTCGAACCACGACCGGCCGCGCCGCGCGAGCACGCGAGCGGTGTATGGAACCGCGCGCCGCGCGGCGGGTACGATGAGCAGCCCGATCGTGCACTCCGCCACGTTCACCGCCTCGAGCCACGCGGCGATGCTTCACGAGCTGGAGCTCGGCGCGGCCGGCGACTTCTATCAGCGCCTGGGGCATCCCACAATCCGCGCCGCCGAGCAGCGCCTCGCCGAGCTCGAGGGCGCCGAGGGCGCGCTGCTGTTCGCCTCGGGCATGGCGGCGATCTCGAGCGTGCTGTTCGGCCACCTGCGCGCCGGCGAGCACGTGGTCGCGCTCAGCCAGTGCTATGGAGGCACGATCGAAGCGCTGCAGTGGGGGGTGGAGCGCCTCGGCTGGCGGTGCACGTTCGTCGACGCGCGGGAGCCCGACGGCTGGGAGGCGGCGCTTCGGCCCGATACCCGCATCCTGCACGTGGAGTCGCCGACCAATCCCACGCTGTGCATCGTCGACATCCGCCGCGCCGCCGAGCTCGCGCATCGCCGCGGTGCGCTGCTCACGGTCGACAACACGTTCGCCTCGCCGCTCGGCCAGCATCCGCTCGAGCTGGGGGCCGATCTCGCGATCTACAGCGCGACCAAGTCGATCGGCGGCCACAGCGATCTGCTGGCGGGCGTGGTGCTCGGCGCGGCGGGGAAGCTCGAGCCGTTGTGGCGGGCGCGCCCCGTGTTCGGCGGCACGTCGGATTCCACGACGGCGTGGCTGATCGAGCGCAGCTTGAAGACGCTGCCGATGCGCGTCGCCGCTTCCAACGCCAATGCGCTCGCGCTGGCCGAGCGGCTCGCGAGGCACCCCGACGTGGTGCGCGTGCACTACCCCGGTCTGCCCGGCCACCCGGGGCACGATGTCGCGCGGCGACAGATGGCGCTCGGCTTCGGGCCGGTCGTGTCGATGGAGCTGCGCGACCAGGAGCAGGCGCAGGCCGTGGTCGACGGGCTCGAGCTGTTCGGGATCGGCCCCAGCCTGGGCGGCGTCGAGTCGCTGGCCAGCTTGCCCGGGTTCACGTCGCACCGCATGCTGACGGCGGTCGAGCGCCGCGCCGCCGGCATCGGCGACGGCATGATTCGGCTGGCGGTGGGGATCGAAGACGTGGACGACTTGTGGGCAGACCTGGAGCGCTCGCTCCTGCGGAGCCGCGTCGCGGCGGGCTGACCCGAGATGCCTGCGGCGCGCGCAAAGGGCGGGCGAACATGGTAGTCGATCGCGCATTCCCGCACGATGATTCATATCAAACCCTCCCGAGGAATTCTCGCGACATGAAGGACTTTCTCAAGCGGACGCTTCCCAAGCCTGCCTGGAACGTGCTCCGAGGGACGTCCCATCGACTCCAGGCCCTGCAGTTCAAGATTCTCGGCCGGCCCCGGTTCACGGGCGAGACGTCCAAGGCGCATGCGCGCCGGCTCCAGGAAGGATTCTTCGAAAAGTTCTGTCAGGGACGCGGATTGGATATCGGGCACGGCGGGGATCCGATCACGAGCACGTGCGAGGGCTGGGATTTCGAAGACGGCGACGCACAGTTCCTGAAAGGCGTCGCCGACGAAACATACGATTATGTCTATGCCTCACACACGCTCGAGCACATGGTGGATGCGGGCGTGGCTCTGACGCACTGGTCGAGGGTGACGAAGCCCGGCGGATATCTGCTGCTGTACGTCCCACACCGCGAGCTGTACGAAAAGAAGCAGACCTTGCCCTCCCGCTGGAACCCCGACCACAAGCACTTCTTCTTGCTGGATCGTGACGACCCACCCGACACGATCGGCCTGATCCCACTCATCCAGCGGGTGCTTCCGCGCGCCGAGATCGTCTACGCGAAGGAGTGTTCGGCGGGCCACACGATCACGGACCCCAATGTTCACAGCGACGGCGAATTCTCGATCGAGGCGGTTGTGCGAAAGGCCGCGCGGTGAATCACGGACGTCCCGCCCGAGCTGCTTCCCGCAGCACCGCGAGCGCACCTTCGGCGGTCTTGCGGTAGGTCAGCTCGGCGGCGCGCGCGAGGCCGGCAGGCCGCAGCCGGGCCCGCACGCCGGCATCCTCGGCGATCCTGAGCGCCTCGCGCGCCCACGCCCCGGCATCGTGCGGGTCCACGTACACCGCTGCCTCCGCCCCTACCTCTCGAAACGCCGGGATGTCGGAGGCCAGCACCGGAAGCCCATGCGCGAGTCCCTCCGCCAGCGGCGAGCCGAAGCCCTCGTAGAGGCTCGGGAGCAGCAGCATCTCCGCGTGCGCGTAGAGCCAACCGAGCTCGGCGGGCTCGACCCAGCCGAGCTGAACAACCCGCCGCGCGCCGGCGGCGGCAGCCAGCTCCTGCAACGACGGGAATCCCGGCCTTACGGGCCCGGCGGCCACGAGCGCGAACGGGGGCGCGGCCCCCATCGTGGCCCAGGCGCGAACCGCGACCTCGATGTTCTTGCGCGGGCGGTTGTCGCCCACGAGCAGCGCGAACCGATCGTCCGTGAGCGCTCCGGGCCGCACGGGCTCGAGTCGGGGACTAAAGGGCGCCACGCCGGGCAGGATCGCGCGCACCTGCTCCGCGCGGGCGCGGGTGAGCGCCAGGATCTCCCGGCGGCTGAACTCGCTCACCGTGAGGATGTATCGGGCTCCCAGAGCGAGCCACAGGCTGAGGCGAAACAGGAGATCCGGGAACCCGGGAGGCGGCAGCCTGAGCGGCGCCACGTCGTGCAGGGTGAGCACCTCGGGACATCCCGAGCCGAGCGGGCGGAGCCCGAACGGGCTCATGTACACCGCCGGCCGCACGCGCCGCAACCAGCCGCCGACTTGCATGGCGCCCTGCGGCCGGATGGGGTGGAACCCCCGCTCCACCCACTCGACGCGCGGATGCGAGCGCAGGCGATCGAAATCGTAGCGAGTCTGCTTCCAGTCCGGGTTCCAGAGCAGGATGTAGCGCTCGTCGCCCGGCAGTGCGAGCAGTTCCTCGATCAGGGAATAGGCGTAGGTGCCGATGCCGGCAAAGTGGTCGCTGGCATAGCGCAGGTCGTAAGCGATGATCACGAGTCAGCGCATCGCTGTTCCATGTTACTCTCCACACACTCGAGACAGGCTTCCCGCATCGGGGAAGCGAGCCACGCAAGCAGGGAAGCATCGTGACCATAGCACGGCCCTCGCACCTCCTCCTGCCATCCATGAGCGCGACCGCCTCGCCACTCGAAAGGGCGGCGGCGCCACGCCGGATTGGCGGTGCCGCTCCCGATCGAGCGAGCGCGGCGGCGGATCTCCACTCGCTCTCCCGCGGCCGGTCGCGGCATCCTTGAGCAGCGAGCCCGGGCTCGCCCCGGGCGCGGAGTCCGCGCCCGCGTCCCCCGCTCCCGGCGGGCGGCTGGGAGCCACCATCGCGCGCAACGCGATGTTCTCCGTGGGCGGTCGCCTCACGTTCCTGTTCGCCTGGGCGCTCATCACCCCGTTCATGCTGCACGTGCTGGGGGAGGACCGGTTCGCGATCTGGGCGCTGTTCTTCGCGCTCTCGGGCTATTTCGCGACGTTCGACCTCGGCCTGTCGCAAGCGCTGGTCAAGTACGTCGCGCAGTTCTCGACCGCGGGCGACGCGCGCGCGCTGCGCGGCGTGGTGACGCTCGGCGCCCTCGCGTTCGTCACCCTCGCCGCGCCGGTGGTGGTCGTGCTCGCGACGTTCCAGGGGCCGATCCTGGATGCGATCCACACGCCGGCGCCTTTGCGCGCCGAGGCGGGATGGACCCTGATCGCGATCGCCGTGGTGCTCGGACTCAACAATCTCGTGGGCGTGATCACCGCGGTCCTGATCGGCAAGCAGCGCCTCGACGTGACGAACCGCATCCAGCTCATCGTCACCGCCATCCAGATCGCCGGCACGCTCGCGGCGCTCGAGCTCGGTGGAGGCCTGCGCGGCCTGGTGGTGGCCTACGGCGGCGGCGTGCTCGTGAACGGCTTCCTGTCCCTGCGCGCCATGCGCGCCATCGAGCCCGAAGCCCGGCTCGGTCCTTCGGCCATCAACCGCCGCCTGCTGCGGGAGCTGTTCCACTTCGGCAGCGCGCTCCAGATCACGAACGTGGGGGCGTTCCTGCAATTCCAGCTCGACAAGTTCCTGCTGGCGCATCTCGCGACCCTCGGAATGGTGACGCGCTTCGAGCTCTCGTCCCGGGTCGCGCAGGCGGCGTGGACGCTGCCGACCTGGTGCCTGACCCCGCTCGTGCCCGCCGTCTCGCAGCTCGGCTCGCTCGCCGATCACGATCGGATCCTCAGGCTCTACGGGCGCGCCTCGCGCTACATCGCGGCGATCGCGTTCCCGCTCGCGGCATTCATGATCGTGACGGCGCCCGCGCTCGTCACCGGCTGGCTCGGTCCCGGCTATCCGGAAGCGGCCCGGGGCACGATCGGCATGATCTCGTTCCTGCTCCTGACCGTCCTCACCGGCGTCGGCACTTCCGTATGCCGTGGCAAGGGCGTCCCCTGGATGGAGGTGGAGTACACCGTGGTCGGCACCATCGTGCACCTGGCCTTGAGCCTGTGGCTCGTGCCGCGCCTGGCGTTCGACGGCGCACTGCTCGCCTTGTTCGCCTCGGGCGTCGTCTCCGTGAGCTTCTTCCTGTGGCGCCTGCACCGGTGGATCCACGAGCCGTTCGGCCGGTGGCTGCGGGACGTGATCGCCGTGCCGTTCGCGGTGTCGCTCACCGCGGCGCTGCTGGTCGTGCTGTGGCGCGGCGGCTTGATGAGGTTTCCGGCGGGACGCGCGGCGGCGTGGATGGACGTGGCGCGTTCGGCGGCCGTGTTCGTGACGGTGACCGGCGCCGGCTACGTCGCGACCCGGTTCGTCACCAAGAAGGAGCTGCGCGAGCTGATGGGAGCCCTGCCGGGGCGCTGAGCGCGCCGGGCGGCCATTCCGGGCGCTTTCGTCCCGGTCGGCGACCTTGCGATCCCTCCGGGGCCGCGCGGGCCTCCCGGCAGGGACGCGTGGTTGCAGGCCGCGCAGGCCTCCCGGCAGGGACGCGTCGTTGCAGGCCGTGCGGGTCTTCCCGGCAGGCTCGGCTTCGCGGGGCCGGCCATGCCCCTGTTGGCCGGGTGCCCCGCGGCCGATCACTCGGGTACGGGGCACTCGCCTACGGCCGCGTTCGGCCGCTGCGTGCGAGTGGCTCCCGTCCGGCGCGCCGTGATATCCTCGCCGGCTGACCCCACCGTATCGCTATCGTCCGGAGGAATCCTCGTGAAGCGCTCGATCCTGGCGCTCGCCCTGGCGACGTACGCCGTCGTCCTGCTCGCGCATCCGTCCGCCGCTCAGACCCTCGCGGCTTCCAAGCCCCCGGCCGCACCGGTCAAGCCCGTATCGGCCACGAACCCCGACGACAAGGGGGCGAGTTCCCAGCCGGCGGCCCCGGCCAAGACCGCGACTCCCGAGACCGCGACGAGCACCGGCACCGCGGCGGCGAAGCCGGCGGCCGCGGAATCCACCAAGGCCGCAACGCCCGCGCCCGCCAAGTCCGCGACGGCCGAGCCCGCGAAGCCCGCGGTCGTGGACAGCGTGGCGCTGCTCGAGCGCGCGGTCGCCAAGGACTCGACCAAGTTCGACAACCTCTACCGGCTGGGGGTGCTGTACCTCGACCGGGACCGCGTGAACGAGGCGATCCGGGTGCTGCACAAGGCCCACACGCTGAGGCCCAAGAACCACCGGGTGCTCGTGAATCTGGGCGCGGCATACGACGCCGCTGGCCAGCCGGCATCGGCGCAGCAGTACTACCGCCAGGCGCTCACGCTCGCGCCCGGCGATTCGGTGGCCACCTGCCGGCTGGCGAGCTCGCTCTACGCCCAGGCGAACTACAAGGAAGCGATGAAGCTGCTGCGCGGCATGATCGGCAAGGGCGGCGGCGCCTATTGCGCGTACTTCACGCTGGGCGTGGCGTTCGCGGATGCCGGCATCTACAAGGACGCGATCCGGATGTGGAGGAAGGTCATCGAGCTGGCGCCGAACTCCTCCGAGGCGAACAGCGCCAAGGAGAGCATCGAAGTCCTCGAAAAATTCGTGAAGCAGTAACGCCTCCGGGCCGGGGCCGGCCGCCACAGCCTCGCCCGCGAGGCTGAGGAGGCCTCTTGATCTACTTCGACCACAACGCATCGACGCCGGTGCGGCCCGAAGTGCTCGCCGCGATGATTTCGGCGCTGGCCGAGCTGCACGCCAACCCGTCGAGCGCCCACCGCGAGGGCCAGCGCGCCCGCGCCGCGATCGAGCGGGCGCGAGAGCAGGTGGCGACGCTCGTCCACGCGCGTCCGGCCGAGGTCGTGTTCACGAGCGGCGGCACCGAGGGCGATCACGCAGGGATCGTCGGCGCGGCGTGGGCGCTCGAGGCGCGCGGGCGGCGCATCGCCATCTCCGCGCTCGAGCATCACGCGGTGCACGGCGCGGCCCAGGTGCTCGAGCGCGGCGGCTTCGCGATCGAACATGTGCCGGCGACCCCGGCGGGCACGGTGGATCCGCGCGCGCTCGACTCGCTGCCGGCCGACACCACGCTCGTCTCCGTCATGCTCGCGAACAACGAGACCGGCGCGATCCAGCCCGTGTCCGAGCTCGTGGCGCGCGCCCGCTGCCGCGGCATGCGCGTCCACTGCGACGCCGTGCAGGCCGCCGCCAAGATCCCGATCGACGTCGCATCGCTCGGCGCCGACTACCTGGTGATCTCGGCGCACAAGATCGGGGGGCCGAAGGGCGTGGGGGCGCTGATCGTGCGCGACGGCGCGCCGTACGAGCCGCTGTTCCGCGGCAGCGGCCACGAGCGTGGCCGGCGCGGTGGCACCGAGAACCTGGCCGGCATCGTGGGGCTGGGTGTCGCCGCCGAGCTCGCGGCGCGGGATCTCGATCCCGAGCGCGCGCGGCTGCTCGCGCTGCGCGACCGGCTGGAGCGCGGCCTCAAGGCGGCGCTGCCCGATGCCGTGATCCACGCCGCCGCGACCGACCGGCTGCCGAACACCGTGAACGTGTCGGTGCCGGGGGCGCGCAGTGATCACTTGCTGATGAGCCTCGACGCGCGCGGCGTCGAGGTGTCGGCGGGTGCTGCGTGCGCGAGCGGCGCGGTCGAGCCGTCGCCGGTGCTGGCGGCGATGGGCGTGCCCCGCGAGCTCGCGGTGTGCGCGATCCGCCTCAGCATGGGTCGCACGACAACGCCGGCGGAAGTGGACGCCGTGATCGCCGCGTTCGCCGAGAGCGCCCGCGCCGCGCGCGCGCTGGCCGGCGCGGCGCTCAAGGGAGAGGGGGGCGCATGAGCGGGCCGCGACCCGCGCCGGGGATTCCGGCGCCGCGCGCGCCCCGCCGCAAGGTGCTGGCCGCCATGAGCGGCGGCGTCGACTCCGCGGTGGCGGCGGCGCTGTTGGCCGAGCGCGGCGACGACGTCACGGGCGTCACGCTCAAGCTGTGGTGCTACGGCACCTCGCCGCTCTCGCCGCGCGCGTGCTGCACGCTGGACGCGATCGACGACGCGCGCTCGGTCGCGCGCACCATGGGATTCCCGCACTTCGTGGTGGAGGCCGAGGACGTGTTCCGCGCCCGGGTGCTGCAGCCATTCCTCGACAGCTACGCCTCCGGCCGCACGCCGTATCCGTGCG
>Ga0066709_100004718_pt1 | contig 10981 bp, 10 predicted proteins | sample GraSoiAngelo_158_FD_79665 | JGI IMG/M metagenome (GOLD analysis project Ga0066709, IMG submission 79665) | Grasslands soil microbial communities from the Angelo Coastal Reserve, California, USA - 14_1009_16_30cm | ecosystem: Environmental > Terrestrial > Soil > Grasslands | place: USA... | reverse complement strand
GTCCTTTGGGCAGGCGCCAGTCGCGGTTGAACGGCGGTTTTTCTTTCGGCGGCAGCGTGTCGCCGGGATATTCCTTCGCGTGTTTGGCGCGGTCTTCTTCGTTCGCGTAATAACGCAGCCAGAGTTGCATTTCCTCCTCGCCCCAACTCCCGAGGAAGTCGTGGAACCAGCCGCCGCGCGGGTTGCGGCCGGGCAGGTGGGCCGGCTCGCGCAGGCCGCGCGTCCAAAGTTCGGCGTAGAGCTCGCGGTCACTCAAGTGGTCGGTGTGCAAGACGTAAAAGCCGCGCAAAGCGAGGTTGTGCAGCAGTTCCCACAGGATGGGGGTGAGCGTTTCGTCGGTGATTTCCCCGGGCGGCAGGAGCGGGATGTTTTCGTCAGCGAGCTGTTTCGCCGGTGGCGTCCAGTTTTCCGGCTCAACGGCACGAAGCTGCTCTTCAAGCGCGGGAGTTGGGGGGTCACCCAGCGAAGCGATGTCGGTGGGTTCCTTTGTGGCCTCGGCGATTTCTCGGTCCACGTCCGCCAGGCCCAGGGGGTCGTCTTCGTCGCCTGCATCTGGAGGATCGTCTCCGGGCAGCCAGCCGGCGTGAGCTTCGAGCGGGATCGGCGGTACGGGGAGAAAGCGGTCGCGGTCATAGGGCGGATCTTCGTGGGGCGGGAAAACACAATCGGGATCGTCGGATTGCAAAAGCTTTTGATCGGCCTCGTCGGCGTAGTAACGCAGCCAGATTTGTTCATGCGTCATGCCGCGCGCATTGAACTCGGAGATGATCGTGGTGGTGTTGGTCTGGGCCTCGAGCGGGATGTCCGCGGTTGGTTCGTCGAGCCATTGCTCCCAAAGCAGCGTGTAAAGCTCCTGGTCGCTCAGGTGGTTGCTGCTGCAAAAGAAAAACCGTCGCGCGGCGGCGGCGTAAAGCAATTCCCACAACCGGCCGGGCAATTGCCGGTCGTCCAGTGCGGCCGGCGGCAACGGCGCATAACCGTAGCGCGCAAGAATTTCCCGCGGCGAACGCCACGGACCGTCCTCAACCGGGTCGTAGAAATCGGATGCGTCGTCTGCCACGCGAGCTTTCGGTATAGCAAGGGGCGGCGGTCTCTGCGACAGAAATGTTGTGGTTCACGCGCGGTCTGACATGATGGACCCATGGCCTTTCGAATACATGACAGTGTGGTGCGTGGCGAGATTGACAACCGGGTGAAGGGTATCGTGCGCGGCCGAATCTGGGTCGAGGGCCGCGCCGAACCGGTGGTCCTTGAACTCAAGGGCAACGCCTGGCCCGATCTCGCCGGTTGCCGGCTCACGTTTACCAATCCGCAAAAGCGGGTTCCGCATCCGCATCTCGATTCGCTCCGTCCCGTCCAGCGCGGCAGCATCGGTGATTTGACGGCGTCACGCAAGGTGCGCGTGTTTGACGTGCCCTTGGAGCAGGCACTGGAAATGATTCGCCGGAAGGAAAAGCCGCCGGAGCACAGGGCCAACAGCCTTTATCTCGAATGGTTCAGCGAGGCAAACGGCCGCGTGGTGATCGAGAGTGCAGATTATGACCTCACGATTTCCGCGCCGGAATGGCGCCTGACGCCGGAGGAAGACACCCAGCGCGCACGACAAGCCGCCGCCGGCATGGACGATTTCATGCGGAAACTCAGCGAGGCCATTGAGGAGCAGCAACGCGGACAGAAAGACCCTGATGACGACTGGAACGAGCACGATTACGAACAGTTTCTCAAGGAGTGTGACGCGCGCACGGACAAATACATGGAATTACTTGATAAGTACGGCGATTCAGATGAAGCCGAGGCGAAGATTGCGGAGGAGATGGGTTGGCTGCGCGAAGACCCGACTGAGGAGGAGAGAATGTCGATCGAAGAAATCAACGCGATTTGTGAAGCCGCGGCCAACGAGCCGCCTCCCGAACCCGATCCGCAGCGGGAAGGCATCGACTGGATTCGCACGGAAGCCGGAGACCTGCGCCATCCGCTGCCGCATCGCTGCTTTGAAAGCGCGATGAAGTTCTGGCATCAAGCAGACGAACTGGGCCTCGATAAATCGGCTGATAACGATCTGGGTCAGTTCATCTTTGAGTTTCAGACCACGGGCGCAAAGCTGGCCGGAGCGTTGAACAGCATCGCCCGCGGGGAAGATTTTACTGACGCTGCGTTCACCGTCGCGCGCCTGAAACGCGCGCTGGATCATTTACACAAGTCGCAGGCCGGCTTGGAAGCTGTCGCGCCCAAGAAGCATTTGCCGGAAACGATGATCGCGGAGGCGCGGAAGGAGTTGTTTGAGATCCGCGAAGGCATCCTCCGCTTGATGGACGAGTTTCGTGGACGCGCCTGAATCAGTCCGAGACGCCAGGTTGGAAATAAGAGAGCCGATGTTTGCTGTGGTCATTCCACACTTTGCAAAGTGTGAAAATGACGGAGGGTGGCCGTCTCCCGGCCCGGTTGAGGGGTCACTTGCTCACCTTCACCACGAAGTAGCGCAACGCGCCGTCCACTTGCTTGAACAGTGGGGGACGCCGTTCGGGATAATAATCACATCTCCCTTACCTTACAAGAACGCCGACACGCGGCGTTCGTATCTGCTTAAAGTGCTGCCGGCATCTTGCCGGCAGAATCAGACGATGCATGACCGAACGATCTGCCGGCGAGACGCCGGCAGCACCTTGGAGCGTCACGATGAAGCACCGCTAAACTGATACCGGCGTTCATGCCGCTTCAATGCTCAGATGTCAGCGGGCCGGCGTTGTATCGAGACTTTCGGGCCCCTCAGCGCTGAGGCGGCCTGAAGGCCGCGCCCCGGGCTGCCCGCAGAAGATGCAGCGCTGCTTCGTGCAGTGGTGCAGTTTGGGACAGGCGAGAGGAGACGAACCGCTGAACCCGCGATAGATCTGCGCGGCGAGCAACATGCCGAGAACCGGCGCGGTGAAGTAAATCCAGCCGCTCGTGATGTAAAGGAAGACGAGAGTAACCAGCGAGACAGCCGAGTTGGCCAGATTCCGCTTTGCTGCTTCAATCTCCTGCGCAAGTGCTGTGCGAAACTCAGCGAGCATGCCTGTCAGCGGCACTCGCGCTTTGTCTTCATCAGACTTCGCACTCGTGTGGGTTCGCCGAGTTGTGGTAGCCTTTCGGCATGGGTCACGAATTCCATGACCAGGTGAGTTTGGAACTGGCGCGGCGGGTTGTCGCCGGGTTGCCGCAGCACCCAGACTGGCTCGAACTGGCCCGCGCCAACTTGGAACGGTGGTCACAGCAAAATCAAAACGCGCCATCGCTGCATACCACGGGTATTCCCACTTGTCCGGCATCGAAATGATGTCCGCGTTGTTGAGGTGAGATCATTCCCGGTTGCGGCCCCACTTGCGTTCGCCGGGCGGCGGCGGTTGGGTGGCGTCGCCGCGAATCCATTCCGGCACGTCGTAGTAAAAAAACTGCTTCGACCAGATCATCCCGGCGAAGGCCTGGCGCTGGACGAGGCGGGCGTCGGGGTCGGCGATGTCCTCCTGCAATTCGGCGTAGAACTCATCGGCCTCGCGACGACGCTGGGGGAGAATGGCGTCGAAATCGGCGAAACAATGTAGGGCAGGCGTCTCGCCTGCCCCGTGGAGTGCTGCATTCTCATTCGATCTCATTTTCGAACCCTTCGCGGGCGAGGCGCCCGCGAAGGGCAGGCGGGACGCCTGCCCTACTCTGGCCAGTCGCAGTCGAACATGCTGGGAGCCGCCGCTGGGAATCGTGAGCTTGTAAAGGGCGGCGGCCTTCGTGCCGGTCTGTTGCGGATTCACCGCCGCTTCGTTTCCGGCAATGACGTATTCGTGGAAGGCATCTTTTGCAGTAGCCCGGCGCGTCGGTCTCGCCATAGAGGCGGCGGACATTGGTTTCGTTGTTACAGAAAAGCAATTCCGGCCTGCTCTCGCAGTAGAATTCGTAGCTTCCGAGCTCAGGATGCTCCGCAGTAACCGAGGGTGGCACGGGCCACTGGCCCGTCCCGCCCGGCGACTCGCCGGGCGGATTGGCGGGGAAAGCACGAAGCCCGGTATGCCTTCGGCTCATCGAACGATTTTCTCTCGTTCCGTTCGGCGAGTCGCCGAACGGTGCGGGCGAGTCGCCCGCGCCACCCAAATACATTCTTGGTTTCGCCGCGCCATTCTTCCACGACCAGGCGTCACAGAACCACAGTTGTGGGAGCAAATGGATCGTCGCCGTCTCCGGCCCGCGGTTGCGGACGGTGACAAGCATCAAAATGTCGTCCGGCGCGGCCTTGGCGTATTCGACGAAGACGTCGAAATAGCGGTCGTCGTCGAAAATGCCGGTGTCGAGCAGTTCGAACTCCGGCTGGTCTTTGCCACGACGCCGGTTCTCCTCGACCAACCAGGCATAGGGGAATTCCCGCTGCGGATACTTGTAGAGCAACTTCAAGTAGGAGTGCGTTGGCGTGGCGTCGAGGTAATAGTAGAGCTCCTTCACGTCCTCGCCGTGATTGCCTTCGGAGTTGGTAAGTCCGAACAAGCGCTCCTTGAGAATCGGGTCTTTGCCGTTCCATAACGCGAGTGAAAGGCAGAGTCGTTGCTGGTCGTCGCTGATGCCGGCGATGCCGTCCTCACCCCAGCGATAGGCCCGGCTGCGGGAGTGATCGTGGGGGAGGTACTCCCACGCGTTGCCGTGCGGTGAATAATCCTCGCGCACCGTGCCCCACTGACGTTCGGAAAGATACGGTCCCCAGCGTTTCCAATCAGGCTGGCTGGATTTCGCCTCGTGGAGACGTTGCTGTTCGGCGTTGGGTGTCGTAATCGTCCCGATGAACTGGTCTGTAGTCGGTGGCAAAAGCCAAACCTTACAGGCCCTCTGATCGTCCGAGCTCATCTGCCACTGAAAACGTCGAAGAGCCAGTGTGGCCAACTGTCACTAACCTGGATATTTCACAGCCACTGGGTGGCACGGGCAACCTGCCCGGCAGGAGAGCAGGATCAGATTTCTCGCGCCCGACGACTTCGTTTCAGCAGGCCGTCCTTCCCATTCTGGTCGGCAAGTTGCCGACCAGAACAGGCTGGTAGCCTGTTCCACCCGTCCGGAACCCGGTGTGAAATATTGGGGCCCTCATGACCGCGGATCCGGCTGAAGCGGAGCAAGCCATTGCTGAACTGAGCTTGGCGAAGGACATGATGCCGGACAACCCGTCGGTTCCCACGGTAGTCGCTTATCTAGTTGCCGCTAACGCTTATGCTGAAAGCGGGCAGACAAACAAGCGCGCCGCCGCCCTCGCTCGTGCTGGGACAGAGGCGACCGCGTTGAAGCGATTCCCGCGACATCACGATGCCGTGTTCAGTCGGGTGCTCTATCTCGATTACGTCGGCGATGTCGAGGCCGTTCTCGAAGAGCTTCGGCGTGGGTGTGAGGAATCGGTAAGCCCCCTGCTCAATCATTTCTACGGACTGGCCCTCTACCGGCGTGGCGACTTCCGGGCCGCCTTGGCCGCGATGGAAGGGGCAATCAGGCGAGCAACGCGGTCGCGCGCCAGTTCCGCAGTTTCATCTTGGCTGAATTTCCCGACGGTCCTCAGCGTGCTTTGCAGGAATTCCAACGAATCTGGGAAATGCACTCGCCCAGCTTGGAGTCGTTTCCGTTGCAAACCATCCCGCGCCTGCTCGGACGGAACGCCGAGGCCATCGAAGCCTGCCGGAATTTGCGCCCAAAGTTCATAATGTTTGGTCTGTGGCGGAACGGATGGTTCCAGCAATTGTTGGATTACAACTGCGCCTTGATCGGGCCGGATGACCTGCTGAGAGCTGCTGGGTCGAACAAGTGGAGTCAATCCGAGGCTCACTACTACATCGGAATGAGTCATTTGGCAGAAGCCAACCGCAACGCCGCTCGCGAGCACTTCGGCCACTGCGTTGCCACACGGATCTTTTATTCCTTCGAGTACCAATGGAGCCGCGCCTTCCTCGCCCGCATGGAACAGGATCCAACTTGGCCGCCGTGGATTCCCGTCAAGCCCGAACCATGAGTCCTCCTCTTCGGCAATTCCGGTGCCGGCAAATGATTTCGGGCCACAACTGCGTCGTGCCCGCTCCCCGCAGCAGAACATCCGCCGTGGCTGCTCCGCAATGCCGTCCCGCGCCTTATTTGTTATCCGCGTTTGGCGCGAGTAACGGGAGGTGATTGTCGTAGTCGGGCCGTTACAGCTTGCGGTAATAGTCCCAGCATCGCTGGCACACGGGGTCGGTCTCGCTCCATTCGGGGTGACGTTCCTTGATGACGCTCAGGGTGTATTCCACGGCGAGGCGCTTCTCCTCGGTTTGGTGGTCGTAAAGCATCGCAGCCGGTACGTCCTCGTTGCAAAGCGAGCAACGAACAGTGGTGGTGGCCATGGCAGGAGGTTGGTTAGAGGGTGATCGAACATAGCACCTCGTCCTTCCGAACTCAAGCACCCGCCGCAGCGGCGGCCATCGGTCGCGCCGACGCTTGATCAGTGCACCTGGGCTTTCTCTGAGTAGCTGACGAGGTGAGGAGGCGGATTTTAGGGTGAAAGCACTCCCGCGTAGTTACCTCGGTGGCTACGCCCATTTGCGCGGATTCTTGAACTCACCCAGAGCATGCGTACATCTTGCGGCCAACCAAGCCCACCGTGGCGTTGACTTCGCGCCCCGCCGGAGTTTGAATAAGGATGCTAACTCCAGTGAGAGCGCGAGATTTCAATAGCATGAAGGTATTCATCCGGTTCAGCCTGCTTTTCGCTGTCGCGGCGCCAGTGATGGCTCGCGACTTGCCGCGAGCGAGCCGGCAGTTCCTGGAGCAATACTGCGTCGAGTGTCACGACACGGACACGACCAAAGGCGGGCTGGATTTAACTGCGCTCCGGTTTGACCTGGCAAACGCCACGAACTTTTCCACCTGGGTCCTCGTGCATGACCGCGTCAGCAAGGGCGAGATGCCACCGAAGAAGAAGCCGCGGCCGGATTCCGCTGAAGCAGACGCCTTTATCAAGTCCTTGGCGTCTGCGCTCACCGAGGCGGAGGAGGCGCGCGCGGCGAAGGAAGGTCGCGCGACGCAGCGCCGGCTCAATCGTTACGAATACGAAAACGCGCTGCGCGACCTGCTCCACGCGCCTTGGCTGCAAGTGCGAGACTCGTTGCCGGAAGATGGCGAGGCGTATCGGTTCAACAAGATTGGCGATGCGCTCGACGTGTCGCATGTGCAGATGGCGCGCTATCTGGGCGCGGCCGATTATGCGCTGCGTCAGGGGATGGCGACCCAGGCCGAACGGCCCCAGCCGAAGGTGCAACGCTACTACGCGCGCGATCAGCGCAGTTATACGGGCCCGATGAAGTTCTCCGTGTTCAACACCGCCCCCGAGCGCGCCACCTTCCCGGTGCTTGGCTTCGAGGGACAGCCGGAGGTGCGCAAAGGGGATGCGCCCATCACCAGCACGAACGCGGAATTGCGCGAACTGGAGGGCGTCGGCGTGGTGGCCAGCGCTTACGAACCGATCGAGCCGAAGTTCAACCAGTTCCGGTCGCCGGTCGCCGGCCACTACAAGCTGCGCTTCAATGCCTATTCGGTATGGGCCGGGCCGGGTGAGAGCAACAAGTGGTTTATCCCGAATCTCGACAACGTTTCGCGCGGGCGACGCGACGAGCCGGTGACCATCACCGCGGAAATACCGCCCCGCCTGCTCCGCCATCTGGGTGATTTCGACGTGACGCCCGAGCCGGGTGTGCACGAGCTGGACACCTGGCTCCTGGCCGGCGAGATGATCCGGCCTGACGCAGGTCGGCTGTTCCGTTCCCGGCCTGGCGCCGCGCGCTGGCAAAACCCGCTCGCGGAAAAGGATGGCCAGCCCGGCGTCGTTTTCCGCTGGCTCGAAGTCGAAGGCCCGATTTACGACCAATGGCCGCCCGCGGGGCACAAGCTGCTTTTCGGCGATCTGCCCATGGTGAATCGCGTGGCGGCGAAGGTTGACGAGGATCCCAGCAAAACCAACCGGTTCGGCCAGCGCCGCTTCAGGCCACCTCCGGGTGTGGAGGTGATTTCCAAGAAGCCGCTGGCTGATGCCGAGCGACTGCTCCGCGAATTCGTCCGTCACGCTTATCGCCGCCCGACAAGCGAGGTGGACGTGAAACGCTTCCTGCCCGTCGTCCAGAGCGCGTTGAAGAAGGGAAATAACTTCACCGACGCAATGATCGCCGGCTACACCGCGGTGCTCTGTTCGCCGGAGTTCGTTTACCTCGAAGAAAAACCGGGACGGCTCGACGACTACGCGCTCGCGTCGCGCCTGGCCTTCTTCCTCTGGAACGCCCCGCCTGATGACGAACTGCGATCTTGCGCGGAGAAAAACAAGTTGCACGAACCCGATGTGTTGCGCGCCCAGACGGAGCGGTTGCTGAGCGATCCGAAGTCGCGGCGGTTCGTCGATGCTTTCCTCGATTACTGGCTCGACCTTCGGAAGATTGTGGCCACCGCGCCCGACGCGAATCTGTATTCCGATTATTACCTCGACGATTTGCTCACCGAATCCGCGCTGGAAGAAACCCGGCTGTTCTTCGCCGAACTGCTGCGCGAGGATTTGCCCGCGCGCAACGTCGTCGCGTCGGACTTCGCGATGCTCAACGAACGGCTCGCGGCGCACTACGGTCTGCCGCCGGTGCAAGGCGTGGCCTTGCGCCGGACTCCATTGCCCGAGGACAGTCCGCGGGGCGGACTGATGACGCAGGCCGCGGTGCTCAAGGTCACCGCCAACGGCACGACCACGTCGCCCGTGCTGCGCGGGGCGTGGATCATGGAGCGCATCCTGGGCCAGAAACCGCCGCCCCCGCCGCCCAGTGTGCCCGCTATCGAGCCGGACATTCGCGGCGCGGTCACCATCCGCCAGCAGCTCGACAAACACCGCACGCTGGAAACCTGCAACGCCTGCCACGCGAAGATTGATCCCGCGGGGTTCGCGCTGGAGAACTTCGATGTGATGGGCGGTTGGCGCGACCGGTATCGGTCGGAGGCCGGCGGCGAACTGGCGCAGGGCATCGCCAAGAGCGGACAGAAATTCGCCTTCCACTACGCGCTGCCGGTGGACGCCAGCGGCGAGCTCCCGGACGGGCGGAAATTCCGCGACATCCGCGATTTAAAACGACTTCTGCTTGCCGACGAAAAACAACTCGCCCGCAATCTGACGCGGCAACTGGCGGTCTATGCCACCGGCGCGCCGATCCGCTTTGCCGACCGGGAACCGATCGAGCAAATCCTGGAACGCGCCAGTTCCAGCCATTACGGCGTCCGCAGCCTCATCTACGAGCTCGTGCAAAGCGAATTGTTCCGGAACAAATGACGCGAATGCGCGGCTGAATGACCCGCCGCCCCGCCAAAGCACCCCGCTGCATCATCATCGCCGGGCCGAATGGCGCGGGCAAAACCACCTTCGCCCGTGAGTTCCTGCCGAAAGACGCGCGGGTGATCAACTTTGTGAACGCCCATTTGATCGCCAGCGGCCTCGCGCCATTGCGCCCCGAACTGGCCGCGTTGAGCGGAGGACGGCTGTTCCTCGCTGAATTGGATCGCCTCGCCCGCGCCCGCGCGGACTTCGCCTTCGAGACGACCTTGAGCGGGCTGGTTTACCTGCGCCGCCTCAAACGCTGGAAAGCCTCCAGCTATCGCATTGAGATTACCTACTTGCGCCTGTCATCACCGCAACTGGCGTTGCGCCGCATTGCCGCGCGCGTCCGACAGGGCGGGCACAATGTCCCCCGCGCGGACGTGCTCCGTCGTTTCACCCGCGGCTGGACGAACTTTCAGCGGTTCTACCGCCCGCTTGCAAACGCTTGGGCGGTGTATGACAATTCCGGTGACGCGCCGCGTTTGATTGAACAGGGCCCATGAAAACAAAAATGAAACGTCCATCTGCCTTTGCGGCGGCGGTCGGCCGCGCCCTGCGCCGCTCGGCGCGCGTCGCCCGCAAAACGGCTCGCGCCCACGGCACACCCATCTATATCTGGCGCAACGGCCGGATTGTCGCGGAGAAGCCCTGACCTGCGAGTAACACCACGGCGCCGGCCACCAGCGCCGAGCCGCTTCGCCGACTGCGCGCCGATCGAGCAAATCCTGGAACGCGCCAGTTCCAGCCATTACGGCGTCCGCAGACTCATCCACGAACTGGTGCAGAGCGAATTGTGCCGGAATAAGTTAGTGGAACTCAGCAGTCGGTTTGGTGACGTGCAGAACCTGATTATTCTCATCCAACGCTGCCACGAATTGCGCCAATTGACGCGAAGCCAAACTGACTTGCCCCAACGGGGCAATGGAAATTAGCCCGGGGTTGGCTTGTCGCGCCGCAGCCGTGCGAAGGCGGAAGCAAGATTACCCCGGGAAATCGTCCCTCAGAATAATTCTCCCTCTCCTCGTCCGAGGAGAGGGAGAATCATTGGGTGGGAGGTTTACCCGGAGTGGCGTATGCTTCGCAGCCTTAGGCGGGGCTAATATCTTTCACCCCTATCTGGGCCCCTACAGGGCCCCCTACAGGGCTTCGGTCGGCCTTCGCGAGTATTCGTGAAATTCGTGTCAGAGCCTCTGCGTAGGATTCGACACCTCACCCCGGTCACCGAAGTTGATGGTTGAAAGTCGAGACAGGAAAAGCGTTCGAGGAAGGGTCTCACTCCGGTCAACTATGCTCTCGACTTTGGAGCATGATGGCTGTTTATTAACCGCTGATTACTCGCCATGAAAACGTCCTTTGCCAAAACCAGCGTCACCCCCTTCGTTGCCACGCGCCCCGCACTGTCGCGCCGGAAATTCCTCCGGGGCGCGGGTATTTTGCTCTCATTACCTTTGCTCGACGCCATGACACCGGCTTTCGCCGCGGCGGCGAAACGCGTTGCCGCTGACGCGACGCCGGGCGGGAAAACGCGCCGGATGTTTGGCATCTGCAACAACCTGGGCCTGCTGCCGGAACATTTCTTCCCGAAGGAGAGCGGGCGCGACTATGCGCTGTCGCCTT
>Ga0066709_100004717_pt1 | contig 10982 bp, 9 predicted proteins | sample GraSoiAngelo_158_FD_79665 | JGI IMG/M metagenome (GOLD analysis project Ga0066709, IMG submission 79665) | Grasslands soil microbial communities from the Angelo Coastal Reserve, California, USA - 14_1009_16_30cm | ecosystem: Environmental > Terrestrial > Soil > Grasslands | place: USA... | reverse complement strand
GATGCGGATTGGCGTATCCACGGTGCCGGCCGCGATGCGCTCCGTTCGAATCGACGGTCCGGAAAGCCGAAGGGTGACTTCGGCACCGGTCTCGTTCGTGACGAGGAAGTTGCTGAACGGCACGTCCACACGAAGGACACCCGCAAGCAGGCAACCGAGTAGCAGGTAGTGTCTTGACTCTGGTGGAAAAGTAGAAAGCGCGTCATCATCCGGCGCAGTTGTTAACCAGCAGCTGCGCCCGCTTGGCGGCGGGTGCCGGAGGATGACGCTATGGCGAAGGATAACAGGAAGGTCTCGAGCGATGAAGGGGCTCGTGCAGACGAGGTCACGAGCCTCGAAGCCCTCATTCGACAACGAGCTCGCGGATTGATCGATGCGATTGTCGAAGAAGAATTGGAAGCAGCGTTGGGAGCGGCGGAATCGGCGCGCGTGGGGTCGGCGCGTCAGGGCTACCGGCATGGAACACGCGAGCGGACGTTGACGACGAGCCTTGGGCCCACCACCTTCGCCATGCCGCGCGCCCGCCTGCGGACGGCGGAGGGTGCGACCGTCGAATGGCGGAGCGACCTGGTGCCGCGATATCAACGCCGCAGCGAACGGGTCGATGAAGCCATCCTGGGCGTGTATCTGAGTGGGACCAACACGCGACGCATCAAAGGAGCACTGGCGCCGCTGCTGCGTGGAGGGCCGCTGTCGAAGGACGCAGTCTCGCGCCTGGTGGGCCGGCTCGCGGACGATTTCGAGACGTGGCGGCGCCGCGATCTCGCCGAGGACCAGATTCAATATCTGCTGATGGATGGCTGGTATCCCAAAGTCCGCATCGGCCAGCGCCGCGTTCGCGTGCCGGTGCTGGTCACGCTCGGCGTACGCGCCGATGGGCAGCGCGTGGTGCTCGACGTCCGCTTGGCCGGCGATGAAAGCACCGCCGCGTGGCGCGATGTGATTCGGAGCTTGGCCGAGCGCCACGTCGGTCGGCCGCTGCTCGCCATCATCGACGGCAGTGCCGGCTTGGCGGCGGCGTTGCGAGAGCAATGGCCGACGTTGGCGATTCAACGCTGCACCGCGCACAAACTCCGGAATCTCGAGGCCAAAGCACCGGTGCGGCTGCGCGAGGAACTCGCCGAGGATTACCGTCGGATGATCTACGCCGAGACCCGCACGCTCGTCGATCAGGCGCGCATGCGCTTCGCGAAGAAGTGGCGACTGCGGTGTCCCGCTGTGGTCGAGTGCGTCGAAGAAGCGGGCGACGATCTGTTCACCTTTCTGCGCTTTCCGAAGACCCAGTGGAAGGCGTTGCGGACGACCAACGCGCTTGAGCGGATCAACGGCGAATTTCGCCGCCGCACGAAAACGCAAGCGAGTCTGCCAGGACAAGAGGCCGTCCTTCTGCTGCTCTTTGGGTTGCTGCGCAGTGGTCACGTGAAGCTACGAAAGATCGACGGCTGGGGGGAAATGGAACGCGTCGAACGGGCCGCGTAAATTGATCGCTCAGAGCCGGATCATGACGCGCTCATACTTTTCCACCAGTTGACAGACACGGCCAACGAGAGGGCGGGCCGATCGATGTGCGGGATGAGAAACCGAGCGTTGCAGCCATTGAGGAATTAGAGTCAAACGGCCAAGTGCGACAAGAACGTTCAGCTGTCTTGAACCAGCTTATTAGTTGCTACTGAATGCCTGGGCGGCTGATGACGTTCCTCTGCGGGCGGGAGGAAGTGATGATGTTTCACCGAATTCAGCAGTACGAACTCATTTATACAGGTGGGCGATGGTATCGACCGCGGGCATATGGCGACCGGCAGCCGGACGGTACATGGGATGGATGGCTTATCTTTTTCCCGATCGGCGGCTTCTCGGCCATCGCTGCTCCGGGTCCGGAGACGACGCAGAGCACGTTGCCGGTGCTGGTAGTCTGGGCGGCTGACCTGACGCTTGCTTACCTTGAAGGTGCCCTTGCTCGGGCGTTGAGATTTGCGCAGCAGCCTCTTCTGATCGACCAGCTCGCGGACGCCGAATACGAGGCGCTCGAGGACGCGGAGCGGCTGGAGAGATCGGCCGAGGCCGAGCGCACTGCTGCGGACCTCGACGAGGCCGCCGCGAGTGCAGCCCGCGCCGATGCCAAACGCATCCGGCGACAGCGTCTCGACACGGAGGGTGCGCTGGCGGCGACAGAAGAAGCAGCTGCCAAACGGGAAGCGAACGTACTTGCGCAGGCGGCCCGAGACGCACGCGCGGTTGCTGCCGATGCCGCGCGTCGGCGCCGTTCTACGCACTCCAAAGCGACCCCACGAACGCACACAAAGCGACGCGGGGACAAGAAGTACTGGAGCCGGTAACGACGTTACGGCGCAGCGGTTGACGGCACCTCGAGCAACACGAATCCTTCTTGCGCGCCGCGACGGCTACCGGTCGTCGAGTGTGACCCCTAGTTCTGGCGCCGACTCGGCTTGAGGATGAAATCGAACTGTGCCGTGCAAAACGGCGGCTCGAGCCCAAAGCGTTCGGCGTCGGCGTCACGGGTGTCGTGGCGCACAGTCGTCCTCGTCGCGGCCAGTTCTTCCGCGATCGTCCGTGTCGACTTGCTCGTCCACCGCAACAAGCTCATTGGATCGGTGCATCATCGGTCGCGTCGCACGTTCAATGCGTGCGACGGCGCGGAACACATCGTTCCGCGTTTGGTGTCGGCCCAGGCCCGCATCCGCGCACCTGATCGACGGCGCGTCGGCCTCGAAAACGTCGACGCGCTCGCGCGCGAAATCCCATGGCAATTCGCCGGCCGCAAATGCCGGCATCTGTGCTCGGAGGTCGCGTGATGAGGACCTTGCCTGTCGCCGAAGCAAACGCGTCGCATGCCAGTCAGTCCGCGGCGCAGTTGCCGCGGCTGCTGACGATCGAAGAAACGGCCGATCTGCTGCGCACAAGTCGACGTGCGATCTACGCGATGATCGCGCGGCGGCATTTGCCCGGCATCGTGCGCATCCGCCGGCGAGTACTCGTGCGCGCCGACGACCTGCTAGACTGGCTGCACCAGAAGCGCGCGCCATCGCTGAAGGAGTGAACAGCGATGAGCGTGAAAGTCCGACCCTACCGACGTGGCGGCTGGGAGGTGGACATCACCATCCGGCTGCCGGATGGCTCACGATGGCGAGAGCGGAGCAAGGCGCCGGTCTCGTCGAAATCAGCGGCCGTCCGATGGGCAGAAGACCGGGAGCGGCACGTGCTGCAGCACGGAATGCCGGAACCGAAGAAGGAGGTGCCCACACTCGAGCAGTTCGCGCCTAGATTCGTCGACGGACACGCACGAGCGAACCGGCAGAAACCAAGCGGCATCGCATCGAAGGAGGCGATTCTGCAAAAGCATCTGATCCCGATGCTCGGATCGAAACCCCTGGACGCGATCACGACCGAACACGTGCAGAACGTGAAACGTCAGCTGAAAGACCGCGCACCCAAGACGGTGAACAACGTGCTGACCGTGCTCAACACACTGCTCAAGAAGGCTGTAGAGTGGGATGTCATCGAACGGACGAAGTGCACGATACGCCTGTTGCCCGTGCCGAAAACATCGGTGCAGTTCCACGACTTCGATCACTACGAGCGGCTAGTCGAGATTGCACGGCGACACGGCTCGACCGCTCACCTGGATCGTTCTGCTGGGTGGCGAGGCCGGGTTGCGATGCGGCGAGATTGCCGCGCTCGAGTGGGCGGACGTCGACTTGCAGAAACGCCAGCTCTGTGTGCAGCGATCAGACTGGAAGGGTCATGTGACGATCCCGGAAGGCGGTCGATTGCGGTACGTGCCGCTCACGATTCGTCTTGCCGCGGCGCTTCGGGACCACCGACACCTCCGATCACCGCGCGTGCTCTGTCAAAGGATGGGGCATTCGTGACGCCGAAGATCGTTTCGGATCATGTGCGCCGCGCCGCGCGGGTGGCGAATCTCCAGAGCAGAGGTGTTCACGTACTCCGTCACACCTTCTGTTCGCACCTGGCGATGCGTGGCGCGCCGGCGCGGGCTATCCAGGAGCTCGCCGGACATCGCGATCTGTCGACGACGCAACGGTACATGCACCTGAGTCCGGCAGCGCTCGACGCGGCCGTGCGGCTGTTGCACGGTGCCCGAGATCATTCAATCCGTGGAGACATTCTGGAGACGGGCGGGGGTGCGATCGGGGACGCCTAATCGTTTCAGCAGGTTAGGTGGGGTGGGTGACGGGTTTCGAACCCGCGACTTCCGGAGCCACAGTCCGGCGCTCTACCCCTGAGCTACACCCACCGTGAACTCTCGAGTGTAGCACTACCGGTCCGGGGAAACGGCCACTACGATCGCGCATCCTCCGACGCGGGCGCCTCGTCGTTGCGCACTTCGATCAGCACCCCGTCTTCGAGCCTCAGGCGCATCAGGTAAATGTGGCTGGCGCGCTCGCCCTTTGCTTCATACATCAACTTATCGGCGCGCTGAATGAGATCGGCGGCGAGGCGGCGCGCGATGAAACGCCGTTCGGCCACGCGGCCGAGCGACAGGCAGACGACGCCGACGTCCACGCGCACGGGCTGCGCGGCGAGCCGGCGATCCTCCTGTGACCAGTCGTGGCGCTCGACGGCCTCGCGGAACCGTTCGCCGATCGAGTGCGCGAGGTGGTACTCCTCGAGATCGGGAATGAGGAAGCAGAACTCGTCGCCGCCGAATCGCGCGTGCAGATCCGGATTGCGGTGCTCCTCGTCTATCGCGCGCGCGCCCGGACGCTCCTGCGCCAGCAGGTCGTCGGAGCGCACTTGTTCACGCAGCAACTGCGCCACGCGCTCGATGATCCGATCACCGACCGCGTGACCGAGCGCGTCGTTGTACCACTTGAACCCGGTGATGTCGACCAATCCCACGGCGCACCAGCGTCCGCGCTGCTCGAGCGCCAGAAACGATTCCAGCTGCTCCGTGAAGCGCCCGAAGTTCATCAGCTTGGTCTTCGGATCGCGATGCGATTTGTCGGTGAGGTCGGCGACGAGCGCTTCGAAGTACCGCGAGATGCTGCTGACGGTGGCATCGCGCGCCGACAACTCCGTCTTCACGCGCGCCATCTTGTCGGCGAATCCGGACGACAACGCTTGAATCGCCTCCTGTTTTGATTCCTGCCACAGCCGTTCGTGCCGCGTGAAGACGGCATCGATCGCCGCGACCAGCTCAGCCTCGAGTGTGGATGCAAGCCGCAGGTGATCGCGGATCCATGCCTGCAGCTCGCTTCGCGTTTGGGGCTGGTGATGGTCGCCGGTGGCGAGAACCCTGTCGGAGCGCATAATCGTACGCAGCTAGTCCACCTCTACAAATGGCGTACCGCTCTTAAGCGCAGATTTACAACTGATTGGCGGGGAGATCGAGAGGAACGGTGGATCGGCGACCGCACCGACCCACCGCGCGCCGTTCCACTTTTGTGGAGCGGGCGATTTACTGACAGCTCGACGAGATCATCTTGACGGACGTCACCTCGAGTTTAGGCTGATTCGTATCGCGGGCTCCCCTGGGGTACCTCTGCTCGTCAGTGGTCGCGCCAGAGGTCCCGATTGGCGTCGATGTGCCGGCTGTGGTCGTCGTCGGATTCGGATTCGGATTCGCCGGCTCGGTCGTCGTCGGCGCCGCCGAGGCAGTGGTGTCGCCCGGGTTGCGGCCGCGGTCCATCGTGCCGGTCCAGTCGGTGCGACCCGTCACTTCGATCTTGTGACCGACGTGCTTGTCGAGATCGGTGCCGCCCTCGAGCTTCCACGTCATGGCGGTGGTGGACGAGGACGTCGAACCGGTCGCTGGCGGCGTCGTGGTCGTCGTTCCCGATGTGCCCGTGGTTGTGCTCGGTTTGTTCTCCGCGCGCGCGTTCATGAGCATGAAGTTCCCGTCGGCGCCCTTGGACAAACAGCCCGTCACAGTCACCTCGTGGCCCTTGTCTTTGTCGCCGGTCTTGCCGTACTGCTGATTCGCCGGTGTCTGGGCGGCGAGCGTCACGGCACAGCCGAAGGCTGCCGCGACGCAAAGTCCTGTTACGCTGCGTGTCATATCCGTAGCCTCCCCCTGAAAAAAGTTCACTCCCTATTGGCCCACTTTCTTGCCGAGGTCTTTGATGGCGTCGCCGACCTTTCTGCGCCCTTTGCCAAATCCCTCCTCGACCCGTCCCGCGGCTTCGTCAGCCTCGCCCTCATTACGCAAATCTTCGTCGCCCCGCAGCTCGCCAGCTTTCTTCTTCACCCCTCCTTTGATGCGATCAGCCTTGCCCCGCATCTCGTCCTTGTTCCACATCAGGTCTCTCCTCCTTGGTGCGACGCCGCGTGGTTGCACGAGTCGTTCCTTCGAATACGGCTGGGCATTCGACATGACGGAGTCTCAGCGTGATTGGCGGTGGGGGGCGCGTGGGGTCGACGCGTCGAACGCGACGTGGCCGAGTTGCGGCGTGATCGGAGAGGAGCGCGACTGGAGATTACGCGCTGAGCGCGCGCAAAAGGACGAGCAGGCGGTCGGTCTCCGCGTGAAGCGCCGTCAATGCTTCGGCGGCGCGCTCGAACTGTGCCGTGCTGCCGATCTCCTCGAGCTCTCGCGCGGCGGCGACCACGGCGCTCGCGTCGAAGTTGGCCGCGGCGCCTTTGAGGCCGTGCGCGGCGCGGCGCAGCGACTCCGGCTCCCGCCGTTCGATGGCGCGCGCGATCGCGTCGAGATGCCGCGGCGCATCTTCGACGAACAGCCGGCTGATCTCGGAGAGCAATTGCCGATCGCCGCCGACGCGCGCGAGCACCGGCTCGAGGATCGCGTCGGAAAGTTCGACCGCGACGGGCATCCGGTTCGCGGCGAGATCTTCGACGATCGCGCAGAGGCGCTTCGAATCGAGCGGCTTGGTGAGGTAATCGTCCATCCCGGCGGCGAGGCAGCGCTCGCGATCGCCTTTCATCGCGTGCGCGGTCATCGCGATGATCGGCACGCGGTCGCCGGTCTCCTGCTCCGCCTCGCGGATCGCGGCGGTCGCTTCGAAACCGCCCATCTCCGGCATCTGCACGTCCATCAGAATCGCGTCGACCGGTTCGCGGTCGAGCGCGGCGAGCGCCTCGCGGCCGTTGGCGGCGATCGTGACGCGATGCCCGCGCCGCTCGAGGAGGCTCGCCGCCAGACGCTGATTCACGGCGTTGTCCTCGGCCAGGAGCACGTGCAGCCGACGCTCCGGCAATTCGGCGGGGAGCATCGACTGCGGCAGCCGCGGACGCGGCGCCTGCTCGCGCGCGAGCGCGCGGCTGATCGCGCTCAGGAGATCGCGCTGATCGATCGGCTTGGTCAGATGATTCGCGATGCCCATCGACTTGCAGCGCGCCGCTTCGCCGTGCTGCCCCGACGAGCTGAGCATCATGATCGTCGCGCCGCCCAACTGCGGGTCGGATCGCACGCGGCTCGCGACCTCGAAGCCGTCCATCTCCGGCATGTTCACGTCGAGGAGCACAAGCAAGAACGGCTTGCCGTTCTGGCGCGCTTCGATGAGGGCACGGATGGCGGCCGCGCCGCTGTCGGCGACCGCCGGCCGCATCTTCCACCGCAGCAGCAAATCGTGCAGCACGCGGCGGTTGACGGCGTTGTCGTCGACGATGAGCACGGCCACGTCGGTCAGATCGAGCGCCATCAGCTCGGGCCGCGCGTCGGTCAGCCCGAGGTTGACGGTGAAGTGGAACGTGCTGCCTTCGAGCGGGGCGCTGTCCACCCAGATGCGGCCGCCCATCAAATCGACCAGCGTCGTCGAAATCGTGAGGCCCAGACCGGTCCCGCCGAAGCGGCGCGTGGTCGATCCGTCCGCCTGCTTGAACGGCTCGAAAATCGTCTGCAGCTTCTCCCTGGGAATCCCGATCCCACTGTCGCTGACGAAGTAGTGCAGGGCGATCGCGTCGTCGGATCTCGATTCGACCTGCACCTGCACGAGGATCTGTCCCCGCTCGGTGAACTTGATTGCGTTGCCAATCAGGTTGACGAGCACCTGCCGCAGCCGTCCGGGATCGCCGACGCCGGCGTTCGGCACGTCCGGCAGCACGTGGCAGACCAGCTCGAGTCCCTTCTGTTCGGCGCGCAGCGCGAGCGGCTTCACGAGATCGGCGAGGTGATCGCGGATCGAGAAGGGAATCGATTCGAGCTCCAGCTTGCGCATCTCGATCTTGGAGAAATCGAGGATGTCGTTCAGGATCGCGAGCAGGGCGTCGGCGGAGCTCTTCACCATCGACAGATACTCGCGCTGTTCGGTCGAGAGAGACGTGTCGAGCGCGAGCTCGGTCATGCCGATGATGCCGTTGAGCGGCGTACGAATCTCGTGGCTCACGTTGGCGAGGAACTCGCTCTTGGCGCGGCTGGCCTCTTCGGCGACGCGGGTCGCGGCGGCAAGTTCGGCGGTGCGGTTGCGCACCTTGCGATCGAGATCCTCGGTCATCGCGCGCAGCTCGGTGTTGAGACCCTCACGCTGCACGAGCGCCTGCTCGAGCTGCTGGTAGGAATCCGACAACCGCGTCTGCATGCCGTGCACGTCCTCGATCAGCGTTGCGATTTCCGCGGGCGGCTTCGACGTGAGGCGTGAGGGCGCCGGCGACCCGTGCGCGGAGACGTTGCGGACGATGGTGACGAGCTCCTCCAGCGGACGCGTGACGCCGGCGGCGAAGCCGCGCGCGCCGAGGACGGCGCCGCCGAGTGCCAGCACGACGAGCAGAATCGTGATGGCGTAATAGCCGGTCGACTGCAGCCGCAAATTGAGCAGCGGCTGTTCGACGAACACGCGCCATCCGGCAGCGTTCACGAGCGCTGCCGCGCCAATCCGCGCGTCGCCGCTCGAATCCGCGTCGAGACGGCTGAATCGGAAGACGCCGTTGCCCGACTCGCTGGACGCCTGGAGCATCGCGTCGCCGGTCAGCGTCTGCAGTGCACCGTAGCCGCCGCCGCCGCCGGTCGAGTAGATGACGCGGTCGTGCTGGTCGACGATGGTCACGCGCGCCTGGGGCAGCGTGTTGAAGTCTTCGACGAAGCGTTCAAACTGCGAGAGATCGAGCGATCCGCCAACCACGCCCGCGACCGCTGCGTTGTCGTCGAAGATCGGCATCGCCATCGTGACGATCGGCACGTGCGACAAGCGGCCGAGAATCACGTCCGAGATTGCGAGACGCCGCGTCCGCAGGGCGTCGATGAAGTACTGGCGATCGGAGATCGGCGGCGAGTTGGGCTCGCCGCTCGTCGCGATCTCGTGAACGATTCCGGTGCGATCGGCGCGGAACAGCGTGACGAAGCCGGGATAGAACTGCCGATTCTGGGTGACGAGCCGCTGGCGCTCGTTCGCGTCGAGCTTCGGGCTGCTCAGCGCCGCGCCGAGAGACTGCACGGCCTGGGCGTGCGACGAGACGTACTCGTCGATGTGCTCCCCGAGCGCGGTCACCGCCTCGTGCAGGCGGGCGGCGCCGTCGGCCTCCTGCCGCGCCGCAATCGCCTGGCTGTCGACCGCGGCGAGCAACAGCACCGGCAGCATCGCGACGAGCACGAACGCGTGGAACGCGTAGTTGCGCAGGTGCAGGTGTTCGGGGCGCCACCTCGTCGTGACGTCGACCCACGGCGCGATCAGAACGGCGATGAGCTCGGCGACGACGATCGCGACGAGCGCGTTCAGGACCACCTGCAGCGCGATCGGCCAGATGGTCTGGCGCAGGTATCCGACGCCGTAGAGGTCCGGCGCGCCGACCATCGTGATCGCCATGACCGTCCAGACGATGCCGCCTGCGAGCAGCGGCGATTTGCCGCGGCGCGCGAACGCGCCCGCCAGCAGAGCTTCGGCGGGCAGGATGACGACCGCCGCCGCGAATGTCGCTCTTCGTGCGAACCCCAACGCGCCGACGAACGCGGCGACGCCGCCGTAGAACGGTCCAAAGAGGATTGCGACCGGCAGCGTGACGACCCGGCCGAGCAGCAGCGGCGCAGCTGTGCCGAACGACAGCGCGTTGACGGCGAATCCGACGCCGCCGCACATCGCTGCGCCGCCGAGCCGCCGCAGTGTCACCTTATTCATCGACTGGAATCACACATTGTATACTCGCCATCGACTCATGCAGGTGCTGATCGCGGAAGACGATCGCGTCACCGGAGAAATTCTCGCGCGCACGCTTCAGCGATGGAACTACGAGACGGCCGTCGTGGGCAACGGGACGCACGCGTGGGAACATCTGCGCACCATCAACGCGCCGACGCTTGCGATTCTCGACTGGATGATGCCCGGCATGGACGGTCCCGACGTTTGCCGCAAGGTCCGCTCGGAGCTGCCGCTGGCGAACATGTACCTGCTGCTCGTCACGGCGCGCGAGAGCCGCGGCGACGTGATTGCCGGCCTCGACGCCGGCGCCGACGACTACATCATCAAGCCGTTCGATCCCGAGGAGCTGAGGGCGCGCGTCGCGGTCGGCGTGCGCGTGCTACGGCTGCAGCAGAAGCTCGCTGAGCGCGTCGCCGAACTGCAGACCGCGCTCTCCAGCGTCAAACAGCTGCGCGGACTGCTTCCGATCTGCAGCTACTGCAAGCGCATTCGCGGCGACGATCAATATTGGCAGCAGGTCGAAGGGTATATCGCGGAGCATTCCGACGCGCAGTTCAGCCACGGCATCTGCCCGAGCTGCTACGCGACGATCTCGGCGCAGCTCGACGCCGTCTCAAAAAAATTCCCCGACGCGCCACGGTGAGTGCTCCGGCCACGATCTGAGCGCGTCGATCGCCCACGCGTTGCTCTTGTCGGCGTGGCAGCCGGTGAAGCAGGTCACGCCGCGCAGGTACATGCGGCTCGTCACGAAGTCGTTGCCCTGCATCCGGTTCTTGTGCGCCGTGCCGTCGGCGTAATAGAGGAAATCCTGCTTGCCGAGCTCCGGTTCATCGAGCCGCCAGAAATCGCGAAGATTCGTGGTTGCGGCCACGTGGAAACCGACCGGCCAGTCGTAGTGACGTCCCTCGATCGGAT
>Ga0066709_100004716_pt1 | contig 10982 bp, 10 predicted proteins | sample GraSoiAngelo_158_FD_79665 | JGI IMG/M metagenome (GOLD analysis project Ga0066709, IMG submission 79665) | Grasslands soil microbial communities from the Angelo Coastal Reserve, California, USA - 14_1009_16_30cm | ecosystem: Environmental > Terrestrial > Soil > Grasslands | place: USA... | reverse complement strand
TCATGAAACTGGCGATGGTTTCGAACTTTTTCCCTTCCGAAGCGCATGGAGGCGCGGAGACTTACGCGGCCGACCTTGCCTCAGAACTGGCGACTCGAGGAGTGCAAGCTGAGGCCATCACCTCAACTCGCTTTAGGGAACGCGTGGAACGGCGCGGCAACCTAACCGTGAGCTTCTTCCGCTGCGTTCCTCCGCTCGAACGGCTCACCTCCGCGCTCGCCTGATACAACTTCAACCCTTGGACTCGCCGCCTCGTCCGCTTCCTCGCGAAGGGAGGATTCGACCTCGTCCACGTTCACAACATCAATTCGTCAATTATGCTCTGGCCGCTTCTGAAAGCCATTCGGAAGCCTGCCGTTTGTCACGTCCATGATCACTGGCCAGTCTGCTATCGTGGTGTCCTCTTTGATACATGGCACCAGCTACCGTGCAGTTCGGTGCGCCCTTCTTGTTGCTTCAACCCCGGCAGGCGTGCGATCGGTGCAGTCAATCTCGCTTTTCGGAATCGTTTGATTCCGTGGTTCGAGCGGAGTATGGTTAGATTCATCGTGCCGAGTCAGCACATGGTAGGCGCTCTCGCGAGCAGAGGGTTTACGGACCAGGAAAAAATCAGATTTGTCCGCCTTGGAGTCGACTTGTCCAAGCTCCCTGTCGAAGGCTCCGCTCGTTCCGACGACTTCCTCTTTGTTGGCCGACTTATCAAATACAAGAATCCGCAGCTTGCCCTGGAGCTTCTATCCCGTGAACAGTTGGACCCGCGTGTGTCATTCCGGATCGTTGGCGGCGGACCGAAGGCGGTTATGGGCTCAATCTCGATGCTAACCGAAGTTCAGCGTCGTCGGATTCGGCTCCTCGGACCGAAGTCGCGCCACGATGTTCTTATCGAGCTGAGCCGGGCCAGGGGGTTGCTCGTTCCATCCCTCGTTCCAGAGAACTCTCCGATGGTGGTATATGAGGCCCTGGCCTGCGGCACGCCGGTCCTTTGTGGCGATCTGGGTGGGACAAAGGAACTCGTGCGCGAATCAGGAGCCGGACACATCCTCCCCGTCGGCGAAACGACCAGGTGGGAGGACGCAATTGAATCGCTACTGGACGGTCAGTTTGCGGAATTGTCTCGTCGCGCGGCGAGTTACGCCCGGGCGAACCTTGGAATTGCCAGGAGTGCGGATGGTGTAATGAGCGTCTACGATGAGGTAATGACCTGAAGGAGAGGGGAGCGAGCTGCGGATATTGTTCATTGCTGCGGACGTGGATTTGGCCCAATCAGACGGCCAAGGTGTCCATGTCATTAGCTTGTCCAGTGCTTTTGCGGAGATCGGGGAAGCTGTCCGGCTCCTAGTCTCCAGAACCTCTCAGACCGTTCCGTTCCACGCGAAAATGGAAATGCGGCCCATTCCCAACGTCGGATTCCCAGCCTTCGTGGCGGCCCTCCGGCAAGTACGAGACTTTCGGCCCGACATTATTTACGAAAGGCGCTTCAGTCCCAAACTTGGGGGGGCATTAAGCGTAGCGACTCGCGTCCCGTACTACCTGGAAATCAACGGCCTCCCCGAGGCTGAGCAACCTGCCGCCGTAGACGGAAGGACCCCTCGCAGGCGCAACCCGCCCAAAACGATGTATCGTGTTGCCCGGCAGATTTTTGTCCCGTCTCAACGGCTTGCTGATCTGTTGGCCAGACGCCTGCACCTGCCATCCACGCGCTTCAGTGTCGTGCCGAACGCCGCCGATTTGAGTCTGTTTCGGCCGACTGAAAAGGCTCAAGCACGCCGAGTTCTTGGGCTTTCGCTCGAAAGCGCAATCGTTGTCTATGTCGGAAACTTGGCTCACTGGCAGGGTTTGGAAACTCTAGTCGATGCCGCGAAATACCTAACAGAGATACCCGGACTCCAAATCCTCGTTGTCGGAGATGGGCCAGTTCGGGGGTCGGTTATCGAACGAATCGCCTCCGGGCACGTTGAGGGGACGATTCGACTTATGGGAGCACTATCGCACGAGAAAGTTCCACTTGTTCTGTCAGCAGCGGACGTGTGTGTGGCGCCGTTCTCCCGAGCACGGAACGATCTAATCGGCATCTCCCCAATCAAATTGTTCGAGTATATGGCGGCAGGTCGTCCGGTCGTCGCGAGCGACGTCGCTGGAGTCAGGGAAATCGTGCAGGATGCAGGAATGCTCGTGACTCCGGATTCACCGACGAACTTGGCCGCTGCGATTTCCGACCTTTTGTCGAATCCATCCAAGCAGGATGAACTCGGTCGCCGTGCCGCCGAGATTTCACGATTGAATTCGTGGGAGGATCGTGCAAGGACGATTCTGCGCGTAGTCTCGGGCCAACAGGTTTCCGTGTCGTAGGGGCGCTTGGACCGATGGGGCTGAAAGACAATCTGGCACGGATGTTCATCATCGCAGCGCGGCTGTTTTGCATCGGGGATTCCAACCTCGGCGCTCGTCTACGTTCTCTCCATGTACGATTGGCTTTGCGAGGGCTGCCCACGTGCAGAGTCGCGGATGCTGGCTGCGGTCGTTCGGGGTCTCTGGGTTGGTTTGGAGGAATTGCCCCCATTGCGTACCCGCTCAGCAGGTACTTCCAGGACAGTTCTGTTGTCGGTTTTGACGCGTCCGAGGAAGTCGTATCGTTCAACCGCTCCTGTGCCTCGAAGGCTGGGGCGAGGAACCTCACCTTTTCCTCCTTGGACCTGCGGGACAGGTACGACGGCGAGCTGTTTGATGTGGTGGTGTTCTCCGATATCGCGAGAAGCCGCTCTCTGGACTCGCATCTCGTCTCGTCGGCTGCCTCGCTCGTGGCCCCAGGAGGTCTGTTTGTCATGGTTGTACCATCCTCCCATCAACTCGTAGCGGGGAACGATCGAGATCGGGGACTTGATGCAGGCTTCACCGAATCCGAGATTGATACCCTCATGCGGGAATCGGGACTGGAGACAGGCCAACTTAGGGCGATCATCGGTCCATTGCCCAGTTACTTTGTTTCGGCGTCGAGGAAGATATCCTCGTTCAGCTTCGGCCTCCTTGTATTCGCGTTCCCTTTAATGATCGGGCTCTCCCTGGTCGATCTGGTCTGGCCGCCTCGCCGAGGAGATGCCTTCCTGGTAAAGGCCACTCGGCCGAAGATGCGATTCCATGTACGACCTTGAGATAGCACTGAGTGGCGACATCGACGACGGTCGGGAAGATCTTGAGCGCTGTCTCCGCCCTCTTGCCGAAATGCTCACCACCCTCGACATTCCGATGACGATTCCTGTCGTTGCAGAAGCGCTCCAGCAACACCCTCGCAAGATTGAACGTCTGCGTGATGCCGGAATCGAAATTGCAGGCCATGGTGACATTCACCAACCCTTCGTCGGGCCAGTCGGAGTTCAGGTGAAGCGCCTCCAGGCGATGAATCGCGTCTTCAAGGAAATCCTGGGCGATCCACCAATAGGCTTCAGGGCGCCGTTCTTGGCCCACGACGAGAACCTCTACCCTGCGCTGGCCAAGGTAGGTCTAGAGTACGATAGCAGTCGGGTCGCGCGGGATATCGTGCTGCGCTTACGATATTTGTTCTCGAGGCGGCCGCTCGCGTTCAGCGACCCCACGTGGCGACTCCCCTCCATGATGATTCAGCATCTATCGGGCGAAGCCGTCCCAAGGCCCCATACTGTGGCACCCGGCGTCCTAGAACTTCCCGTCTTTGAGCTAGATGACTGGTTTTTCATCGAGTCTCACCGTGGCCCCCGTCTTAGACCAGAAGAAGGCGCCATGTTGGCGGAGACTTGGCTCCGCGCGGTTCGGCACTTCCGGCGGAAAGGGTATGTTCTCGTTCTTCAGGCACATCCCATGCGGATTTCTCCAAGCCATCTCGGAACGTTGGAGTATTTCATAGACGCGGCGAGGAATTTGCGAAGCGGCTTCTTCACCCTCAGTCAGCTCTCGGAACGTTGCTCTTCGCGTTCTGCAGGAGGACTGGCATGAAGAGTTCCGAAGCAGTGATGAGGGCGATTCGTGCGGGGGAAACCCGATGAGCTACCGTAAGGTTGCTGTCCATGGTGTAGGATGGCTATCGGCGCTTCAAGCCATCTCCGCGATTAGCGCTCAGCTCGTTGCGATCATCATCGCTAGGTTGCTGGCTCCGCTTGACTTCGGCGTCTTTGGTCTTGCGATGATTGCGATTTCGCTAATCGCAATACCAGGAGATCTCGGTCTAAGCGTGGAGCTTGTTAGACGGCCAGACTACCTCGAACTAGTTCCGACAGCGTTGAAGCTGAGGTGGCTCATCGCGGTGGTCCTTACTGCAATTACGATAGCGGTCGCTCCCGCCGTCTCGATCGTGGCCGCGGATCCGGCGATTCTTGGTCTCGTTGTTCTTCTGGCGGCAATCTTCCCCGCAGCGGCGCTCGGGTTCGGTCCTCGTGTCGCCCTTACGAGGGCGCTCAACTTCAAGTCCCTCGCGATCGCCGACACGGTGGGCCGGATCTCCGGACCTCTTGTCTCTTTAGGCTTCGCACTGATTGGAGCAGGCTACTGGAGCCTCGCATACGGCATGGTATTCTCCTCCTGGGCGACCCCGGTGCTTCTCGTAGCCACGAGTCCCGTCTCTCCCAAGGGTGCATTCAAGCGCACGACGGCCGCCTCGCTTGTCTCGACAGGCAAGTTTGTCTCCATCTCGACGCTCTTCGGGTTCCTTCTCTCAACCGGCGACAATATGGCCACGGTGGCTGGTTTTGGCGTGTTGGCACTGGGGTTCTACGCCTTCGGGTATTCGCTTGCGGTGACCATCTCGAGGAACGTTTCAGGCATGGTCGAAACGATAGTTTTCCCGATCTTCTCAAAGATTGTCGACGACCCGCAACGAGTAAAGCAGGCATACCTCACAACGCTTCGATACATCTGCTACTTCGCTTTTCCTATTGCGTTTGCATTTCTGGTCTTCTCGGGGGCTTTCGTTGAAGTGATTCTAGGACAAAAGTGGCAGCCGGTAGCCGCGATACTCCCCATCCTCGCATTTGCCGGGCTATGCTACTCCATCGCCGTACCGGCGAGTTCTGTCCTTCTGGCGTCGGGCCTTGCGAGCCGCGTGACTAGGGCGCTGGCAGGTGCAACGTTGGTTCTTGCCGCTGGCCTAGGATTTGCATTGATCCTGCGTAGCTTCCAAGTTGTCGCTATCGCAGCCGCGCTCGCCGCGCTAATCTATCTGGGATTTCTGCAGACGAATCTTTCGCGTCATCTATCCATGCGGCTTTCCGAATTTGCCTCTCGGGCCATCCTTCCTGGACTCGCCTCCGGTATCGGAGCTACTGGTCCGTTTTTGATTCTGTGGATTCTGGGGGCGAATCCGGTGTCCCTCGCCCTGGCGGTTGTTGTCGGTGTAGTGGCCTATCTGGGAATCGCTGAGCTGTTGTCCAAGGGTGAGTTTCTCCAATCGATTCGAGATTTAGCCGCGTTGATCAGGGAATAGGACTCGGGTGCGTGGTGCGGTCGGGCGAGTCCGGAGGTACCACGCGAGGTAGAACGGTGAGACCATGATTCCAACGAAGAGGAGGAACACCATCGAGACCCCGACAACCATTCGGTCTTGGTTTCCGGGTTCCAGGCAGTCCAGCGCTCTTCGAAAAGTCGCCAAGACGACAGATCTCGGGCTCGGGTGCTCCCGAGCAAACGCGGCCATTGTCATCCCGTATTCAACTTGGTTTCGTAACCTGCGCCACTGGTCTTTCGCTCGTTCTTGCTCGTCGAGCGGGACCAGCCGCCCTTCAATGAAACCTATCGCGGAGGTTTCCCGACCGCTCGACCGGGCGCGCCGCGAAAGATCGTCATCCTCTCCAGCAATCAAGCTTTCGTTGTATCCTCCAAGCTCGATGAAGAAAGATCGTCTGAAGATCCACGCAAGATGTCCTGGGAATGTCAGGATGTCGAACTTGTCCTCGAGATCATTGATGCGTTGGCGGTCAATGCAGGTGATCACGTACCCATCGTCGTCGCAAAAGAAAACCCACTTTCCGTGAGCGATCGATGCTCCGATATTCCTCGCCCTGCTCCGGCCAGCAGGGATGTTTAGGTAGCGAGCCTGTAACCGCTCGCATAGTTGGCGGGTGGCTTGTGTTTCTCTCTCCGCCCGTGTGGAATCGACGACGATCACCTCATCGAATCCGGCAGCTGCGATGAGAGGGAGGCGTCGCTTTAGTAAATGATGCCTGTTCAAGGTGGGGATGACCACCGAAGCGACATTATCCGTCAAATGATTCGCTCGACCGTGATGACCGTATCGATGGCGCGTAGCCTGAAAAGGCTTGTGACGTGGTTACCCGGATTGCGAGACGTGGCACCGACCGAGGGATCAACGGGTCGGAGTTCCCGGCTCGGCCTTGTGAAGCTCTCTCGCCGGGACGCCGGCGAAAACGGCGTCCTCGGGAACGTCTTTCGTCACGACTGACCCTGCTCCTACGATAGCTTTCGGCCCGATAGTAATCCCTGGGAGCACAACCGAGCCGACCCCCAGAAATGCCTTCTCTCCGATGTAGGTGTCAGCAACAACCTCGGATTCGCCCCATGCATAGGCCCGTGCCTCGTCGTGCGCAAGGATTGTACTTCTGGCGGAAAGCGTCGCATTCCTTCCGATGTGTACCCTCTCAGGATATAGGTTGTCGATTAGGACTTCATAGCCGATTTCGGCTTCAACACCGATGTCTGCGCCACGGAGCCGATGGAAAGCAGAACGAAGCCGAGACGTGGGGGCGAAGAATGCAGGGAGAAGAAAGAGCGTCGCGCGAAGGTGTCTCGAGGCGCGGCCGTGATCGTTCATTTGTGGCGGAGGATGTAAGCTCACGGCGGTAAAAAGGCCTCCGGCGCCCTAGAATTGTTCTCCAAAGAGGGATATCGAAATATGGGAATGTGCACTATCTCGCCGTCCGGCTTGACGGTGAGCTCCAGCCTCCAGCTAGGGAACCCAGCGGGGGTCGCGTGGAACCTCGCGGAGGGCTTGTCGGAACGTGGCTGCCGGAGTACGGTGGTTGAGCTCGAATCGGGGACTGAGCAGTTTCAAGCTCATGTTCGGTTGCACATAGCCCCATCGACCCCGTTTCCTCTCCGCTTGTTGCGATTCACAAAAATCGCGCGGCTGGCGCAGAGGTCGGACATTGTCCATTTTCACTTCGGCATCAGGCCATTCGGTCGCTACTTACGGAGGCTTTGTGCAGCTCCTTTTGTCGTTCATTTCCATGGCTCTGATCTTCGAGACGGTATTTCCGACGGTTACAGAGATCTCGCATCAGCAGAGTTTGTTTCCACCCCAGATCTCAAACGATGGGCGCCCCGAGCGACTTGGATTCCTAACCCGTGTCGTCTCCCGGAATTAGCTCCTCGAATCGCCTCGGACCGATTAGTAGTTGGCCATTTCCCTTCGGATCTCGCAAAAAAAGGGACAAGCCGGATTGTGGAGGGCATTCGTCGGGTCCAGACCGAGGTAGACTTCGACTTCCAGTTGTGTTCGGGCGTTTCACACGAGGATGCGTTGCGAATCATGCGCGGTTGCGACGTGGTAGTGGATCAACTCTCTGGGTACGGAGTGTACGGAATGGTGGCCGTCGAAGGCATGGCCTTCGGCCGAGTAGTACTTAGCTCGATTGACCCTTCTTACTACGAGGGTTGCCCGGTCGTTCCGGTCAGTGAGGAAAATTTCGATAAGCGGCTCCTCGAAATCCTTGCCGACCCGGAAAGAAGGAGACTAATCGGAGATGAAGCACGAACATACGTACGAATGGTGCACGATCCTCGTCGAGTCGCCGAAATCGTACTGGGACAATATGCAAGAATTGGATGAATCGAATTGCCTTCGAACGGTGCCAGGACGGACCTCCTCGTCTTCCACATAACGGACGTGTTCCAACCGTCGATCGGTGGAATCGAAACGGCACTGGGAACCTTGCTCCCCCGTCTCCTTGGGGTTCAGTCGGTCGTGCTCGTTGACTCTGTGAATGAAGCAGAGCCGCAGTCAGCTGTCGGTAACGTGAGAGTGGTTCCAGTCTCGGGTCGACGGGGGCTATGGCGATTGCTTCAATCTCCGTCCATTGAGCGCGTCTTGGCGGGACGTTCGCCGTCCCTGTTATCTCTCCTCTGGAACATGTCCAGGCAGGACGAGCGGTGTAGGCTTTTGAGCAGGGCGCCGGGCGATTCGGTGCTCCATTTTCATGGGTTGGGCTGGTTGCGACGATTTGATCCAGCCGCCAAGGGTCTTAGGGGGCTGTTCAACGCCTTGGTGGTTCGAAGGTTCTTCCGTGCGGTGCAATACCTCCCAGCCGCCGTCTACACCGATCACTCTCTTTTCTCGGGACCCTATGATCGATTCGTTTCCAATGCGGGCCCGGCTTTTCTCGAGAACGTGAGAGCGATTGTGACGGTCGAGCGAAGCGGCTTCGAAAACGCGAAACGGTGGGCTCGAGAAAGCGGCGAAGACAAGATCGTACGACTGATTCCAAACCCCGTTGACCTAGATCGCTTCGTCTGGCGGCAGAGAACACCGAGCCAGACATTTACCTTGGGGTATGTTGGCCGACTGTCGAAGCCGGGCCTCCCCTTGCTTAGTTCTCTCTGGGCCACGGCGCGTGACTGGGCTCGTTTGGTTTTGTGTCTGGCGAGGGATCGCGGAGTGTCGATCGATCTGCCTCCTTCGGTTCCGTCCATGCTTGCTAGCCCGTCGCCAGAAGTCCTCTGGTACGTGGCCCAAGAAGGGATGCCCAGGGTACTCGCATCGGTAGACGCCCTCCTCGATCCATTCGAAGTCGGCACGCCTCGGACCACCATAGAAGCGCTGTCGGTGGGACGTCCTGTCGTCCGGTTTCGCGAATCTCGGTCGAACGCCGAACCTCTCCTCCCGGACGAGCTTGCGCCGCTCGTGCTGAACTCAGAGCCGCTCCGCGCGTGGCGGCTAATCGAAGGGTGGCGAAATCGCCCGGAAGAACATCTGCGCCTCTGCACAGAAGCCCGACGATTCGCCGGTTCGACATTCGATGCCGTCATGATTGCGGCGGAGTACCGCGCGCTCTATCAGGAGCTGCTGGGTTCCTAGTGGCAATCCTGGATCCACGACGACTCACGGCAGCTAGCCGCTAGATTTGAGTAGCCTGAACAATTCGTAATCTGGAAGGGAACTTCAAATCGGGGCTTGGTGTCCCTCTGCTTTTGGGGTTCGTCCGCACCGGGGGCATTGACCCGTTCGAGCAAGGCAACGGTTGTGATAGTAAGATCCGCATCCGCAGCGGGTGGCCAGCACAAGAGGCGTTAGCGGCTCGGAGCAGATGGCGCAGAGGCTAGGCTGCTTGCCTTGAGACTCGGGTCGATTCGCAGTCACAGCCACAGCTCGGTCATCGGGTCTAAATCGGAGGAGAGCCGCCCAGAATGGCGTGAGCCACCCCACGAAGATGAGCCATCCGACATACGAATGAGCAATGAGCATGTTCTGCAGATCCGACTCCGCAGTGTCCGCATAGTATCCAATGAGAACAATTACGACCATTCGCAACACGTTCGCGATGTAAGCCGTAAGTAATCCGAGGCCAAGGAGGAGCCAGACACCCCGCGAGAGCGAACGGTATTCCGCGAGCACGAACGCGACGTAGGCGGAGGCGAAAATACCGAATGAATAGATGCCAGAGCAGGCCGTCGAAATGACGACTGTGACTTGCAGAGGAAGACGTTGCGGTGTGAACGTAAGGCCCGGGGCCGATGATCCGACGACAGCGTGGACGGTATTCGGGACACCGATCAGTTGCAGGATCGCGCTCGTTTCCGGAGCTAATACGACCCATGAGTACACGTCGACCGAGTGCTCGAAATCTGCGTAGTACGCGCGAGCGATGAGTAAGGGCATGACGAGCATCGAATTCAGACACACGAAGAACAGGAGTACGAAGTCGCGTTCTCGGGCGAAACCGCGAGGGACGAGTGGAAATGCGATCAGGGTGGCGGCCGCAAGCAGGACAATCGTGTCTTCTGTTTGGATTTCAGGCGTGGCCGACAGAATCCAGTTATAGGCGAGATCAGCAAGCACGATGCCTATGCCGAACAGGGGGAAGAGCGGAGTCGCTCGACCACCGAAGGTCAATCGGTCCAGTAGCCGGTCCGCCAGCGAAAGTTGCCGAGGTGTCTCTGCCCCCGGTTCCATGGCGGCCGATGTCGCCCACCCGAAAAGCATCCCGGCAGCGATGAGGAACGGGAACCCAAACCACGCCAGAACCGATCCCCTCGGATCGGCGATGATCAGCGTGGCCCCAACCAACGTCGTCACGAGGGCGGCGAGCAGTATTGGGCGGCGAAATCGAGCCACGATTCGGCGTCAATGGTCGAGATTCATCGGATGCTGGAATCACGACCCATCCCCGCCATATAAGAAGCCTCGCGACTCGTTATCGGGACCGCGAGAGGTCGGACGATTCAAATAGCTCAGCTCCATACGACGAATCGGTTCGGTCATGAAGGTCGTCGGCGGTTCCGCGTCCGTCCCCCTCGCGAAAGGGATCGCCCGCGAGCTCTCCGCCGCGCATGTCGACGTCGCCTTCGAGAGGCACCCCGGCGGCTTTCCGGACGGCGAGCGGTACGTCCGCCTGCTCGGCTCCGTCGCGGGCCAACACGTCGTTCTCGTACAGACCACCCATCCTGACCCGATGATCGTCGAGTTCCTGCTCTTGGCCGACGCGATCCGCGATGCCAGCGCCCGTCGCATCACGGCTGTCGTGCCCTACTTCGGCTACGGCCGGCAGGACAAGCGCTTCTTCGACGGCGAGGCGATTTCCGCCAAGACGATCGCGAAGCACATCGCGGTCGACTGCGATGAACTCCTGACGATGGCGATCCCGGCGAAGCGAGAGATCCTTCAGGCATTCCCGCTCCCCACCCGCGAGGTGAGCGGCATGCCCGCGATCGGGCGCTACCTGAAGTCCGCGATGGTCGACGCACTCCTCGCGCCGGACGAGGGCGCACTCCGGCTCGCAAAGGAG
>Ga0066709_100004715_pt1 | contig 10983 bp, 13 predicted proteins | sample GraSoiAngelo_158_FD_79665 | JGI IMG/M metagenome (GOLD analysis project Ga0066709, IMG submission 79665) | Grasslands soil microbial communities from the Angelo Coastal Reserve, California, USA - 14_1009_16_30cm | ecosystem: Environmental > Terrestrial > Soil > Grasslands | place: USA... | reverse complement strand
GTTTTGCCGATCGACGGCGCCGATTGGCGCACCACCAAACACTTCGCACAGGCGGTGGCGCTGGCGATGACCGCCGACGATCCCAGCCGATATGTGGCCAAGATCACGAAATCGCTGCGCAAGGGAAAAATCTTCGTGGACTATCTGCGCAATTCGTTGGAGCAGACCTCGGTCGCGGCGTATTCCACTCGTGCCCGTCCGGGCGCGGCCGTTTCGGCGCCGGTGACGTGGGAGGAACTAGGTCGGACCAAAGGCGGCGACCAATATACGATGCTCAATCTGGGCAGGCGTCTCAGCGGTCTCAAGCAGGATCCGTGGAAGGAGATCGGGCGGCTGAAGCAGAGGTTGCCGGACCTGCGGACGCTGCGACGCCGGTAATCAACGGTCAAAGGCCGCGGATCACGGAGCAGGGAAGGCGGATTCCCCGATTCCCGTTGTCGGCCTACGTGACGTCGAGCGGTTCGGTTCCGGTCGGCTTGCCGGTGGCGTCGAGCGTGATCTTCTCCACCCGCGCCTCGGCCTGCCGCAGGAGCTCCTCGCAGCGACGCTTGAGTGCCTCGCCGCGCTCGTAGATGGCGACCGACTCCTCGAGCGGCACCTTCCCTTCTTCGAGCCGCTTGACGATGGATTCAAGTTCCTCGATTGCACGCTCGAAGGGAAGGCGGTTGACGTCGGAATGGGTGTTGTCGGCCATGACCTGGTCCGCTGAGTCGCATCCTATATAATGTACTCTGAGACAGTGGGCCACTCTCCCTGCGCGCGCGAGGAGCGACCTACGGACGATTGGCACATTGCAAGCGCTATCGAGCCTGCATCAGCGCAGCGACGTGGGCCGCCACCGAATTGGCCAACCCCTGGAGGTCGTAACCGCCCTCGAGCACCGACACGATGCGCCCTCCCGCGCTTACGTCCGCAACCTCCATGAGTTTACGGGTGGCCCAATCGAAGTCGGCCTCAACCAGATTGAGGTTGGCGAGCGGGTCACGCATATGCGCGTCAAAGCCTGCGGAGATGACGATCAGATCCGGCCGGAAATCTCGCAGCCGTGGCAGGATCACGGTCTCGAATGCGGCCTGAAACTCGGCCCCGCCGTCATCGGGGCGCAGCGGCGCGTTGACGATCGTGTTGTGCTCGCCGCGCTCGCTTGCCGCGCCGGTTCCGGGATAGAGCGGCATCTGATGGGTTGAGCCGTACATCACGGTGCGGTCGGACCAGAAGATATCCTGCGAGCCGTTGCCGTGGTGCACGTCGAAATCGACGATGGCGGCGCGCTCGATGCCGTGCTTCTTCTGCGCGTGACGGGCGGCGATGGCGGCGTTGTTGAAGAGGCAAAATCCCATCGGGCGCGCGGTCTCGGTATGATGGCCGGGCGGGCGCGTGGCGATGAAGGCGTTTGCCGCCCTGCCGGCCATCACTTCGTCAACGGCGTGCACGGCGCCCCCAGCCGCGCGTAACGCAGCCTCGAAGCTTCCGGGTGACATCGTGGTATCGGCGTCGAGCCCGAGCAGACCTTCCTTCGGCGTCGCGTCGCGGATGGCGGTGACGTAGCTCATGGGGTGACACAGCGCGATGGTCTCGAGCGAGGCGGCCGGGGCCTCGACGCGCACAAGACTCGGAAAGCGCTCGTGGCCGAGCGCCCGCTCGATCGCGCGCAAGCGATCGGGCCGTTCGGGATGGCCGGCGGGCGTGAGGTGTTCGAGGCAGGCGGGGTGGGTGATGAGAAGCGTGGACATCAGGCTATCCGGAAACGGCGTTGAAGATGGTTATAGCAGAGGCGTTTGGCAGCGCCCTATCGACGTCATCACAGCCCGCCCGTTCTCAGCCGGAATTCGTTTCATACGGGGATGTGGATGCCCGGAGCAACCTTGGGCGTAAAAGGGAAAGCTGCTCACTCCGATCTTTGCCCGGTGACGCTAACGCCTGGAGGCGGCGCCGGGTCCTCGGGTACAAAAAAGGTTGGCGCGAGCGGCTCGCCTGCGTCGACGCGGTATTTCTCGAAGTCGGTGATGCCTTCGGCGGCGAGGAAGGTGTCGTCGATCAGAAAATTGCCGGTAAAGCTGCGTGACGGCTTCTGAAACACCAGATAGGCCGCGTCGGCCACGATTTCGGGGATGCGCGACATGCGCATCACCCGCTCGCCGCCGAGCAGGTTCTTGATGGCTGCGGTCGCAATGGTCGTGCGCGGCCACAGCGCATTCACTGCGATGCCCTTCTCGCGCAGTTCGCCGGCGAGACCCAGCACGACGAGGCTCATGCCATATTTCGCAATCGAGTAGGCCGTGCTCCCGGCAAACCATTTTTCCCGCATGTCGAGCGGGGGCGAGTTCATCAGGATGTGGGGATTATCCGCTTTTTCCAGATGCGGAATGGCGTATTTCGACACCATGAAGGTGCCGCGCGTGTTGATCTGATGCATCAGATCGAAGCGGCGCATGTCCGTATCGACCACTGGCGTGCGCTGGACGGCGCTCGCATTGTTGACCACGATGTCGAGGCCGCCGAACGTTGCGACGGCCCGCTCGATCGCGCTTTTCACCTGCGCCTCGTCGCGCACATCGACCGCGATCGGCAGGGCATTTCCGCCGGCTTTGATGATTTCCTCGGCGGCGGTGAAGATGGTGCCGGGCAACTTCGGATGCGGCTTGTCGGTCTTGGCGGCGACGACAATATTGGCGCCGTCACGCGCGGCGCGCAGCGCGATGGCAAGCCCGATGCCGCGCGATGCGCCGGTGATGAACAAGGTGCGGCCCTTGAGTGTCATCGTGCGTCAACCAGTCTGCCTTTCGGATAATGATGATGACTTTCAAGCTAGCGCCGCGTCTGCATCGTTGACGCTGTCCGCCGCTTCGACAACGGTGCGCTCCAAGCTCTCGGCCTGCACCGCCAGATTCTCGGCAAAGAAGCGCGCGATTGCAACGCGCCCGGCCGCGTCGGCGCCATTCCCCGCGAGCCGCACCGCTGCGAGTGCTTCCTCGGCAAGCAGCGCGCCTCCGGCCGCCAGCGCAAACAGCCGCAGATAAGGCGTTGCCCCGGCGAGCACGGCCTCGAGATTGTTGCGCTGGCTGCCGATGAGCCACTGGGTCGCGCGCTCCAAGGCGTTGGTCGCGTCCTGCAACCGCACGCCGGTCCATCCGAAAGCCGGGTCATTGGTAGCGTTGACGGTCTCGACCGTGCGCCGGATATCGCCAATGTAAGCCATAACCGTGGCACCGCCCGCGAGCGGCAGTTTACGCGTGACCAGGTCGATCGCCTGAATGCCGTTGGTGCCTTCGTAGATGGCAGCGATGCGCGCATCGCGGTAGTGCTGCGCGGCACCGGTCTCTTCGATATAGCCCATCCCGCCGTGCACTTGCACGCCGAGCGAGGCGACCTCGCTTCCGATGTCGGTCGAGAATGCCTTGGCAACAGGAGTGAGCAGCGAAGCGCGCTCGTGCGCGGCTTGGCGCGCTGCTGCATCCGGACTGCGCTGGGCGCGATCGATTGCGACGGCGGTGGCATAGGAGAGCGCGCGGGCGGCGCGCGTGAGCGCGCGCATGGTGAGCAGCATACGCTTGACATCGGGATGCGCAATGATCGGGCTCGAACCGGATTCCACGCCGCGTGCTCGGCCTTGCTTGCGCTCGCGCGCGTAGGCTAGCGCCTGTTGCGTGGCGCGCTCGGCGATGGCGACGCCCTGCAACGCGACCGAGAGGCGCGCCTGGTTCATCATGGTGAACATGCAGGCCATGCCACGGTTCTCTTCACCGACGAGAAAACCGGTGGCGCCGCCATGATCGCCATACACCATCGTGCACGTCGGAGAGGCATGAATGCCGAGCTTGTGCTCGATCGAATGGGCGCGGGCATCGTTGCGTCGACCCAGCGAGCCGTCGGCATTCGGCAGGAACTTGGGTATGAGAAAGAGCGAAAGCCCCTTCGTCCCCGGCGGCGCGTCGGGCAGTCGTGCCAGCACGAGATGAATGATGTTGTCGGTGAGATCGTGCTCGCCATAAGTGATGAAAATCTTCTGACCGGTGATGCGATAGCTGCCGTCCGCCGCGCGCTCGGCCCTGGTGCGCGAGGCGCCGACATCGGAGCCGGCCTGCGGCTCGGTGAGCTGCATGGTGCCCATCCATTCGCCCGAGACGAGCTTCGGCAGATAGGCGCGCTTGAGCTCGTCGCTGCCGTGCGCCACCAGCGCGTCGATTGCCGCCACGGTCAGAACCGGACCGAGGCCGAAGGCCATGGCGGCGGAGTTCCACATTTCGATGCAGGCGGCGTTGACCGCATGCGGCAGACCCTGGCCGCCCCACTCCGTAGGTGCGGCAAGCCCGTTCCAGCCGGCCTGCGCCCAAGCGTGATAGGCCTCCTTCCATCCCGGTGCCGTGGTCACGGCGCCGTCTTTGAACCGCGCGCCCTCGCGATCACCGATCACATTGAGGGGAGCCAGGACATCGGTCGCGAACTTGCCCGCTTCGGTGAGCACCGCCTCGACCACGTCGGCGGTGAGATCGCCATAGAGGCCCTCTGCCAGCGAAAAACCCGCTGCGTTGTTGAGGGCGAAAGAAATGTCGGCAACCGGTGCCCGGTAGGTCATCGTCTGCTTTCCGGACGGGACGTTTGCGCTCGCGGCCGAGCGCGCTTGACGGCGCCGGTGCGCGCTTCCCCGCTCCAAGACACGGGGCAGGGAGGTGGAGGTCAAGCCAATCTAGCCCTGGCCATGCTTGGGTCAATGGCACGAACTAGCGCGATCGAGCGACGTTGATCGCCCACGTTGCGGCGGCTATGGTCCGCGCCGTGGCGGCGCAAGCAACCGGCCTTCATGGGGCGTAGCCAAGTGGTAAGGCAGCGGATTTTGATTCCGCCATTCGGAGGTTCGAGTCCTCCCGCCCCAGCCAGCCGCTCCAGTCGCTGCAGGATAGATTCCGCTCGCAAGAATTTGCGTGTGCCATGCTCGAGCTGATCGCGGGGGCGTAGGCCTGCGCTGCGGCAATCGACAGAACCTCGCGAAGGGTGAATACTCCCTCAAACAGAACAAACGTGCCGCACTGGGGAAGCTGTGGACGCCCGAACACACCCGACGAGAGCGCCTGCGGGCGACAGCGAAGCCGGTGTCGTCGCCGCGAGCGTTTATGCCGGCGGACGCCGCGTCAAGGATATCGCCATTGAGGAAGCGGGCGAATGGTCGAAGCGGCCGGGGCACGTCGTGTGGATCGGACTGTGGGAGCCGAGCGCCGATCTCTTGCAGCGCGTGCAGGCGCAGCTTGGGCTGCATTATCTGGCGATCGAGGATGCCGGTAAGGCCCATCAACACCCGAAGATCGAGCAGTATGGCGAGGCGTTGTTTGTCGTCGCGCGGACAACGCAATTGATCGACGGGCGAATCGCCTTCGGCGAAACGCATCTATTCGTCGGGCGCGGTTACGTGGTGTCGGTCCGCCACGGCGCTTCGAGTTCCTACGCCGCCGTGCGCGAGCGTTGCGAGTCCTGCCCCGCCGTCCTCTCCCAAGGCGAAGACTACATCCTCTATGCCATCCTCGATTTCATCGTCGACAACTATATGCCGGTCCTGGAGACGCTTCACGCGGAAGTGGAAGCAATCGAGGACAGCGTATTCTCGAAATCCGGCGACAAGGTCGACGTCGAGCGGCTCTACATGATCCGCCGCGATCTCTTGCGCATTCGCAATGCGGTCGTGCCTCTGGTCGAAGTGTGCCGTCGGCTCGAACACGCCGAGGCGATGCCGATCTCCCCCGCCATGCAGCCGCTGTTTCGCGACGTCACCGATCACGTGTTGCGCGTGCAGGAGGAAATCGATTCGCTGCGCGAAGTCCTGGCGTTCGCCTTCGAAGCGAGCTTGATGGGGGGCCAGGCGCAGCAGACGGCGATCACCCGAAAGCTCGCGGCTTGGGCCGCCATCCTCGCGGTGCCGACCGCGATCGCCGGCATCTACGGCATGAACTTCGAGTTCATGCCGGAGCTCAAATGGAGCTATGGGTATTTCCTGGTCATCTGCGTGATCGCTGCGATCTGCGGCACGCTCTATTGGCGATTTCGCCGAAACGGCTGGCTTTGAGCCGCGCCGTCGGGTGCGGGCGAACAGGCCCGCGACAACCACGGTCAGCTGCGCACGCCTGCCCACAAACCCTGACGGTTGTTCGCGCCGGCGGGAGGCTGCGACTCTCGCTCGAGGCCGATCACAGCCTGAAAGGCTCGCCGCAATCGAGGATCGTCGATCCTTGCGATGTGACGTTTGAGAATCGATACTCGCTTCGGATCATCGCGCGCGGTGATCGCCTTGCAGACGTCATCGCTTGTCCGGCGAAAGAAACTCGGCGCCGACGGCCGCCACTGCTGGCCGAGTGCGTCGATCTCGTCGGCCATGGCAAATACAGCCGCTTGGTCCTTCGGATCGCAGGTGATGGCAAAACGCAGGAGCAGCAGGAGCCATTCGCGAACTCGGCTGGCCCGCCAATCCTGCGAACCGAATTGCTGCATCTGACCTCATGCCACTTTGGAGATCGCCTTCATTTCGGAGCGTTGCGCGGAAACGGCGGAGCCGTGTTCGCGCAACGTGCCCGCCTCGACAGTCAGGCCGTGCGTTTGCAGCATGGAGCGGAGCTTTCGATTGGCCGCAGGCTCCTGGGGATCGATCCAGACGACAAGCACGCCTGCGGAGCCTAAAAAATCTACGAGCCAATCGAGCGTCGTGTCGAGAGCTTTGATGGAGCGTTCCCGCCAATCGACCAGCGCCACGTCGTACTGTCCAGCCGGGAGGCCGCAATTTGCCGTCGTCGCGACGCGCACATAGCCACGACGATGCAGCGCGAACATCAGCGCGGCGCTCGTCGCGCCCGCCACGATGATTCGGTCAAGCTTCGAGCAACGGGCAAGCTCGATCATCGGTTCGATGATCCGCTCGCCTGCTGGCGTAAGACGCGACTGGCCCATGACTGCACCTTTCATCTCGAAAGCTGGTTTTCTCTGCTGACTGAAGAGACTGGCTAGGCGGCTCGTACTAGGCGGCCTTGACTGCCGGGCGTGGAGTCAGCCCGCCTGCCGCTCATGTCGAGCTCGAGAATGCCGGGAACCATGATCACGGCCTGCGGCTGATTCCCGTTCTCGAACATCGCGAATTTCACCGCCTCGGTACGGTTCACGAACATGCCGCCACAAAGACCGCTTTGATCCTGGACGACCCAGTCGCCGCGGCTGTTTCTGCCGATCCGGAAGGACTTTGCACGAGACGTAGAGGGAGGTTCGCCTTCCTTGTCCATGGCACTTCTCCTTATCGACTACCGAATCGCTTTCGGCGCCATCAATGTGCCCAGCAGCGCATATGAATTCGAGAGGACGGCGCGCGCATTCTCATAAGTGCGGTATAAAGGTCGAGGCGCTGTCAAAACCTGAGAGCGCGGCGCGCGCAAAGGGCCGCCGCTGGTCACCAGGTTTCGAGCCAATAGGCAATGCCATAGAACAGCGCACCGAGGACGCAGACAGCAAGCGCACCCCATAAAATTCCCAGCATCAGCACAGTATTCGCGCGTTCGGCAAATCTCTTGTCGACCAGATGGGTCAGGATAGTGAGAATAGTCATCGAAGTTACTCCTTATTATTGGTCTTGCGGGATCTCCTCCCGGTAAGCGCTTCCTTCTGCGGCTGGATTAGCAGCGTTTCGCCTGTAGGGTCTAATTGCACGGATCATCGATCCGATGCCGTCGATGTGTTCATTGGTGCGTAGGAATTCGAGGGAGAATCGGACCCGATTTTATAAGCGCGGTATAAAGATGCTGGGGTCCGCGGGGGAGCGCAAAAAGGCAGGATGAAGCTGAGCCAATTCCTAGTGAAAGAGTCTGGTCCACCAGGGCCGTGTCCCATCGAATCCGACCCGGCCTTTTATGGAGCGAATGATTTCGCTGAATTGGTCCATGTGAACGTTTGCGTTGGGTCGAAACAGGACATGTCGGCAATCCGGGGAGTAGGACAGCTGAGACCTAGGTTCGATCTCGAATGTCACCCTGTCAAAAGCGTCGATATCCTTGAGAACGATTTCGAGGTTGAGATGAAAATTGCCCGTCAATTTATAAGCCCCTAGGATCTCGAGAGCGGAATCGTAGGCGCGCGATGCGGAGAGATCGATGGTCTGCCCGATATCTCCGCCCCGGATATTCGCGCGTTCCTCGCCGCGCGGCTCGTCACGTTGCTGAAATTGGGCAAGCGTGGTCAATGTCCGGCGGGTGCGCGCGTCTCCGGCAGGCGGTGATCGGCATACATCAGCCGGCGATAGCGATTTATCTCGCGCTGCGCTCTGCGCAGCTCGCGCTCCGGCACTGCGTTGCGCACTTTGGCTTCCACAAAAGTATCGAGAGCGCCTAGAATCCGCTGATAGGCGGTTTGAAGCTTCAGCGCGACCATTCCTACGACGGGCGGCGCGCGCAAGATCCGAGTGGTCATCGAATTCTCCTTTTTTGTTCTTGCGGGATATTTCCCGGGCATGCTCATCGCGTCGGTAGCGAATGTTGGGATGCACTTTCTGCCTGAGGATCATTTGACTTGCATCGCCTATGTGCGCATCGACGCATATGAATTCGAGAGGGGCGTCGGCCCGTTCTCATAAGCGCGGTATAAAGACCGTCGGCGACGGGTGCCGCGCCAGGGCCGAGGCATATCGCGCCCGAGTCGCAGGGGCCGAATAGCGAAACCAGAATGATGGAAACGCAGAACTTCGGATTCGGGTGGCCAGCGGAACTGCCGAGCCGCCGACTTCAGGCCAGTGCGGCGACCAAACGACCCAAGACGGCGTAGGCTGCCGCCTCGTCCCAGTGCGTTAGAACGCGGCCAAATATCGCCTCGCCTCGCATCAGGGCAACGATAGTACAAAAAATCGCTGCCAACGCCAGGAGCGAGGCCAACGTTTGGCCGAAGGCTCGAGTGCCGAAAGTTGCAAAAGCGGTCAGGAGGAGGAGCCGGAATGCGGCCCGGAGCAACACCTGCCGCGAATTAAGCTGAGGCGGGATTGCGGGCCGCAACTCCTGCATGATTGGTTACTCAAACTGTCGGATGCCCGACTTGAGTGCTGCCCTCTATTCATTCCGCTGTTGAGGAGAGCGAAGCCTGATTGGCGCGTTAGCGCCCCTGGCGGGATGCTGCACTTCTTCTCGCAGCTTTTCGTCACAAGCTTCGCCTTGGCGGGTGTCTCCCACGATGTTGCACTGATCGGCGATGGGCTGGAATCGCCAGCCTTGGGCGAGAACCGTCCACAGCGGAATTGCAACGAGACCGGCGCTCACCAATACCACGGCAGCCAGGACCACAATCCCGACGGAGATGACAATGGGCTGAGGTCTGCGCCCGTCGTTTCGCTTCGATCGTGGACCGACGATATTCGCCAGCGCGCGTTCGTCACGCGATTGCCGGATCAGGCGAAATTGTCGCAGCAAATGGCGTACCCCTGCATAGGCCGAACCTGCGGTACGGACTGTGGCCGGCTTTTGCCGGCGATGAGACTCTGACGCCGCGCTTCGACGAATGCGTAGAGGATCGCCAGCGGAAGGTCTTCGTGATTGGCTTCCGCCATCTCGTCGAGTTCGGTGGGAAGGTTGACGTGTTTTGACAAAGAGCAATGCCACTCGCCGTCCTCATACATCAGGCGACGAAGCTTCCATTGCGGCAGTTCCAGCTCGAGCAGTGCAAGCGTCGCGTCGGCGAACGCGCCGGATTCAATGAGATGAAGGATCCTTGTCTTCACGCTGCGAGGTTGCGCGCGCACGCCCGGGCACGCCGGCGCGATCACGTCGGCCATCAATCCAGGCGTGATCGTTCGGGCGCGATGAATCTGCTCTTGCAGGTCGCGCAGGTGCCCCCCGTGGTTCGCGTCGAACGACATGGCATCTGTCCAAAGTGACTCGCTGCTTGAACGGAATGCGGTCACAGCCCACAAATGGGCAAATCGCCATAAAAAAGCGAGACGAGGAAAGAGGCGGCGTCATAGTGATTTCATAAGGAAATCGCTCGTCCACATAAACGTCGAATACGGGCTGGAACCGCATCTCATTACCCTGCAGCCAGCCCAAGCCGGCAAGCTTGCTCTGCAATGTCAGAGGGTAAGCGCGGCGGCAATGAAAAGCCCGCCGCCGATCAGCAACGCGAGAGCAATACCGCCGAGGACCGAGAGGACGCGTTGCCGGCGATCGGCAGGCTTGGTCTCGGCGGCGGCAGCCTGCGCCGCCAAGAGGCCCATCCAGAAGTTATTCATGGAACGAGCCCAAGGTCGTGGCTTGTGGGGACTTGAGCGTGTTTCGCTCGCCATTTCGGACCGGGGCCGCGCATGTAGTGCGCTTCCGGGTAGTATCTGTCCGCTTCAATCGCTGTTGCATTCCGCCAAGCATTGGCGGCAGCCGCACTCGCCTTCGCAACCGCGAGGGCAAGAACGCGTCCTGCACGTGAGAGTTCTTGATACATCTCAAACCGCCCATGGTTCCTGCCGCCAATGTGCGCGTCGGCGCATATGAATTCGAGAGGGATGCTCGGCCATCGTCATAAGGACGATATAAACGCTGCCGGATATGACGGCGTGCCGCCTGCATAAAGGTCGGGTACGGCAGCGGCATCTCTCGGTTCCGACTTGCGGAGCGACTCGCGTTCAAAACGCCAAACTCGGTTTGATACATGCATCGACTGCCCTCCCCGGCAAAGTTGCGCTGACGCGTTTCTGAGCAAGAACGGCTCTATCGCGGCAAGCTACGACAAGTGCCGCACCCCAGGAGGTGACACGATAACCGAGGTGCCGCGGTGGCCTGGCTGATCTTTATGGGATTCCTATAACGCCGCGCCGGCGTTCCTCTCGAATTCCTATGCCATCAATGACAGGTAATCGCGCGTAAGCGGAGCGTAGCGCGCCTCGCCGGGAGTCTCTTACTGCTACTGCGCGCACTGCAATTCTTCATCGCTCGGAGCACCCCCATGCTGGACGTCATTTTGGTGGCCGCCGCGTTCGGTTTCTTC
>Ga0066709_100004714_pt1 | contig 10983 bp, 8 predicted proteins | sample GraSoiAngelo_158_FD_79665 | JGI IMG/M metagenome (GOLD analysis project Ga0066709, IMG submission 79665) | Grasslands soil microbial communities from the Angelo Coastal Reserve, California, USA - 14_1009_16_30cm | ecosystem: Environmental > Terrestrial > Soil > Grasslands | place: USA... | reverse complement strand
TACGACGTCACCGGGTTGCCCCCCTTGCCCGCCGAGGTCGACGCCTTCGTGCAGGACCGCACGCCGGACGCCTACGAGCGGCTGGTCGAGCGGCTGCTCGCCTCGCCCCGCTACGGCGAGCAGTGGGGCCGCTACTGGCTCGACGTCGTTCGCTATGCCGACACCAATAGCTTTGAGCGCGACGCCGCCAAGCCGTTCGCCTGGCGCTACCGCGATTACGTGATTCGCGCTTTCAACGACGACAAGCCCTACGATCGCTTTATTCTGGAGCAGCTGGCCGGCGATGAGATTGCGCCGCAAGAGGACGAAGACCTGATCGCCACGGGCTTTAACCGCCTCGGACCGCTGCGCAAAAACGCCGGCAATCAGGAAGTAGCCAGCAGCCGCAATGAAGTGCTTACCGAGATGACTAACATCGTGGGTTCCGCGCTGCTGGGCGTTACCCTCGGTTGCGCGCGCTGCCACGATCACAAATTCGATCCCTTCCGACAGAGCGACTACTATCGCGTGCAAGCCTACTTCGCCGCCGCGCACGATCGCGATGTGCCGAAGTTCACCCCCGAGGAGCAGGTGGTCTGGAAAACCCAGGCCGAGCCGGTGGAGCGCGAGATGAAGCAGCTCCGCCAGGCGATGAAGCACGCCAAAGACGAGGAGCGTGCCGAGTTCGAGAAGAAATTGGAGAACCTCGAAGACCGGATGCCGCCGCCGCTTCCGGCACTGTTCAGCGTGGCCGACGATCCGGACAAGCGGACCGCGATCCACCTGCTGGCGCGTGGCGATTATCGTAATAAGGGCGACGCTGTCGGCATGCGTCCGCCTGGCGTGCTGCTTCCGGAGAGCGTTCCCGAGCTTGCCGCGGATACCGGTAATCCGCGCAAGTCGCTGGCCAAGTGGATCGTGGATCCTCAGAATCCGCTGACGGCGCGCGTGATGGTGAACCGCATCTGGCAATATCACTTCGGCCGCGGCATCGTGGCCACGCCCAATGATTTTGGCCGCATGGGCGAGCGCCCCACGCATCCTGAGCTGCTGGATTATCTGGCCAACGAATTCGTGGCCAGCGGCTACAGCGTGAAGCATATTCACCTGCTCATCCTCAGTAGCAACACGTATCGACAGAGTTCGACCGTTCCGGAAAAATCTGCCGGGCTCGAAAAAGATCCGGATAACAAGCTGCTCTGGCGCTTCAATCGCCGCCGCCTCGATGCGGAAGAGATTCGCGACGCCATGCTTGCGGTAGCGGGTAATTTGAATCCTGCAGCAGGCGGTCCGAGTCTTATGGTGCCCATTGAGAAGGAACTTGTGAACGCGCTCTATAAGCCTTCGCAGTGGCAGGTGGCGCCCGATCCGGCGCAGCATCATCGCCGCAGCGTTTACCTGATTGCCAAGCGCAACCTGCGGCTGCCGTTTCTTGAGGTCTTCGACGCGCCGGACGAGTTGGTAAGCTGCCCGCGCCGCGAGTCCAGCACGCACGCGCCGCAGGCGCTCGAACTGCTCAATGGCGATTTCTCCAACCAGCAGGCAAGCGTACTGGCGTCGCGCCTGGCAGCCGAAGGCGGCCGCTCTTATCGCAAGCAGATCGAACTGGCTTACCGTACGGCCACAGGCCGCGCGCCAACCGGGCGGGAGTTGCAATTGGCGCTGGATTTTCTCCGCAAGGAGACCCGTCGGGCGGGCGACGAGAAGGCCCGGGACGAATTTGCGCTCGCTCTGTTCAACTTGAATGCGTTCTTATACGTGAACTGATATGCCCGAACACTCCCGCATCACTCGAAACCGGCGCCAATTTCTCTGTGACGCGTGCTGCGGCTTCGGCGGACTGGCATTTGCGCAAATGCTGATGCGTGAGGACGCGCGCGCCGCCACGCTGAATCCGCTGGCTCCCAAAGCGCCCGATATGCCCGACAAGGCCAAAGCCAAATCGGTCATTTTTCTGTTTATGGCCGGCGGGCCCAGCCACATCGAAACCTTCGACCCCAAGCCACTACTGAACCAGCTCAGCGGCCAGAAGCGTCCCGCTGAATTTGGCGAAGCCAAGTATCAGTTCATCTCGAGTGACGCGCGGCTGCTTGGCACCAAGCGCACGTTCCGCCGCTACGGGAACAGCGGCATCGAAGTGTCCGACCTGCTGCCGCACATCGGCGAGTGTATCGACGATATCGCCGTAATCCGCTCATGCCACGGCGACATGGTGGTGCATTCCGCCGCGCAATATCAGCTCTTCACCGGCCGCATCATTCCCGGTTTCCCAAGCATGGGTTCGTGGGTCATCTATGGCCTGGGCTCGGAGAGCGAATCACTGCCCGCATATGTCGTGATGCCCGATCCCAAGGGCGCGCTCGAAGCCGGGCAGCCGATGTACACCAATGGATTTCTTCCCGCGGTTTATCAGCCCACGATGTTCCGACCAGGCGGCAAGCCAGTGCTCAATCTCGGCCTGCCCGCAGGAACCAGCGTGGAGGACCGCGGCAAAACCCTCGGCCTGATCCGTGATCTGAACCAGGCGGAGATGCAGCCGGGCGATACCGAATTTTCCGCGCGTCTCAATGCCTACGATCTGGCGTTCAAGATGCAAACCGAGGCGCCCGCTATCTTCGATCTCTCGAACGAGCCGGCGCCCACGCTCGAAATGTACGGCGTGGGCAAAGAGCCCACCGACGATTACGGCCGCCGCTGCCTGCTGGCGCGCCGCCTGGTCGAAAAAGGTGTGCGCTTCGTATGTGTGGTTTCAGGCGGCGGTCCCGGAAACTTGCAGTGGGACGCCCACGACGACATCGAAGAGAATCACCTGCGCATGGCTTCGCAGACCGATCGATCCGTCGCTGCGCTGTTGAAAGATTTGAAGCGCCGCGGACTGCTCGATTCGACGCTGGTATTCTGGGGCGGCGAATTTGGCCGCTCGCCCGAGTCACAGGGCAGCAAAGGCCGCGACCATCACAACCTGGGCTTTTCCATGTGGCTGGCCGGCGGTGGCATCAAAGGCGGCCAGGTGGTCGGTGCAACGGACGCCATCGGCTTGCACGCCGTCGAAAATCCCTGCCACCTGCGCGACATTCATACTACTATCCTCAATCAGCTCGGGCTGCATCAGGATGCACTCAGCTATTTGCATCAGGGCCGCAAAGAACGGCTCACGGAAATTCACGGAAACGTGATGCAGCAGATCGTGTGATGGCCCTCAGCCTTTGGCTGGCAGGAATTTGACCGGCGCGGGCGCCGAGCCTACATCGCCGATGGATACCGTGAGGAGGTAGTCTCCCGGTTTCGCGCCCAGCGGCGCCCGCACATTCATTTGCCGTGCATGGTCGCCTTGCGGTGCGGCGATATACTCGACTGCCAGCCGCATGCCACCAATGCAGACCTGGAGATTATTGCGGTCGGCACTCTCCGGCAGCCCCGTGACCCACAACGAAATCGTGGCGCCTTCCGCAAGCTCTAACTGGTTCGGGATCCAACTGGTGCCGTCACAGAGCCCGGTGATGGCGAGCGCCTCTGGCCGGGCTGGAACGTCAACCGCAATCCGCATGGCATTGCTGAAGCCGCTGGTTGCAGTGCGCAACCGCACTTCTCGCCAGCCTGGGGCAAGGCCCGGCGGCAGCTTGAAATTGGCGTGCCATTCACCGCCCGTCTGCCGGCCGAGAAAGATGACCTGCGATCCATAACCGTCGACTTCCGGCTTGACATCCTCGCGCTTCAACGGCTGTTCTTCAGCCTGGAACCAGCATGAAACGTAGTCGTCGGCCGCCGCGCGAAAGTTGATCCCACTATTCGCATTGTGCTCCACCTTAAGCAGCAGGGGCGGCGCGTGCCGCGGTGAGGTTGGCGCCGGTTCCCAGCGTCGGTGGCACGCCACGCACGCGCTGTGCCGTAGCACGCTCCGCAACTCCACGCGCGCAAATCCCGCCGTCCGGCAGAACGCCAGCAGGCATTCGACGTTCGGTCCCACCCAATTATCGAACTGCCCGCCGAATTCATCGATCTCGTAAAACTCCACCGTGGGAAGATCCGGGGCGCGGCCTTTTCGCTTGTGGGATTCCGTCACCACGAAAGAATCCACGGCCGCCAGCCCATCGGTCAGCGCACAGACCTTCTCCAGCGCCAGCAGCGGATGTTTCAGGTGATAGAGCACGCCCAGGAACAGCACGATGTCGAACCGCCCGATTCTGGCCGGGTCCAGCTCGTATACGTCGAGAATACGGTAATCGACCCGCGAACCCAGTTCCTGATGGATATAGCGGAACCGCTCGTTGTCCCAACAATCGATCGCCGTCACATCGGCGCCACGACGCTCCATCTCAAAACTGAACCACCCGTCCCAGGCGCCAATATCGAGAACGCGCTTGCCGGCGAGGTTTTCAGGAATGGGAAATTGCGCCAGACGATTTCTCATGCCTTTCAAATCGCAGACGCCATCGATGACGCGACCGTCCGGCAGTTCGAAGCTGTGCCACCATCCCTTCTGCGCCAGCGTACCGTCCCACTCGCGCACGCATTGCGAGGCGTCTGGCTTGGTGGATTTCTTTGCGAACACCGCTCCTGTGCTCCTGGTGGGAAGAACTTATGGTGGTGCGAACTTATGATTATCGCAGTCGGAGCGATACCACGTCGCCCCAACAGCCTCAGCTTCCCTGAGCCGCTTCTACCAGCGCCTCGAGCGTTGCGCGCGCCGTCGTGGTCCAGGAGAACAGCGCGGCGCGCTTCGGGCCGGCCGCGACAAGCTGCGCCCGCAACGGCTCATCGCAAACGATCCGCTCTATCGCGCAGGCCATATCTGCTTCGTCCGCCGGATCGAACTGCAACGCCGCATCCGCCGCCATGCTCGCCAGCGGTTCAATGCGGGAGCAGGCAGTTGGCACGCCCGCGGCCAGCGCCTCCAGGACCGGCAATCCGAAACCCTCGAATGTAGATGGATACACGAACGCATAAGCTCGCGCGTAAAGATCGTAAAGCTCCTCGCGCGGAATCCATCCTGTGAACTCGACCGACCCAGCCAGCCCAAGCGATTGACGCAACGCGTCCAGGTAGGCCGAGTTGAAACCCCGCAAGCCCGCTATCACCAGCCGGAACTCTGGACGGCCGCGCCGGAATTCGGCAAACAGCCGCAGCAGACGGTCGAGATTCTTGTGAGGGTGCAGCGTCGAAACGGAGAGCAAGAACCGTTCCGGACGCCGGACGATCTGAAAAAAATTCGGCCCGACGCCCAGTGGAACCAAGCGAATCTGATCCTGCGGCAGCCGGTAAAATCGTTCCACATCGTCGCGTGTCGCCTCCGAATCCGCGATCAGGATACGCGAAACGTGCGCCGACCAGAACAACAACCATCGCCAGAAGGGCAGATCAAACCAGCGAAAATGTTCCGGATGCCGCTTATGCTGCAAATCGTGAAAAACAGTAACTTGCGGGCAGCCGCAGAAAATCGGCGCGGTAAAGCCAGGGTTCAGCAGGACGTCAATCCGCCGCGCTGCAACGGCGAGGGGCAGCGCCAGCTGTTCCCAAGCGATCCTCGCGGGCCGGAAACTGGCCCGCACCGCTTGTGGCACGGTATGGAAATTGGGCTTCTCCGGCGTCAGCGAATTGCCGGTTTCAAGATTAGTAAAGAGAAAATATTCGTTGCCGCTATCGATCTCCCCTAGCGTGCGCACCAGGTTCCGCAGGTAGATCTCGGTGCCGCCGACTCCCCCGGGGATGAGATACAGCGCGTTCACCCCAATCCGAAGCGGGCGCATCCTAGCGGCGATTTCCAAGCCGCGACTCGGCTAGCGCCAGGTCGCGTAACGCCGGTTGGTTCCGCGGATTGATGGCCAGCGCGTGCCGAAAATCCTGTACCGCGGCCGCCGGGTCACCCGCCTCCAGGTGCACGTCGCCGCGATAAACGTATGTCATATCGAAATTCGGATCGATCTTCGCGGCCATGGCCAGCGCCTCGAGCGCTTCGGCGTACTTTCCGTTCTTGCCGAAGATCATGCCAAGCTGCGAGTACCCGTGTGCCGTCGGTTTCAAATTGAGCGCGTGCCGGATCTTTGCGACCGCCTGGTCAGGCTGGTTGACGCAGTCGTAAGCCAGTCCCCAGTCGGTGAACAGCCTGTCATCTCTCGGATCCAGCTGCGCGCTGCGCTCATAGTGGGGCAGCGCTTTGGCGCAATCGTTGCTCTCGTAATAGGCCTGCGCGAGTTGGAACTGGACACGCGCTTTGTTTGGCGACTTCGCAACCGTGTCCTCCCACAGCGCAACTTTGTCGCTCCACACGTAATTCCGGCTGTGGGTCGCCGCTGCTGCGATGAGCAACACCGCTGCCAGCGCCATCATCCACCTGGGCTGCCTCACATCCACGCGCCGCAATAATTCCAGCACGATGAAAAGCAGGCCGATCATGGACAGGTACAACCGCCGCTCCGCCACAGGATCTGCGATGGGCACGAACGACGATGTGGGCGCCATCAAGATCACAAAGGCAAAGAATCCATACGCCGCCAGTGGATACCGCCGCCGGAAGTAGAACGCCGCTCCCGCCGCCATGAGAATAGCCGCCAGCCCAAGAATCGCGCCAGGATCCACAACCGTGCGCGAGATCGGGAAATCGGGATCGATGTTCAAGCCCGCCGGGAACAGAAAAAGTCGAATATAGAGCCAGAAGGCCCGGCATTGGGTGAAGAAGTACTGATACCACGTGAAATCTTTGATGCTGAACCCGGCCGACGAGGAGCGTCGCACAAGCGGCGCGAGGTAAATGGCCGCGAGAACCCCACCCGACGTAACCGGAACGTAGAGCCTCCAGTTTCGCCGGATCCCCGCCAAGGAAAACGGCGGATTCCAGAAATAATCCGTGAGTAGCAACAGCGCCGGCAGGACCGCGGTGTGCTCTTTAGTCATCACAGCCGCGCCGAATAGAATCAAAACCGCCGCGGCTCGTAGCCAGGTGATTTCTGCCGTGCGCCGGTACAAATACACCGCGAAGGCCCCGTAGAAAAACAGAATGCTGAAATTCTCCGACCGGCTGGCCACGTAACCGACAGACTCCGAATTCACCGGGTGCAACAGGAACAACGCGCCGGCAAACACCGCCAGCACATCGCGACGCGCGCGCTCCACCTCCGCAAACTCCAGGATTTTGCGCACGATCAGGAACACCAGCACGGAGTTCGCCGTGTGGAAGATCACGTTGAAGGCGTGATAGGAAGTCGTCTGGAACCCGGAAAGCTGATAATTGACCCAGTAACTAAACATCAGCAGGGGCCGCACCCCCGAAATCCACGCGCGCACTGAGTCCACCGCGAAGTTCGGCACGCTGAATGGCAGATATTGATCGTCAAAGAGAAACGGGCCGTAAAGCGACGGTCCGTACACCTCGAACGCCATCACAAGCGCCAGCAGGCATCCGAGCGCGTACGGCCAGTATGTGGCGCGAGGCTTTTCGGCCACAGCGGTTGCGGCCTTGGCACTCGCGCGACGGCTCTTTCTGGTTTCCTGTTTTTTTGTTTTCATCGCCGCCCTAGCAGCCGGCCGCCTGATCTTTCAAAGACTGGATGTGATATTCAAGAATCGCCACGCGCTGCGCGAGCGCAATGTTGTCGTCCTTCAACTGGGAGATGATGACGGAGAACCGGTAGAAGATGAGCACAAATACGCAACCCACAATCAACAGCAATGCCAGCGGCGGATAAGGTACCCCCAGCCAGCCGGCGATGGCATTCAGTAATCCTCGCGCGCGCGACAACACCAGCAGGGCTGCTGCGCCAATGAGCCACGCCACGGAATATTCCACGCGAATGCGCGCCCGGCGCACCGAAGCCAGCACTAGCAGAATCAGCAGCGCGCTCAAACCCGTCATTACGTTCAGGAGACGGTCCAAGTCATGACCTCCGGGATTCTTTGGGAATCCGGCGCTCGTACTTCAACACGTTTACGAACACCCCGAGCAGCACATGAACAATATAGTAGATGGATTTCATGGGCGTGATCGTCGAGCGCCCCGAGCGCCGCGGCAACATGCGGCACGGCACCTCCACGAAACGGAAGCGGCGCCGCTGCAGCACTACCAGCGCCTCGATCTCCGGATACTCAAGTGGAAAACTCCGACTGAAAACGGCCAGAGCGCTGCGGTTTACTCCCACGAATCCCGAAGTCGGATCACGAACCGGCTTGCCCAGAATCGGCCGCAGCACCATGCGAAAAAAAAGGATGCCCGCCGCCCGCACCAGGCTCGTGCCGCCACCGCTCCCGTTTACGTAACGCGAGCCAATCACCATCTCACACCCTGATGAGCGCAGCGCCTCAAATACTTTCGGGATGTCGCGCGCATCGTGTTGCCCGTCGCCATCTACGCGAATCACAAACTCATAACCCAGCTCGTACGCCAGTTTGTAACCGGCCTGCACGCAACCGCCGAGTCCCAGATGGTGCGGCAGCGCGAGTACCTCGGCCCCCGCAAGGCGCGCCACCATTACCGTTGCATCCCGCGAGCAATCGTCCACCACCAGCACCGGCGCTCCCGGCACTGCGGAATTCACGGCCTCGACCACACCGCCCACGGCGCCTTCTTCGTTGAACGCCGGAATGAGGATCAGCAGCTTCGCCGCGCCGACCGACATGATCATAGCTCCGCTACCCGGCGCGCCCGGATCGAGTGCGCCCCCAGCAACCGTCTGAATTCCGCCGACGACACTTTGGCCTTGCCTCGGACCTCCCGCCGCTTCTTCCAGAGGCTGCGAACCTGGCGGAAGAAGTTCCAGTGCGCCCGCAGCACGATGAGCCCTAGCCGCAGAGCACTTTTACCTTCCCGACGAAACTGCGCTGCCGTACCGCGGCCCAGCGCCATCGACCGGGCGTGCCACCAGTAACGCGCTACGGTGGCAAACGGCACGCGCCATAACATCGCCAGTGGAAAATTCTTTGCCGCCACGAACAGCCGGTTTCGTTCCACGTAATAAGCCTTGAGCCCGGACGCGCGCCCCGCCGAGTGCGAGTAATGATGGTCCACCACCGCTGCTGGCACGTAAATGCATTTCCAGCCCGCCCATCGCGCCCGCAGTCCCAGGTCCGTGTCCTCGCAATAGAGAAAGAAATCCTCGTCGAAAAGACCGATTTCCTCCAGCATCGCCCGCCGGTAAAGCGCGGCCGACGCGCTCGGCAGCAGCACTTCCTCTTCGCGATCGAATTCCGCCGCCGGAAACAGATGGCCGCGCTGCTTGCTCGTGGCATCGCCGTAAATCACCATGCCCGCCGAATCCAGATGCTCTTCTCCGAAGAAACGCACCTGCGAAGCAAACATGCCTGCGTCCGGATGCGCCTCCGCTGCCGCCACCAGTGCTTCAATCCACCCGGCTCGTGGCGCCGCATCGTCATTCAGCGCCGCCACATACGCAGACCGGCTCCGATGAAACGCGAGGTTGATCGCCGCGCCAAAGCCTATATTGCGCCCCGGCTCGATGACCACCGCGCCCCGCCGCCCCGCTTCGCCCGCGCGCACCAGCGCCTTTCCGCTATTGTCCACCACCATCACTTCGAAGTCGCGCCGCGTCTGCTTTCCCAAGGCGTCCAGACACTCCAGCAGTCTCCGGTCCGCCGACAGAGTGGGGATTACCACGGTAACTGCAGGTTGAGGCAATGCTCGATTCTAGCGCGGCCCGAGATTTTCGTACCACTTGAGATTGGCCGTGGCCGCACCGATGCACGCTACATCGATCCGCCCGTCGGCATTCAAATCGGCTGCCGCGCACGCTGCCGCTGCCATGCCGTCGTCATCCAGAACGCTCTTCGACCATCGCTCGCCATGCGCGTCGTCCGCATAATAAACGTACACGCTGTGTTTCCCGCCACGAAATCCCGCGATGATGTCGTCGTTGCCGTCTGCGTTCAAATCCGCCGTCACAATCGTATGCCCGTCCGCCAGCGAATCGTCGATCACACGTCGCGGCCAGCTCGCGCCCTGCTGCCGGTAAACCGCTACCTGGTTCCCATGCCACGCCTCGATGGCTGCGATGTAGCGCGCGCCGCCAATCCGTCCCACCGTGACGTCGCTCGATCCACTCTTGGGCCATGCCGCCGGATCGCCCTTCGCAATCTCGGTCCTCGTCCATCGCCGGTCCTTTTCGAGCTTGTAAAGATGAATCCCGACAAAACTCGCCGTAAGCAGTTCGTCGCGCCCGTCGCCATCCCAATCGATCACGTAGATGCCGTGGACCACTCCTTCGTTCTGATCGCCGATCAGTTCGCGCTTCCACTCGCCCGGCCGGTAAAATACCAGCGGCGTGTGATCGCGATAATCCGGGGCCTCCGCGTGCGCGCCGGTCAAGGGCGCATTCACCAGCACTTTCTTACCGTTTCCGTTGACATCCGCCCACCGCAACCGGTGCGATGTCGTCAGCCGGTCGATCTCCGTGACTTTCCACTGAGTGCGCGGGTCGCCGTCGTGGTGCAGCACCGACACAATCCCCACGCTGTTCTTGGCTTCGTTCGCAAAGCCGCTCGCCAGCACGATCTCCGGAATACCGTCGCCGTCGGTGTCCCATGCGGCGCAGTTGATCATGCGCGAGAAGCCGCCAGCGATCACATGCCGCTCCCACGTCGGATTTTCGTACCACACCAGCTCCGGCATGCCGCTCGCGAGTGCGATCAGGTCGGGCTTGCCGTCGTGATTGAGGTCCGCCACCACCACCTGATACCCGCCTTTCAGCCCCGTGGCGATGGTGTGTTCGGTGAACCGGGCAGGCTCCGCCCCATGAACCATGCAGCAGAAAAAGAGAAAACCGGCGCAGCGCAAGCCTCAGTATAGAATGAAACGGATGCCCATCCGCACTACAGTTGTCGGCAGCTATCCGGTCCCGCACTCGCTGCTGGGTGACAGTTCACGCGTCGCGCTGCGTGACGCCATCATGGTCGTGCTCCAGACGCAGGAGCTGTCTGGTATTGATGTGATCGCCGATGGCGAACTGAACCGATTCAACCCCAGCCATCCCGAAACCAACGGCATGATCGACTATTTCG
>Ga0066709_100004713_pt1 | contig 10984 bp, 6 predicted proteins | sample GraSoiAngelo_158_FD_79665 | JGI IMG/M metagenome (GOLD analysis project Ga0066709, IMG submission 79665) | Grasslands soil microbial communities from the Angelo Coastal Reserve, California, USA - 14_1009_16_30cm | ecosystem: Environmental > Terrestrial > Soil > Grasslands | place: USA... | reverse complement strand
GTGATGCGCGAGCGCGAGCCCTTGCATCGACGCGATGCCGACGCGGAGACCGGTGAACGATCCGGGGCCGCTCGCGACGGCGAAGAGATCGACGTCGGCGAGCCGCGCGCCTGCGGCGTCGAGAACGGCCATCAGCTCGCGTGGCAACCGCTCGGCGTGCATCCGGGTGTCGTCGCCCGCGCGCTCGACGACAACGACGCCATCACGAAACAGCGCTGCGCTGCCCGACGCCGTCGTCGTGTCCAGCGCGAGAATCAGCATCGCGGCCGCAATGTTATACTCGCCCAACCCCCCGATGTCCTCCTCGTCCGTTTCCCAGGGACCGGCCGGCGCGACGCCCGCGATGCGGCAGTACTTCGACGCCAAACGCCAGTACCGCGACGCGATCCTGTTCTTCCGCATGGGCGACTTCTACGAAATGTTCTACGAGGACGCGCTGACGGCGGCGCGCGCCCTCGATCTGACGCTGACGTCGCGATCGAAGGACGCGAACGGCGGCGCGATTCCGATGTGCGGCGTTCCGTTTCACGCCGCGGACACGTACATCGCGCGGCTCGTGCGCAAAGGGTTCCGCGTCGCGGTCTGCGAGCAGGTCGAGGATCCGCGAAAAGCCAAGGGCGTCGTGCGGCGGGAGGTCGTGCGCGTCGTGTCGCCGGGGACGCTGACCGACGCCGGCTATCTCGAGGCGCGCGAGCCGGCGTTTCTGCTTGCGCTCGCGCCGGCGCATCCAGGACCTGGCTTTGGCGCGGCGCTGCTCGACGTCTCGACGGGAGAATTCACGACCGCCGAGTACACCGGCTTCGACGGACGCCAGGCGCTCAGCGACGAGATCGCCGTCCTGCAGCCGCGCGAGGTCGTCGCGCCGGCGGGGTTCGACGCCGTCGCGGCGCTCCTGCGCGACGCGCGAGCGGAGGCGCGCATCACGAACGCCGACGCGTGGACGTTCGAGCTGGAATCCGCGCGCCGCACGCTCCTCGCGCAACTGCGCGCGCAGAGCCTTCACGGATTCGGGCTCGACGATCACCCGGCGGCGATCTGCGCGGCCGGCGCGCTCGTCCAGTACTTGAAAGATACGCAGAAGGCGGACCTCGCGCACGTCCGCGACGTCACGTTCCGGACCGGCGCCGATTGTCTCCTGATCGATCCCACTACGCTCAAGAACCTCGAGGTCCTCGAGGCGGCCGACGGCGGGCGCAGCGGATCGCTGCTCGAGGAAATCGATCGGACGATGACGCCCATGGGTGGGCGTCTGTTGCGCGGCTGGCTGCTCCGTCCGCTGGTCTCCCTCGAGCGCATTCAGGATCGGCTGGATGCGGTCGAAGACCTGGCATTTCGCGCGACCGCGCGCACGAAGCTGCGCGACACGTTCAAGAGCATTCACGACCTCGAGCGTCTCGTCGCGCGCGCGGCGCTCGGCGCGGCCGGTCCGCGCGATCTCGTCGGTCTCCGTCAGTCGATCGCCGCGGTTCCGCGCGTCCGAATGCTGCTCGAGGAATTCCAGGCGCCGCTCGTCCGCAGCCTCGCCGCCGAACTCGACGATCTCGCGGACGTTCGCGACGACCTCGATCGCACGCTGATCGACGAGCCGCCGCCCGTCGCGCGCGACGGCGGCGCGATCCGCGACGGCGTCGATCCGGAGCTCGACGAGCTTCGCGACATCAGCCGATCCGGCCGGCAGCGGATCGCCGAAATGGAGGCAGCGGAGCGTGCCCGTACGGGCATCGGGTCGCTCAAGATCCGCTATAACCGCGTGTTCGGGTATTACATCGAGGTCTCGAAATCGAATCTCGCGAACGTGCCGGCGGAGTATCACCGCAAACAGACCATCGCGGGCGGCGAGCGCTACATCACGCCCGGGCTGAAGGAGTACGAGGACAAGGTTCTTGGCGCCGACGAGCGGATCGTCGAGCGCGAGAACGAGCTGTTCGAGGCGCTGCGCGCGCGCGTCGCGGCGCAGGCGCCGCGGATTCAGGAAACGGCGCGGGCCCTTGCGGCGCTCGACGCGCTGGCGGCGCTCGCCGACACCGCCGCCGTCCAGAACTACACGAAGCCGCTCATGCACGCGGGCGATGAGCTGATCGTGACCGACGCGCGGCACCCCGTCGTCGAGCGTCACGTCGCCGATGCGTTCGTTCCGAACGACGTCACGCTCGATGCGGCCGCGCAGCAGTTGATCGTGCTGACGGGCCCGAACATGGGCGGCAAGTCGACGTATCTGCGCCAGACCGCTCTGCTCTGCCTGCTCGGCCAGGCGGGGTCGTTCGTGCCGGCGCGCAGCGCCAAGCTGCCGATCGTGGATCGTCTGTTCGCGCGCGTCGGCGCGTCGGACAACATCGCGCGCGGACAGTCGACGTTCATGGTCGAGATGCAGGAGACGGCGAATATTCTCCACGCGGCGACGTCGCGCAGGCTCGTGGTCCTCGACGAGATCGGCCATGGCACCGCGACGGTCGACGGGCTGAGCCTCGGCTCGGCGGTTGCGGAACACCTCGCGTCGAACGCCCGCGCGCGGCCCAAGACGATCGTCGCGACGCACTATCACGAGCTGACGTACCTTGCCGACGCGCTTCCCAACGTCGCCAACTTCCACGTCGTCGTACGAGAATGGAACGACGACATCGTGTTCCTTCGCAAGGTCGTGCCGGGACGGTCCGATCGCAGCTACGGGATCCAGGTGGCGCGCCTTGCGGGGCTGCCGCCGGCCGTTGTCGCGCGCGCCCGCGAAATTCTGATCGGACTCGAACGCGACGAGCTGTCGCGCGGCGGCCGCCCCTCGCTCAGCGGCCGGCCGTCCGAGCAACAGCAAATGGGCCTGTTCCAGGCCGCCTCGTCGGGAGATGATCCGCTGCGGCGCCGGTTACGCGAGGTCGACGTCAATCACGTCACGCCGCTTCAGGCGCTGACGCTGCTCGCCGAACTCAAATCGCAGGCCGACGAGTAGCGTTCGTGGCTGCGAGCCCGGTCGTGTCCTTCGTGCTCGCCGGGGCCGTGGCCCTCGGATGCGCCCTGATCTCCGCGTGCAGCCGCGGGCGCTCTGAAGGCACGGCGATCATCGTGGGCGCCGCGAACTCCGCGATCAACCTGGATCCGCGCGTCGCGGCCGACGAAGCGTCGCAGAAGGCGCATCAGCTTCTTTACAACTCGCTCGTCCGCATCGGCAGCGACCTTCGCATCGTCCCGGAGCTTGCCGAGTCCTTGCAGCAGCCCGACGATCGCACCTACGTCGCGCACCTGCGGCGCGGCGTGCGCTTCCACGACGGCCGCGAGTTGACCGCCGACGACGTGGCGTACACGTTCCGGAGTTTTCTCGATCCGACATTTCAGGGACGGTCCGGCGCGTACCGGTTGCTTGCCTCGGTCGAGATCGTCGATCGCTATACCGTCGCGTTTCACCTCAAGGAGCCCTTCGGATCGTTTCCGATCAACCTGGTGATGGGGATCGTGGAGGCGGGCTCCGGCGCGGCGAACGCGCGCGCGCCGATCGGCACCGGCCCGTACAAGCTCGTGTCGTTCAAACCTGACGATCGCGTCGTGCTCGCGCGCTTCGACGGCTACTTCGACGGTCCCGCCAAGAATGACGGCATCGTCCTGAAAGTCGTCCCCGACGATACGATGCGCGGCCTCGAGCTGCGCAAAGGCACCGTCGATCTCGTCGTCAACGATCTGGGCCCCGACATCGTGTGGCAGCTCCAACAGGACGGACGGCTGCGCGTCGAAACGTCGCCCGGGACGGATTACGCGTACATCGGTCTGAACCTGCGCGATTCGATCCTGCAGCATCTCGAAGTACGACAGGCGATCGGCTACGCGATCAATCGCGATGCGATCGTGCAGTACTTGCGGCGCGGCCTGGCGCGGACAGCGGTCGGCATCGTTCCGCCGATGTCATGGGCGTTTCAGCGAGACGTGTTCGATTTTCACTACGATCCCGCGCAGGCTCGACGCCTGCTCGACGCCGCGGGTTTTCGAGACCCGGACGGTGACGGCCCGCGACCGCGATTTTCGCTCGCGCTGAAGACGTCCACGTCGGAGGTCTATCGAATTCAGGCGGCCGCCATCCAGCGCGACCTCGCGCAGGTCGGGATCGCCCTCGACATCCGGTCATACGAACTGCCGACGCTGTTCGGCGACGTCGTCCGCGGCAACTTTCAGCTCTACACACTGCAGTTCGTCGGGGTGACCGATCCGGACATGCTCCGGCGCGTCTTTCATTCGAAGCAGGTGCCCCCCGCGGGATTGAACCGCGTCTTCTATCGAAACGCCGACGTGGACCAGCTGATCGAGCAGGCGTCGGCGGCGACGCACGACGAACAGCGCCGAGCGTTCTACGCCCGCGCGCAACAGATCATCGCGCACGACGTGCCGTACATCGGTCTTTGGTACAAGACGAACGTCGCGGTGTTCCAGCCCGACATCCGCGGCGTCCGCCTTTCTCCAATCGCGGACTTCACATTCTTGAAAGATGTCTATCGTCAGTAGGATGCTGGCGTCGCTCGTGTTGGCCGGCGCCGCTCTGTCGTTCGCGTCCGAGTCCAACGCCGCGACACGCTACGACTGGCGCTTCCGCTTCCGGACGCTGACGACGCGGCATTTCGAAATTCATTTTCATCAGGGGGAGGCCGCGCTCGCGCGCCGGGTGGCGGCGATCGCGGAGGAGGTTCGGGACCAATTGGACCCCGCGCTCGGCAGGCCTGCCGCGCGCGTGCACGTGATCCTCGTCGACCAGAACGACCTGCCGAACGGATGGGCGACGCCCGTTCCGCGCGACACGATCGAAATCACCGCGACGCCGCCCAGCGGCGACAGCCTCATCGGCAACACCGACGACTGGCTGCGCCTGGTCCTGACCCACGAGTACACGCACATCGTGCACCTGGATCGCAGCCGCGGCTGGATCGGCGGCTTGCGCCGCGTGTTCGGTCGCGTTCCGGTGCTGTTCCCGAATCAATTCCTGCCCGTCTGGCAGATCGAGGGCATTGCAACCGACGAAGAGAGCGCGATGACGGGCGGGGGACGTGTACCCGATCCCGGGTTCCGCACGATTGTTGACGTCGCCGCGGCGAACAGTCGATTCGAGTCGATCGATCGCGCGAGCGGCGGGCTCGTGGATTGGCCGTCGGGCATCGCGCCCTACGCGTACGGCGCGTATTTCCATCAGTTCCTCGTGGACCGCTACGGCGCGGAGAAGCTGCGCGAGCTCTCCGACGCCACCGCGGGGCGGATTCCGTACCTCGGCGCCGGCGCGTTCCGCCGCGTCTATGGCCGGTCGGTCGGCGCCCTGTGGGACGAGTTCGCGCGCGCCCGCGAGCGGGACGCCAGCGGCCGCGGGCGGAGCGTGACGGATGCAAACGCCCGGCGGCTGACGTCGCACGGGTTCGTCGTCGACGCGCCTCGGTTTGCGCCGGACGGCATCCTGTATTACAGCGTCGCGAATGCGGACGGCTTTCCTGCGCTCATGCAACTCGACGTCGCGGGCCGATCGACGCGCGTGGCCTGGCGATATCTTGGAACGCGCACGGCGCCGGTTGGTGACTGGATTGTTTTCGATCAGCTGCAGTTCATCCGCTCGACGGATCTGCGGTCCGATCTGTACGCCGTGCGGCGCAGCCAGGGCTCGGTCCGCCGTTTGACTCACGGCGCTCGCGCGGCGGACGCGGACGTCTCATCGACCGGCCGCGTTGTCTGCATCATCGACGGCGCCGCCCATCGCGCGCTGGCGACGACGACGTTCGCGGACGGGAAGGTCGGGCCGCTGCGCACGCTCGTTGCGGACGCGGACGCGGTGTTCGCGGGACCGCGCTGGTCCCCGGATGGCGCGCGGATCGTCGCCGAGCGGCGCCTGATCGGCGGACCGTCGGAGTTGGTGTTCGTCGATCCCGCAAGCGGCGCGACGAACGTCGTCGCCGAAGCCGCGGGCGCGCGGCTCGTCACGCCCGCGTGGATGCCCGATGGCCGCACCGTGATGTTTGCGAGCGATCGCGATGGGGTCGCGTTCAACCTCTACGCCCTCGACGTCACGACCGGCGCCGCGTGGCAGATTACGGATTCCCGGTCGGGCGCGCGATCGCCGGAGCCATCACCGGACGGCCGCCGAGTGGTGTACGTCGGTTACACCGTTCAGGGGTATGACCTGTTCGAACTGCCGATCGACCGATCGACCTGGCGGCCGTTGCCGGACGACGTCTTCCGGCCGAAGCCCGCGCCGGCGAAGACGGCAACACAAGCGTCCGGCGAACGCGCTGGCGATAGGGATCGGGCGAAGGAGCGCAGCTATCAACCGTGGCGCACGCTTCTGCCGACGTGGTGGACGCCAACCATCGCGTCCGATGCGGGCGAAGTGTTGCTCGGAGCCGCGACGGCGATGACCGACGTCCTCGGGTGGCATTCGTACGCGGCGGGCGCGGCGTGGACGGGCGGCCGCGCGCGCCCGGATTGGACGGTGGCCTACGCGTACGACCGTTGGGCCCCGACGCTGTTCGCGAGCTACTCGGACGACACGGATCCGATCACGGCGGGGACCGTGCGCAGTCGTGAAGCCGTCGCCGGAGCGCTGCTGCGAATCCGCCGCGTTCGTGAAACGCACACATGGCTTGGAGCATTCGACGCCGAGCGCGATGACGTTTCCTGCGACGCCTGTGCGGTCACGCGCCGCTCGTTCGACCGCCGCTCCTTCCGCGCAGGCTGGCTGTACGACAGCCGTCGCGCCTACGGCTACTCGATCGGCCCGGAGGAAGGCGTCCAGCTCGAAACAGCGATCGAGCTGACGCGACGTGCGATCGGCGCCGACGATGACGCGACCGCGGCCATCGGCGATGCGCGTGGATACTGGCGTCTCTTCGGACGACACACGGTGCTGGCGGCGCGAGCGGCGGGCGCCGCGTCGTGGGGCGCCGCGTCGGCGCGCCGCACGTACGGCGCCGGCGGCCCCGGACCGGTCGTCGCCGGCTTTGACTTCGGTCACGACAGCATCGGCCTGTTGCGCGGATTCGGCGCCGGCGCGATCGACGGCACGCATGCCGCCGTCGCAAACGTCGATCTTCGTGTGCCCCTTCTGCGGATCCAGCGCGGCATCGGGACCTGGCCGGTATTCCTGAGCACGCTTCACGGCGCTGCGTTCTTCGACGCCGGTGACGCGTGGGACCGCAACGCCGCATGGTCCGATCTGCGCTCGTCGACCGGCGTCGAACTGTCGCTCGACACCGTCCTCGGCCATTACTTTCCGGTGACGTTCGCCGCGGGCGTCGCACTCACCCGCGATCCCGCCGGCGATCGACAGCACGTTGCCGTGTTCGGACGAATCGGCCGAGCATTCTGAATGCGGAGCGCGGTCGCTGCTCACGTTCGGTGGAAGCACTCGTCTGCCGTTCGTGGCAGAATATGCGCGGCATGAAGACGAAATCGCGTTTTCTCCGTGTACCGATCGAGCCGTTCACGGTCGAAGCGGGTATCGGGGCCGACGCGCTCCTCGCGCGGATGGAACGCGTCTCCTTTCAGGGACGCAATCTCGCGACGGCGCGCCGAATCTGGGAGAAGATGCTCGGCGACGACTGCACGATTTTCCTGGGCGCCGCCGGCGCGCTCAGCGCGGGCGGCATGCGGCTCATCGTCGCCCACCTCGTCGCGCACCGCTACGTCGATTGCCTCGTGTCCACCGGCGCGAATCTCTATCACGACCTGCACGAAACGCGCGGCCGCCGGCATTACCTGGGGTCGCCGCGCGAAAACGACGCGGCGCTGCAGGCGGATCACATCGACCGCGTCTACGACACGTACGCGAGCGAAGACGAGTTCGTCGACAACGACGAGTGGATCGCCGCGTTCGCGCTGACGCTCGAACGCCGCCCGTACACCACGCGCGAATTTCTGTATCGGCTCGGCGAATATCTCTGGAAAGAGACGTCTTCCGAAGGGATCCTGACGTCGGCCTATCGCGCGAACGTTCCGATCTTCTGCCCGGCCATCGCCGACTCGTCGATCGGCATGGGCTTGTCGCAGGCCCGCCATCGCGACGCGACCGCCGGCCAGATGGACGTCATCGGCGACATCATCGAATCGGCCAATCTCGTCATCACCCATCCACGGACGGCGTCCGTCGTCCTCGGCGGCGGGACGCCCAAGAACTTCATCAACCAGGCGAGCGTACAGGCGGAGTTCTACGACGACCGCGTCGGCGGGCATCGGTACGCGCTGCAGATCGTCACGGATGTGCCGCATTACGGCGGGGCGTCGGGATCGACGCTCGAAGAAGCCCAGAGCTGGGGCAAGCTCGCGACGGACGCGGAACAAGTCACCGTCCACGCCGACGTCACCGTCGCGCTCCCGCTGCTGGTCAGCGCGCTTTCCGCGAGCGCGGGCGAGGCGCTCGCGCGCCGGGTGCCGCTCCGGTTCGATCTCGCCGGCCCCGTCATGGGAGTGAATGGCCGCCCTTTTCCGCGGGCACGTTTCGAGGCACGCCAGTAATGGAGTATCCGTTCCGTTACGATCACATCGTGCCGCTCGGCTTCGGCGGCACGCTTCCGCACACGACCACTTTCGACGATTCCGCCGTTGTCGTGCTTCCAATCCCCGTCGATCGCACCACGTCGTACGTCGGAGGCACGCGCATGGGACCTCACGAGATCCTGCAGGCCTCGTCGCACATGGAGCTGTGGGACGAAGAACTCGGCGTCGACGTGCACGGTGTCGGCATCTTCACGCTGCCGGAGATGGAACTGCCGTTCGGCGAGGTCGAGTCGCTGCTCGACGAAATCGAGCGCGTCGCCTACGAGGTCATCGGCCGCGACAAATTCCTGCTCTCGCTCGGGGGAGAACATTCCATTACCCCGGCGCTCGTCTCGGCGGCGGCGCGGAAGTACCCGGGCCTCTCCGTCCTGCAGATCGACGCACACGCGGACCTGCGCGACTCGTACATGGGGTCGCAGCAGAATCATGCGTGCGCGATGCGCCGCACGCTGGAACACGCGCGGATTACGCAAGTCGGCGTCCGGAGCCTCTCCACCGACGAGGCAAGGGTGCTCCGCAAATTGGCGACGACGGTGTTTTATGACGTCTCGATGCGGCGGGACCACAACTGGGTCGCCCGCGTCGTCGAGACGTTGAGCGACGACGTGTATGTGACGGTGGATGTGGACGGCATGGACCCGGCAATCATGCCGGCGACCGGGACGCCGGAGCCCGGCGGCCTGTCGTGGCCCGAAATCACCGAACTCCTCCGGGTGACCGCCGAGCGACGCCGTGTCGTCGCGGCCGACATCGTCGAGCTGAGCCCTATCCCAGGCATCGTCGCGCCGAACTTCCTGTGCGCGAAGCTCGCCTACAAGCTGCTGACCTACCGCTTCCAGAAGCATCCCAAGGCGGATCGGGGCGACTGACCGCTCGATCCTGCGGCTCCCCGGCCCTTTCAGGGGCTCGGGAGGCTGTATACGAGGTATACTGCCGTCGTGAGGCAGGACCTGATTGCCGAAGCGACCGAGGCGCTCCAGCAGGGACACGGCGCCGACGCGGCGGCCGTGCTCGTTCGCGCGCTCAAGGAACCGTCGCTGAGACGGGAGGAGCAGGTGCAGCTCCGCTGCGCGCTGGCGGAGGCGTGGCTCCTTCAGGATGACCTTCGACGTGCCACGGAATCGCTCGGTGCGCCCCCGGGCGAGCGCGAGCGGCTCGACCCGGCGCGTCTCTCCGAGTTGTGGCGGCTGCACGGACGGCTGGCTGTCGCGCGCGGCGAGCCGTCGCGCGGCATCGCGTTTCTCACGCGTGCCCTGAAGCAGGCGGAACGCGCGCACGATTCGGGGGCGATCGGGCTCGCCCACTACGAGCTGGGCCTCTGCTATCGCCACGTCGGAGACACCGGCATCGTCCGCGATCACCTCGCGCAGGCCGCGTCCGCGCTGCACGCGGCGGGCGACCGCCGTCATCTCGCGATGGTCCATTCGCTGTCGGGCATCGCCCTCGCGCAGGAAGGACGTCTCGACGAGGCGATGGCCGCGCTCCGGCAGGCCGAACGCCTTGCGCACTCGGTGCAGGCGGGGGACGTTCTGGCGACCGTCTGCGGCAACCAGGCGAACGTCGCGATGATGCAGCATCGTCACGACCAGGCGCTCGCGCTCGCGGAGCGCAGCGTTGAGCTGCAGGAACAGGCGGGAACGCCGCATGGGCTCGGCATCGCGCTCGCGTCGCTCGGACAGATTTGCGTGCGGCTCGGGAATCTGACGCGAGCCGAGCAGGCGCTCAATCGCGCCCTCGACGTTCGCAGCCCGCTGGAGTTCATGCGCGAAACGACGGGCGCGGTGTTCGACACGCTCGCGCAGATCCATTTGATCCGCGGCAATCACGACGAGGCCAGCCGATGCCTCGCCCGATCGCGCGAAGCCTACGGTGAGCTCGAGACGCAGGCGACGCGCTGGTACGAGTGGTCGGTGCGCGTCCTCGAGGCGCGCGTTGCGCTGCGTCGCGGGAACCCCGCCCTGGCGCTCGACGTGGGGACCGAAATCCTGCGGGCGGATGACGTCCCGGCCGGATACGCGCGTCAGGCGGATCTCATCGCCGCAGAGGCGCTGCTCGCGTCGGGGCGGGTCGAAGAGACGCAGGCGCGCCTTCAACGGGTCGGCGTCGCGCTGCAGGCGCTGGGGATGAGCAGCATGTGGGGCGAGTTCCTGCGGCTGCGCGGCCGTGCGCACGCGGCGGCGGGGCGTTCGACCGAGGCGTATCACGACTTCGGGCAAAGCGTGAACGTGTTCGATCTCCTGGGAGAGCGTTATCAGGCGGCCCTCAGTTACCTCGAGCTGGGACGGCTGGCCGGCTCCGCCGGCGCGCGGTCGCGCGCGACGCGCTATCTCGTCGACGCGGGGACGATTTTCGAGTCGCTCGGCGCGGCGCCGGATCTCACGGAAAAGCGTGTCGCGCTCGCAGCGGTTCCCGCCGCTTCGTAGGGCGGCGTCGTAGGCGTACAGATAGTCGGCGACGACGCCCGGGTGCTCCAGACCTGGGC
>Ga0066709_100004712_pt1 | contig 10985 bp, 12 predicted proteins | sample GraSoiAngelo_158_FD_79665 | JGI IMG/M metagenome (GOLD analysis project Ga0066709, IMG submission 79665) | Grasslands soil microbial communities from the Angelo Coastal Reserve, California, USA - 14_1009_16_30cm | ecosystem: Environmental > Terrestrial > Soil > Grasslands | place: USA... | reverse complement strand
GCCCCTTCGAGGGTCAACGTAGAGCCAAGCGGAGCGCCATGACCCGCCTCGCGGATCGAGGCCTGCACCTGAAGCGGCATCGAGACGTTCGCGGCGATCCGAACCGTCCGGTTGACATCCGGGCCCCGGTGGGGGATCCGGCGAAACGCGGGCGCTATCGACTGAGACATCACGTGGGTTGAAATCATGACTGGCTCCTAATGAACGGGATACGCCGGCGCCACGGTGGAAGTGGAAGCCGTGACGCAACCGTTTTGCATCTCGGCGAGGCCCGGCTGCGCCCTTCCCAGGAGCGACTCGCCTCCCGTGATCTGCCCGATCCCATCCAGGAATGCGAGGTAGATCCAGGAGTCTCGGCCCAGTGGGGACCGAAGCGGCCGCGGGGGAAGATGAATGATGGTGTCGTCCGGGACGAGCGGCACTTCGACGGCCGCCTCCTGCTGGCCCGCGTCGACTCCCGATGAGTCGCTCGGCGACAGCGTGAGCCGGGCCCTGATGCCGGACCGGATGGAGACGTCGCCGGACATCGCGAGGTCGGAGATCGGATTCAGATCGAACACCTCGCCCCTGACGACCATCGCGTCGACGAAGAGGTTGAGTGGAAGAGACGGGTTCAGGTCGAACGGCCCCTGATCGCACCGGCCCAAGCGGGTCCGGGGGGCGAGCGGGGATCCGCCGCCGACGTACTGGATCCAGAGATCCGGTGGACGCCCCACTTCCGCCCAGTCGAGTGCCTGAGGCTGAATCGACAGGGATCGGTCGTGGAGGAGCGCGATCCGCTCGCTGGATGTTTCCTCGAGCGGAAGGGAAGTGCCGCGCTCGACCCTGCGGTAAGTCAGCCGCGCGCCGAATCCACCGGCCTTGATCGTGCCTCCCACCGTCACGCGCCCGCCCGGTCCGCCGCGGAGCGCGCCCGGGCTCATCGTGGGCTCGATGTGCAGGGCCATGGGGATCGTGACCGGCACGAATCGCATGATCCGCAGTACAGCTGAACTCGTCACGTCCAAGGGTTGCTCGCGCTGCGTGATCACCCTTGCCATTGTGTGTCTCCTTTCATCACCTGGCGATTCGGCCGCCAACCGCTCCTCGTCCCCATACGGAAGGAAGTATCGCCACGGGGAGAAGGAGCCGCCATTCGATGGATTGCGGACTTGAGGATGAAAAACTACGGATGGTTCGGGTTGCGATTTGCAAGGAGAGCGCGGGCCGAGTTGGCGAATGCGATGAAGATCGCGCCCAAAAGGGGTGAGCGCCGGATGCTTGGTCGCCACTCCCGACGACATGGGTCATCCGGCGCTCCGGAAGGCATCCATTTTTTGCGAGTTTCAGATCAAATAGAACCACCTCCTCTCCAAGGTTTCCCGTTCCGAGCACCCGCGCGAGGGACGAATCGCCCCAGGGGGTGCCCGAGTCCGTCCAAGAAGGAGATCGCGCGCAACGGATGAGCGGGTGTCGTCCTCGACATCGGCTGATCGGGGATGCGAACAGTCTGGCCGATCGGAATCGCAACGGCTTCGGTGGCGGCGACCAGGGGCTCGTCGTCGTACCGATCCGGCTCGCGCCACGGATACATGCAGTGCGCGAGGATGCCGCGGAGAAACACGAGGTTGCCGCCAATGGTGGACCGAGAGCTCGGCACGAGAGACAAGGTGTCTGTCGCGATCTCCACCGTCACCGCCACGGGGACGTGGAAGGAAAGCGCGAATCCATGCGGCTCTCGGTCACAAGGTCCGACCTCGCAGGTCTCGGAGATGCGGGTGCCGTCCCCGTCGTGGAATCGAATGCGGATCGGCGCACCGGGATCGATCGGGGCGCGGCTGGCCGCCGCCGCGACCGTGAACCATTCGCCGGGCGGGATCAGCGTCATCGTGTTCTGTTTGAAGCGGTCCGCGTTGAAATGACTCTGGTGGGCGTCCCGTCCGAAGCTGAGTACCGCAGCCAGCCCCGCGAGGACGACGGCGCCATCCAGGGTCACCCGGAACCCATGGGGATCGTGGCATTCCGTGAGGCGGACCGATCCCTGTACCTGTACGGGCATCGAGAGAGCAGCGGAGAAGCGCAGCATCCGAGACCGGTCCGAGCCGGGGTGAATTCTCTGTCGGTTCGATTCAGGTACGAGTGGGTGCGCCGCGTGCATTCTCTCCATGAGTCCTCCCGTTCCTATCGCGAATGCGTGAGCTCCATCTCTCGCATCGATCAATCTTCCGTGGCGATGCAGCCGGCGGTTCCGGTCTCGTGGGCGCGTAGCCCCGCTGGGGACACTCGGAGAGCTATAGGTCGGGTCCGCCACACGGGTTCCTGGACGCTAGCGACCGCCACGGTCCAAATGCGTCCTCCTCTCCAGCAGCCCGTCCGGGCTGACCAATGAGCTTTCCACGACGCCGGGCTCCGCTTTCCCGAGTAACGACTCTCCGCCCGTCGGCCGGCCCGCTCCGTCCAGAAACGTGACGTAGATCCAGGAATCGCGCCCGATCGGCCCGTGCAGCATCCGCCGCGGCAGCTGGACCTCGGTGCCGCCTGGAAACAACGACACATCGGCAGGCGTGGTCGGATCGCCCGGCCTCGGGGCCGGACCGCCGTTCTCGGTGAGGGTGAATCGCGCGACGATTCCGGTCCGGATGCAGATCTCCCCGGCCAGGGCGAGCATCGGCATGGAATAGGGATCGGATCTCTCCGGTCTCAGGATGGCTGCGTCCACGGAGATTCCCAGGGTGAGGTTTGGGGTCAGGTCGAATGGACCTTGGTCGCAACGGCCCAGGCGGGTGAGGCCCGTGACCGGGGTGCCTCCGCCGTCGAGGAACTGGATCCAAAGATCCGGAGGACGGCCCGCGACGGGGCGGTCCACGGCTCGCGGCGGGAGCGTCAGGGTCCGGTCGTGAAGGAGAGCAATTCGCTCGCTGGTGACCTCATCGGCCGGCGTGGTGCCGCTTCCACGTTGGCGATAGGTAAGCCGGGCGCCGAAGCCTTCGGCCGTGATTGTTCCCCCCACCGCGACGCGCACGCCCGGTCGGACGACGAGAGTTCCGGAGTTGACCTTGGGTTCAATGCGCATCGGCACCGGAATCGTGACGGGCATGAATCGCATGATCCGAAGGGCGACGACGCCCGAATCCCGCGGGGATCGTCCTCGATGCGTCGAAAATTCATCCATGATGGAACTCCCTTTCCCGGCTGGCGGGCCTCCCCGCCTATCTTGCGTTTTCATCGTTTGCCAGCACCTGAATCGTCCTGGCCATGATCTTCAGATCGAGAAGGAAGCAGTAGTTTCGGATGTAATGGATGTCGTAGCGCAACTTCCGCCGTGCCGCCCTCGTCGACTGCGTGTAGCCGTTACTGACCTGCGCGAGCCCGGTGATGCCGGGCTTCACGGTGCAGCGACTCGAAAAGCCCGGGATCTCCTTGTCCAGCTTGGCGAGGAAGACCGGCCGCTCGGGGCGTGGACCGACGACGCTCATCTCGCCTCGAAGCACATTCCAGAACTGGGGCAGCTCGTCGAGGTGCGTGCGACGGAGAAACGCCCCGACGCGAGTCACTCTCGCGTCGTTCGTGGCCGCCCAGACCGGCCCCGTCTCCTGCTCCGCGTTCGCGACCATGCTCCGGAACTTGAACATCAGAAACGGACGGCCGCGGAGCCCGGCCCGTTCCTGCCTGAAGAGGACCGGTGAGCCCGATTCCAGCCAGATCGCCACGGCGACCACGACGTAGATCGGGAGGAGCGCCACGAGGCAAGTCACCGCGATCACGAGATCGACGGCTCGCTTCGCGAGATCCCTCTCCTTCGGGTGTGCAAGCCTCCACGGCCGTCCCGCGGCAGTCACCGCTGCATTGTTTGGCTCGGTTCCCATACTCTTGGAGACGATAGGAACGGGACGCCGGGCGAGCCATTCGGTGATACCCCGATTCGCCGAGGGGAAAATTACGGAGGCGGGCATCAGCGCACCTCCGATGCGCGGAGCGCGCGCAGAAGCGTCCGCTCCAACGCGGGGTTGCCCAATCGCTGCGCGAGCGAGATGCCCAACGCGAGCGTCCGCGTGTCACCAGGCCGGAGCTCCATGGCGAGCTGAAACGCTGAGTACGCTTCGCCGAGTCGGCCGTCCTCCAGCGCCATGCCCAGGATCCCCGTCGCGATCCACTCGAAGTCGGGCAGGAGCGATCCGGTGCGCTTGAGGTCGGCCAGGGCCGCTCCGTAGTTCCGATCCAGCTCATGGGCGAGCGCGCGCAACGCATAGAGCTCGGGCGCGGCTCCCGACCGTCGGAGCGGCGGCGTCAGCGCCGCCGCGGCGCGGGCCGGATCTCCAACCAAGCAGCTCACTCGACCCACCAGCATGGCCGCCTCGGAGTTCAAGCTGTCGACGGCGAGCGCCCGCTGCCCCCAGTCCAGCGCCGCCGAGTCGTCACCGAAGTTCTCGTACAGAGAGGCGACTCGAGACAACGCGTAGCTCGAGTGGGGATCCAGCGTGACGAGGGACACGGCCCAGGCGATCGCCTTCAAGCCATCGCCTTTCGCCGCCGCCAGCTCGGAGCGGACCTGACACTCGATCGGGGTCGGAGGATCTGCCGCCGACGAGGACGCGCCGGCGGCGATGGCCGTGGCCACGAGGGCCGGCACCATGGCCGCTTTCCATCCACCGTTGAAGCTTTGTTTGCGCCCGGTATCCATACGTAAGGAAGTATTGCGGCAGATGCGTCGCGCCCACCATTCGGTGGACTACGGCCCGGGATAGGAAAAACTACCTAGTGGGGAAGAGGGGGAGGGAGGGACGAGGCTTGAGGGCAAAAAAACGGCCGTGCGGAGGGCTAGGGGATGATGAGGCCCCTTCGTATCGCGTAGCGGACCAACCCGGCGGTCTCGTGGATGTCGAGCTTCTCCATGATATGAGCCCGGTGTGCCTCGACGGTCCGCGCGCTGATATCGAGCGCTACGCCGATCTCCTTGGACGACCGGCCCTCCGTGATGAGCTGCAGCACCTCGCGCTCCCGCGGGGTCAAGGGGTCGTCCGGCAAATCGACCTTGGAGATGCAGGCCTCTACGACCGCCTTGGAAATGCCGGGGCTCAGATAGACCGAGCCCTGGGCGACCTCGCGGATGGCCTGCACTAGGTGCGCGGTCGCCTGCGTCTTGAGGAGGTACCCGCGGGCGCCGGCCCGAAGCGCCTCGATGACGTAGGGGTCCTCCGTGTGCATCGTGAGGACGATCACGCGCGTCTCGGGCGAGCACTGAAGGACGCTTCGCGTCGTCTCGAGCCCGTTCAGCTGAGGCATGCCCAGGTCCAGCACCGCGATGTCGGGCTTCAACTCCTTGGCCAGGCGGACGGCCTCGCGGCCGTCCGGAGCGGATCCGACGACCTTGAAGCCTTCCGCGTTGAGAAGTGTGGCCAGGCCGTCCCGGATCACGGCGTGGTCATCGGCCAAAAGGACGCTCTCACGCACGGATCGTCTCCAGCGGGATCGTCACCAGGAGCTCCGTTCCCTTGCGCTCGCCGGATTGGATCTCCAGTGTCCCCGAGAGCGGAGCGATCCGCTCGCGAATTCCAATCAATCCCAGACCGCGGCCCCCTTGACGCGTGCCCTTGGCCGCGGGGGGAAGCCCCACCCCGTCGTCGCGGATCGAGCATCGAACCAGGCCGTCCTCGTGCAGCAGCGTGATCGTGACGCGAGAGGCCTGGGCGTGCCGGGCCGCGTTGTTCAGCGCTTCCTGGACGATCCGATAGAGCGTCGTCTCGACGACCGGCGGCAGCCGTTCCTCGGTCGAGCCCTTGACGATGACGGCAATCCCCGCGCGCCGGGAAACTCCGTCCCCCAGGAACTGGATCGCGGGGACGAGGCCCAGGTCGTCGAGGATCAGCGGGCGGAGCTCGTGCGAAATCCGGCGGAGCTGCTCCTCGATCCGATCCAGAAGGCCGCGCACGTCTTTGAGCCGCTGCCTCGACGAAGGAGCGAGGTCGCGGCCGACCTCGTGGAGGGCGAGGTGAACCGAGGCCAGAAGCTGCCCGGCGTCGTCGTGGAGCTCGCGCGCGATCCGCTGCACCTGCTCCTCGAGGATCTCATTGATCCGTCGAAGCGCCGAGTTGGCGTCGCTTACCCCGCGATGGGCCATCTCGAACGGCGAGAACGACTCCCGCGCGAAGCCCTCCGCGGCGCGGAGGATTGCCCCGAACTTCTCGGGAATGCCCGCCTCCTGGCAGACGGCGAGGAGCGCGGCGTGCTGGAGCGCGGCCATCTCGAGCGCGCCGACTCCGGAAGCGAGCGCCTCTCGGCCCAGCTCGTACGCCGCGTTGAGGGACGCTTCGCCTCCGCCGGCGACATGCCCGCGGAGTGCGGCCGCGTACCGCGATTCGAATGCAGGCGTGCCGTTATTCATCGTCCGGGCTCCGTGAAGGATGCTACCACCACGAGCGCGTCGTCCGACTTCTTACCGTGGCGGGCCAGGATGAGGTCGGCGATGTGCTTTGGCGGCGCGCCGGGCGAGATCAGCTTCGTGAATCCGTGGGAGATTCCGTCGGTGGTGAAGACCAGGGTGTCTCCTTGCCCGATCGGCAGCACGGTGCCGCTCAGCGCCGGCAGCCGGCTCCCGACCACGCCGGCGCGATTCACCAGTCCCTCCGACCGGGGCCGGAAGGTCGGATCCCCGCGGAAGAGGGTGCCCTCCACGTTCCCGACGCCGGACCAGGACAGGAAGCCTTCCGACGGTCGAATCGACGCGACGCTCACGGCCGCGCCCCGCGTGCTCCGGAGCGCGTCGTGGCACATGCGCAAGAGCGAGATCGGTCGCTCCCCGGCGTGCTTCCCCAAGAGCTTCGCTGCGACCGCCACGGCGGCGCCCGCCTCGCGTCCATGGCCGGCACCATCCAGAACCGCGATCATGATTCCGTCCGCGAACGGTTGGACGACGCAAAGATCCCCCGACTCCGCGGCGTCGTTCAGCGGGCGGTGCGCGACGGCCCACTTCATTGAGAGCGCTGTCACGGTTTCCATTTTTTTGCCGTTACCGTGGTGCCGACGCCAAGCTGGGAGACGATCTCCATCTCGTCCATGAGCCGCTTGACTCCGGGCAACCCCAAGCCCAATCGCCCTGCGGTGGAATATCCGTCCTGGAGGGCCTGGCGGACGTCCGCAATTCCCGCTCCTTCGTCCTTGGCCACGACGGTCAGGCCGCGCTTCCCGTTCAGCTCGATCGGGATCAGCCGGATCTCGCCCCGCTTCGCGTACGTCACGATGTTCCGGGCGAGCTCGGAAATGGCCGTGGCGATCAGGGTCGCGTCTCCGGGCGAGAAGCCGATCCCCAAGGCGAGCTCGCGACCCTTTTGGCGAGCGGCGACGATGTCAGCTTCGGTTACGAGCGGCACGCCCTGCTCCGGCGACCCCGATGGGGCGGATGAATTGTTGTCCGAACTCGCCGATGTGCTCATCGCTTCGCCGGCGGCTTGGTGTTCGCGTCGAGATAGGCAAGACCTTCCTCCAGATCGAGCGTGGTCGCGACAGCTCCGAGGGTCAGGCCCATCTGGACCATCGCCATGGCGACCTCGGGTTGGATTCCGACGATGACCGTCTTGGCGCCCCGCAGGCTGATCATCCGGGAGATATCACCCAGCACGCGGGTGCCGAAGGAGTCCATGACGTCGAGTGCCGCGACGTCCACGATGACCCCCTGGGAGCGGTGCTGGCCGACGGACTTCATCAAGACGTCGCGGAAATGGAGCAGGTCCGTGTCCGAGAGCGCCGCCTGGATCGAGGCGATCAGGTAGGCGCCCTGCTTCAGAATCGGGACTTCCACAGATGCGATCCTTTGATTTAGGTCGAGTGGTGCCGCGTCCCCTAGGCGGCTTCGGATTCCCTCATGGGAAGGACCTTGTACCCGAGGAGACGCTCGGCCTCCTCGATGCCTCCCTGAAGATCTCCCACCGTCGTCATCTTGCCGAGATCCACGCCGATGTTGACGAGGGTCTGAGCGATCTCCGGCGAGAGACCGGTCACGATGACGGTCGCGCCGAGGAGTCGCGCCGACTCGACGGTCAGAACCAGGTGATTCGCGACGTTGGCGTCCATGGCCGCGACGCCGGTGATGTCGATCACGACGACCTTGGCTCGGTTCGTCCGGATGCCCCGCAGAAGCTGCTCGGTGAGCTGGCGCGCCCGCGCCGGATCGATGAGGCCGATGATCGGAAGAATCAGCAACCGCTCGCGGACCTGCAGAACGGGCGTGGACAGCTCTCGAATGGCCTCCTGCTGCTCGCGGATGACGCGCTCCCGCTCCTGCACGAAACCGACGGCCACCGTGATCGCGATGCGGTTCGCGGCCGGCTCATAGGCGTCGAGGATGCGATTCAGCGGGGCGAAGTCGGCGTGGTACTTGGCGAACAGCGATCGCGCCAAGACGTCGCGCAGGAGAAGCACGATGCCGACGACCTCGTGCGTTTCCACTCCTCGCGGGATGATCCGTTCCGAGAGGTTTCGCGCGTAAGCTTGAAGAGCTTCAAGGGTTCCCGTCTCCAGGGCGAGGACGTAGCTATCGTAGACGGAGGTCGCTTCCGCGAAGATCTCCTCTTTCGTCATCGCGGTCAGGAGCTCGGCGACGCTGATCCGCCGTACCCATTCCTCGCGAAGCTTCGTGCGGTTCTGTCTCAAATGTGAGACGAGCTCGCGCAGGAGCGCGGGATTCTCGTCCTGAGTCGGGGGAGCGAAGGTGACTTTGACAGCGCTGTCCGTCATGAGATCCTCCTCCTAATGTGTTGCACGATTCAGACGCACTCATGGCGACCGGAACGCCCCACGCGCATCCGCATGTATTATTTTAATATGAGCATCGGCCGGGCCTGCAATTAGATAATCGTAAAAACACTGATACGTGATGGGACAGTTTCGGGGCCGCGAATCGCATCTCTCGACCCACTCCGCAGATACGCGAAAATGTAGTTGTTTGGCCTACAAGCGCGAGGCGGAGATTTGCGCGGTGACGGACATTTCACGGAGGTGACACGATGATTCGCAAGGGATCCGCCGAGTGGCAGGGGAGCCTCAAGGAGGGGAAGGGGACCGTTTCGACGGAGAGCGGCGTGCTCGCGAACGCGGCCTATTCGTTCGGGACTCGATTCGAGAACGGGAAGGGGACGAACCCGGAGGAGATGATCGCGGCGGCGCACGCCAGCTGCTTCTCGATGGCGCTCTCGGCGCAGCTCGGCGCTGCCGGGATCACCCCGGAAACCGTGCGCACCACGGCGGCGGTCACCCTCGAGAAGGTCGAGGGTGGATTTGCGGTGACCGCTTCCCACCTCGACGTGACCGCCAAGATCCCGGGCGCGGATCGCGCGGCCTTCGAGAAGGCGGCCAACGAGGCGAAGACGGGCTGTCCGATCTCGAAGCTTCTCAACGCCAAGATTACGATGGACGCGAAGCTCGTGGCGTAGGACTGTGATGGCGGCCTGCACGGATCGACCGACGGGAGCCAGAGGACGTCGATGAACGCTCGCATTCGAGGAGCCGCCGGGATGGTCGTCGCTCTTGCGATGGCGTCATGCCTCGGGGCTCCCTCCGCCCGTGCTTCAGAGCCGGCCATCGCGCTCGCGGTCGACGCGACCGAAGCGCCGCGCCACATCCTCCACGCGAAGCTCCGCATTCCCGCCGCGCCGGGTGAGCTCACGCTCTACTACCCGAAGTGGATTCCGGGGGAGCACGGACCGACCGGTCCGATCCAGAACGTCGCCGGCATCACGCTCTCGGCGGGTGGACGCCAGATCGAGTGGAGCCGCGACGGAGAGGAAATGTACGCGATCAGCTGCGACGTGCCCGCGGGAGCCGGCGCGGTGGACCTATCGCTCGACTATCTCATCCCATCCGGCACCGACGGGTTGCGCGGCACGACGTCCGCGACCTCCAAGCTCGCGGTCCTGGACTGGAATCAGGTTCTCTTCTATCCGAAGGGAACGCCGGCGGAGAGCCTCACGGTCAAGGCAACGCTCCGCGTGCCGGAAGGATGGAAGTGGGGAACGGCCCTCCCGGTGGAGCGTGCCGCCGGAAACGAGATCACGTTCCGGCCGGCGTCGCTCGTGACGCTGGTCGATTCTCCGGTCTTGACCGGCGCGTACTTCCGGGTCATCCGCCTAGCGCCGGAGATCACGCCGAAGCATGAGGTCGACCTGGCGGCCGACAGTCCCGGCGCGCTCGAGATCGAGCCGTCGCGGATCGCGAGCCTCGAGCGTCTCGTGCGGGAGGAGATCGCGACCTTCGGGGCGACGCACTACCGCGAGTATCACTTCCTCTTCTCGCTCAGCGATCAGATGAGCTACTCGGGGTTGGAGCACCACGAGTCGAGCGATAACCGGAGCCCGGAGGGGGCTCTCGTGGAGCCCGATCTCCAGATCCGGTCCGCGCAGCTCCTCCCGCACGAGTTTGCCCATTCCTGGAACGGAAAGCACCGCCGGCCCGCCGACATGACGCGGGGCGCCTTCCAGGCCCCGATGGAAACGGACCTGACCTGGGTCTACGAGGGCCTCACCGACTACCTGGCGTGGGTCTTCACGGCGAGGTCCGGTCTCCTTACGTTCGAGCAGTCCCTGGCCGACCTGGCGCAGACGGCGGCGACCGTCGCCAACGAGTCGGGGCGATCGTGGCGGCCGCTCCGTGACGCGGCGATATCGGCGCCCATGACCGGCCGTGCCGGGCGGCCGTGGTCGAATTGGCGGCGGAGCTTTGGGGACGTCTACTCGGAGGGCGTCTTGATCTGGCTCGAGGTCGACTCGATCCTTCGCCGCGAGAGCGGCGGAGCCAAGTCGCTCGATGACTTCTGCCGCCTCTTCCACGGTGGGGAGAGCAGCGGCCCAGTGGTGAAGACCTACACTCTGGCCGACGTCGTGGCGGCGCTTCAGAAAATCGCGCCCTACGACTGGGATGGATTCTTCGCCACGCGCGTCCGCCAAGCCTCGAAGCGGGCGCCGCTCGGGGGCATCGAGGGCAGCGGGTGGCGCCTCGCCTACTCGGACAGCCTCTCG
>Ga0066709_100004711_pt1 | contig 10985 bp, 8 predicted proteins | sample GraSoiAngelo_158_FD_79665 | JGI IMG/M metagenome (GOLD analysis project Ga0066709, IMG submission 79665) | Grasslands soil microbial communities from the Angelo Coastal Reserve, California, USA - 14_1009_16_30cm | ecosystem: Environmental > Terrestrial > Soil > Grasslands | place: USA... | reverse complement strand
ATACAATCCAACATCAAAGAAAACCTCACCTCTTACTAGCGAGCAGCTAGTACCGACGAAGGAAATCGATCGTGGGCGGCGCGGGCGCCGTGGCACCAGCTCCACGATGGCCGTGCGCTGAGCGTGAACGGTTCCATCCGGATCGACAAGAGATGCGACGACGCCTGCCGTCGACTGGTGCTCTCGAAGGTAACTCACCATCCTGGGCAACGTTCCAGCGGACAACTCCGCATCGTCGCGCATGACGAGGATGAAACTAGGGAAGCGCAGCTCGCGCAGGCCCACATTGAACGCACCAGCCAAGCCGCCGCTGGCCGAGTTTTCTATCACGATCACATGCGGAAATGCCTGGCGAATGGGCTCGTCCGTGCCGTCAGAGGACGCGCTATCGACCACGACAACCCGGTACTCAACCCCCTTCAACTCTTCGCACTGGGGCAGCAGTGCGCGCATCGCGCGGAGGAGTGCCTCCCGGCCGTTGAACGTAACGACAACAACACCCAGACGCTGCTGCGCCTGATGGGGGGACGTGAGATCATTGGGTTCGGATCGCTGGTCCATCATTCCGCTGCCGGATTCGCCGATAAACAAGCCTGATTGTCTCACCGCTCCCTGATATTGCTCATGAAGACGCCGCGCTGGCACACCGATGAACGCGGGGTATAGTTCCCGAAACACTGCAGCCTTCTGGCGACGTTCGACCTGCAGGCGTCTCTCCTGCTCATGGGTACGCTCCTGAAGTGGTCCCCAATGAATGCACCAAATAGTCTTTTGTCGGACAATCCCGACCTCGAGTCCCGCTTTGATAAATTCCAGGGACTGCGCCTGATCATACAATCCAAAACCGCCAAGCTGGTTTGTCCAAGGAATGTCATACTGGGTGGCCATGAAGAAACCATCCACAACGACCGCGGGTAGGTAGTCGTCGACGAACGATCGGAACCGGCTGAGGTGCAACCGCCGACTGTTAGCGGGCCCCAGAAGTACCGAGAGGCCTCCCGGCCGCCGGTAGTCCCAGGACCGCCCAAAACAGTGCAACGGGTTGTTTACCGAATACAAGACGCTGGAAGGAATCCGCGTGGCCCCCACCACGCCGACCAATCCTAGCCGGGGATACGTTCTGAAAAGATCGACGAGTTCGGGCAGCAACCCGCGATGAATCAGGTAGACGTCCTGGTGGATATATATCTTGTAGCGCGCCGGCGATGCCTCCATGGCCCGTTGGTATCCTTCGGCCATCGAGGTTGCCCCCAGGACCGCAACTTTTTCTATCCTATGTCCCAAGGGAATCTGGAGTGCATCGATGTGTCGGAGGCACATAGCATACTGTGTCTCATCGTTGACACAAGTGATAACGGCGATGGCGTGAGGGTCCAGCGACTGCAGAACACTTCGCACACTCCCAGTGTGTCCTCGGATGGCCGGTCGGCCACCAAGAGGTATGTTGCCGAGATCGATTGCGCGGTGCAAATCGTGTCACTCCACCCAGAGTCTATCGCAGCCTGATCTAGGTAGGAAATCTACATGCATGGCTCGCCCGTTAAGTACCTTCTTCACCAGATTCGCCCGGGACCGTTCCCAGACCACTTAACCGCTCCGCGATACTGTTCGTAAAGTTTCCGAGCTGGCACACCGATGAACTCTGGATACAGTTGCCGAAACCTCGCTGCTTTGTGGTGAAGTTCGATGTTTCGACGCCTGTGTTGATCGCCAGAGCGTTCCTGAAGCGGTCCCCAGTGAATACACCAGACCGTCTCTTGTCGAGAAATCCCGACTTCCAGTCCTGCCTTGATGAATTCCGCAGACTGGACCTGGTCATATAACTGGAAGCCACCCAGCGAGTTGACCCACGGAATGTCATACTGGGTGGCCATGAGAGGTCCGTCTATGACGACCGCAGGTAGGTAGTCGCCGACAAATGATCGGAACCGAGTGAGGTAGAGCCGTCGACGATTCGCCCGCCCGAGAAGATAGTACACGCCACCTTGACGCCAGTACTCCCAAATCCGTCCGTAGGCATGAAAAGGGTTCTTCACATTCCATACGCCGCTGGTCGGTAGCAACGTAGCGCCCAGCACTCCGACCAACCCCAGCCGGGGATATGTTCTGAAGAGGTCGAGAAGTTCGGGTAGGAGCTCTTGGTGAACCAAGTAGACGTCTTGGTGCAAATATAGTTTATAGCGCGCCGTCGACGCCTCCATTGCTCGCTGGTATCCCTCGGCCATCGAAGGTGCTCCGAAAACTGCAATCTTTTCCACTGTACAGCCCGAAGGAATCTGGAGCGCGTCAATATATCGAAGGCAAACACGGTACTGTTCCTCATCATCCACGCAGATAAGAAAAGCAACGGCATTGGGATTCAGCAACTGCTGAGTGCAGCGTGAACTTTCCGCGCGTTCAAGCTTGGCTTTGCTGTCATCGTGTACCACATTACGAAGATCGATAATCCGGTTCAACTCGCGCACCTGCATGGTAGTCGAGCTTTGCGTCATGAGGACGAAGCAACGTGATTACTGGACGATTCAGAATCAATAACCACGCATGATTCCGCTGCCTGCACGAAGAGTGCTAATGTCAGAGAAAACGCGTGGAACACTAGAGGAGGTATCGTGCAAGCCATCTCCCAAGGCGGCTCTCCATTGCCGCGATAGACCGTCCAAATCCGTGAGGCCTCAACCCAGTCAAGGTAATGACCAGCAGCCGAAAGGGGAAGCGCAAGGCGACGGATAAATCCCACTTCAAAGCTAAACCGGCCTCTTCGCGAGCTTGCTTCAGTCCACCCCCAAGGTAAGTCTCCCATGCCCGGCTAGCTTGAACGTCCGCCCGCGCGCGGGCCAACCAACGGTACGACACTTTTCGGATCCGGCCAGCAAACCCAGCGCCATAGACTTCACCAATCCGCTGCAGCGTCCTCTCAATCACACGCCCGTGATCTTCGAACAACAAAACAGGCTGCGAGTGAAACTGCCTAGAGACACTCTCCTCGTGTTGCCGGTAGAAGACCAAAGGCTCCGCCACATAAGCACCATCATGATACGCGTACATGCGCAGCCACATATCCCAATCCGCGGTAAATAGAATGGTTTCGTCGAATAATCCAACAGATTCGATGGCCGACCGACGTGCCATCACCGTCGAGAGAAAAATCTTGTTGCCTTGCATCAAATCGATAAGCTCAGCGCGCTTGTCACAAATCCGGTCACTTCTCCACCGCCTGAAGACATGCCTCACCCTCCCCTTGGCATCGGTGATACGAACGGCCGTGTGCAGGAACGCGACTTCAGGATGCCGGTCTAAAATGCTCACTGCGCGGGCCAGATACTCTGCATGCCACCAGTTGTCATCCTCAAGGAGCACGACGTAGGCTCCTCTTGCGCGCCGAATACCAGCGTTCCAGTTGGGGGCCATCCCTAAATTTCGCTCGTTCTGGAAATACCTTATGCGCGGATCCGAAAACGCCGCAACCACTTCTCGTGTATCGTCTGCCGAGGCGTTGTCTGAAATGATGACCTCGAAGTGAGGATAGGTTTGTGCCAGAACGCTTACGATGGCCTGTCGGAGAAAGGCGCTGCGATTGAATGTGGGAATGACGACACTGACCCTTGGTTCGCTCACGGTTAGACTCAGTCACTTGTGCCGCAGGAAGAATTCGCGAAACACACCGAGCACGAAGTCGATCATCTCATCGGTCAGCCCCGGATACACGCCGATAAAGAAGGTGTCACGCATGATCCGATCCGTCTCTTCGAGCGTCCCGTAGACTCTAGCGCGAATGTCCTTGTACCCGGGCTGCCTGAGTATGTTCCCCCCGAACACTTCCCGTGTTTCGATATTGGCGTTTTCTAGCCACTGCACAAGCTCACTCCGCGAAATCCCGTTCTGCACCGTGATGGGAAACCCGAATGGCGAAGGGTTAGCCCGAGTGTCCAGTCTTGGCAAAATGAGGCGTTCCTGGAATGACGCGAGGCCGGTGTGCAGGCGCATGAAGTTTTGTCGCCGCTTCTCTACAAACTCAGGAAGACGATCGATCTGCGCAACACCTATCGCCGCTTGCAGATCTGTAGGCTTGAAATTGTAGCCCACGTTGGTGTAAATGTACTTATGGTCATAGCCGAGAGGAAGATCGCCCAACTGCCAACCAAACCGCTTGCCACACGTATTCGATTCTCCCGGCGCGCACCAGCAGTCACGACCCCAATCGCGAACCGATCGGACTATGCGTAGTAATGCCGGCTTGTTGACAAGAACTGCGCCTCCTTCTCCCATGGTCATCTGATGCGCAGGGTAGAAGCTCAGAGTGGCGAGATCCCCGAACGTTCCAACCAGCTTCTCTCGAAACGTCGCCCCGAGAGCATCGCACGAATCCTCAATAAGATAGAGTTGGTGATCTCGCACGACCTCGGAAACGATATCCATGTCGCAAGGATTACCGAGGGTATGCGGAATCATGACCGCACGAGTCCGTTCTGAAATTGCGTCCTCGATCAAATGCGGATTGATATTGTATGTGCCCACTTCGCAGTCCACAATTACAGGAACAAGTCCACTGTGGACGAGAGGGGCAAAAGTAGTGGGAAATGTTACCGCAGGGGTTATGACTTCATCCCCAGGCTTAAGTGGTCGGCCCAACTGAGGAGACATTAGCGCAAGAACCGCAGTGAGATTGGCCGAAGATCCTGAGTTCACGAGCACGACATCCCGAATACCGAGGAAACGCTTCATTTTCTGCTCAAATAGCTCTCCATAAGGTCCCAGCGTAAGCCAAAATTCCAAGGCGCTGTCGGCGAGGTTAACCATCTCCTCTGGTCCGAAGACTCGCCCCGAATACTGAATGCGCGTCTTATAAGGGACAAAGGGCCTCGGTTTGTGTGCGACCTCGTAGTACTGCCTGACCTTTTCCAGAATTTCCTGTTTTAGCTGCTGCGCTGTGTTCGGGAGCGCGGCAGGCGCGTAGCTGACATGGGTGTCCGCCCGCCACTGGCGGCGAAATCGTTTCAAGGATTCCGGAAGATCGAGCGGCTCGGTCCCTAGAACACCGATAAGCCTGTCAGTCCGCAGTCCGCCCTGCAACGGACGTCTGGCGCGTTGTCCCAGCTCGCTCGTGGGCACAGGCTCGATGAGGTTCACGTCCAAGGCCATTGCTCTGGCCAGAGCCTGAGCGAGTTGGGCACGACTCATGCGGTCTTTGCCCACGACATTGAAGATCCCGCGAGTGTGTGCTTGTATCAGCCTAAGGCTGGCCTCCGCCAGGTAGTCGGCCAGCGTGGGATTGCTCCACTGGTCATTTGCCACCTGGAATGGCCTTTGCGCCTGCAGTCTTTCCCAAACCTGCATCGCAAAATTCCTAGATGCGCGGTCCCATCCAAATACGGCAGTGGTACGAACGATGACGGCGTCAGGAATGTAGATAGCAATCTCGCGTTCTGCGTCCAGCTTGGCCTGCCCGTAGATGTTAATTGGGCACGGAGCATCGCCTTCAGCGTACGGACCGGATTTTCCGTCGAAGATGTAGTCCGTAGAGTAGTAGACGACCTGGGCCTCGATCCGCGCAGCCGCTTGGGCCACGTGGCGGATGCCATCTACCAAGGCCAACCGCGCTTCCTCTGGGTGATCTTCGCAATAGTCAACGCCACCTTTCACATTTGAAGCGAGAAACACCACATGGGGGCGCACGCGGCGAAGAATGGCGTCAACAGCGCGACCATCCCTGACGTCGAGCTGGAGCGTACTATCAAGAGGACGGGAGTGGTAAGTGCCAACCACTTCCAGCCCAGCACGCTCCAAGGCTCGTATCAGCGCCCCACCGACCAGGCCAGATGCCCCAATTACGAGTGCTTTCATCCTCGATCCCTTCGGATGGACCTGAACCGTCCGCTACCGATGCCCAGGTATGGAGCCTGCTGGGAGATGGCCGCCGTGTCGAGTAACCTCCGACCGTCAATTACAACTGGCCTGGACACCCTTTCGACCTCGGCCGGAATGGACCGTTCCAAGAACCGAAACTCGGGAGCAGCAGTAGTGATAAAGCACAGATCGGCCCTATTTACCGCACCGGGTGGATCATCGACAAACTCTGCTCCCGCCTCCAACAAATCGATGACTTGGTTGCGCGTGACCAGCGGATCAGCTAGGAGAACGCTGGCTCCCCTACGCAACAGCTCGGCGGCCACTACGATGCCTGGAGACTCGCGAATATCGTTAGTACCTGCCTTAAAGGAGAGCCCAAGCACCAGTGCGGTCTTCCCCTCAATGTTTCCAACCCACGACTCTCCCAAGTCGACGAGGTGTTCTCCGCGAGTCACATTGACTGAATGCGCTGCTTCAAGCAAAATCGGTCGAAGCCCCAGGCATCGAGAAAATGCAATCAGCGCTCGAAGATCCTTGGGTAGGCAGCTTCCTCCAAACCCGCATCCAGGCTTTAGGTATTCAATGATGCCCGCACGGACACGCTGCCCATTCACTGTGTGGCTAAGCCGCCGATCGGCGTGAACGCCCGCCATGACATTTTGAACGTCTACATCATTAAGTTGTTCGCAGATGTCCGCAATCTCATTTGAGAACGAAATGAGCGTCGCTAGTAGCGCGTTCATTGCGTACTTGGTCAGTTCAGCGGTTCGTATATTGGTCCGGATCAGGGTGGTTAGAAAAGGTTTATACAACTCCGCCATGACATCTCCGCTACGCTTGTCTAGCTCTCCCACTACGATCCGATCTGGCGTCAGAAAGTCAGACAGCGCCTCTCCTTCCCGTAGGAATTCCGGGTTCACAGCAACACCGATTTCGGTCGTCCGCGTCGCCCGCAGGCGATTCACGACCGGCATGACAACCGCTTCTGTCGTTCCTGGAACAACGGTGCTGCGGATGGTCAGAACTTGGTAGTGAGATCCGTGCGAAAGAAGTCGGGCTACATCGTCGACGGCCCGGTGGACCAATGTAAGGTCGACCGAACCGTCATTTTGGGAAGGCGTACCTACACAGATCAGGATAACATCCGCATCGCGAACGGCCTCAACCTGCATTGTGGCATAAAAGGTCCCTCTCCGTAAAACGTCAGCAATCGCCTTCTCAAGGCCAGCCTCGTAGAAGGGAGCACGTCCTGCGTTGATAAGTTCGACGATAGTCGCCGAAAGATCGACTCCGGTTACGCGATGGCCAGACATCGCGAATCCGACGGCCGTCACGAGACCCACATGACCGCACCCTACTACGCCCACCTTCACAGTGATCTCTCCTGCGTTCTATACCATTTAGCCGTCCGCCCCAATCCCTCGCGGAGCGTCACGGTAGGCTCCCAGTTGATCAAACTACATACCTTGGTGATGTCGGGGCAACGCCGACGTGGACTATCTGTCAAGTAGTTGGCATCGGGATTGGTAACCAGACGAACCTTTCGACCCCCAAACAATCTCGCCACCTTGTAAGCCAGGTCTTCGATTGTGATCTCCTCATTGTTGCCGATGTTGAAAACCTCGCCATGGACATCAGAAACCATGAGCAGCAGTATGGCCGTTATCGCATCGGACACGTAGCAGAAACTGCGTGTTACCCGGCCATCGCTGAAGACGCGAATTTCGCTGCCTTCCAACGCATCTCGAACAAAGTCAGGGATCACTCGCCCGTCGTCGAGGCGCATACGAGGGCCGTAAACGTTGAACGGACGAACGACTATTACAGGGAGACCGAACTCGCGATAGTACGTAAAACACAGGGTTTCCGCCAATCGCTTAGATTCATCATAACAGGCACGCGGCCCGGTGGAGGAGACGTTTCCTCGGTAGGACTCGGGCGTTGGAATTGCCTCGGGAACCGGATCGCCGTAAACTTCACTGGAACTCAGGTAAACGAAACTCCTGGCTTGACGGCGCCTAGCGAGTTCAAGCAGGTGGCGAGTACCAACTACATTCACATCAATAGTCTGAAGTGGAAACTTACGGTACTGTGTCGGAGATGCAATGCTGGCTCCGTGGACGAAATATGCTACATCTTCGTCCAGGCTCAGGGGGATAACAAGATCATGCTGGATGAATCGAAAATCAGCTCGATCCTGCAAGTGAGCAATGCGGGAAGGTACTCCAGTAGAAAAGTTGTCAACGCAAATAAGCCGACATGGCTCAGAGAGAATCGAATCATTTGCCCAAGCGACAGCATCAAGCAGATAGCTTGGCAGAAAGCCTCCGCCTCCCGCCACTAGCAATGTAGAACCGGCGAGCGAATCTAACTTGCGCCCTAGCCGCTCACCAACCTCGCGTAGGTCCTGCTCCAAAATCTCGCCTACTGCCTTCGAAGCCGCCATCAACCCACCTCAATCTTCCCAGACTTTCCAGGGGGCCCTTCCACTCTGCCATAAGCCATCCAACAAGCGGACATCGCGCAGCGTGTCCATGCACTGCCAGAAACTCTCGTGGCGGTAGGCGACAAGCTGGCCTTCGCGGGCGAGCCGTTCCAGGGGTTCTCGCTCGAAAATTGTATCGTCACCCGCAATATAGTCCATCACCTGAGGCTCAAATACAAAGAAGCCGCCATTAATCCAGCCCTCGCCGATCTGGGGTTTCTCTACAAACCGGGTCACCCGCACGCCCTCGAAATCCAGGCCCCCGAATCGCGCCGGAGGCCGGACGGCCGTGATCGTCGCGAGCTTTCGATGCTCGCGGTGGAACGCAACCAGCTTCCGCACATCGATGTCGGCCACGCCATCGCCGTAGGTCAACATGAAGGCCTCGTCCCCCACCCAGGGCTGAAGGCGTTTGATCCGGCCGCCGGTCTGCGTTTGCAACCCCGTATCGACGAGGTGGAGCGTCCAATCTTCACGGCCTCCATCATGTACCTCCAGCTGCCCGGTGCCCAGCCGAACCGTGAGGTTACTGCGAAGCTGATGGTAATTGAGGAAATAGTTCTTGATCATTTCGCCCTTGTACCCCAGCGCCACAACAAACTCGGTGAACCCGCCAGCGGCGTAGATCTTCATAATGTGCCAGAGGAGTGGCCAGCCCCCGATCTCGACCATCGGCTTGGGCTTGATTTCCGTCTCCTCGGCCAACCGGGTGCCGAAGCCTCCAGCTAAAATCGCGACTTTCACATGACACGCCCCGATACTCGCAAATGTCCTTACCAGATCACGCGGCCCACTTCGGGAAACTTCGTGATCTCGTCTTCGAGAGCTTGCTCAATCTGCAGGAGCGCCTCGGGAGTCTTCCCCTCAGCCCGCAAGACCAGGGCTGGCTGCGTGTTGGAAGCTCGGGCGAGGCCCCAGCCGTCCTCAAACAGGACACGGAGCGTCGACGTCGACAACCTTAGATGAGAACCTCAACCTCGCGGATTCCGGCGTCGCGAATGTGCTCCATCACATAATGGAGGATTGGCTTGTTGGCGATTGGGATCAGCTGCTTGGCCGTGGTGTAGGTCAGCGGCCGCAGCCGTGTGCCTCTCCCTCCAGCAAGGACCAGAGCTTTCATCGTTTGGCACTATTCTCTTTGCCAGACCACGAGGCCTACTTCGGGGAAGCTAGTGCCGTACCAACTTGATTCGCCACGTTTGCTCTTCTCAGCATCTTTGAATCGCTCGGTAGATAGGCGTAACGATCAAGTTGGTACGGCACTAGCCTGCTTTGACTCTCTCTCGGCGAAGACCAGCGCGAAGCCATGAACGCATGAGTGCAGTATAAGGGATGTCCCGGTCTCGGGCGATCCGCTTTATTCTTTCCAGATCTTGTCTCTCGAGGCGCAACGCTACAAGTATGCGCTTCAAACGCTTGCCTCGCGTTTTCTCCAATGCTCCCAGCGCGAAGTCTATTCTTACGGGCCGGCCGGTTCCTATGATCTTTGACAGATCGTGTGTGGAGACGAACCTCGCAAGCTGCTCCTCAGTCAGCCCTTTTGGCCAGGCCGTTGCCTCTTGCTGCCTACTTCGCTTCCGTCGCTTAGCCATTACCTTTCCTCCCGAAAAGTCTACGAAACCTCTTCTTCTCCTTCGACGTCATGTCCCTCGCTGTAATCACGTACGCTCCTTGCTGACCGCGAATTGCATACACGACCAACAAGTACCTGCCCTCCGCCGTCTTACCCCATGCAAGCGACTTCCCAGCCTGTATAACCTCAGTCAGCGTCGCTGTCGCTACTACCTCTTCCGCCTCGTCCTCGTACACGCCATGGCGTGCAATGTGGGCTCGGTTTCTTTCGTCCCAAATCCACCTGCGTACCCGCACGTGCCCGTCCTCGAAAATCTAGTCGCGCAAAGGCTGTATAACATTGTATAACAAAATCCAGGCTGTGGGGCAACAAACGCAGGTACGATCTTACCAGTGAATTGATCCGACTTTAGAAAACCTCCCGAGCTCAGCTTCGAGCGCCCGTTTGATTCCCCCAAGGGTCTGTTCGGTCTTCGCCTCAGCTCGCAGTACCAGGGCCGGCTGAGTGTTGGAGGCACGAATAAGCCCCCAGCCGTCCTCAAAGAGGACTCGGGCGCCGTCGACGTCGACAACCTCATGGGCACGCTTGAAATCTTCCGTTACTTGTCGGACGATGTCGAATTTGACCTCGTCGGGGCAGTCGACGCGAACTTCTGGCGTGATGTGGTACCGTGGGACATCGGCCAGGAGGGCGGACAGCCTCCTGTCAGTGTTGGACAATACCCGCAGCAGCCTTGCGGATGCGTACACTGCGTCGTCGTAGCCGTAGTACTCGTCCGCGAAGAACAGGTGTCCAGACATCTCGCCGGTGAACACGGCGCCGACCTCTTTCATCTTAGCCTTAATTAGCGAATGACCCGTCTTGTAAAACATCGGCCGTCCACCCAGCCGCGCAATTTCCTCATACAGCGCCTGAGAGCATTTGACTTCGACGATTCCGACCGCGCCGGGGTGCTTGGGTAGAATTTCGCGCCAAAAGAGAATCATCAAGATGTCGCCCCAAATTATCTCACCGCGATCGTCGACGACGCCAATGCGATCCCCATCCCCATCCAGCCCGATGCCCACGTCTGCATGTTCT
>Ga0066709_100004710_pt1 | contig 10986 bp, 11 predicted proteins | sample GraSoiAngelo_158_FD_79665 | JGI IMG/M metagenome (GOLD analysis project Ga0066709, IMG submission 79665) | Grasslands soil microbial communities from the Angelo Coastal Reserve, California, USA - 14_1009_16_30cm | ecosystem: Environmental > Terrestrial > Soil > Grasslands | place: USA... | reverse complement strand
TTGGGGTTAATAATCTCACTGCCAACGGCGTACCCGATGTAGCTGGATCGTTCGATCCGAAGAAAGGAAAAGTTCAATAGGAGAACGGCGCTCTCGCCGGAAACTACTTCGGCAATGCGTATAAAAAGGTTCGCGATCCCCAATGCGGCAGTATCGCAGCGAATCTCAGAGACGTTTGTACGCTCAACGCGATTGCGGATGCCTCGAACAATGTCGTTCTTCAAAATCCACTGCCGGGAACCCGCGGCAACCTCGGTCAGAACGTTATCGAACTTCCGGGAAGCTGGAGTCTGGATGCGACCGTGAGCAAGGCGTTCAGGATTAGCGAAACGAAGCGGCTGCAACTCCGCCTGGATGCGACAAACCTATTCAACCATCCCGAGCCGGCCGACCCCAATCTGAACATCAACAACAACGATGTCCCGTTCGGTAACATCGACATGAAAACCGGTGTTCGCCAATTTCAGCTCGGCATGCGGCTGGAGTTCTGAGGGGACACAAAGACACGATTGGACATTTCGGTAACTGTTAACGATGTTTCCGCCGCGGAACGGCTTAAGAACGTAGCCCCGGGCGCAAGCCCGGGGTACCTTGGAGGGAGACGCTCAGCCCCGAAGGGGCGAAAGATGTGCGCCGTGTCTTTCGCCCCTCCGGGGCTGGATTCAACTACTAACAGGAACCCCGGGCTGCGCCCGGGGCTACGTTCTTGCGCCGCTCCGCGGCTACAGAAGACTCGCGTAATTCGCGGCTCGGATTTTGGTTTCGGCTTTGCCGCGCTACGTCCTTATGTTCCAACTGCTTCGTTTGACCAAATGGCGGTAACGTGTTCCGGTATCGCGCGAAAGTATGTTTCCAAAGCAAAAAATCCACGTCAAACCCCAGGTGCGGCGGAATATCACTTGATCACTATTCTCATGTCGGTTTCGATGATGGCAGCGCAGGGCTATCAGGTCCGAACGCGGGTCGATCTTGTGGTCGTGCCCACTTCAGTCCGCGACGCTAAGGGAACACTGGTGACGGGTCTCACGCAAGAAGACTTCACGATCTTCGAGGACCGGATACCGCAGACGATCTCGAATTTCTCGGACGATCCTCAGCCGCTGTCCGCGGCTATCGTTATTGATACGGGAATGGGCGGCATTTCGATGCGCCGGCTCGCACCTTTGTTTATATCCGTCACAAGCGGCTTCAGCGACTTTGATGAGATGGCGACGTTCCGCTACGACCATTTCGTATTCCAACTGTCCGGCTTCACCAACGATCAGGAAAAGATCGTGAAAAGCTTCGACATCGTGAAGACCATCGCCGAAAAACAACCCGCCATTGTCCCTTCGGGCGCTCCATTTCCAACAGCTCCAAAGATCATTCAATTGCTCTTGGGGGGTCTCGGTGGGGTGGGCGGCGCCGCGGAAGACGCAACAAGACCGCCGACGGAAACACTTCCGACTGTCCGGTCGCTGAGAGTCGCGCCAAGCCGGGTTCTATTTGATGCTCTTTACGACGCTGCCAAAGCGTTGGAGACACGGCCCACGGCCTGGCGGCGGATTATTTTCATCGTGTCTGATGGACAAGTTTCCGGGACCAACACGCATACCTTGGAAGAGATCTCAAATCTTCTTCTGCGCGACAACATTGAACTCTATTCCGTTACTACCGATTCCGGAGCATTCGAGGGGCGCTTCGGCGTACTGGGTTCACTCGCTCGATCTACGGGAGGCGACGAGTACCGCGGATTGAGTACCGGTGCAATGGAAAACGCGTTCAGCAGGATTACGGAGCAGGCGCGAAATCAGTACGTGTTGGGATATCACTCGACCAACAACGTGACAGAAGGACTGCCCGTCATGCGCACCATCGAAGTCAAGGGGCGTGATCCGAAATGGAAGATCATGCACCGCAAAGGCTACACGCAGGTGCCCTAGTCCGGATTTTGGGAGCACCGGAGACGACGCACGCGCGACGGCCTCAGGTACACTTGGCCGCCAATCCGTTGGCTTTGCATTTATACTCGCAAGAGTGTAGTCTTGCCCCCAATCCGTCGATAAGAGGTGTCGGCGCTCCCATGGACGGGTTGAGCGCCTTGCCATGGACGGCCCGCTGGTGTCAAGGTACCTTACCTTGTCTTGCTCAGTCTCGTACGAAGCGTCGGGAGGAAACATGAGAACTTCGATACGCACCATAATGCTTGCGGCCACCTGTTTGGCGGCCCTTCTCTTAGCCGGAAATCTCGGAAGCCCGGCCTTCGCCGCCGGCCAGACAGCGCCGGAGCCACTGAGCAAGACCTATCGGATCACCCGTGCCGACGACGTTGAGTTCCAGAAGGTCGAACCCTTCAAGGTGTTCGACAATCTTTATTATGTCGGGCCGGGGTATGTCTCCGTCTGGCTGCTGACAACGCCGGAAGGCAACATTCTCTTCGACTCAGCCCAAGAACCCTATGTCGACTATGTCATCAATAACATCCGGAAAGTCGGTGTCGATCCGAAGAGCATCAAATACATTATTTTGAGCCACGGGCATCTCGATCATTTCGGCGGTGCGGCGAAGATACAGGAAGCGTCGGGTGCACGCGTCGTCGCAGTTGAAGAAGACTGGAAGATGATCGAGCAGGTGGGAAGCCGTGCGGGCGCGGCCGGCGGACCGCCGCCGCGCGTGCCGAAGAAGGACATGGTGGTCAAGGAAGGCGACACGCTGACCTTGGGCAGTCAGACGCTCAAATTCCACCAGACGCCTGGACACACGCCAGGCGTGCTGACGACCGAAGGAATCACCGTCTATGACCGCGGCACGTCCTATAAGGCGATTGTATGGGGCGGAGCGGGTTATCGGGGCGGGCTCGCCGAAGCGGAACAGTCCCTCAAGAGCGCCAACAAGGTCGCGCAGATACAAGGTGTGCAGGTGAACCTGCAGATCCATAGCTGGGCCGGCGACAATGGGTATCCGGGTGGCGGCGTGCTGGAGCGCGGCATGATGCTTAAGTCCCGCAAACCTGGCGACCCCCACCCTTTCGTGGACCCTGCCACATTTACGCAATGGGTCAAGCAGACTCAGGACGGCGCGGCGAAGGCCGTTCAGGAGGAAAAGCAAAAAGCCGGACGGTGATTCGAAGGCGTAATCGGGGACGTTCATGGCAGGGACTCTGTCTTCAGCGCGGACGATCGGTCGTCCAGACGGTTGTGTCAACGATGACCGCCATGATGACGTCCGCTTCGCATCTGGTCCAAATCGCCTTGCCGGCGAATCTGCCTGGAGTGTAGCTTTCCCCGATTCACGTCCAACCCATACTTTTAGCGTTAACTTAGCGAACTGTGAGCGAATTGGAACTCCCGGACGGGCGTGTGTGAGCGACCCCCTGCCGCTTCGCGGCCGTCCCCCTTTGCAAGGGGGACATTACACTCTCCCCCTTGCAAAGGGGGAGAGCCGCCGAAGGCGGCAGGGGGTCGCTCACACACGCTGGTATACAAAATCTCACAGTTGAAATGCACAACTAAAGGAGTTGCGATGGCCAGGAATCGAATTATCATGCTGTTACTCATCGTGGTTTCTTGCGGTGGCGCACTTATCACGAGCCCGCTCGCCCTCTCACTGGTTCGAGAAGACAGCGAGAAACTGCTCACGGTCGACCACTACGTCCGGGTGCGGTCCACGGTACCAGCGATTATGGGCCAGGCGGCCCAGATCTACGTGCATGAGCGAGTGAAGGCAGGTGTGGCTTTGCGCGCCTCTACTCTGGCGGATCGAGTTGTCTTGTTCGTGCATGGCGCAGGCACGCCTGCGGAAGTCGCGTTCGATGTGCCGTACGAGGACTACAGTTGGATGGCATATCTGGCCCGCGCGGGTTTCGACGTTTTTTCGATGGATACGACTGGCTATGGCCGGTCTACACGACCCGCCCCGATGAACGACCCCTGTAACCTCACAGCGGAACAGCAGAAGCTCTTCATTCCCAGCCTTCTTTCTGCGCCTTGCGCTCCGAGTTACGCCCACCAGTTGACCACGATCGCATCAGATTGGGATGACATTGGCGCAGTGGTCGACTACCTGCGGGCTCTGCGGCATGTGGATCGCGTGAACATGATTGGCTGGTCTCTCGGTGGGCCGCGGGCCGGCGGTTACGCGGCCCGGCACGCGGACAAGGTTCAGAGGCTGGTGTTGCTGGCGCCCGCATACAACCGGATGGCTGCGGCGAATCCTCCGGCCAATCTTCCGGGTGAGGGCATGCCGATGAATACGCAGTCGCACGATGAGTTCACGGCCAATTGGGACCGGCAGGTGGGTTGCCCCGCGCAATACGAACCGGCCGCGAGCGACTCGGTGTGGTCGAAGATGCTGGAGTCCGACCCTGTTGGGGCAACCTGGGGCCCTGGTGTGCGTCGCGCGCCGCAAACAACGACGTGGGGCTGGAACTCTGCGATAGCGGCAAAGACAGAAATTCCAATGCTGATGGTTTCGGGTGTGCATGACAAGCAAGTCAATCCCGACCGGGTGCGTGAGCTTTACTCGGATCTGGGTGTGCGTCAGAAAGTTTTCATCGATCTTGGTTGCTCCTCACACAACGCGATGTGGGAGAAGAATCACACCGTGTTGTTCCGCGCATCCTTGGAGTGGCTGACGCGTGGTTCCGTGAACGGTATGCAGGAAGGCATATTGCGCCTGGGATACTGAACGCGCAATGACGACGCAGGGAAACGGAATCGGGTCCGTAACGGGTCTTTCAAATTCGCCGACGCTAAGCATGGCAGCAACAAACGCCGGTCTGACCCTGGGGACTTCACTTTTCGCTGTGAAGCACCTCTTGGCGTGCCTTTTCGACGTCGCGTTCGGCATCTTCCAACGCCCTTGCGGCCTTTTCCGCCTCGGCTGAGACGCTTTGCAGCCGTTGGCGCGCTCCTTCCGCGGCAACGCTTGCCTTCTCGAAACGCTCCTCGGCTTCGCGCCTGTCCTTCTCGGTCTCATTTGCGTGCGCGGTGACTTTTCTCAGGTTCGCTGCCACACCCTGCGCTAGGGTCCGGGTCTCGCGGAGGGCTAGCTCTGCAGCCTGTAGCGCAGCCTTTGCCGACGCTACCCTTGTCTGACGGCGCTCTTCTCGATTACTCACGTCGTCGTCCGCCTCTGGAAGCGAGCTCGCGGCGGCGCTCGCCGAGGGCTGGAAAGGGATGACCCGCGTGGACTGGTCCGGGCGCTCCGCTCGCCCGATGCTTGGAATCAACGCGGCGAGCGACTCGAATCCCGGCGGATCAACGTCGTCGGTGAGGCGCCCGGGAGGTGGCGCATCGGAAAACGACGAGTAGGTGGACAACGCTTCAAGCGTTGTAGTGATGCGGCGCATCGTCTCCGGCGCTGTCTTGTAACCTGCATCGCGCAGCAGTGCACCGGCCAGACGTGACAGACCCGAGAGCGCCTCGCGCCTCGCGGTAAGCGGTACACGTGTGTCGGCGGCCTTGCCGGCTAGCTGCGATGCGTGCGCCCGTCGGAAGCGCTCACCTGCCGCAATCAAACGGTCGAATGCGTCTCGATGCCTCCAATACAGCTGGTTCACAGCCCACGCCGAGATCGAGGGCTTGACTAGCGCCTTCACGCGTTCAGCCTCGCCGCCGCGCCCGGCCTTCTTCAGCCGCGCTGCCAGGGCGTTGCGGGCGACGGTGAACTCGCCTAACGGTAGCTTGAACAATGCATCGAGATCATCCTCGAGCTTGAACTTCGTCTCGTTCTCCTCGCCCTGTTTCCCGTTCTTCTCGCCTTTCCCCCTCGCTCTCATTTCAGGAATTTGGGAATCGACCGCGCGGTCAAACGCTCCGCAGCAATGTCCGGTTGTGCGGACCGAGCGCGCTGCCAAGTGACGTAGAGGACGGCTGCCGTCCATGTAGGGAACAAGTCAAGGCCAGGAAAAAGTTCCGCAAGTAGCGTGGGTAGAAAGGCCCAATGCCATCCAAGCAGTCTCGAAAGGATCAGCGCAACGGCTAAATCGATGAGCGTATCAGCCGGTGACAGGGCTCCGAAAACAAAGAGGGGCAATACCAGAATCTGAATGCTATCAGCGGCAATGGCAACAAACCAAGCGAAGCGAAGCTCGCGTGATTTGAAGAGTTGAAGGATGTCAGACGCACGCATAATCTTAAAAGCATACACCCGTAGCGGCGCTTGCAACGATTCGCCCGCGTCGCAACCGCCTTAGCTCTCTCTCAAGGCTTTCCGAACGTAGTCGAAAATCTGTCCGTCCAGCGACTGTTGCGCCGCAAACTGGGGTTCGCCCCGATAAAAGTTGTTGAGCGACTCTGTGATTCCGGGATCGCCGCCAGTAAATTCGTGGACGAGTTCGTTCCAACGCTTCGCGAGCGCTTGCATGCGAGGGTCTTTCGGATCAGTACCGCGTTGCAGTTCGCCGCGCACTTCCGCGATTAACTTTGGCCATTCGGCTGCGACTTCGTGAATATGGTCTTCGCCGAGTTCCGCGGCACGCTTCCTCAAAGTTTCGAGCTGCTCTTTCGTGTAGTACTTTTCAAACATTGTCATCACCTCAATGGTCTTGATGATTTCCTCGATACTGGCCAACTCCGGCCGCGCTGCAATCACTTCAAGACGGCGGCACAAGTCTTGCTGCACCTCGATTCGCTGTTTGAGGCGCGCGATGTGGAGCTCAATGATCCGGCGCGCATTGTGTTCAGATCGATTCAGTGCCTTGCGGATCTCATCCAATGACAAGCCGATCTGCCTTAGAGAAACGATCTGTTGCAGGCGCACAACCTGTCGACGGTCGTAAAGCCGGTGACCCGATGGAGAACGGTGCGGCGTCAGAAGCCCGATTTTGTCATAGTGGTGGAGCGTCCGGATCGAGACGCCTGTCCGCGACGCGAGGGCGCCACTTTTGATGAGATCGTCGGCCATACAGACTTAAAAGGCAGCGGAAAAATGTTGTGAAGGGGCTATCCGGACTGGAGCGGCGGTCTGTGACCGCCGGTATTTCGTTGGTTCGAGGAAACACCGGCGCTCACAAAGCGCCGCTACAGTGAAATTGAGGCGCCATTCGAACGTTTTTCCGCAGCCTGTTAGGCTAAAACCTCACGCTACGTGAGGTGCAAGATCTTTTTTCGGAAGCCTATGCCACACCTAGCGTCTCGCTCCAGCTTTTGCTCGACCAGACCACGTACACTGCGGCGCTTTTCGGGGGTAATTGTTGCCGAGATGTTCATTGGCCAATCCCGCCGGCGAGCCCAGAATGCTATGCCCATTGCTGCAAGCCGATAGATTCCACGCGACGAGAAGATTGCGCGCCATAGGCGGAAGTCCCCTGCCCCAATCCGTCGATAAGAGGTGTCCGCGCTCCCATGGACGGGTTGAGCGCCTTGCCATGAACGGCCCGCTGGTGTCGAGGTACCTTACCTTGCCCTGACAAACCTCTTGACAATACTTTAGCAATATAGCTAAATAGAGAGCTATGAAATCCGCTGCCAGAGTATTCAGAGCTCTAGCTGACCCAACCCGCCGCCAAATCCTGGAAGAACTCAAAGACGGTCAACTCGCGGCCGGAGAGATCGCGTCTCGTTTCGCGATCTCCGGACCTTCGATTTCACGGCATCTTTCTTTACTTGAAGCTGCGGACTTGATTTCGGTGCGGCGGGACGGCAACCGTCTGCTCTACCAGCTTCAATCTGAAAGCCTCATAAGCACCCTCAACAGTTTCTTGAGCACCGTCTGTCCCACTCAGATTGTTCAGCGGAAAAAGCAAGCTCGCAGGAGACAATGATGAAGATAGCAATTACGGGTGGGACCGGCTTCGTCGGCCGCCATTTGGCGCGTGCGCTCGCCGCTGCCGGCCACGACGTTGTGCTGGTGGCGCGCGGTGTCGACCGCCGAGACGAAACCATTCGGACCTCGCCCCGGGTGACATTCTTTGGAGCAGATCTTTCCGATCCTGGGGCTCTCTCTGAAGTATTTGCAGGATGCGATGCAGTGGCTCACTGCGCCGGCATCAACCGTGAGATTGGCGCTCAAACCTTTCGAAGCGTTCACATCCAGGGCACGGCCAACGTGCTCAAGGGAGCGCGTAGCGCCGGAGTCCGGCGTTTTCTCCTTTTTAGCTTTCTGCGTGCGCGACCCAACTGTGGCTCGCCGTATCACGAGACCAAGTGGGCTGCCGAAGAGCTTGTCCGAGAGAGCGGTATGGACTACACGATCCTCAAGGCCGGAATGGTCTATGGCCGCGGTGACCACATGCTCGATCATCTCAGCCACAGTCTGTTCACGTTGCCTTTGTTCGCGACTGTCGGTTTCCGCGAGCAGCCGCTCCGGCCGGTTGCAGTCGAGGATGTGGTGGATATCCTCTTGGCCGCTCTGGTCGAGGGACGCCTTTCATGTCGGACCGTTTTTGTCCTCGGGCCGGAAACTCTGCTGCTGAGCGAAGCCGTGCGGCGAGTGGCAACCGCCTTGGACCGCAAGGTCTGGATTGTTCCTGCTCCGGTTTGGTTCCATTTCGCGATGTCCCGGCTTTTCGAGCGTGTCATGCAGATTCCGCTGGTTGCGACGGCGCAAGTACGGATGCTTTCCGAAGGATTTATCCAACCTGCACCATGGGCCGAACCGCTGCCGACCGATTTGTTGCCAAAGCGTCGTCTTACTGTCGATCAGATTCGTCTTGGTCTTCCCGACTCAGGAGCATTTCGGTTGCAAGATCTGCGGTGTGCTCACCGAATTACCCGATTTCATTTTGGTGAACGTCACTGAAATTTGGATGGATGCGGCTCAACTTCTCCGATCCAGTCTGAACCCGGGCGGCACCCACTCTTTCTCCAAATCTGTTCTTCATCCGGCCAGTGGGTCGAGTGCCGCCACCCAGGTAGATCCTATGATTGCTTTGCGACAAGACTAGTGCCGGGCGCGCTATTTCGGGCGGCCCATGTAGCCCTGGGCAATCATGTCGATTTTGTAGATCGCCTTGGCGTTATTCCTCACGCCCTCGGGGGTTCTATACTCTTTGCCGTCCGGGCCGGTCATGCCTGCACCCTTCGCGTAAAGCACCTTCTTGTTGGGTCCGGAAAACGCCACGCTCGAGGCGGACCGTGGCAGAGGAATGACGCCCAAGTACTTTCCTTCGGGACTGAACACTTGAATACCGGAGTCGCCGGAGGTGACGTACAGACGACCCTCCGAGTCGATGCACATGCCGTCTCCATTGCCGCCGGCTTCCAGCGTGGCAAAGTCACGCTGATTTTTGGTGGCACCATCCGGCTGGACATCAAAGGCCACGAGAGTCTTGCCATTGGTCAGGTAGAGGGTCTTCTCATCCCGGCTCAGGATCATCCCGTTTGTGCGCACTTCCTTACCCACAACCAGGCTGACTTTACCGGCGGTGTTGACGAAGTAAGTTCCCGCGTCATCCGAGAAATACGCACCACCCTTGGAATCAAGGGCGACTTCACCCATGCGCCAGAACGTCTTGTCTCCGAACTTACTTGCCAGGACCTGCCGCATTGGAGAAAGGATCACCAGTTCCGCCGGTTCATGACATTGGTCGGGATGTCCGCCCGGATCCGAGCACGTCCTCTCTGCCCCAACGAGGCGGCCCTTGTAGTCAATGCCCAGGGCTCCGGTGCCATGGGTGTCCTTAACAAAAATCGAAAACTTGTCGTTCCGGTCGAGCAGGCCTACGGTGCTGGGTTGTTCCTGTGCAAACAACAGGCCGCCGTCTTTTGTGCCGACGATGCCGTCGGCATTGTCGGGTCCTTGCCAGACGAGCTTCCATTTGGCTCCGGCCGCGATGACTCCTGGGATGGCGGTAACCGTCACCTCCCGCGCAGGCGTGGGCTGTGGGAATCCCCGCTCCCCTCCGGCGTTTCTTTGCTGTGCGACGGCAATCACGCCTAGAACAACAGTCGATCCGAGCAAACAGCAAGCGATCGTGCACACGGTTTTAAACTTCATAAGCTCTCCAGGTGGCCTGCCCGCGAGCGGGGGGCAAAATCAGAATTCCGTTTCTTGGTTCCGGGTAGGCAGGAGTATAACCGAAAACACCCGCAGCCGAACGGGGTACGTTAGACGCACGCTCGTGTCGGAATTCGAGGGACGCACCCCGATTTCAATTTAACGGGCGAGCAATTTCATTGCGTGTGCATGCACGCGCGGGTCGCCCGCAGCCAGGATCTGCCCACCATCCGAGCAAAGGCCGCCTTGCCAGTTGGTAATAATCCCGCCGGCACCTTCCACGATGGGGATCAGCGCGGCCACATCCCAGCGATGTAAGCTCGATTCGACGATCAGATCGACAAACCCGAGCGCGAGCGTCCCGAAGATATAGCAATCACCGCCGAAGCGGCTCATGCGCACCTTGGGCTGGAGGCGTTGGAAGGATTCGCGTTCGCGAGCGTCGAAATAGGCGTCAGGATGGGTGGCGCAGAGCACAGCATCCGAAAGATCTGCACACGGCCTCACATGAAGCGGCGTGCGCGTGCTCTCTGTCAGGAATTCCGCTTTGCCGTTCACTCCGATGAAGCGCTCGCGCAGCACCGGCTGGTCGATGATGCCGAGTAATGCACGGCCATTTTCCTCGAGAGCAATAAGCGAGCCCCATTCATGCCGTCCCGTGATAAAGGCTCGCGTGCCATCCACCGGGTCGAGCACCCACGTCCGGCCGCTTCTGGACAGCTTTTCGCCAAACTCTTCACCGAGGATTCCGTCATCTGGCCGTTCTCGCTCGATAATGTTTCGTATTGCCTCCTCGGCACCTTTATCGGCGGCGGTGACAGGATCAAAAACGCCGCCTTTGGCGAGACCTTTGTCGCTGATCTCGATCCGCTGGCGGAAATACGGGCGAATCACCTCGCCGCTCGTATCGGCCAGCTTGTGCGCAAAGGCAATCGTGTCGGGATCGATTGACATGACAATCTTTCCAGATGCCCGCGCGACGCTCGGTGGCACTGATCAGAAGATGAACTTCACCGACAACTGGACCTGCCGCGGATCGCCGACGCCTTGACGGAGAAACCCGTCGAA
>Ga0066709_100004707_pt1 | contig 10990 bp, 12 predicted proteins | sample GraSoiAngelo_158_FD_79665 | JGI IMG/M metagenome (GOLD analysis project Ga0066709, IMG submission 79665) | Grasslands soil microbial communities from the Angelo Coastal Reserve, California, USA - 14_1009_16_30cm | ecosystem: Environmental > Terrestrial > Soil > Grasslands | place: USA... | reverse complement strand
CGAGGTCCGGGCGGATACCACCGATGCTCACGCGGTCGAACACCGCGATCTGGAGCGGGACAACCAGCAAGACGAGCGCGCCATAGAAGAGATATTTCATGGTCTCTCCGGACGCTTCGGCAGCCGGGCGGGAAACGGATTCGGTGGCAGCGCCGCCGCTTCCTGCAGACTGGTGATCACCAGGACCTCATCAAGCTTCCCGAAATCCGCATCGGGTTCGATTTCGGCAGACAGGAACATCTCCGCCTGGCGCCGCTCGGTCTTGGTGATTCGACCGATCGGCACCCCTCTCGGAAACCCTCCCGCCAGCCCGGAAGTGACCACAGGATCACCGACCTTGATGGTGGCCATCAACGGCAGGTACTTGATCCACGCGACGCCTTTTTCGGTCCCCTCCACGATGCCTTCATCCCGCGTGCGCTGGACGAGGCCGGTAATGGCATTGTTGCGGTCGATGATCAGCAAGACGACGGACATGTGGTCATAGACCTTGATGATCCGGCCCACGGCGCCCTGCGGCGTCATGACCCCCATGTCGGCGGTCAAACCATCTTGCTGTCCCTTATTGATGATGACGCTGCGGTACCAATTGGTGGGATCCCGGCCGATGACTCGTGCAGCGATGGTGCTGTAGGGGAACGACTCCTGCAGGTCGAGCAATTCCCGAAGACGGCCCGCGGCCACCGAGAGCTCCCTGAGCCGGCCGTTCTCCTCCTGCAGCCGCGCGATGTCGTCCCGGAGGGCCAGGTTTTCTTCCCGAACGTGCCCCAGCGCAACATATCCGTTCCAGACGTTCGCCACGCCCTGGTTCAGATTGTCGAGCGCCCGCAGGGGATACCCCACCGTGGAGGCCAGTCCCCGGCCGATCCGCTTGAGTGGGCCTTCTCGGGATTCGGGAAGAAACACGAGCGCAGCGGCGAGAATGGCGAGAAGGAGAAGAACGGCTCGTTTGGCACCTGTAGTCAATTGGAACGAGATCATGAACCCCGATCGGGGCCCTGCGCTACCGCGAGCCGCTGTACTGGGACATCACGCTGACTTTGCGTAGCAGGTCCAGTTCGTCGAGAATCTTGCCCACGCCTAGTACGACCGAGGTGAGCGGATCGTCCACCGTGATGATCGGCAGGCCGGTCTCCTCGCGGAGGCGTGTATCCATGCCCCGGAGCAGCGAGCCGCCGCCCGTCAACACCATCCCGCAATCGATGATGTCGCCGGCCAGCTCCGGAGGCGTGTTCTCGAGCGCCACCTTGATGGCGTTGATGATGGTACTGATCGGCTCGATCAGGGCCTCGCGGATTTCGGCGTCGTTGATCACCAGGGTGCGCGGGATGCCGGAGATGAGATCCCGGCCTTTCACCATCAACTCTTTTTTCTCCTCAAACGGATAGGCGGAGCCGATCTCCACCTTGATCCGCTCGGCCATATGGTCGCCGATCAGCAGGTTATATTTCTTTTTGACGTAGTTCATGATCGCATCATCCATGCGATCGCCCGCCACCTTCACCGACTCGCTGTAGACAATGCCGCCGAGGGATAACACGGCGATATCCGTGGTGCCGCCTCCGATGTCCACCACCATATTGCCGGAGGGCTCGGTGATCGGCAGCCCCGCGCCGATGGCCGCCGCGACCGGTTCCTCGATGAGATACACTTCGCGGGCGCCGGCCAACTCCGCGGAGTCCCGCACCGCGCGCTGCTCAACCTGCGTGATACGCGATGGCACCCCGATGATGATGCGCGGCCGTACGAAGGTGCTGCGGTTGTGCGCTTTTTGGATGAAGTGGCGGAGCATTTTTTCGGCCATCTCAAAATCGGCGATCACGCCTTCCTTCATCGGTCGAATCGCCGAGATGTTGCCGGGCGTGCGGCCCAGCATCTTCTTGGCCTCCGTGCCGACGGCCAGTATATTTTCGGTCTTTTTTTCGATCGCCACGACGGACGGTTCATTGAGCACGATACCGCGTCCCCTCACGTACACCAGGGTGGTGGCCGTGCCGAGGTCAATCGCGAGGTCATTCGAGAACCAACCGAGAATCCCTGCCATCACACTCACAGGCGTGTCTCCTTATGCTTGAGGGTCCACGTCAAAGATATTTTCATTGACGACCTGAGTATGGGCCAATTCGTCTCCGATCCGAAGCCCCCGATCATTCCCGATGATCAGAAGGGATTCGACGCTCAGGATCACTGCCGTTCCCAACCATCCCACATACGGGACCTGCCATGCCAGGTAACTTGCCGCGATCGGGATGTTTCTGATGATGGAGTCCTTAAACCCGGCTCCCATGTGCAAGTCAGACACCCATGCCTGGAGCCCGATCAAACGCTTCCCGATGCTGCGGCCTGCGAACCCGTCTGCAACCAGAAGGTACCAGAGACCCGCCCAGAAACCGTACGGCGGAGCCACTTCCGCTATTGCTAAGACGATCAAAAAGTCTAACGATTTGGCAATAAAGCGGTTGAGGACCGTCGCCTTATGATAAAGCGGGGTTGATGATACACCCTCGTCTATCGGCACATTGTCCCACTCCGCAATCCGCCGGATTGTAGCAAAAGGCCACCCCGAAAACAAATCACGTGACTCTGGGTAGCGTCATTCACATTGCTTCCTCCGCATGCCCAATTTATAATACCGCAATGCTCAAGCTGATCCGCGAAAGCGCCATCGAGAGGCCATGGTTTTATCGTGGTCTCATGATCCTGATCGCCATGGCGTTCGTCGTCACGATGGGCTGGTGGGGATTCGAGCAGAACAAGGAAGACACGATCGTCATCGTCGGCAACGACCGGATCGGCCGGGATGAGTATCAGCGGGCCTACCAAAACACCTATCGGTTCTACAAGGAGTTGATGCCGGGCGAATTGCCCGAAGATCAACTCAAGCAGCTTGTCATCGAACAGCTCATCGAAAGCCGGCTCTGGATGCAGGTCGCAAAAGAGATGGGCGTCGTCGTGACGGCCGAAGAGCTGCGCGACTCCATCCGGGGCGTTCCCGCCTTTCAGAAGGATGGCAAGTTCAACTCCGAACAGTATAAACGCGTGCTGGCGGCGAACCGCCTCACGCCGGCGACTTTCGAAAGCTCCCAAAAGGCCGATTTGATGCGCGAAAAGGCCCGGATGCTGGTGCGGGAATCCGTTGCGCCGACGGGCGACGAGTTGATCCAGGCTCAGGCCATGCTCGCGAGCCGCCCGTCTCCGACGCTGCCGATGGAGCAAGTCGCGCCGCCCCAGGATCGCGCCCGCCAGGCGGTCCTCGCTCAAAAACAACAGCGCGCGCTCAGGGCCTACCAGGAAGGGCTGAAGATGAAGGCCAAGGTCACCGTCCGACGGGAGATGATGTAACGCGATGGCATCCAAAGTCACAGCGGGCACCGGCGGCCGGGGCCGAAGCCTGGGCTTGATGGCGAAGGATATCGTGGAAGGGTATGTCGCGTTGAATCCGATCGTGCTGAAGAAATTCGACCCTGCGTCAATGAAGGAGTTGCATCAGCACCTCAGAAAACTTCAAACGTCCGTCCGGATCGAAGGCGTGAACCTCGCCAATCAGGAAGCGACGCGGACGCGCAATCAGAAGCTCCAACGGCTGCACCAAGCCATCTCGGTCCTCGAAAACCACGCCAAGCTCCAGCGCATCGTCCTCACGACATAGCCTTCCGGCTCTCTCGAACGTCATGCCGTTCCGCTGGGCCCGCCGGGCTCGTCCTCTTGGGGATCCGACCCACGGATGTTGCGGACCCCCAGATCAAGCAACGGTTTCTCGTCGGCCAGCGTCAACGAATGTCCACAGCATTCCATCTGCTGAATCCCTTGCCCGCCGTCGAGGATCATCACGCGCAGACCACAGGACGTCGGGTGGCTCTTTCTTTCGTCAATGATCACGCCGACGCCCTTATCGCCCATTTTCCGGCCGCCTTTTTTGATCTTCTCGGGCACGACATCGTCCGCCGTCAACTCATGGCCACAGCAGACGATCTTTTCAAACCCTTCGCCACCGGCCATGACCTTCACCACCAGCCCGCAACTGTCCGGAAACCGTTTGTACTCGTCGATGATATCGCCCTTCTTCAGCGCCACAATTCGGCCTTCCTTAGCTACGGCAGGATCGCGCTCTGCGCGGCCTTCACCAGCGGGTCCGGAAAGATGCCCAGGACCAGGACGCCCGCCGCGGCTACCAGCAGCACGGCGATGATGGCCGGAGACGCGACGATGCGCACATTATGGCCCGGCGTGCCGGCTGTCTCGCCGGGCTCGCGCATGTACATGACCATGATGATGCGCAGATAAAAGTACGCCGATACGGCGGCGAAGATGACGGCAAGCACCGCAAGCCAGGTCAAATGCGCGCCCACGGCCGCCATGAAGATGTAGAGCTTTCCGATGAAGCCGGCGGTCGGCGGGATGCCGGTCAATGAGATCATGAAGAGCAGCATGAGCAGCGCCGCCCATTTGTTGCGCCGCGCCAGTCCGGTAAAATCCTCGATCTCATCCCCTTCCAACCCGCCTTTGCGCAGCATCGTCACCACCGTGAAGGCGCCCAGCGTCATAAAGGCATAGAGCGCCAGATAGAGCATGACACCGGCCACGCCGGCCGCATCGGCCACGACGAGACCGATCAAGGCATAGCCCGCATGGGCGATGCTTGAGTACGCGAGCATCCGCTTGATATTCGTCTGCACGATCGCGACCACGTTACCCAGCACCATCGTCGCGATGGAGACGATCAGCAGCAGCACTTGCCAGTTGGCTTTCACGCCGCCGAGCGCTTCCATGAAGACCCTCACGAACGCCGCAAAGCTCGCGGCCTTGGAGGCGACGGCCAGGTAGGCCGTGACGGACGTTGGAGCGCCCTCGTAGACGTCCGGCGTCCACATATGAAACGGCACCGCCGAGACCTTGAACCCGAACCCCACGACCAACAGGATCATCGCAAGCAGCAGGATGGGATCGTGGGGCGGCAGTCCGGCGAGTCCCGCTTTGATGCCCGACAACATGGTGCTGCCGGTCCGGCCGTACAACAGCGAGATGCCATAGAGCAGGATGCCGGACGACAGCGATCCGAGAATGAAGTACTTGGCGGACGCCTCCATCGAACGCCGCTCGAATCGCTTGAAGCCTGCCATGATGTACAGCGAAATGGACATGAGCTCCAGCCCGAGATAAATCACCAGCAGGTCCCGACCGGACACCATGACCATCATGCCGGAGAGCGATAACAGGATGAAGGCGTTGAATTCTCCGAGGTCAATGGCTTCCAGCTTGAGATGCGCCTTCGCAAGCAGGATCACCAGCCCGGCGACGAGAATCAGCAGCAGCTTCCAGAATGTCCCATAGGGGTCCAGCACATACAGACCACTGAATACCGGCCGCCGCAACCCGAGCAACCAATATTGGGCGATAAAGGCCACCGCAAGCGCGGCCAGGCTGATATAGACCAGACGCTCCTTGCGGTCCTCTGCGGTCAACGGATCGATCACCAGCAGCAGGCAGCCGACTCCCATGACGATCAGCTCGGGAAGAATGGCCAATAGGTCGCCGGGGGAGAATGGTATCATGGCGCGGTCATCCCGGCGCCTGACAACAGGCCCACGGCGGTCGGCATCGACTGCTGCCCGCGCGCCATCGTGTCGAAAAGATGCGCGACGCTCTCATGCATCGGCGCCAGGAACAGGTTCGGAAACACGCCGATCCAAAAGACCAGGATCACAAGCGGGACGAGCGTCGCCATCTCGCACCAATTGAGGTCGGGGAGCTTGGCCGTCTTTGGACTCGGCACGCCGAACGCCACGCGCTGGACCATCCAGAGTAGATAGACGGCCGCGAGGATGATCCCCAGCGTGGCGATCACGGCGATCGTTTTGCTCTGGAGAAATGTCCCCACCAGCACCAGAAATTCCCCGATAAAGTTGTTCGTGCCCGGCAGGCCGAGCGAGGACAATGCGAAAATGACCAGACAGGCGGCATAGCGGGGCATCGGCTTCGACAGGCCGCCGTTGTCGGCGATGAGCCGGCTGTGCGTGCGCTCGTAGATCAACCCGACGCAAAGAAAGAGGCCGCCGGTGGTGATCCCATGGTTCAGCATCTGCAAGAGGGCGCCCTCCACGCCCTGCGCGTTGAAGACAAAGATCCCGAGCGTCACGAACCCCATGTGGCTCACGCTGGAATAGGCGATCAGCTTTTTCAGGTCGGCCTGCGCCAGCGCCATGTAGGCGCCGTAGATGATGGCGACGACGGACAGGGTCAGGATGATCGGCGTGAACCGCTGCGCAGCGTCGGGCACGATCGGCAGACTGAAGCGAAGGAACCCATAGGCCCCCATCTTCAACAGGACGCTGGCCAGGATCACGCTGCCTGCCGTCGGCGCTTCGACATGGGCATCCGGCAGCCAGGTATGGAACGGGAACATCGGGACCTTCACCGCGAAGGCCGCGAAGAATGTCCAGAAGAGCCATGCCTGCATCGTCTGTCCGTAGTGGGCCTGGCTCAGCGCCAGGATGTCGAACGTATGGCCGCCTTGGAAGAACAGGACGATGACGGCGATCAACAACAGAAAACTTCCCGCGAGCGTATAGAGGAAGAACTTGATGGCGGCGTAAATCCGGTTCGGCCCTCCCCAGACGCCGATGAGCAGGTACATGGGGATCAACATCGTCTCCCAGAAGACGTAGAACAACACGAAATCCAGGGCGCAGAAGACACCGACCATCGTCGTCTCCATGACCAGCATGGCGATCATGAATTCCCGCACACGCGTTTTGATGGCGGTCCACGAGGCGACGATGCAGATCGGCGTGAGCAGGGTGGTGAGCAGGATCAGCCAGAGGCTGATGCCGTCGATGCCCAGGGCGTAGCGGACGGGGGGAGTCGTGATCCACTCGGCCACTTCCCCGAACTGCATTTGAGACCGCTGCGGCTCAAACCAGAGATAGAGGGGCACGGACAGGAGAAACTCAAGCGCCGCGGTCCAGAACGCCACATGCTTGATGGCCGTCTCATCTTTGAAAAAAGCCATGACGGCGACGCCGACCACAGGCAGCAGGATCAGCAGCGTCAGCAGGTGCGGCAGTTCTGTCGTATTCAGAATGATGTTAGACATCGGTCCCGATATATGTTGTGGCGTTAGAACAGCACATAGACGCCCAGAATCGCGACCGCGCCGAGCGCCATCGCGAGCGCATAATGTTGCACCTGGCCGCTCTGGAGCAGCCGCAGCATGCCGCTCCAGAAGGTCACGACGCGGGCCACCCCATTGACCGCCGCATCGATAACGGCCACGTCCACACCTCTCCAGAGAATGTCTGCGGCCTCGGTCGTGGGCTTGACGATCCAGGCGTCGTAGAGTTCATCCATGTACCATTTGTTAAGCGACAACCCGTACGCTGACGGCCATTGCGCGGCAAGTCGTTTGGAGAGGCCCGGCGAGCCGACATAGATCATATAGGCCGCCGCGATCCCGCCGATCCCCGCCAACGACGCGATCACCATGATGGCCATTGCCTCGGGGCTGCCGTGATGCGTCTCGGCAGGTCCCGACGGCCCGGGAAGGACAGAGGCGAGAAATTCCGGAATTCCGACATAGCCGGTGATAATCGCCAGTGCGGCGAGAATCATCAACGGGACCGTCATCGTCGGCGACGGTTCGTGGATATGCTGAGCGTGCTTCGGGTCCACCCTGGATGGCCCCCAGAATGCGACGAATACCAGGCGCGCGCTGTAGAAGGCCGTCAAGAACGCCGTCATCAGCCCGACGACGGCCAATGTCTTTCCCAGCGTGCCGGCCGTCCACGCGCCGATCAAGATCTCATCCTTGCTGAAGAACCCTGAGGTCAACGGAATGCCGGCGAGCGCGATCGAGCCGATGACGAACGTCCAGTAGGTGATCGGCAGCTTATCCTTGAGCCCGCCCATCCGGCGAATGTCCTGCTCGTGATGGAGGGCGATGATGACCGAGCCGCACCCGAGGAACAGCAACGCCTTGAACGCGCCATGGGTCAGCAGATGGTACATGCCCGCCGTATACACGCCGAGCCCGCAGGCCATCATCATGTACCCGAGCTGGCTGACCGTGGAGTAGGCCACTACCCGCTTGATGTCGTTCTGCGTGATCGCGATCGTCGCCGCGAAGATCGCCGTGAATCCGCCTGTTACCGCCACCACATCCATCGCGGCGGGAGAGAGATTGTAAAGGGGCGCGAGCCTCGCCACCATGAACACGCCCGCGGTGACCATCGTGGCCGCATGGATCAAGGCGGAGATCGGCGTGGGGCCTTCCATCGCGTCCGGCAACCAGACGTGAAGCGGAAACTGGGCGGATTTGCCCACCGCCCCGGCAAACAGCAAGAGACAGATCATGGTCAGCACGCCGACCTGCCAATGCCCCCCGACATTGAGCGTCAGCGCCGCTTGCGACGCCGCGCCGGCAAAGACCTCCTGGTATTGCAGCGTGCCGAAGATCGCAAAGATCAGCATGACGCCCAAGCCGAACCCGAAGTCACCGACGCGATTCACCACGAACGCCTTGGTCGCGGCGTCGTTCGCCGACTTCCGGTCGTACCAGTGCCCGATCAATAAATAGGAACAGAGCCCCACAGCCTCCCAGAAGACGTAGAGCTGGAGGAAGTTGTCGGCCATGACCAGCATGAGCATGGAAAACGTGAACAGGGCGATGTAGGCGAAGAAGCGCGGATACCCGGACTCGCCATGCATGTAGCCGATCGTGTAGATGTGCACGAGGCCGCTGACGATCGTGACGAGCAAGAGCATCGCCACCGTCAGCCGGTCAATGTAGAAGCCGATGTCCACTTTGAACGTCCCTGACGAGATCCAGGAATAGAGCGTCATCGTGATCGGCTCGCCCTGCGCCACATCAATGAACGCCGACACCGACAACAGCAGGGAGCCAAACACCGCCGTCACCGCGATCCAATGCGCGCGCTCCCGAATCCAATGACCGCACAGGCCGATGATGAGGAAGGCGGCAAAGGGCAGAAGGGGAATCAGCACGTACTTCATGTCACCATTTCATCAGATTCAAATCTTCAACGTTCACGGTCGCCTTGCCCCGGTACAGCGCGATGATGATCGCGAGGCCCACCGCCACTTCGGCGGCGGCGACGGTCAACGTGAAGAACACGAAGACCTGCCCCGACACGTCGTTCAGGTAATGAGAGAAGGCCACGAAATTGATGTTCGTGGCGTTCAGCATGAGCTCGATCGAGAGCAGGAGAATAATGATGTTCCGCCGGATCAACACCCCGACGAAACCGGTCAAGAACACGATCGCGCTCAGGACCATGTAGTAGGACAACGGCACCATGCTATGGCTCCTTCATCCCCAGGACGCCTTTTTTGGCGAGGAGGATCGCCCCGATCATGGCGACCAGCAGGATCAGCGATGCCACCTCGAAGGGGAACAGGTACTTGGTGTACAGCATGTACCCGATCGCCTCCGTGTTGCCCCGGGTGACGATCGCCGCGACCTTCGGCGACGCGGAGGCCTGCAGCGCGGCCGTCCCGATGGCGGGACTGTTCCCGACTTGCGCGGACAGCACGAGATAGATCATTTCCGCCAGACCGACGATCCCTAGCCCGATGCCCCACCCGACCTGCCGCTGGTAGGAGTCATCCTGCTTCAGGTTCAGCAGCATGACGACGAACAGATAGAGCACCAGAATCGCTCCGGCGTAGACGACGATTTGGACGGCGGCGAGGAACTCGGCATGGAGCGTCACGAAGAGGCCCGCAACGTGAAAAAACATCACCAGCAATGCGATGACGCTGTAGATGGGGTTCCTGAAGGCGACCACGAGGACGGCGGTCAGCACGATGACGGCCGCAAAGTAAAAGAATGCGACGGTCTCCACGCGTCTGGCCTGTTATGAGTCCATGGGAGGGAGGTTCTGGTGGCCGATGTTGAAGAACGTCACATTATGGTGCTGATGCTCGATCTTTTCCTCGCGGGTGGGGAAGTTGCGGTCGCCAAGCGCGAGCAGTTGATCCTTGTTGAGTCGGAGGTCGCGCTTGTTGTACACCGACCATTCATATTCCGTCGTCATGGCGAGCGCGTCCACGGGGCATGCCTTGACGCACAGCCCGCAGAAGATGCACCGCGCCATGTCCATGTAGTATTCCTTGGCGAACCGCTTCATCGGCTCCCCGGGCACCTCATCGCTGATCACGGTAATGACCCGCGAGGGGCACGCGGCTTCGCACAGATCGCAGCCCACGCATTTTTCGGTCATGTCGTTGTACCGCAGCAACGCAATCATCCCGCGATAGGTCCCCGGCAGATCCCGTTTCTCGTGCGGATACTGGAATGTCACGGCCTTGCGGCTTCGCAGCACGATTCGTTGGACGAACACCGTCATCGTGGCCTTCATGCCGACCAGGATCTCGTAGAACGTGAACCGCTTGATCCAGTCTGAAAGCTTCATGGGTTCCGCCATGCTCATGGCTACGGCTGCCGGACGAAGTACACGACGATGGAGGTGATCAGCACATTGGCCAACGCGAGCGGCAACAGCACTTTCCAGCCAAACCGCATCAGCTGGTCGTACCGCAAACGCGGCAGCGTCGCGCGAATCCAAAAGAACAGGAAGAGAAAGAAATAGACTTTAACCGTGAACCACACGACCGCCTCGACCCACTTCATGCCGGGGAACCCGAGATATTCGATAATGTAGTGGGGGAACGGCGACTGGTATCCGCCGAGGAACAGGACCGCGGCAATGCAGGACACGAGGATCATGTTCGCATACTCCGCCATGAAGAAGAACGCGAACCGCATGCCGCTGTACTCCGTCATCCAGCCCGCCACCAGTTCGCTCTCGGCCTCCGCGAGATCGAAGGGCAGGCGGTTCGTCTCCGCCACCGCCGAGATGACATAGACGACAAAGCCGACGATCTGCAGCCCCCCAAAGAGATACCAATGCCAGAAGCCACCCGCCTGGCCCTCCGCGATCTTCACCATGCTGAGCGATCCGGACAGGATGAT
>Ga0066709_100004706_pt1 | contig 10991 bp, 13 predicted proteins | sample GraSoiAngelo_158_FD_79665 | JGI IMG/M metagenome (GOLD analysis project Ga0066709, IMG submission 79665) | Grasslands soil microbial communities from the Angelo Coastal Reserve, California, USA - 14_1009_16_30cm | ecosystem: Environmental > Terrestrial > Soil > Grasslands | place: USA... | reverse complement strand
GGGCAGCGGCCTCGGTGCCACGAGGCCGCGCGGCGGTTACGAGGCCGCGCGGCGGGTGTCGAACAGGGTCGGCTCGACCACCTGGCTGCCGCTGCGCTGGGATCCGGGCCGCTCGATCGGCAGGTCGTCGGGCAGCGCGCCGCGCGGCGCCGGATGCTCCACGAGGGCGAGCACCCGGCTGGCCATGAACCGGGCGGTGCGCGCCACGCTGCCGCCCCGGGTCACCTCCGACACGGTCACCACGCCCCGGTTCACCCCGACCTCGACCCGCCGTCCGGCCCTGGTCGCGGCCACCTCGTAGGTTCGCGTCTCGCCGCCGGCGTCCACGACGATCTCGACCCGGTCACCCTTCACGATTGCCTCCCGTTCCCATGCCTGTTGGCGGCGTGCTGGCCGTGCAGGTGGGGAAGCCGTACGGGCAAGCTTACTGCGCGGGTACGACAGGAAACGCGATAGCGATCTTCGTGCGGGTCGGGCGGCTACTCCTCGACCGGGGGCTCGTCGACGATCCTGTCCTCGGCCCGTACCGGTGCCGTCGCGATCCGGTGCCGCGCATACGAGGCGGTCAGCGCCCGCAGTCCCGCGAGCAGTACCACGCTGACGCCGACCGCCAGCAGGAAGCGCTCCATCGCGACGGTCGCGGTGAGGTCCCCGGCCACCGTGGCGCGGTACAGCGCCGGTGCGCTCATCGCGGTGGCCAGCAGCAGCGTGCTCGGGCGGATCAGCGCCACGACGTCTCCCTTCCGGTACGCCCGGCCGGGGCCGCGCGGTGTTCGGTCAGCCGGCGGGACAGCAGGGCCGCCCACTCGTGCGGGTTGGCCACCGCGCCGTCGAGCAGCGCGATGGGCGCGGGCAGCGCGAGGACGGTGCCGGGGTCGGCGCAGATGTCGGCGGCGTACACCGCCAGTGCGTCGACGTTGCCCAGGCTGCGCAGGTGGTTGGCGGTGTCGCCGGGCTTGCGGGTGGCGTCGACGGTGGCCCACACCGCGGTGGCTTCCAGCGCCGCGCACACCGCCTCGGTCCAGCTGGCGTCCACGCCGAGCGGGGCGTCGACGACGACGATCCACGGTACGTCGGCGCGGTGCATCCGGCGGGCCCGCTTCTCCGCGTCCGGCGGGCCGGAGATGCGCCGGGACGGGTGGATCGAGGTACCGGCGGTGCTCGGCCCGGCGAGCAGCACCTGGGTCGGGTCGAGGCGCAGCGTGCGGGCGGCCCACTGGGCGGTGTGCAACGCCGGCGTCAGCTCGCCGATCACCACGAAGACGTCACCGGGCCGGTCCGGCGGCGCGGGGGCGGCGGGCAGGTCGGCCAGTGCCGTCACGATCGCCCGGTACGGCTCGTCGCCGCGCGCCTTCGCCGCGAGGTCCGTGGGCAGGCCCAGCGCCGCGAGGTCGGCGGCCAGCGGGTTGCCGACCAGCGCCGGCGGCTTGGGCCGGGCGCCGTTGGGCGCGCTCTCGAAGCGCCGCACCGGCTCGTCCATCCGCCGGGCGTTCGCCAGGTCGCTCTGCAGTCCGGCCATGACGTCCGCGAACGCGGCTCCGCTGGTCGACACGACCGAAGCCCGGGTGGGTACCGGCGACAGCACCGGAATCGCCATCGGGGTGACCGTCCGGTCCTCGCCCCGCATGGGTGCCACGGTCGGCGGCGCGGCCGGCTCCGGCTCGGCGCCCTCGAAGACGTCGTCCCGCGCGTCGACGAGATCGAGCAGGGTACCGGCCGGCTCCGACCCGTCCTCGCCGACGTCCACGGAGATCTCGAAGTGCTGCTTGGCGAAGAAGCCGGCCAGGCCGCCGGTGCGCACCTTGTTCGCCGACACGATCCTGGCGCGGGCGCCGTACTCGTCGTGTACCTGCTCCAGCAGCGGCTCGAGTTTCGGCCCCTCAAGCACTATGCGCGTAGGCACCGGTCACCACCCCCATCGTCTCGATGCGCGCCGGGAAGCCCGCGATCTCCGGGTAGGACAGCACGGGTACCGGCTGGCCGGCCGAGCGCATGAGCCGGTGCAGCGGCGGGCGCAGGGCGGGCGAGCAGGCCAGTACCGGACTGACCCCGCGCTGCTCGGCGGCCTCGACGAGCCGGGCGACGTCGCCGGCGACGGCCTCCATGAGGGTGCCGTCCAGCGCGAGGAAGCTGCCGTTCTCGGCCGGCCGTACCGATTCGAGCATGGTGTGCTCCAGTTGCGGGTCCAGCGTGATGACCGGCAGCGCGCCGTTGTCCGCGTACCGGTTGGCGATCGCCGGTCCGAGCGCCGCCCGGACCGCCTCGACCAGCCCGTCCGGGTCGGTCGACAGCTTGGCCCGCAGCGACAGCGCCTCGAAGATGCGGACCAGGTCGCGGATCGGTACTCCCTCGTCGAGCAGTGCCTGCAGCGCCTTCTGGACCTGGCCCAGGGTGAGCAGCGCCGGGGTCAGCTCCTCGACCACGACGGGGTGGGTGCGCTTGGTCATCTCGGTCAGCGCGCGCACGTCCTCTCGGCCCAGCAGCCGGCTGGCGTTCTTGCGGACCACCTCGGCGAGGTGCGTGATCACCACGGACGCGCGGTCGACCACGGTCGCACCGGCCAGCTCGGCCTGGTAGTGCAGCTCCGCCGGGATCCACTTGCCGGACAGACCGAACACCGGCTCCTGACCGGCCCGACCGGGGAGCTGCTCCAGCCCGTCGCCGATCGCCAGGACCGTGCCGGGAGGCGCGGTACCCCGAGCGGCCTCGACCCCGCTGATCCGGATCACGTACGTGGACAGCGGCAGGTCCAGGTCGTCGCGGGTGCGTACCGGCGGCATGACCAGGCCCAACTCCAAGGCCATCTTACGGCGAAGTGCCCTGACTCGGTCTAAAAGATCCCCAGTTGCCGGGTCGACCAGATTCACCAGGTCGGGGGAGAGCGCCAGCTCCAGCGGGTCGACCCGCATCTCGCCGAGCAGCGCCTCGGGCGAGTCCGGCGACGGGCCCTCGACAGCACCGGCCGCCTCGTCCGTGGCCGCCTCGGCCTGCTTGCCCTTTATGCGCTGGGCGCCGAGCAGCACACCGGTACCGACGATGAGGAACGGGATCTTCGGCAGCGCCGGGATGAGGCACAGCGCCAGTACCGCGCCACCGGCGATCTGCAGCGGGCGCCGGTGCTGGCTGAGCTGGCTGACCACGCTGCCGCCCATGTCGCCCTCGGTGGCCGAGCGGGTCACGATCAGACCGGTGGCGACCGACAGCATCAGCGCCGGGATCTGCGAGACCAGGCCGTCGCCGATGGACAGCAGGCTGTACGTGGACACCGCCTCGGCGGGGCCGAGCTTGCGCTGGATGATGCCGACCGCCATGCCGCCGACCAGGTTGATCACGGTGATCATGATGGCGGCGATCGCGTCGCCCTTGACGAACTTGGACGCACCGTCCATCGCGCCGTAGAAGTCGGCCTCGGCGGCGACCTCGGCGCGGCGCTTGCGCGCCTCGTCCTCGTTGATCAGGCCGGCGTTCAGGTCGGCGTCGATGGCCATCTGCTTGCCGGGCATCGCGTCGAGGGTGAACCGGGCGCCGACCTCGGCGACCCGCTCGGCACCCTTGGTGATCACGACGAACTGGATGACGATCAGGATCACGAAGATCACCAGGCCGACGATCAGCGAACCGCCGACCACGAAGTGCCCGAACGCGTCGATCACCTTGCCGGCGAACCCGTCGAGCAGGACCAGTCGGGTGGCGCTGATGTTGAGCGCGAGCCGGAACAGCGTGGCCACCAGCAGCAGCGCGGGGAACACCGAGAAGTCCAGCGGCCGGCTGACCTGCATGCTGACCAGGACGATCAGCAGCGCCGCGGTGATGTTTCCGGCGATCAGGAGGTCCAGGAGCAGGGAGGGCATCGGTACGACCATCATGACGATGATCATGACAATGCCGAGCGGTATGACGAGCTGGCTCAGACGCCTCGGATTCACGGCACCTTCCGGATGGATGTGTAGTGTTCCGGGCCTGTCCATGCCCGTACCGGTGCCGTCCTGGCATTCTTCGTGATCGGCAGGTACCGGTACCGGCTGAGGATTTTCACGCGGCGAATGGCCGGTGCAGGCCCGCCGCCGAACCGCGGGCCTTGAGACCCATGATGAAGGCCAGCACCCGGGCGACCGCGCCGTAGAACTCCGGCGGGACCTCCTGGCCCAGCTCGCAGCCGGCGTACAGGGCGCGGGCCAGCGGAACGTCCTGGACCATGGGGATCCGGTGCTCGGTGGCCTTCTCGCGGATCTTGGCGGCGAGCGTACCCGACCCCTTGGCCACCACCCGCGGCGCGCCCTTGGCCGGGTCGTACCGCAGCGCGACCGCCACGTGCGTCGGGTTGACCACCACGGCGTCGGCCTTGGCCAGGTCGGCCATCATCCGGTTGCGCGCGGCGGCATACTGCCGGGCCCGGATCTGGCCCTTGACGTGCGGGTCGCCCTCGGTCTTCCGGTACTCGTCCTTGACTTCCTGTTTGCTCATCCGCAGCTGCCTGCCGACCCGCCGGCGGGCCATCGCGTAGTCCAGGGCGGCGAGGCACAGGCCGGCCGCCGCCGCGTACCGCAGGATGGTCACCGCACCATCGGTCACGGTCGCCACCGTGGTACCCAGCGACAGCGCGCCGGACATCGTCAGCGTCTGGATCAGGTTGCGGAACACGCTGTACAGCACGGCGCCGAGCGCCGCGGTCTTGAGCAGCGCCTTGGCGCCCTCCCACCACCCGTGCGGCCCGAGCACCTTCTTCAGCCCGGACAGCGGGTTGAGCCGGGAGAACTTCGGCACCAGCAGCTTCGTCGCCGGCCGGAGGCCGCCCTGCGCGGCGGCCGCCACGACGCCGACCAGCATGATCGTGAGGCAGAGCGGGGCGACCGCGGTGGCCGCGCCGAACGCCGCCTCGCGCAGCAGGTGCAGCGCGTCGGCGGGATCGGGCCGGGCGATCACCGCCGGCAGCTTCTCCAGCAGGCTGTGCGCGCGGGCCATCGCCGAGCGCATGGTCATCGGCAGCACCACGCTCGCCGCGAGCAGGCCGGCCCAGGCGCCGAGATCGGGGGTACGGGCGACGGTGCCTTCCTGGCGCGCCTGCTTCTTGCGTTGCGCGGTGGGTTTCTCGGTCTTTTCCCCGCTCATTTGCCACCTGACACGGTGATGACCGCTTCCACGGCCGGGATGACCAGGCTGTGGATGGCGCGGGGGAGCAGGGCGATGGCGAGGCCGCCGAGGCTCAGCACCAGGAAGATCTTGGCGGGGAAGCCGAGGGAGAACGCGTTGAGCGCGGGCGCGACCCGGTTGAGCAGGCCGAGGGCGAGGTCGGCACAGAAGAGTACCGCGGCCAGCGGCCCGGCGATCTCCAGCGCGGCGGTGAACATGTGGGTGATGCCGCTGGTGAGCAGCTTGTCCAGCGTGGCGAGGGAGAGCGTGCCGGTCAGCGGCAGCGTCGAGTAGGACTCCAGGAAACCGCGCAGGACCAGCTGGTACCCGTCGGTCACGAACAGCAGGGTGATCGCGAGGACGTTGTAGAAGCGGCCGAACACCGAGCTCTGGTTGGTACCCATCGGGTCGAACGCGAACGCCATCGAGAACCCGCCCAGCAGGTCGAGGAGATCGCCCGCCGCCTGTACCGCGGCGAAGAACAGCGCGGTCAGGAAGCCCAGCGCCGCGCCGACGACGACCTGCTCGACGAGCGCGATGAGCAGCCTGCTCGTGTCCAGCCCGATCGTGGCCGCCTGGCCGGTGAGCAGCCCGCTGACCGGCAGCGCGAGGGCGACGGCGAGCAGCGGCTTGACCGGTGCGGGTACCGCCGGCCCGTTGAACGGGGGGCTCACCGACAGCCACGCCGCGGCCCGGACCGTGGCGAGGAGCACCGCGATCAACTGGGCCTGCGGCAGCGCCAGCGACATCGTCAGGCGGCACCGATCAGGTGCGGGATCTGGCCGTACAGGCCGGTGGTGAACGTGATCAACTCGTGCAGCATCCAGTTGCCGGACAGCAGCAGCGCCACCCCGACGCCGATCGCCTTGGGTACGAACGACAGCGTCGTCTCCTGGATCTGCGTGACCGACTGGAACAGCGAGATCGCGAAACCGATCACGAGCGCGGTGAGCAGCACCGGGGTACCGAGCTTGACGGCGATCATCATGGTCTGCAACCCGATGTGGACTACTGCGGTGTCGGTCAACGCGTTCCCTCCAGGGAAGATCGGCTTGAGGACAGCTTGCCCGTCCCAGGTAGCGGGCGAGGGCGGAACGGGTGCGGTTCAGGTAGCAACCCCCCGCCCCGCCCCCGCCCCCGCCCCCGCCTCCGCCGCCCCGCCCTGCGCTCGCCGATCTTGGACTTGTGGTGCCCGACTCGCGGATCGGAGTCCGTTATGTCACGGACACAAGTCCAAGATCGGCGGGGCGGGCGTGCGGCGGGGAGCGGCGGGGCGGGCGTGCGGCGGGGCGGGCGGGCGGTCAGTAGCTCGCCACCAGTGCGGTGATGACCAGGCCCCACCCGTTGACCAGGACAAACAGCAACAATTTAAACGGCAGCGACACGGTCACCGGGGGCAGCATCATCATGCCCATCGACATCAGGGACGCCGATACCACCATGTCGATCACCAGGAACGGGATGTACACGACAAACCCGATGATGAACGCCGCCCGCAGCTCGGACAGGACGAACGCCGGGATCAGCGTCGTCAGCGGCACGTCGTTCGGCGTCTTCGGCTTGGCCTTCTTCGCCACCGTGGTGAACAGCGCGATCTCGTCGTTGCGCGTGTGCTTGGCCATGAACGTGCGCAGCGGCGCGACGCCGTCGTGGAACGCGACCGCCTGCGTCTTCGTGCCGTGCAGGTACGGCTGGACGCCCTGGTTGTTCATGTCCGACAGCACCGGACCCATGATGAACATGCTCAGGAACAGCGTGAGCCCGGCGAGTACCTGGTTCGGCGGTACCGATGTCAGCCCCAGCGCGTTACGCACGATCGACAGCACCACGAAGATCTTCGTGAAGCTCGTGCACATCAGCAGCAACGCCGGTGCCACCGACAACACGGTCAACGCCAGCAGGATCACGATCGAGCTGCTCGGCTTGCCGTTGGGTCCGTTGACCTGGACACCGACGGTCGCGCCGCCGGTGCCGCTGGTGCTGCTCACCGGCCCGACCGGCGGCGTGGGCGCGGCCGGCACCGCGGGCGCTGCCGGAACCGCGGCCGGCACCGCGGGCGCCGCGACCGCCGGCGCAGCCGGCGCTCCCAGAAGGACCGCGACCCCGAGCATGCCGAGCACCACGAGACGGCGCAGGATCATCGGCGGCGCACCGTCCGCTCCCGGAGGAACTGCACCGTCTGCGACCAGGTCTGCGGCGACAGCATCGAGCCGTCGAGCCGGCCGGGCGCAGCCGGACGCCGTTCCAGCGCCACCGTCTCCCGCCGCCCCGCGCCCTCGGGTACCGCAAGAACCGCCGGGTCCGCAAGAACCGCCGGGTCCGCCTCGCCGAGCAGCGTCACCTGACCGTCGGTCACGCCGAGGATCAGCGCCCGCCCACCGATGCGCACGACGGCGACCGTCGAGCCCCGGGTGAGCTGCTGCCGGGCCAGCACCGCGATCGCGCCGCCGCCCCGTCCGGCCAGCGGCCGCCGCGCGACCTTGGCCAGTACCCAGAGCAGGCCGAGCACGACCAGCAGCGAGAACCCGATGCGCAGGACGAGTTCGAGCACTAGGTGCGCTCCGCGCCGGGTACGACGATCTCGGTGATCCGCAGGCCGAAGTTCTCGTCGATCACGACGACCTCGCCGCGAGCGATCAGCCGGCCGTTGACCAGCAGGTCGGCCGGGCTGCCGGCGGCGCGGTCCAGCTCGACGACCGCGCCGGGCGTCAGGGAGAGCAGCTCGCGCACGCTCATCCGGGTACGCCCGAGCTCCGCGGAGACCTCCATCTCCACGTCGTGCAGCAGGTCCAGCCCGGTGGTGCGGGCGGGTGCCGCCGCCGCGCCGCCGCGGGCGGCCAGCTCGTCGATCCGCTGCAGGCCGTAGGCCACCGGCGCGCCGGGCCACGGGGTCAGCGCCAGCGCCAGCGCCGCGCGCACGTCGTCGCCGTCCAGCAGGGGTACCAGGACCAGGTCCCCTTTGGCGGCCAGCGACCCGAGCGCCACGTCGGGTTCGAGCAGCTGGCCCGGGTCGACGACAACGGGTCCGAAGACTCCCGCGGCCGCCTCCAGCGCCGGCCGTACCGCGAGTGCCAGGTCCAGTTCGCCCAGCGGGCTGTGCTGCAGGGCGTCCGCGAGGTCCTGGCTGACCAGGATCGCGATCTCGCCGGTCGCGGTACCGCCGAACCGCGCGGACACCGCCGGCCCGGCCGGCAGCGCCTCCGGGGTACCCGGCACCGGCGTACCCGCCCGCAGCGGCGCGCTCGACGGCAGTACCGCCAGTGTCGCCTCGGCCGCGGACGCCGCGAGCTTGAGCTGCGCCTCGGTTTGGGTAGCCGTGCTCACGCGCCGCCCTCGCTTCGCTCGGTCGGCGCGCAAGGCACCGAGCGCGCTGCATTCACGATTCCCTCGCTGCGCTCGGTCATGGGCGCGTCTCCTCCTTGGGCGTGGGTACCACCAGGCAGGCCAGGCGGGAGCCCCGGTTGCCGGGTACCGCGTGGGCGAACGTGGTGTCGTTGACGGTGACGGTCAGCGGCACGGCGACCGGGTGGGCGAGCGGCACGACGTCGCCCGGCTGCAGCCCGACGATGTCCTCCGAGCGCATCCGTACCGTGCGGAACCGGACGGCGACGTCGATCGGCGCGCTGGCGAGCCCTTCGGTGATGTTCTCGTAGGCGACCCGGCGCGCGGCCAGTTCGGCCTCGGTGAGCGCCATGCCGGTACCGCGGTCGCGCACTACCGGAAGCATCTGCGCGAACGGCAGGCACAGCGTCGCGACGCACTCCGCGGACCCGACCTTCATCTCGAAGCTCGCCACGACCACCAGGTCCGACGGCGGGAAGGCCTGGAGGAACTGGGTACCGTACTCGATCACGCCGAGCTTCGGCGCGACGTCGATCAGTCCTTCCAGCGCCTGGCCCAGCTCCGCCAGCATCCGCTCCAGCAGCCCGCGCAGCAGCGGCGCCTCGATGTCGGTCAGCGGCCGTTCCGGCTGCTCGCCGCCCGGCCCGCCGAGCATGTGGTCCAGGAACGACATCGCGGTGCTCTGGTTGATCTCCAGCAGCGTGGTACCGCCGATCGGCTCCATGTTGATCACGCTGATCAGCGTCGGGTTGGTGAGCGTCTCGATGTACTCGCCGATGGTCAGCTGCTCGATCGCCACCAGGCTGACGTGGCTGGTCGCGCGCAGCCGGGTGGTCAGCAGGGTACCGACGCCGCGCGCGAACGTCTCGAACGCGATCTGGAGCAGCCGGGTGTGCTCCCGGGCCAGCTTGATCGGCCGCTGGAAGTCGTACGGCTGCAGCCCGCCGGCGCCGCGGCGGCCGATCCGGCTGCGCCCGCGGTTCACCGACACGGCAGGCGGTGACTGGGTCACGTCTCCAGCATCGGCGATCCGGGCGCCGGGTTGAGCCGAATTCACTGGATTACGAACTCCGTGAAGTAGATGTCCATGATCTTGTCTTCATATGCCTTTTCTACCGAAGCGAGCAGTTCCGCCTTGGCCTTCGCGCGCCCGGCCTCGGACGAGTACTCCGACATCGGGTGGTCGGAGAACTCCGCCACCGTCAGGTCCAGCGCGTGGCTGCCGTCGACCGTCTCGCCGGCGGCCGCGGTCGCCTGCAGCGCGATGTGGATCTTCAGGTAGTGGCCGTCGGCCAGGTTCACCGTGATCGCGTCCAGCGGGATGACCGCACCCGGCTTGGGCGTCGGCTTGGCCTTCGCCTTGCCGCCCTTGGCACCGAGCATCAGGTACGCCGCGCCACCGCCGCCGAGCAGCAGTACCGCCGCCAGCAGGATGATGATCAGCTTCTTCTTCGACTTCTTCGGCGCGGCCGCGTCGCCGGTCATCTCGGGCTTGTCGGACATTGCTCAACCTCTCGTACTTGGTGACGGCTACTTGGCCGCGGCCGGTAGCAGGGCGCGTTCGTCGGGCGGGAGGGTGGACAGCACCACGATGTCCACCCGGCGGTTCATGGTCACCGAACGCGGATCGCTCGGCGGGATCAGCGGCCGGGTACCGGCGAAGCCCGCGGCCGACATCCGGTCCGCCGCCATGCCGTGGCCGATCAGGTACCGGACGACGGTGCTGGCCCGCGCCGTGGACAGCTCCCAGGCGCTGGGGTAGTTGACCGTGGGTACCGGCAGCTGGTTGGTGTGCCCGTCGACCTCGATGCTGTTGGGCAGCGCGCGGATCGCCGGTACCACCGCGTCGAGGATCTCCTGGCCCGGCCGCAGCAGGTCGGCCCGGTCCCCGGCGAACACCACGCTGCTGGTGACCACGGTGACCACCAGCCCGCGTTGGTCGATCGAGAAGAGCACGCTCTTGTCCAGGTTCTTGGCCTTGAGCGCCGCGGTGATCTCCTCCTGCACCTTCTTCAGGTTGTCGATCTCCCGCGCCACGTCGGCGGCCTGCTTGGTGGCGGTCGCCCGCTCGGCGGCGGCCACCGCGGCCTTGGCCGCGGCGTCGTTGGCGGTGGCACCCGCGGTCTGCGCGCCGGTCGAGTTGCTCAGCTGCGGGCTGACGTTGGGCATCATCGGCAGTACCGACGAGTCGCTGCCCCGGCCGTCCATGATCGAGCTCTGCGCGTTGAAGGTGACGCTCTTGGCGCCGAACCCGCTCGCCAGCCCCTGGGCCAGCTCGGCGAACTTCTTCTTGTCCACCTGGCTCATCGCGAACAGCACGATGAACAGCACCATGAGCAGCGTCAGCATGTCGGCGTACGTGATCAGCCAGCGCTCGTGGCTCTCGTGCTCCTCGTCGTGCCCACCATGACGCTTCTTCCTGGTGGGCATCCGCTTATGGCTCATACCATCGCCCCGCTTCGCGGCGCGATGGCTTCGCCCGGCACTGAGCTCATGATGAGCTCGCTACGCTCGCTCAT
>Ga0066709_100004705_pt1 | contig 10992 bp, 9 predicted proteins | sample GraSoiAngelo_158_FD_79665 | JGI IMG/M metagenome (GOLD analysis project Ga0066709, IMG submission 79665) | Grasslands soil microbial communities from the Angelo Coastal Reserve, California, USA - 14_1009_16_30cm | ecosystem: Environmental > Terrestrial > Soil > Grasslands | place: USA... | reverse complement strand
CTGCGCCTAATACCCAATCGCGGTGCACTTCTCTGGCCAGAATTTTGAGTTTCAAGTTTGTGAGTAGTGCCATTCCTCGCCAGCCGCTCTCCCGTTGTTGTGAAATCGTGTGCGTTCTGGTAGCCGACAGGACCCGACTGACGGGACGATTGATCTCTGATGTATTGAGACGAGACAGGTCATTAGCGATCACCGATGCGACTGAGAGTGCCGTTCTTCTTGCAGCTGCCGACCTGAGGCCCGACGTCGCTTTCGTCAGTGCGAACATGGAAGGAGACCCTTACGCAGGCTTTGAAGTGCTGAGAGGATTAAGGAGTTCCCTTCCTAAAACTCGCGTGGTGATGCTGCTGGATTGCTCCGAATGTGAGCCGGTTGTCGAAGCCTTTCATGCCGGCGCCCGGGGCGTGTTTTGCAGAAGCGACTCCCTCGAAATGCTCACTCGCTGCGTTCACAGAGTTCACGAAGGGCAGCTTTGGGTCAGCGCAACTCAGCTTGAATTTGTGCTGGGAACACTTATGGAGGCGCCAGCGACGCACTTGGTGGATGCCCGCGGTACTGCTTTAATCTCCAAACGCGAACAAGATGTGGTCCGATGGCTCGTCGAGGGCTTCACCAACCGCGAGATTGGCACGGAATTGAAAATCAGCGAGAACACCGTCAAGAATTATCTCCTTCGCATTTTCGATAAGCTGGGCGTATCCAGCCGAATGGAAGTGGCGATCTATGCTGCTAGTCAGCGAGCAGCAAACAAGCCCCCTGACATGCACGACTTGGCGATATCGTAGCTTGCTTTCTTTTCGATGACATTTGTCCCAGGTTACCAGTTTCACTCCGAAATTCCATAAAACAGACGAGCGCAGAATCCCAGCCGGACAAGTTGAATGTCCTGAAAAGAGAACTCCGTACACCTACCGTTGGCTGGCAGTCAAATTGAAAATCACAAACTACAAAATACAACTTCCTGGCGAGGCCCGGACGTGATTGAAAACGCTGTGAGGCAGAGAAGGGCTGTTCGCTTCCGCTTGCATCTTCCAGTGATTTTCCGATGGAACGACCGACTGAGGATGAAACAGGAGCTGTCAGGGCACACACGAGACCTGAGCATCTCAGACCTATTCGTGCTATGTCCTGCCCCGCTTCCCGTCGGAACCATCGTCGAGCTCAAGGTTCATATCCCTTCGCTTGAAAAATACTCATTTCAGGGCTTAATGCTGAGGTGAAAGGAGAAGTCGTCCGGATCGGGGGACCAGAAGAAGCGAGCGGGTTTGCTGCGGCTGCAACTGGCGATTTCGTGTTGCACGAGCGAAGATAAGCTGAAAGTCACCGCTCATCGGAATGGCAGCTTTCTACAGACCTATGCAAAATCCTGCATACAGCATCATGCCGTTGCACACGAAGCAATTATGCCGTGAGGAAATCCTGAATTCTAGGTACCGAACTTATATGACGGTGCCGGAGATTCCTCTTCCCCTGCCGATTCAGGACGTTTCTCCTGGCTGAGGGTGTAGAGGACCAGTTCGATACGGGTAGAGATGCCCAGTTTTTCGAAGATCCGGAACAGATAATTCTTGACCGTGTGTTCGCTGAGGCCGAGTTTTTTTGAGATCTCCCGGTTCGACAGCCCTGCGGCAGCAAGTCCACAAACCTGTTCTTCCCTTTTGCTCAAAGCCACCGTACCTTTGGTGTGCATTATTCTCGGCGCAGGAGCTTGCATCAAAGCATGTACTACGTACTCCATCTGGGTGCTATTTACCCAGATCTGACCGTCGTGAACCTTTTGTATGCACTTGCGCAGCTCCTTGGAGGATCCGGTGCGGCAGAAAATACCTCTAGCCCCGCTACGAAACGCGACAACGACTAGGTCGCGCTCGTCAGCATCAAGGATGACGACGATGCGTGATCCAGCGCGCAAAAGACGCAACTCCCGCAGCAGCCTGAAGCCCGCAAGGGCGCCGTCCTCTAACCTGGCGCTGATGACCGCTACATCGGGACGGCTCGTTTGAACGGACGAGAGCACCTCGCGGGAGCTAGTGGCACAGCCGACTATTCGGAGGTGACCGTCCCGTTGAACAGCATCCGCCAGGAGCTGGCAATCCATTCGGCTGGCATCGGCAATCAGAACAGTCGTGGTCCTTACCGTTTTTCTCTCTTTTGACTGCATGGACACACCCACATGGCCTTCGTGGGCGGCATTCTAATGATGTCTGTGCCCAACTGCAAGCAAAATAACGACTTTTCATCTCTCCGTGGTCTTCGATACGGAATAGGGCTCTCCTCTTGCGTCGCGCCACTTGCCGCCGCACTGACCTCCGGTAGTGCCAGAGAAATCCTACCTACACGCCGCAGGCTATGTGGGTAGCTGTTGATGCAATCATAGGGTCTGCAAGTCACCGAGTACTACTGCATCTTGCAGCGATCTGCCACGTTGCATAAACTCTGCCATCATTGCAAAGTCATTCATGTAGTGCGGCGCAGGGAACTTTTAGTTGCTCGCGAGCTGACTTCGCGACGGGGATGAAGGGCTCAAGAGTAGCTCACCAACTGATAGGGGATCCCCCTTTTCCGAGTTCTGTGCTGGCTACATCCGCGGCTTGCCTGCGCATGAACTTCAAGACAGCTACTTTCTAATGTGAGTCAGAGGGAGGACGTGTGAGTACGAGCAACCAGCTTTGTGAGTCTTCAGTCGTACTGCCTCGTATTGCCGCTCCCTGCGACTCACCGCGATGGTATGCCATTCACACACGCGCCAGGCATGAGAAAGCAGTTGTGGCCGAAGTGCAGAACCACGGAATTACCACCTTCCTTCCCCTCGTGACCCAAGTACATCGCTGGAGTGACAGGCACAAGATTGTCCAAATGCCTCTGTTTTCCTGCTATGCATTTGTGCAGATGCTTCCATTACCTGAATTCCAGGTGAAAGTGCTGCGGACGACCGGAGTTCTCAGATTCGTAGGCGCCCGTGGACAAGGGAGTCCCATTCCAGATGGCGAAGTGGAGAACATCCGGACGCTGTTAGCGAGTAGCGCTCAATACACCACCTACCCATTCCTCAAAGTCGGCCAGCGAGTACGTGTTCGGGGAGGAGCGCTCGATGGCATCGTGGGGATCCTGATTTTACGCCACGGAGACCGAACACTGGTGATCTCCGTAGAACCTATTCAGCGGTCGCTGGCTGTTCGCATAGGCGATTACCAAGTAGAGCCCATCTAGCCCGTTCACATTTGTTCGGTCGTTTTCTCCGAACAATCCAAGGCCATTCGAAAGCCATCTGAACACTGCTCGAGGCTACAGGAATGATCTCGCCGCACATCTTAGTGGTAGCTAGCGAACCGACAACCCTGCACTCCCTGAGTGCGATGCTGGCAGGCATTTCATGCCCGGCCGAACAGTTCTCGCTGGGCGCGGAAGCCGTCGTGAGGATACACCGCGATCCCGCGCCGGATCTCGTGTTCCTCGAGTCCGGGAAACGCAACGGAATCGGGCTGCACACATTACAGCAAATGCGCTCTATACGGCCGGAGCTGACGATCGTGGTCCTCTCGGCTCACGGCGACACGAGGCAGGTAGTCGAGGCAATACGCTTGGGAGCACAGGATTATCTCACTGTCCCTTTGCGGGAAGTTGAACTGCGGCAAGTGCTTCTACGTTATCTTGGCCCCAAGGTCAGCGCAGCAGGAACGACAGGGCCGGGAGAAACCATCGAACAGTTGGACGAAGACGAATTTTTTGTCGCCGCCAGCCCGGCCATGCGAAAGGTGCGAATCCAGGCAGAGCTCCTCGCGAACATCGACGTGCCGGTGCTGATCCTCGGTGAAAGTGGAACCGGGAAGGAAGTCGTAGCTCACCTCATCCACAAGCTATCGTTGCGGTCGCAGCTCAGGTTTTTGAAGGTCAACTGTGCCGCTCTGCCTGGAGAATTACTCGAAAGCGAGCTGTTCGGTTACGAACGCGGTGCTTTCACCGGAGCGATGCGCACGAAGGCGGGCAAGTTTGAACTGTGCGATAAGGGAACCATTCTGTTGGATGAGGTAGCTGAGATGTCCGCCAACCTTCAGGCCAAGCTGCTGCACGTGCTGCAGGACAAGCAATTCTTCCGGCTGGGTGGCGAAAACACCATCGAGGTGGACGTGCGCATCCTGGCCGCCACAAACGTAAATGTTCACCAGGCGATCGTGGAACGGAAGTTCCGCGAAGACCTCTACTATAGGTTAAGCGCCTTTACGATTCTGATGCCGCCACTGCGGGAGCGGCAGGAAGAAATACCCCTGCTGCTTCGGCATTTCATGGGTCGGATGGCGACCCAGTACTCGCGTCCGACCCTCCGGTTTTCGCCGGCTCTGATCGACGCGTGTTTGCGCTATCCCTGGCCGGGTAATTTGAGAGAACTGGAAAACTTTGTGAAACGCTACCTCGTGATGGGGGACGAGGCGGTCGCAATAGCCGACCTTCGAGCCAGTGGGCGACATAAACAAAGCGCCGCGGATACATCCTCAGGGCCAACGGCGCCGCACGTCGAGAACATTGCCTCCGACAGCGAGACACAGGAACGGCAGGTGAGATCATCCCTGCGCAGGCTGAAAGACGAAACTGAGGTAAATGCCATTGCGCGGGCTCTAGAAGAAACTCGCTGGAACCGCAAACGGGCAGCCCGACTGCTGAACATCAGCTATCGCGGCCTGCTCTACAAAATCCACCAGCACGGAATTACCCGACCGAGCGGGACCATGCCGCCGCACTTCCGCGACCGCAAGACAGGTTGACAAAAGCATTTAGTGGCAGAGGAACCGCATATGAGGATTGAACAGAACAAGCCAAACAGAGTGCTGAAGACCTTGATCGTCCTTGCTTTGCCCTGGGGGACCAGCCTGTGGCCAGAGCAACTCGCACCCGATTCGGTTTGAACGCTCCTTGCGCAAAAACATTTCCTGGTCCTTCCACCCATTCCTCAAAAGTGGAGCAGCGATTACGAATTCGTAGAGGCGTCCTCGATGGGATCGACAGCGTCTTCCTTTCGCGAAATGGCGATTACACATTAGTTATATCCGTTGATGCGGTGCAGACGTCGCTAGCGGTTCGCATCAGCGGATATGATATCGAAGTTCTATAGAAGCCTCAACATTTCCTCACACCAGAATCACTCTTCGCCCACCAGTGAGTAGCTCTAAAGTGGTGCCAGAAAACCCAATCAGCCCAGTGAGTATGCTGTCTGTGAGCGGAGAACCCTCGGCGCTTGACTGCCAGCGTACTCTGGGACAAAACACCGCAGATAGCGGTCTCCAGGCGTTTCCTCCCACTCTAGCCAACTTTGATTTCGGTTTGGATATCGCGGTTCGAGCTGCCCAGCAGCAGACCGGGGCTGCAGCAGCTGCGCTGGCCCTTATGCAGGATAACTTGCTGGTCTGTCGAGCTCGAGTGGGTAACGGCGCTCCGTCCCTCGGCGTTCCTCTTAACGAAACCGTTGGCATGACTGGAGCCTGTGTACGGACAGGCGAAGTTCTGTATTGCTCTGACGCCGAGACGGACCTCAGGGTCGACATCTGTCTTTGTCGCGAGTTGAATATCAGGTCGATCTTGGTTGTGCCGATTCTGGAAGCGAAAGCGGTCGCTGGAGTGGTGGAAGTCTTGTCCCCCCAGGACGACGCCTTCAATGCGACGCACGTTGGTTGGCTAATACAATTAGCCCGGTTCATTCAGGCACTTACGGGGAGTGCGAAGCCGTCGTCTCCCCAAACCACAACTCCCGCCCGGACAAAATCAGCTCTTCAAGCGACGGACGAAAAAGCGGAAACGGGCCGGCCCACGAAGTCTGCCGATGGAGCTGCCAGTCAGCAAGATGATGAAAACGAGCTTGCTGTCATTCGCGACGTATTGCTACACAGGGTCGGAACCGCAAGCTGGGACGAAATCAGCCAGGAACTGGTGTCACGTTTAAGCAGTCACGAGAACAGCAAGGCTCTTCAGAGCGTGAAAGGCGAGACAGAGAAGAACGCAATCGCAAGCGCTCTGGAAAAAACCGTTTGGAACCGTAAGGCGGCAGCCCGGCTACCACGAATTAGCTACCGAGCGTTGCTGTACAAGATTCAGCAATACCTATGACGCCTCCTGGGTATCTTTCTCAGGTCACAACAGGCCACAGAGTAAAGGACAACGGGAACGGGTGATGATCCATTTTCCACCGCTCAGATGAGCGAAATCAGAACTGCTGAGGAATTAGCCATGGCAACGAAAATTGACGCGCAATCCCAGTTCGTTCCGATGGCAAGATCTCACTGCCGCTGGTTGAAAAGTTCATAGATTTGAGAGACCGCTGGGAAGGTGATTATGCAAGCGGAGTTTGAGGATAAACCCCCAGAAAAGCCCGACTGGAAAGAATACCTAGCCCTGGCCCGCCGTCGTCGCTGGTACTTTCTCGTTCCTTTATTCTTGGGATGGCTGATTGTGTGGGCAGTCAGCTGGTTACTACCTGTGGTTTATCGCTCGGGTACGCTCATCCTAATTGAACGGCCAACAGTGTCTCAGGAGTACGTGGTTCCGAATGTAGCAAGCAATCTTCAAGAACGCCTCGATAGTATCAGTCAGCAGATACTTAGCCGGACACGACTCTTGACCATCATGGACAATTTTACCCTATATCCGAACGAGCACACACGGGTGAGCCCCGATGAGATGGTGGAGCGGATGCGTAAGGACATCGAGATCGAGCTGGTACGTTCCGAACAGCGGGACAAGTTGACAGCCTTCAACGTCTATTTCTCGTATGGCAATCCAGTCATTGCCCAGCAGGTCACGAGGGAACTTACGAGCGTGTTCATAAGTGAAAACCTGGAAGCGCGCCAGCAGCAATCAGAGAACACGACCAAATTTCTTGAGACTCAACTAGAAGAGGCGCGGAAAGGTCTAAGCGAACAAGAACAGCGGCTTCGGAAATACAAGGACCTGCATCTGGGAGAGTTGCCAGGACAATTACAGAGTAATCTTGAGATCCTTTCTGGTCTGCACAGTCAGCTACAGGCAGAACAGGACGCCCTGAGCCGTGCGAAACAGCAAAATGTCTACGTTGAGTCGCTGTTGGGACAGTACCGCTCGTTGGAGAGGTCCGCGGGGGCAGGTGGCAACGTATCCGGGGGACTACCGGCCCTGGATAAAGAATTGGATAGACTGAGGGCCGAGTTGGCGGATCTCAGCTCGCGCTACACCGATCGCCATCCTGACGTTCGCAAACTAAAGGAACAGATCGCCAAGACGGAGAGAACGAAAGCACAAATCACAGCTGATCTCCAGGCGAAGACAAGCGGTTCCACATCCGAAGGCAACTCCAGTCCGCCGGAGTATGGAGACATTAGACAGGCATCTCCGCTAATGGAACTCCAGAGTCAGCTCAAAGCCAATCAGGCTGAGACTACGAATCGACAGTACGCAATCAAGGAGCTGCAAGGAAAAATCGCTGATTACCAAGCCCGCTTGAACCAAACTCCCGTAAGGGAACAGCAACTGGCTGATCTTACTCGTGACTATGACCAATCGCGCACAAATTACGAGTCGCTGCTGGCAAAGAAGAACCAGTCCGAGCTGGCGACGAACCTTGAAAAGCGCCAACAGGGCGGACACTTCCGCATCCTCGATCCACCAAGTCTGCCCACAAAGCCTTATTCCCCGAACCGCTTTAAGCTCAGTTGGATTGGCCTGTTCGTTGGCCTCATGTTGGGTGCGGGTAGTGTCGCGGGCGCGGAGTTTATTGACGACCGTGTTTATGCGGGAAGGGAGCTAAAGAAACTTCTTCCTGTGAACATGATTGTAGAGATACCACCATTGCCCACGCTCAGTGAAGAAAGAACTCAGCGGCGCCGCCTGTGGCTGGGGTGGGTCGGCACTGGCCTGATGTTTGTTTCGATGATAGCGGGGATCACCCTTAGCTATCTCCACGGTTAAAAGCCGGAATGTACAAGCACTTTTACCAACTGCAGTGCAATCCATTTGAGATTACGCCCGACCCGTTTTTTCTGTTCCCCACTCAGCAGCACAACGAGGCCTTGGCAGCGCTCTATTACGGAGTTCGGATGCACAAGGGCTTTGTCGTAATGACGGGTGAAGTTGGCACTGGAAAAACCCTTCTCCTCCGCTGTCTCCTAACTCTTCTCAGGCGGTGCAGTGTTTCTTTTGCCTACGTTTTTAATACTCGTCTGTCTCCGCTTGAATTTATCCGGTACGTAGCCGCCGACCTTGGACTTGTTGTGTCCGGCAAAGCAAAAGACCAGCTTCTGTTTGACCTAAATGCTTACTTGCTCGAACGGCATCGACAGAAGCTAACAACCTTGTTAGTCGTGGACGAAGCCCACCAGGTCCCCACTCCAGTTCTTGAGGAGATTCGTCTGTTGACAAATCTCGAAACTGCAAGACAGAAACTTTTGCAAATCCTGTTGGTGGGGCAACCTGAGCTGGACCAGAAGCTAGATTCGATCGACTTGCGGCAGTTGAAGCAGCGAATCGCCCTCCGATGTCATCTCGAGCCTCTGGACCCGGAGGAAACCAGTGCTTATATCCGCCGCCGATTGCAACTTGCCGGCGCGAACTCACAGGCGGTCATCATCTTCCCTGATGATACAGCTGCAACTGTGTATCGTCATTCTCGTGGCATCCCGCGGCTGATCAACACGATCTGCGAAAACGCATTGGTTACGGCCTACGCCAGACATGCTGCAGCGGTAACACCGGATATGATCGAAGAAGTATCCGCTGATTTCCGGCTCGGAGCGGTGCAGACTCCGACTAGAGTGGGCGTTGAAGGCCTTGGCGAAATGCGGCAAGCGATCAAGACTACTTTACTTCAACTCCACGATTACTTGGAGGGTTTCCACCCGAAGGAAAGGGAACCGGCCATAGCCATAGCTAGAACACTGGGGCCGGAGGATCATGAGCCGTATATTTGATGGTTTGCAGCGGTCGCAGGCTGAAACGTCAGGCCGTCCCTTGTTGGACGTCCCGTCATCAGTCACAGACCTGCTGCAGACAGTAGAGAGTAAGACAAACGGGTTGGAACAATTTCGTTGCATCCGACCTTCCTTCTCCACCGCTAGTCGATTGGTATGCATGACAAACCTCGAGACTCTCGCTGCGGAGAAATTTAGCGCTCTTGGTGTTCGTATGAGGTATACACAACACAGCCGGGGGCTCAAGAAGCTGCTGGTAACCAGTGCGCAAGCCGAGGAAGGCAAGAGCACGGTAGCAGCCAATCTTGCTTTCACTTTCTCGCGCACGAAGCTTCAAAACGTTCTCCTTTTGGAGGGCGACCTGCGTCGACCTGTCCTGGCACAGAGATTCGGCCTCGAACGGCTCTCAGGCCTGAGTGAGTGGTTGCAGGCTGAAACACCACTGGCTGCAGCCGTCTACCACCTTGAGGGAACCGGACTATGGTTTCTGCCCGCGGGAGTTCCTCCAGAAAATCCCTTGGAACTGATGCAGTCAGGGCAGCTATCAGCACTAATTGATCAGTGGACAGCTCTATTCGATTGGATCGTCATCGATTCTCCACCGCTGATCCCTCTAGCGGATACGAGCCTGTGGGGGCGGTTGGCCGACGGAATATTGCTGGTGACCCAAGAAGGAAGGACTGAGAAGAGACAATTGCAGAAAGGGTTAGAAATGCTGGATCCCGCCTCCCTAGTTGGGGTCGTGCTCAACAGTTCCAGCAGTACCGACGACAGCGACTACTATCAGTACTACACTGCGGCGACCTCAAGTTCGAAGGGCCGTGTCAGTACCCCAGACAGCAAATCGGCATAGCCGGCATATTTCCTGTACCTCCAATTCCGCCGCCAAAACGTGGCCATGCAAGCTGCGGAATTGCACAGAGTCAAGAATTAAGCTCCACACCCCCAAAAAGATACAAAGAATCACTCTAGGAGAACAAGCCGTGAGTTCCTCACTCGTAGACAACCGTGAAGATCCGAGCTTCCCTGAGCCTCCGGCCGAGTCGTCGGAGCATGGCATTTTGACTCAAGAGTCCTTTCGCAAAATGATCTCTTTAGAACGAAAGAGATCAGAACGCTCTCGAAAACGATTCTTATTGATGCTCTTGGACACCGGAACGCAGCTTTCCTTGGGAAACAGGGGAAAACTCCTCAACAGGATTTTGGGTACGCTCTCGTCGTGGACTCGGGAGACCGACATCAGGGGTTGGTACGAGAACCACTCTGTGGTAGGGGTCATGTTCACGGAAATAGGAATTGATGACAAACATTCGATCCTGAGCACCGTGCCGGCAAGGGTGAGTGAAGCGTTGCGCAACAACTTGGGCTCGGAGCAGTTCAGCCGAATCAACATTTCGTTCCACCTTTTTCCAGAAGACTGGGACCAGGAGACGCCACAGCATCCGAGCAAGTCAGCGCTCTATCCGGATCTCCAGAAGCGGGATGATTTTGAGAGAGTCTATCGAGCCCTGAAGCGGACGATGGACATTGCGGGAAGTTCGTTGGCACTGATTCTTTGCATCCCAGTCTTCCTGGCGATCGCGATAGCCATCAAAATCTCGTCCAAGGGGCCCGTATTCTTCCGGCAGCAAAGAGTAGGACAGCACGGTGTACCCTTTGCGTTCCTGAAGTTCAGGTCGATGTACATCAACAACGATTCCACAGTCCACAAAGAATATGTCAGACAGTTAATCGCAGGACAAGCGGATCGCAAGCCGACAAACGGAGAAGCGAACGGAAGCGTGTACAAACTTACAGACGACGCCAGGATCACCACGGTTGGATCCGTTTTGCGGAGGACGAGCCTGGATGAACTTCCCCAGTTCTTCCATGTTTTGACTGGGGACATGTCGCTGGTTGGCCCGCGGCCTCCCCTGCCTTATGAAGTGGAAGCCTATGACATCTGGCATCGGCGCCGAGTTTTGGAAGCAAAACCAGGAATGACCGGCCTGTGGCAGGTCAATGGCCGCAGCCGAGTGAAGTTTGACGAAATGGTTCGCCTCGACCTCAGGTACGCGAAGACATG
>Ga0066709_100004703_pt1 | contig 10993 bp, 9 predicted proteins | sample GraSoiAngelo_158_FD_79665 | JGI IMG/M metagenome (GOLD analysis project Ga0066709, IMG submission 79665) | Grasslands soil microbial communities from the Angelo Coastal Reserve, California, USA - 14_1009_16_30cm | ecosystem: Environmental > Terrestrial > Soil > Grasslands | place: USA... | reverse complement strand
GAGAGATGAACTTCGGCGCGATACAAATCGAGCAGGCCAATCCAATACCGATTATTCTCCAGCTCGAATATTTCTTGCGCGGACCGGAATACCTGCAGCGCGTCTGTAAAGCGATGCAGTTGCATTAGTGCCACTCCATAAAAAGCGGTTGCTTTGGCCTGTTCATACCGGAAGCCAAGCTTCTGGAATGTCTCGGCCGCTCGAAGTGCGAGCGCGGTCGCGTCCTCGGACAAGTTGAGCTGCAGGTAAATTTCGGCTTCATCCAGGTCGCACAAGGCATGATGGCGCCAACTGCCGGCTTGTTCGAACTTTTGCCGAAGCCGGGAGAAACTTTCCAGGGCAGCGCTGTACCGGCCGCGCAGATAGTAGAGGTAGGCGCGATTGTAGTTTGCCTGGGTCGACAGATCCGTCAAACCGAGCTCCTGGCTCAGCTTGATAGATCGAGCATACATTTCATCGGATCGTTCGAACTGGTCGATGTCGGCTAGCGCATTACCGAGATTGAAACTGGACAATGCGATCGCATGCGGATCTTCCAAGGTTTCAAAAATCTCATATGCCTTGAGGTAGTACTCGTACGCTCTCGCATGGTCATCCGTCCGATGATAGATGTTAGCAACGTTGTTGTAGAGGCGCCCAAGCCCCATCTGATCGTGGCTGTCCTTGAAAAGGCGTTCCGCCATGCGAGCCACATCGAACGCTTGGGAGTAACGATCCGCATTCAGCAGCACTCCAATTAAGGCGAGACGAAGCCGGGCGGCTTGATGCAGATCGCCCATGAGTTCGAGGCCCGAAATCACTTGTTCGTAGAACGGAATGGCTTTCTCAAATTCTTCGTTTGCGCCGAGGCTGCGGCCCATCATGTGCCAAGCTTCGAGCAGCAGCCGTTGGTCGCCGGTATGTGAAGCCAGGCTGAGAGCGGCCTGTGCCAGTGACAGTCCTTGGCTGGCCTCGATGCTCTTGGGCTGTCCGGCATAGAGAGGCCTGACTTTTTCCCAGATACTGCTAAAGAGACTCTGAATTTGTTCCGGTGTCGCTGCGCCCGCGAAGCGTGCCATGTCGGCGTCAGAACAATTCAGAATGTCTTCGGGTGACATGTGTTTTCGACCTCAACCGATCAGCTTCCGCAGTTTTTCCAAACACCGCGCTCGCGTCGGGCCGATACTCGCTTCAGGCATGTCCAAGGTTTGGGAGATCTGGGCGTAGCTGGGTTCTTTTGAATCGAAATAAAGGAAGTGGATCAGTTTCCGGCATCGATCGGGTAGTTGGCCGATCGCGCGCTCCAGCGTATGTTCGCGTTCAATTTGACTGACCCGCTCCCTTACGTCCGGCATTTCTTCATCGAGCGGCTCCGAACCGCGGCGGGCTCGGATGAGCGCATACATGCGACGCTGGGTGACGGTGATCAACCAAGCCGGCAGCGCCTCGACATTGCGCAACTCTGGGAGGCGCTGATAGGCCTCGAGCCAGACTTGCTGGAAGACATCGGATAGTTCTTCTCCCGGAGGACATAGCACGTGAGCGACGGAATAAACGAGACGCTGATACCTGGTCACCAAGTCCGTCCACGCCGCCTGGTCACCCTTGAGGCAGCGCTCGATCAGTTCCGTGTCGACTCGTGTCTGCACCCCGTTGAGTTTATCGGCGGGCCGTGCGATTGCGATATATTTTGGCAGTTCAGCAGGTAATCGACTACATGCTTGACCTGGACACATCACTGCGTAGCCAGTACCATCTGAATCCGTGAGTACCGGAACAAAGCGGAAGTTCAGCCTCATGGGTCTTCTGCTGCCGTACTGGAAGCCTTTTGCGGTGGGCATTGTCGCCGTTATCGCTGAAGCGTTGACGGATTTGCTGCAACCCTGGCCGCTGAAGATTCTGGTGGATCTGATCGGAGCGAAGGCAATGCCGGCGTGGCTTTCGGCTTTCGTCGCTTCGATCTTCGGAACGGATAAGCTTGCAATCCTGAATTTCGTCGCGCTGTTTGTCATTGCCATTGCTGTCTTGGGCGCGGTGAGTTCGTACGTCGAGAGCTTGTCCATGACCAAGGTGGGCCAATGGCTCACGCACGATTTGCGAAGCACGTTGTATCACCATATCCAGCGGCTTTCCTTGTCCTACCACGATCGGAGCCAGACGGGCGACTTGATCAGCCGCGTCACCAGCGATATCGATACCATTCAAGGCTTCATCACGTCTACGCTTACGGACGTCATTCTCGATATCCTCACGCTCGCCAGCATGCTCGCCGTCATGACGTACATCAACTGGAGATTCACACTCATCGCACTATCGGTGGCGCCATTTCTGTTCATTTTTGTCTACAAGTACGGCCACCGGATCAAAAACGCGTCGCGGGCAGTGCGCAAGAAGGAGAGTGAAATCGTTTCGAAAACGCAGGAAGTCTTCTCGTCGATTCGAGTTGTGAAGGCTTTCGCGCAAGAAAAATACGAAAAGCAGCGTTTCAAAGAGGTCAGCCTCGAGACCGTGGAACTCGCCCTGCGTGCGCGAGCATTGAAGGCAGGCCTGTCTCCCGGAATCCGGGTGATGACGGCGTTCGCTACCGCGCTCATGATGTGGTATGGCGCCCGATTGGTATTGATAGAAGGCACTCTCACGCCCGGGACTTTGGTCCTGTTTCTTGCCTATCTGGGAAAACTGTATTCCCCGATTCGGAGCCTCTCCCGGCTGCCGGACACTTTGTCGAAGCCGGCGGTTGCGTTCGAGCGCATCCAAGAAATCATGGACATCGAAATAAAAACTCCCGGGCGCGAAAAGCCTCGCAAGGCGCCGGATTTCAAAGGCCGCATCGAATTCGACAACGTGAGTTTTGGTTATACGCCAGGACAACTGGTGCTGAAGGATGTCGATCTGACGATCGAGCCCGGCCAGATTGCGGCGTTCGTCGGCCCGACCGGCGCCGGCAAAACCACCATCATCAGCTTGATTCCGCGCTGGTACGAAGTGAGCTCGGGCACGATTCGAATCGATGGCGAGGACGTGCGCTCGTACAAATTGAAATCCTTGCGAAGGCAGCTTGGATTCGTTCTGCAGGAGACGCTGCTGTTTCGCGCTCCAATCTGGCAGAACATTGCCTATGGCAGGCCGACGGCTACACGGGACGAAATTATCGAAGCCGCAAGGCTGGCAAACGCTGACGACTTCATCGAACAATTACCCGATGGTTACGACACAACGGTCGGAGAACGCGGAGTTACCCTTTCCGGCGGCCAACGACAGCGGATTGGGATCGCGCGAGCGGTCATTCGAGGAGCTCCGATTCTGATTCTGGACGAGCCCACTTCGGGACTGGACGCCGTATCGGAGGCGATTGTTTTTGATGCGCTCCACCGGCTGATGTCCGGAAAAACCTGCATCGTCATCACACACCGCCTGGTCACCATCCGCAGGGCGGACATCATTTTCGTGCTTCAGGATGGAATGATCGTACAGCGCGGCACGCACGAGGCTCTGCTGGCTCGAGGCGGCTTGTACCGAGAGTTGTACGAGACGCAGTTCCGCAAACAGGAAACACCCCTGCTGAGCTAGCCCAACTGGAATTGCGCACGCCGGCGTGCCCACGGAGCGCCTTGTCTGTGCTACACTAACGAGTTTCGAAACAGCACACCGGGAGGTTCTTAGTGCCGCGCACCAAAATGACTCGTCACCAGCTCAAGGAGCAGGACGAGATCACGACATCGTTACAAACATTTACGGAGCTCGTCGTCGCCCGCAAAAAAGAACTGACCATCGGCCTCGTGATCCTGACCGTGTTGGCGGTTGCTGTCTTCGGGTGGCGTTACTACTCCTCCCGCCGGAATGCGGCTGCGCAGGCGCAATTGTCACAGGCGATCAGCATTTTTAACGACACGGCCAACATCAAATCCGACAAAGAACGGCACGAAAAGACGATCGCGGCGGCGCAGAAAGCCTACGATCGCTATCCATCATTGTCGGCCGGTCGCATGGGGCTGTACTACGTGGCTCTCAGTCAGGAAAGCCTCGGCGACACAGCGAAGGCGGTTCAGAACTTACAGGAGGTGGGGCGCCGCGGCGACGCCAGCATTAGGTCTGTGGCGCAATTTGCCTTGGGCGGGATTTATAAGAAACACGGCGAAACTCAAAAGGCTATCGATACTTACAAACAGCTCTACGACAGCGGAGGCTATTCGAAGGCCGCGGTTGCGTACGAACTCGCCACCGTTTACGAAGCCAACAACCAGCTCGATCAGGCGAAGGAGTATTATCAAAAAGTCGTAACGGAATATCCGGATTCGCCATTTCGCCAAAACGCAGATGATGCCCTGAAGCGGTTAGGCGTTGTGACGCCATCTCCGGCTGGCCAAAAGCCCTCGTAGTGCCGGACCGCGTACAATGAAGGTATGAGTGGATATTTTATCGATCTCAAGGATTTAACCCTTGAAAAGCTTACGTTCGAGGCGCTATTTGAGCCGGGCATTGTTGACTTTGGCGCCGAAAACATCCGGCAGATTGGAGATCTGGACTGGGCAGCTTCAGCAGAGCGTGCCGGCGTTGAAATCCGGATCACTGGCAGACTCGACACGACCGTCGAGCTGGCGTGCTCGCGTTGTCTGGAACCGGCGCGGATTCATGTAAGCAAGCCATTCGACCTCTTCTTCCGCGAGCGCGATGAAGTCATGTTCGATGAAGACGAAGAAGTCGCACTGGCTGACAAAGACACGCGAACGGCGTTCTTCACCGGAACGAAGCTGGCGATCTCGGACATCCTCCGGGAACAAATTTTACTGGCCATTCCGATGAAGGTCCTGTGCGCTGTAGACTGCAAAGGTTTGTGTCCCACCTGTGGGACGAATTTGAATTCCGGTAGCTGTAGCTGTCGGGCCCAGGACTTTAGTCCCCATATGGACAGCTTGCTCGAAATCAAGCGGCGGCTGGAAAAGCGGAGCTCATAAGATGCCAAATCCAAAACGACGACACTCTAAGGCGCGGCGCGATCGCCGCCGGGCGCACGATCATTTGACCGCCCGGTCGTTCGCCGAGTGCTCCAATTGCCACGAATTGCGGATGCCGCATCGCGCGTGTCCTCACTGCGGCTATTACAAGGATCGGGAAGTCATCGAGACAGCCGAGGAATAACTCCTCATGCCCGACTTCAAGATCGCAGTGGATGCGATGGGCAGCGATCACGCGCCCGCAGTCGAGATTGAGGGCGCCATTGAGGCGGCCGCGCTGTTCGGCATTCCCATTGTCCTCGTCGGCCAGGAAGAGCGAATTCGCTCCTGTCTCGAGAAACACGACACATCGGGTCTTTCGCTTGAAATCGTTCACGCCAGTGAAGTCATTACCATGGATGAGTCCGCCGCGACGGCTGCGCGCAAAAAGAAAGATTCCTCGATCCGCGTAGCGGCGCGGCTCATGCGAGAAGCGCGCGTCTCCGGTGTGGTCAGCGCCGGAAATACGGGCGCCGTCATGGCGACTGTCAAGATGGTGCTGGGTACGCTGCCGGTTGTCGATCGCCCGGCGCTTTCTACGGTTCTGCCCACGCAGAAGGCAAAACCGGCCATTCTGCTCGACGTTGGCGCCAACGTCGATTGCAAGCCCCATCACCTCGAACAATTTGCCGTAATGGGCGATATCTACTCCCGAGCCATTTTCGGCATCCGAAGGCCGCGCGTGGGTTTGCTCTCCATCGGTGAAGAGGACTCAAAAGGAAACGAACTTACGAAAGAAGCGTTCAAATCTCTAAAGCATGCGCCCATCAATTTCATCGGAAACGTGGAGGGGCGCGACATTTTCAAGGGCGAAATCGACGTCATCGTCTGCGACGGCTTCACTGGGAACGTCGCTTTGAAATTGAGTGAAGGCTTAATTGAGACCTTCGCGACGATGCTCCGCCAGGAACTGGAAAAAACGATAGCCGCAAAGGTGGGGTACATTCTTTCGGAGCGGGCTTTCCGCGCCTTCCGCAGGCGCTTGGATTATTCCGAATATGGAGGCGCTCCGCTGCTGGGAATGAAGGGCATCACCATCGTTTGCCACGGGCGCTCTAACGCGAACGCGATCAAGAATGCGATCCGGGTCGCGCATGATTTCTGCAAACACGACGTGAACCGCATCATCGAGACGGAGTTCACAAAATTCGGGATTACCAAAACAGCCGGAGCAACTCAATAGTCCCCCGGCCGATGTTTATGAAAACCGCATTTGTATTCCCAGGCCAAGGTGCGCAGTACACGGGCATGGGCCGCGACATCGCGACGAGATTTTCCACCGCGCGCGCGGCATTCGATGAAGCGGATTCGGCTTTGGATTTCCCGATCTCCCGGTTGTGCTTCGAAGGGCCAGACGACGATCTCAAGCTTACCGAAAACACGCAGCCAGCTATCCTGACAACATCGATCGCGCTGTTTCGTGTGTTGAAAGAAAAGGGCGTGCGGCCTGATTTCGTGGCCGGCCACAGCTTGGGCGAGTACTCCGCGCTGGTAGCTGCCGGCGGCTTGACGTTGGGCGAAGCCGCCGTCCTAGTGCGGCGGCGCGGGAGGTACATGCAGGAGGCGGTGCCTGTGGGGACCGGCGCAATGGCAGCGCTGCTGGGATTGGACTTGCCCGCCGTGCACTCGGTGTGCGAACGAGCCGTGACTTCGCTGAAGGGACAAGTCGTTTCGCCCGCAAATTTGAATTCGCCGGGGCAGATTGTCATCGCGGGGAATCGCGAAGCGGTTGAGCGGGCGGTGGAGCTTGCGAAGGAATCGGGCGCCAAACGAGCCATTCTTCTTCAAGTCAGCGCGCCGTTTCATTGTGCGTTACTGACCCCCGCCGAGGAACGGTTATCTGTCGAGCTGGACCGCTGCTTGTTTTCTGATTTGCGCTGCCCATTGATAACGAATGTGGATGCCAAGCCGATCCGCACGGGTGTGGAAGCGCGAAGCGCGTTGAAGCGGCAGGTGTCGCGTCCAGTGCGTTGGCAGGAGACGATTCAACGCTTGCTCGACGAAGGAGTGCGAAGTTTCGTGGAAGTTGGACCGGGCAAGGTGCTGCTCGGTTTGGTCCGCTCAATCGACAAGTCGGTTAGAATGCTGAACGCGGAAGACGAAAAATCGGTGGAAAATGCGGTGAGCGCACTCCTATAATGGCGGGTTTGCAAATAGCACGGACTTTTAACAGGAGGGTTGAAGAATGGCTTCCTCAGTTGAAGACAAGGTTAAACAGATCATCGTCGAGCAACTCGGTGTCGATGAATCGGAAGTGACGCCGACCGCTTCCTTCATCGATGATCTTGGTGCGGATTCTTTGGATACCGTCGAATTGGTGATGGCACTCGAAGAAGGGTTTGGATTGGAAATTCCCGACGAAGAGGCGGAAAAGATTACTACAGTGAAGGACGCCATAAAATACATCCAGGATCACCTTCCGAAGTCATAGGATGTCGCCGCTTGCAGCCGCGGGGTTTGCCCGCGTTATGTTTTGTAAAGAGGTTCTAATTTGCAAAAAAGAAGAGTCGTTGTTACCGGCGTGGGGTTGGTAACCGCGCTGGGCACGGGAACCGAAGAGACATGGAAGGGCCTCTGCGAAGGACGCAGCGGCATCTCGACAATTTCCCGATTCGACACCACCCAGTTTTCCACCAAGATTGCTGCTGAGGTTAAGAACTTCGATCCGCTGCAGTGGTTCGAAAAGAAAGACGTCAAGAAGATGGATTCCTTCATCCATTACGCCGTCGCAGCGGCCGATCACGCGATGAAGCAAGCCGGCTTGATGATTACGCCCGAATTGTCCGAGCGGGCGGGAGTCTTTATTGGATCTGGAATCGGCGGATTCACGATTATCGAGCGCGAGCATCAGGCGTTTCTGGAAGGCGGGCCGCGCAAGATTTCGCCGTTCTTCATTCCTTCGAGCATCATCAATCTTGCGGCCGGCCAGGTCTCGATTCGTTTCGGAGCGCGAGGGCCGAACTCGGCGCCGTGCACGGCGTGCTCGTCGGGTGCTCATGCCGTCGGCGATGCCTTTCGCGTGATCGCTCGCGGCGATGCAGACGTCATGATTTGCGGCGGCTCGGAAGCGGCTGTGACTCCCATGGGAGTGGGCGGTTTCGCGGCGATGCGCGCGCTCTCCACACGCAACGAGGAACCGCACCGCGCCTCGCGTCCATTCGACAAGGACCGCGACGGATTCGTCGTGGGCGAGGGCGCGGGCGTTATCATTCTCGAGGACCTCGAACTGGCAAAGAAACGTGGGGCACAGATCATTGCGGAGTTGGTGGGATATGGCATGAGCGGCGATGCTTACCACATCACGTTGCCTCCCGATGATGGTAACGGCGCGCATCGCGTCATGCTCAATGCGATCACGGACGCGGGAATTCGGCCGGAACAGGTCGACTACATCAACGCACACGGTACTTCCACGCCGCCGAACGATCGCATCGAAACCATGGCGGTCAAACGGCTCTTTGGCGATCACGCGCGGAAACTCGCGATCAGCTCCACAAAGTCCATGATCGGCCATCTCCTAGGGGCAGCCGGCGCCGTGGAGGCCGGCATTACATGCCTGGTCGTCCAGCGCGGAGTCATTCCTCCGACTATCAACTACGAGACACCAGATCCGGAATGCGATCTGGATTATGTGCCGAACAAGGCGCGCAAAGCCGATGTGCGGTACGCGCTGTCGAATTCCTTTGGATTTGGCGGTACCAACGCGGCTCTCCTGTTCAAGAAATACGAAGGGTAGTCCTGCTGTAGCGGCTGAGTTCGGGACATTTCGCACCGCGGAGCGGTGCGGGAAATCAGCCAGGGGTACGCGTTTTTTGCGTACCCTTGGAATACGTCGACAACTCAGGAATGCGCACCCTGAAGGGGTGTCGAGGACTCCTCGCACCCTTTCCAGGGTGCGCTGTTTTCGGTTTCAGACAACCGGGGGTTGCGCTCGCTCCCGCTCGCTTAACCCCCGGCTAATTTCCTGACACGCCTCCGGCGTGCTCCGCGGTGCCGAAGCGTCCGGCTAGTTCCCAAACGACCCGTACGCTGCTCGTGCGGCGAAAACGAGCATCACGTACTTTTTCGTTTCCACGAAACCGATGTCCGAGACAAACAGTTCGGGATCACTAGACTTGCTGGCCCAGCGCTGAACGTTATCAGGTCCGCCGTTGTAAGCAGCGAGTGCCATTTCGGGAGATTTCAATTTCTGAATCAAAGCCGACCAATACGCCGCACCAAGTTGAATGCTAATGGCCGGCTCATAGAGCTTTTCGACAGTGACTGCCGGCATCCCGATGGAGGCGGACACCGCGCGTGCTGTCTCCGGGATGAACTGCATCAGCCCGCGGGCCCCGGCGCCAGACTGGGAGGTCGGATCATATTTGCTTTCCTGCCAGATGATCGCATGCAGCCACAGCGGATCGATTTTGTACGCGGTGGCTGCATCGCAGATCAGCTTTGCATAACCGACGGGATACAGCAGCGGCATTGTCGTGTCGGTTTTTGGCAGGCGATCGGCTAACGAGATCGAACGGTCGTACTGTCCCGCGACGTACGCGATCTCCGCGGCGGTCCGCCGGGCAGGGCGCGTGTCGGACCAATTCATCCAGTACGCCGCCTCGTCCCATAGTCTTAAGAAGATCAGCTCGGAGACGACGTCGGCAGCGGTTCCGGCTTCACTACGAAGCGGATGCCGCAGGCTTGCGAGATCTGCTTCGATATTCTTCAAAACTGAATTGGGTTCGGATAAGCAAACAGCAGCTGAATTGGAGATTGGTTTTCGGCCCAGTTTCTCCGTGGCCCGCTGTCCATAATAGGAAAACTCGTTCCGTGCGAGCTTTCGCCAGACCGCTTTGGCCGCGGCTTGGTTTCCCAATTTCGAGTGGCAAAGCGCCTGGAAGTATTCGACCTCTGCAGCCGTCGCGCTACCAGGCGCAGATCGCAGCCTCGTCCGTCCGAGCTGTTGCAAAATGGCCAGTGCCGCCGCATACCTCTTCTCGATGTAAAGAACCTTGGCCTTGGTGAAGAGAAACACCTGACGCGTTGCTGGCGATAATTGCGTGGCGAGCGCGCGATCCAACGTGGCGAGCGCTTTCTGATTTTCGCCAAGAACTCGGTAAACGTCGATGAGATTCCGGGTCGCGGCTTCTCTCAATCCCGATTGGCCGTATTTACGGATGTAATCGACGTACGCCTGCTCTGAATCCCGGTACTCGGCCAGCCGCCAATAGCAGGATGCAATTTCATAATCCGATTCTTTTTCCCAATCGGTACCGGCGAAGTCCTTTGCAAGACCGCGATAATCCTCGAGCGCAACCCGATAGTTCTCTTGCTGAAAGTGAATCCGGGCGATGCGATATCTTGCGTCTGCGGAGTAGGCCGCATCTGCTGCCGCGTGCTGGTACAAGGCCAATGCTTCTTCGAATTGCCGATGCAAGGCGAAGACTTCGGCCAGTCTCATCTGATCGCTGGCAGAATCGGCCGAGCCGCTGAGGAGCCGAGCCGAATCGAGGGCGATATCGTCGTCCTCGCTTTCGCGTATTAGGGTCCAAAACCCGGCAATGTCATTGAGGGCTCGCGCGCGCTCGTAGCGGGCCTCGCGCGTGGGAAGGCCGTTGTAGATTTGCAAAGCAACGCTGCCGCCAGCTTCGCGCGCGATTTGCAATTTCCATGCCGGCGGAAAATTTCGAGGCAGATGCGCGAGCAACTCCAAAGAAGCGGCATCGTCGTGCAGCCGCGCGAATGCGCGTGCGGCATGCCAGGACGCTAGTGCATGCAGCGGATTGTCCTCGGCGATTTTGCGGAATTCATCCCTGGCTCGCTGCCAGTCGCCTTGATCCTCAGCGACGCGTCCGCGCAGATAGTGAAAATTATTCGCTGCGAAGATTGTGGGTTGCTCCGCGTAGGCTTCATCCAAGCCGGCAGCCGCCGTAATCCATTCCTTATTTTGAATTGCCGTGAAGGCTCGCTCGATGCTGGACTCGAACGGAGTTAGCGCGAATACAAACAGCAGTGTCAGAACCAAAGGCATCGGGAGG
>Ga0066709_100004702_pt1 | contig 10995 bp, 10 predicted proteins | sample GraSoiAngelo_158_FD_79665 | JGI IMG/M metagenome (GOLD analysis project Ga0066709, IMG submission 79665) | Grasslands soil microbial communities from the Angelo Coastal Reserve, California, USA - 14_1009_16_30cm | ecosystem: Environmental > Terrestrial > Soil > Grasslands | place: USA... | reverse complement strand
TCCGGGAGACGCTGCTGGCGGCGGCGGGGCTAGGGTCGCCGGACGGAGCCCCCCTTGCCCACTTCTCGGTCGGGGTGAGTACCCGGTTTGGGCCACGCCGGCAGGTCACCGGGTCGTGGCGGTAACGATCGGGCCCGGCCGACCGACTCCCACGGAGGCGTGGCCCAGGCGAACGACGCCCTGAACGTGCAGCGATGTCGATAGACAGGCATCGACGATGTCTCGAGACATCACAAGAGCAGAGCGGTGGGGGTGGGATTTGAACCCACGAGGAGGTTGCCCCCCTAGCGGTTTTCGAGACCGCCGCCCTCGGCCAGACTAGGCGACCCCACCGGGACCGATTCTACAGATCGGCGCCGCCGCGCCTGGCGGCGAAGAACTCGCGCAACAGCGCGCTCGCATCTTCGGCCCCGATCCCGCCCACCACCTCGAGCCGGTGGTTGAGGCGCGGGTCCCTGACCAGGTCCCCGAGCGAGCCGGCGAATCCCGCCTTCGGGTCGGTCGCTCCGAACACCAGCCGGTCGATCCGGGCCAGGACCATGGCCCCGGCGCACATCGCGCACGGCTCCAACGTGACGTAGATGGTGCACCCGTCCAGGCGCCACAGGCCCAGGCGCTTGGCCGCCGCCCGCAGCGCCAGGATCTCGGCGTGGGCGGTGGGATCTCCGACCCGCTCGCGCTGGTTGCCCGCCGCCGACAGCGCCTCCCCGTCCCGCGCCACCACCGCGCCCACCGGAACGTCGCCCCACGACAGGCAGCGCCTTGCCTCGTCCAGGGCCAGACCCATGAGCCCCCCGTCCAGCACGTCAACGTCCATCGGCGAACCCATTGTGGGGTACAACCCACCCGCCATGGCAGCGCGGGCCGCGACGCTCGACCGGGAACCACCGCCCGTGGCCGAGGCGGAAGATCCCACCGTCTCGGCCCGCGAGGCCGGGCTTCGCTACGTCACCGACGCCGGAACCGGCATCGGCCGGCGCCGACGGGGCACCGGCTTCACGTACCTCGGCCCCGACGGGAAGGCGATCCGCGACCCGGAGATCCTGGCCCGGATCCGTTCGCTGGCCATCCCGCCCGCGTGGACCGAGGTCTGGATCTGCACCGACCCTCGCGGCCACCTCCAGGCCACCGGCCGCGACGCTAGGGGACGAAAGCAGTACCGGTACCATCCCCGGTGGCGCGAGGTCCGGGACGCCACCAAGTACGAGCGCACGGTGGCGTTCGGCCTGGCCCTGCCGCACATGCGCGAGCGGATCGACGAGGACATGGCGAAACGCGGGCTCCCTCGGGAGAAGGTCTTGGCCACGGTGGTCGAGCTGCTGGAGGCCACGCTGATCCGGGTGGGGAACCGCGAGTACGTGAGGGAGAACCGTTCCTACGGGTTGACCACGCTGCGCGATCACCATGTGGATGTCGATGGGCCGACCATCGAGTTCCATTTCCGGGGCAAGGGGGGCAAGGACCATCGGGTCACCGTGGAGGATCCGCGGCTGGCCCGGGTGGTCAAGCGGTGCCAGGACGTGCCGGGCCAGGAGCTGTTCCAGTACCTCGACCGGGACGGCCGGCGCCAGGCCGTGGACTCCTCCGACGTGAACGACTACCTCCGCGAGATCAGCGGCCAGGACTTCACGGCGAAGGACTTCCGAACCTGGGCGGGGACGGTCGCCGCGGCGTGGGCGCTCGAGGAGTTCGAGGAGTTCGACTCCGAGGCGCAGGCCAAGCGCAACATCGTCCAGGCCATCGAGAAGGTCGCGGCCACGCTGGGCAACACGCCGGCGGTGTGCCGCAAGTGCTACGTGCACCCCACGATCCTCGACGCGTACATGGAGGGATCGATGCTCGGGGCGCTCAGGCGGCGGGCGGGGAAGATGGCCGAATCCCTCGGTGGGCTCGAACCGGAGGAAGCCGCAGTCCTGGCCCTGTTGCAGCATCGACTCAGCCTCGAGGCCAAGGCGAGAGCTCGCGGGTAGGCGTGGTTTCCGGGCTGGGCTCACGGGAATGCCTTTGTCGCCATGGCCGATCAGGCGACCACACATCACGCGCCTCCCGTCGGCGAGGCCCCCGAGGCGGATGAGTTCGAGAAACGGGACGACGTCGACGAGGCGACCCTCCTCGAGGTCCTGGGCGAGGCCGTCGAGGCGATCGAGAACGCGGGCATCCCCTACGTGTTCATCGGCGGGCTCGCCTCGATCCTGCTCGGCTCGCCGAACCGGACGAACGACATCGACTTCTTCGTTCGCCCGGAGGACGCCGAACGCGTGCTCGAGGTGCTGGAGACGCGCGGCTTCGCCACGAAGGTGAAGGACCCCTCATGGCTCATGAAGGCCCTGAAGAACGGCGTGCTGGTCGACGTTATCTTCCGGTCTACGGGCGACATCTATCTCGACGACGAGATGATGGCCCGGGCCACGGTGGGCGAGTTCAAGCGGCAGCGGCTCCGCATCGTCCCGCCGGAGGACCTGCTGGTGATGAAGGCGCTGGCGCACAATCGGGACACCCGCTACTGGCACGACGCGCTCGACCTCCTGGCGTACTCGGAGATGGACTGGAACTACCTGCTCCGGCGGGCGAGGCACGGCCCCCGCCGCATCCTCAGCCTCCTGATCTACGCCCAGAGCGATGACCTGACCGTGCCGTTCGGGCCGATCCGCGCGCTGTGGGAGCAGGTCTACGGGAGCTGATCGACGTGGACGAGGATCCCCCGCACTACCAGGTTCAGCGGATCCGTGAAGCCCTTGCCCACGACCGGAGGGTCGGCGAGCTCGAGCTCCAGGTCACGATCCGAGCGGGCAAGGTCCTCGTGGCCGGGACGGTCCCCACCGAGGAGGTACAGCAGGCGGTGGCGGAGGTGGTGGCCGAGACCGTCCCCGGACTCGAGGTGCACAACCACACCACGGTCGCGTCCTTCCCCGAGGGCGAGGAGGTGGAACGCCTGTGATCCGGGTGGCGGCCACGGCCGACGTGCACTTCGGCCTGGACTCCGCGGGGACCCTTCGGCCTCAGCTCGAACGGCTCCATGAACGCGCCGACGTCCTGCTCGTGGCGGGCGACCTCACCCGGCACGGAGAGCCGGAGGAGGCCGCGGTCCTGGCCGAGGAGCTTCGCCACTTCCCCGTGCCGGTCGTCGCCGTCCTGGGCAACCACGACTACCACGGCGACCAGGAGAACACGATCCGGGAGACGATGGAGGGGGTCGGGATCACGGTGCTCGAGGGGGAGGGTGTGGTCCTCGACATTGGAGGGCAGCGCCTGGGCGTGGCGGGGACGAAAGGGTTCGGCGGCGGTTTCATCGGAGCCAACGCGACCGACTTCGGCGAGCCGGAGATGAAGGCGTTCGTCCGGCTCACCAAGGAGCTGTCGGCACGGCTGGGCCAGGCCCTGGAGAATCTTCGAGCCGATCACCGGGTGGCCCTGATGCACTACGCGCCGATCAAGGAGACCCTGGAGGGGGAGCCCCCTCAGATCTGGCCATTCCTCGGGAGCTACCTGCTCGGCGAAGCCGTCGACCGTGCCGGGGCCGACGTCATCCTGCACGGGCACGCCCATCGCGGCGTGGAGAAGGGAATCACCCCCGGAGGGACGCAGGGTCGCAACGTGGCCCAGCCGGTGACCCAGCGAGCCTACCGGCTGTACTGCTTCGGTGACGGACAGATCGACAGCGACGACGAGGCAGGAGTCGCCGCTAGCGCCGAACCGGCTCGCTCACCGTGAGCAGCTGATCGGCGGCCACGTCCCGCAGCACCTGCTGCGTTCCCGAGGGCCAGTCGATCAGGAGCCGGTCCACGGTCGAGGCCGATCCCAGCCCGACGTGGACGGCCGGATCGCTCCCGGAAGAGAGGCCGGTGGATCCGCAGAACTTCTCCCGAAGCATCGATCCGCCCTCGCTGGTGAACACGAGCCGGGCACCGCACCCGTCGGTGTTCGAGGCCGAACCGGCCAACCGAACCTCCAGCCAGTGGCGGCCCCCCAGCGGGGTGACGTTGCGGAGCAGGTGGACCCTCCCCCCCTGGTCCACCAGGAGCACGTCGACCCGGCCGTCCCGGTCGTAGTCCGCCAGCGCCAAACCCCGGCTCGCGGCGGGATCGGCGGCCCCGCTGGGCGCGGACAGGTCGAGGAATCGGCCGCCCCGCCCCGCGTTGGCGAACACCTCGTTCGGCTGGTCCTGGTTGTACGTCAGGGCCCCGGCATTCACGTAGAGGTCCTCCCAGCCGTCCAGGTTCAGGTCGGCGAAGGCAAGTCCCCAGGTGACCGAGCCGTCCTCCGCGTCCTTGGTCGGCCGCTCGACGCCCGCCGCGGCCGCGACGTCGGTGAACGTGCCGTCGCCCTCGTTCCGGGCCAGCACGTTGGCCCCGATGTTCGACACCGCGAAGTCCAGATCGAGGTCGCGGTCGTAGTCGGCCACCCCGATGCCCATCGAGTTCATGATGTAGTCCGTCCCCGACGAGGCAGAGACGTCGGTGAACTTCCACGTCCCCCCGGACCCGGGGCCGTCGTTGCGCCACAGACGGTTCCCGGGGATCGAGATCTCCAGCAGCGAGTCGTTCGCCAGGTACAGGTCCGGGTCTCCGTCGCCGTCGTAGTCGAACCAGGCCGCCTGGAACCCGAACCCGTCGGTGGAACCGGCGGGCGGGAGGAGGCCGGTCTGGTCGGTGAACGTCCCGTCTCCCTCGTTGTGGTAGAGGCGGTCGGACGCCAGCACCTCGCCGGAGGCGCACTGCTGGTAGTTGGTGACGTACAGGTCGAGCCAGCCGTCGCCGTCGTAGTCGCCCCACGAGGCGCTGAACCCGGCCCCGGGGTCGGCCACGCCGGCGGTCTGGGCCACGTCGACGAAGTGACCGGTGCCGTCGTTTCGATACAGGCGGTTCGGGCCGTCGTTCGTGACGTAGAGGTCCTGGTACCCGTCGCGGTTGAAGTCGGCGAACACCGCTCCGATGCCGATCGACCCCCCGTCGTCCACCCCCCGCGCCGCGGCCTCCTCGGTGAAGTGGCCCGACCCATCGTTGACGAAGAGCCTCGCCGGGCCGTGAGGCCTCGGCACGTACAGATCCAGGTCTCCGTCGCCCTCGATGTCGCCCCACGCGGCACCGGCCGCCCACCGGCAGCCTTCGGGCCTGTGGATCCCGACGTCGATCCCGGCCGCGGCCGTGACGTCCTCGAACCTCGGCGCGGGGACCGACGGCGGTCCGACCCGGTAGGTCAAGGAGGCGAACGCCGAGGCTCCCCCACTGGCCACCGCGATCACATGGAACGGACCGATCCGGGCGAACCACTGCGCGGACACCACCCGCTCGATCGTCTCGACGGTTCCCTCGGCCGGCGCCGTCGCGGCCCAGATGGCGAAGCCCCGCGGCCGTGTCGCCGAACGCGACGGCCGGATCGAGAACACGACCTGGACGTCCACGGCCGCGGGACCCGGATTGTCGATGGTCGCCCGGAACGCGAAGGGGGCACCTTGCCCGGCCCCGGCCGGCCCGCGCGGTTCGAGTCGCATGGAGATCTCCGCCGCCCGAGCCGGCGCCGACAGAGGAAGGCCCGTCGCCACGGCCATGGCGGCGAGCGCGGCGGGCAGGGCGAGCCGGCGCGGCGCATTCACGTTGGTGGAGCCTGCCGGGAGGACGCCATTCCGTCAAGCCACCGAGCGATGGCGGACCCGCCGGCCTCTCGGCGAGCTTGACTTGACTAGCCCGACGGAACTAGTCAATATTGCCCAGCCGAGCACCGCCCCGGGCTCGCCAACACCACCGCCACTGGAAGGAGGGATGTTCGTGCCACGAAGGTTCGCAGTCCTCGCCACGGTCACGCTCCTCGCCCTCGCGCTCGCGGGTCCCGCAGTCTCCGCTCGCGCCGGGGGTTCTCGAAGCGGACGGAGCGCCATCGCCCAGGCGGTTCGGTACAAGATGTCCCACGGATACATCCCGATCGGCGGGCCTGCCGCCTACGACCGGTATTCGGCGCAGGCGGCGGCGAGGGCCGCCCTGCTCCATCCGTCGGCGGCGCCGGCTGCGGGCGGCCAGAATCCAGTGGCCGGCCCGAGCTGGCAAGGGGTCGACGAGGACGACCTGGCTCCTCCCGATCCCACGGGCGCCATCGGACCGAACAGCTACGTCGAAGCGATCAACCTGCAGCTCGCCATCTACGATCGCACCGGCGCCCTGATCACCAAGGCGCCGTTCTCTACGTTGACGGGCGCCACCGACTTCCTGTCCGACCCCCAGGTCCTGTTCGACGTCCGGTCGAACCGCTTCTACTACCTGATCCTCCGGGTCGGAGATGAGACCAACCCGATCTCCACGATGCTGTGGGGGTTCAGCAAGTCCAATAACCCGACCAGCATCCCGGGGAGCTTCTGCAACTACGAGACGGACTTCGGGTGGGGCGGCACGATCGCCGACTATCCGAAGCTGGGGACGACGAACGACTTCCTGCTGGTCGGGGTGAACATCTACCCCACCCTGGCCACCTTCACCGGGTCCGACGTCGGATGGATCAGCAAGAGCACCAACCGGAAGCCCGTCACGAGCTGTCCGCCCGCAACGACGTTCAAGACGGGCAAGGTGAGCGGCATCCTGAACGACGACGGCGCCACGCTTGCCTCGACGCCAGAGCCCGCGGTCCAGACCGATCCCTCATCGACCGGCTGGATCGTGGCGGTGCCCGACAGCACGAACTCCGGGGCGACGGGCACGAAGCTCGAGCTTTACAAGGTGACCAGGAACCCGGACGGGTCCGCGAACATCCAGACCACCGGCACGCCGGTCACGGTCAACTTCTACTCGCCCCCATCCCCGGCTCCTCAGAAGAATGGAGTGCACAGCCTCGACACCCTCGACGGCCGGCTGATCAGGGCAGTGTCGGCCATCGACCCGTCACACGGAGGCGCGATGGCCGTGTGGACCTCCCATACGGTGTTCGGCGGGGCCGGCGCAGAGGTCCGCTGGTACGAGATCGACCCGGTGAACGCGACGGTGTTCCAGTCGGGAGCGGTAACCGACCCCAACCTGTTCGCGTTCAACGGCGCGGTGTCGCCCGACCGGGCCGTGCAGGGGGCGAAGCTGTCGAAGCGATTCTTCGGCGACAGCATGGTGGTCGGGTTCACCACGTCCTCATCGAACGACTTCCCCGCGGTCCAGATGGTGTCGAAGATCCGGGGCAACCCCCAGTCGGGCTTCGTGATGGTGACGCAGTCGCCCGGCCCGGAGGAGGGGTTCGACTGCTGGGAGCTTGGGAAGTGCCGTTGGGGCGACTACTCGGGCGCCTTCCCGGACCTGATGGCTCCGTCGTCCGGATCGACCGGCAAGGTCTGGCTCTCGAACATGTGGTCGGACGGCCAGACCGACCCGCTGGCGGCGACCTGGAGGACCTGGAACTGGGGGGCCGTGCCCTAGCTGGGAAACGCAACGACAGAGGCCCGGACCCCACCGATGGGCCCGGGCCTCTTCGCGTTCTCCCGGCCGGTGCGAATGCCCCGTCGCACGCGGCCCGTTCCAGCCTTTAGCCGAATACTCCCGCGTTTGCTCTGGCCCGGCCGCTGGTCACGGGCATTGTGACCGCGATGGCGAGGACGAACGTCGAGTCGTCGTCGGAGTGATTCTCGAAGGTCAGATTGATCGTGGTGTCGCCCTCGGTGAGCGTCGGCGCGATATCGTATTTCTCGTCGTCTTCGCCCGACTGGGCCGGGTTGGCGAAGTCGTCTCCATAGCCACCCACCGTAATGAGCGCGCCGTTGGAAAAAGCTCCGTCCTCGAATCCGCCGGCGCAGTCACTGACCACATTGCCCTGCACCGTGACGATCGTGTATTGCGATCCGACAGGCGGGCACTCCTCGGTGCTGAACGAGATCCCGATGCTCATCTTCGCCCTTCCGCCGGCGTACGGCGAGAGCAGCGGAACGTCGACGGCCTCAGGTGTCAGCGATGTCACGCCGCCCTCCATCAGGTAGATCTCACGTGACGGCAGGGAGGCGTCGTCGTACACGACGTACAGGGCCTCCCCGTCGACCAGGTCGCTGGCCAGGCCGGTGACCGACTCGTCGACGTCCATGAGGAACGTTCCCGAACCCGACCCCACCGTTGCAGCCACGATGGACGTGACGTCGGCCCGATACGTGGGATAGAAGTCGGGGCAACACGACGGCGAGTCGCCCGGAACGAACGTCAACGGAACGGTCTGGCCCTCGAACCCGACCTGGCTCGTCGTGGCGTAGTTGTTCGTCTTCACGTAGAGCAGCGCCGACAGGATCGTCGAATCCGGATCGTGGATCTTGACGGTGAGGGTCCCGGTGTCCGACAGCGTGCCGAGCCCGTCCCCGGAGATCCCGAGGTGCCCCGAGAACGGTCCGGCGGCGACCTGCATCCCGACGGGCTGGGACGACCTGACTCCTCCGCTGGACCGGGGGATCGCCACCCCCGTCGCCCCCGAACTTCCCGAGGCCGCGCTCGGCACGGCCAGGGACAGCGCCGTGGCCGCGGCGGCGGCGATCCATGCGACCTTGCCGGGGAGGTGCGACGATGAGCCCATTGGGCCCCCTTTCTCCGCCGCCGGCCGCTCGGGTCCCGCTGCCCGAACCTGGCGGACGAGTAGTGGTGGGAGTGGGTGTAACCCCTGCGGAGGCCGGAGTCAAACGCCATCCAATGCCTCGCCGGGCCGACCGGCGAGGCAGGTACGGACGAGCAGGTGTGCGGCTCGTAGAAGGCTGAGACACGGGCGGCGGGCGGCCTCAAACGACCGCCCGCCGCCCCGGCTCGACGTTCCCTCGGCGACCGAAGGGGTGACAGAAGGGCGTGGGCTAGAAACCCCTCGAGGTCAGCTCGTGGTGGCCTCCCCCGCGGTGGCCGGAGCGGGCCTGGAAAGCCCGGGTCTGCCGGCGAAAGGACTCCCCGTCCCCAGCTCGGTGCTGCTGAGGGCGGTGATTCCGTCAGAGGCGTAACCACCCAGGCAAAACATCTTGGTGCCGAGCAAGACGCCCGCGTGGTTCCGACGGGCCGTGTTGAATGCACCGTCATCAGACCACGTGTTGGTGCTGGAGGAATAGACGTAGGTGTCCGGCAGTGCTTGCGAGGGCTGGCCCCATTGGCCGCAGCCGGCGAGAACGACGTCATTGGCCAGCGGACCACCGGTGAAGGAGAAGGCCTGGGACTCGTCACATCCTTGCGGCAGGTCCGCGACCCCTGCGTCGTTCCACCCGCCCGTGGGGGGCTTCCAGGCCTCCACGATCGACTGAGCGAAGAGGGACCCGCCAACGTTGAGGTCGCCGCCGATCGCGTAAACCCGGCCGCTCAGGACCGCCGGGGTGACGTAGCCACGAGCCAGGTTCAGGTTCGGCCCCTGCTTCCACCGCGTGCCAGGAGCATTCTTCGGGAAGTAGATCCAGGTCTGGGCCGAGTTCTCATCGGCCACGCAACCGTTCGCTATGAAAGCCACCCCGCCAATGACGATGGCGTGGTTGGCCGCCGTGGCCACTCCCATCGCCGGGAGGCTGACGCAGGCGCTCGGGGTCGTCCCCGGCCATGGGTCGCTTGTGACGACGCCTGTGGTCATGGTTGCCGGGAAGAAAACCTGGACGGTAGTCACGATGTTGCCGAGGTTGTCCCGTCCTCCGAAGATGTAGAAGCCCAGCCTGCCGCTGGCGTCCGTGAGCGCGGAGATCTGGTAGTTGGACACCGGGACCGGCATGTCGATGCCGGTGTCGGTGTACGTCCGCGCGACGGTGTCGTAGTACCAGATGGATCCGTCGGTGGAGTTGTCGGCTGCCCTGAACCCCAGGAAATAAACTCGGTTCGCGGGCGCGTAGAGCTCGCCGTCGAATCGGGTGGCTCCCCCGCCTCCGAACGGGATGGGCGCCCCGAAGGTCCACGTCACCGAGGTCAGTGGCGATCGGTGGCTCCGTGGCTGGGCCTGTCCCGGGATGGCCCACACCGTGGCGACGAGGCCCACGGCCAGCCCGAGGCCGAGCAGATGCCGGTGTTTCATCCCAATCTCCTCTCTCCTCTGGGAACGCGGCGGTTCCCCAATGTTCGTTCTGTCGGATTCAATGCACGACGCGGCCGGTCCGTCAAATGCAGGCCGACGGCACCTACCTCCCCGCTCAAGGGAAGAGGGCGTTGCATGAAGCGTCAGCTCTTCGCGGTCAGAACCCTCGGCCCTCGGGCCGGTGCCGGGAAGCAGCCAGTACACGGCCAGGCCGGCAAAGATCGCCAGGCTCACGTAGGGCTGGACGAAGGCGATCAGGGTGGCCGAGCCATAGACCACGGGCCCGGCCAGGTAATTCCGATTCATCTTGGCCAGAGCCTCGTCCGCGATCCCGGGGACCAGCAGGCGATGGTTCGCCCCGGCGTACCGCCACACGACGTTGAACATGATCGCGATCGACGTCATCACGACGCCATAGACGGCCGTGGCCAGGGTCCGACCGTCCGGACTGCGGACGTAGTCGGCCACCAGGCTGTTGGCCAGGGCAGGACGCAGATGTTCATCAGAAGACCACGTTGAGCATCAGGAACGCATGAGTGGACCGGACCGATGAGCTTGAACATGTGGTGGTGGTTGACCCAGATGATGCCGATGGTCAGGAAGCTGACCACGAAGCCCGCGTAGCTGGGCCACTGCCGGACAAGCGCTGCCCCCCAGTCCACGAGCCTCCACGTGCGGATCCGGACCTCCAGGATCAGCAGCGTGATGGCGATGGCCATCACGCCGTCGGCGAACGTCTCCAGCCGGCCCGTTTCGTCGGATCTTCCCTCGCCCGAGCACCGGGTGGCCGAGGCCACGGCGAAGGATTTCGTGGAAACCGTGGCGGGAGCCATGGAGGCGATGATCGCCGCCGAGGCCACCGAGCCGAGTCCGCCCGACATCCGATAGGGCCCGGCCACCAGCCCGAACGCGACCCGTCAGATCACACGCGTTCCAGCACCACGACCGGGATCCGCCGAGCCGTTCGGGTCTCGTAGTCGGCGAAGCCCGGCATGAGCCGCTTCTGTTCCTCCCATATGCGCTGGC
>Ga0066709_100004701_pt1 | contig 10996 bp, 6 predicted proteins | sample GraSoiAngelo_158_FD_79665 | JGI IMG/M metagenome (GOLD analysis project Ga0066709, IMG submission 79665) | Grasslands soil microbial communities from the Angelo Coastal Reserve, California, USA - 14_1009_16_30cm | ecosystem: Environmental > Terrestrial > Soil > Grasslands | place: USA... | reverse complement strand
GAGCAAACGAGACCGGATATGTGCAAGCATCCTGCGCTTCGCGATTGTGCTGCTGGTTGCTTGTAATTTGTGCGGCCAGTCCAACCGGGCCGTGATCGTGGGGAACGTTCTTGATCAGAGCGGATCGGCGGTGCCAAACGCGAAGGTGACAGTCGTCAAGCAAGCAACGAATGCGTCGACAACGGTTACCACCTCCCCCGAGGGCCAATACACCGTCACCAACTTAGAGCCGGGTGTCTACCGCCTGACCGTGACGGCGAGCGGGTTTAATGAGCAGGTCATCCGCGACATCACGGTGTTCGTGAATCAAACGGCGCGCGTCGACGTGACACTGGAAGTGGGCGCGGTGTCGAGTCGCGTGGAAGTGGAGGCCACTGCTCCGGTGGTGCAGTCCGAGACTTCTTCGATCGGCCAGGTAGTGGATTCCAAACAAGTAACGACAATGCCGCTGGACGGCCGGAGTTCGATCTACGGACTGCTGGCGTTAGCTCCAGGAGTGATGACAACGGGCCAGAACCCGGTGATCTCCGGTGGTGTCTGGTTCGGCTCAACCAACTTGACCGTCGATGGTGTATCGGATATCGATACGGGTAATGAGCGATTGGGCCCGGTGGTGCCTTCTCTCGAGTCGATCGGAGAATTCAAAGTAATCGCCAACGGCGCCTCGGCCGAATTTGGCCGTGGCGGCGCGCAGGTGCTGGTGGAAACCCGGTCCGGCACCAACCAGTTTCACGGCAGCGTTTTCGAGTTCAACCGCAACCGTGCGCTGGCTGCCAAGAACTTTTTCGCAACCAGCCTCCCCAAGCCGCCGTTTAACCGCAACGAGTACGGCGGTTCGCTAGGCGGACCGATTCTGAAGGATAAGCTGTTCTTCTTCGGGACTTTCGAGGGGTTGCGCCGCGTGACCTCCGCGCCGGTTGTCACGGCTCAGCCCACCAGCGCCCTGAAGTCAGGAAACTTCGCTGGACTTGCCACGATCCGTGATCCCGACACCAACGCTCCTTTTGCCGGCAACCAGATTCCCTCCGGCCGCATCAGCCCGGTCTCACAGGCTCTGCTGAAGTTTTCGTCCGATCCCAACCAGCCGGGAACCGCGGCGGGCGGGCTCGGCAATAACTTCGTTTACAACACGCCGACGCGCGAGGGAAATGACCGCTATACCGGGCGCCTCGATTACCAACTCACCTCCAAGGACAGGATCATGGGCCGCTATTACTTCGCGGGCGACGGGCCGTACCAATCGGGCGTGGGCAACGCGACCGACAAGTACGGCAACTGGGGAGGTTTCGGCGCTTCCAGCCACAACGCCGGCGCGTCCTATACTCGCCTGATTTCGCCCACAATCGTTAACGAGGCACGTTTCGGATTCCTACAGATCAATTACTATCGCACGCCCCAGAACTACACGTTCGATCCTAGCACCATAATCCCCGGCCTGATTCCGCCAGTGCCGGCCTTGGGCGGGTTGCCAACGGTCACCATCACCGGGTTCGCAGGATTCTTCGACCAGCCCGGTTCGGGCGACTTGCAGCGTGATTACGAGTTTTACGACAACCTCAGCTGGGTGCGGGGAGCGCACTCCCTTAAGATGGGCGGCGAATACCAGCGCGTCTCGTCCTTCAACTTCCAGAATCCGGCGCCCGCGCGCGGAAGCTTCGCGTTCGACGGCCGCTACACCGGCAGCGCCTTCGCCGATTTCCTGCTGGGCGACACGAACGCCACTTCGCGCACCACCCTTAATCTACAGACGGAACCGGTGAGCAACCGCGGCGCATTATTCGTCCAGGACGACTGGACCATATCATCCAAGCTGACGTTGAATCTGGGACTCCGCTGGCAGTATCAAGGGCCCTTCACGAATGGGTTCGGAGATGGGAATCTCGCAAATTTCGACCCGAGCACCGGAAAAATCGTGGTCCTCAAGGGAACCCCGAACTCGCTGTTCGCCGGCCTTCCTATCGTAAGCGGCCAGAGCATGGGACTCGACAGTTCGAATTACATGTTTCGCCACTGGCGTCAGTTCGAGCCGCGAATCGGCTTTGCTTACAGGCCCCTGGGAACGTCGCGCTTTGTCGTTCGGGGCTCTTACGGTATTTTCCACAACGTCATTCCGGGTTATGTCGGGACGACCGGTCTGCCGAACAATCCGCCGTTTCAAACAATCCAGACGTTCGCCGCTCTTCCCGGAAACACACCGTCTCTGACGTTTGCAAATCCATTTCCAGGAACACCCACCATTCCGGCGAATGCGACCGTCAATGCAGTCGCCAGAAATCGCACCAACGGGTACATGGAGCAGTGGAACCTTACGCTCGAAGGCGAGGTGGCGAAAAACACGTCCGTGCGCGCGTCGTACGTTGGAAACAAGGGCACGCACCTGGGCCGCCAGTTGAACATCAACGATCCAGGGCCGGCGCCCGGCGTGGTGCAACCGCGACGGCCCTACCAGCCGTTTGGGACGATCAACTACTACGAATCAGGGGCGAACTCCTTCCTCAGCCAGGTCCAATTAGGCATGGCGCGCCGCCTTGCGTCCGGGCTCTCCTTCGGGGCCGAATATCAATTCTCCAAGGAGCTCTCGGAGCAGCCATTCGGGATTTCGGCGCCCACGAGTCCTTTCAATGCGCGTCTTGACTGGGGCAACGCGGACTTCGTCCGCACTCACTACGTCATCCTGAATTACACCTACGATCTGCCCTTCGGCAAGGGCCGTCATTTCGCTTTCTCGGGCTTAAGCGATAAGATCTTTGGCGGATGGCAAATTGCGGGCATTTCGAGCCTCGGCACCGGACAACCATTCTCGGTGACATTCAACAGCACGGTGGTCGGTTGGCCGAGCAGCCGCGCGGATATCGTCGGCAATCCGAACGGTGCGGGCACGATCGATCAATGGTTCAACCCCGCCGCCTACGCTGTGCCCGCGCCCTACACCTACGGGAACTCGGCGCGCAACTCCCTGTTCGGTCCGGGCATCGTAAACTGGGATCAGGCGGTGTACAAGAAAACCAACATTACCGAGCGGATCAACATCGAGTTTCGCGCTGAATTCTTCAACATTATGAATCACGCCAACTTTGATGTCCCGGCCAGCAATATCAGCGTGCCTTCGCAGGTGGGCCGGATTACAGCCACCACTAACGCGCCGCGTGCAATTCAATTCGGCATGCGGCTGGCATTTTGAGGAGTGAACTTATGAAGCGACGCGATTTCATCCGGGGTAGTTTGATAGCGGGCGCGGTGGCGGCGGCTCCCAAACGGTCCAGGGCCGCCGCGGAAGGAAAGCCCGCGCTATTAGGCGGCGAACCGCTGCGTAAAACGCCCTTCCCATCGTGGCCAGTTTTCGACGAAACCGAGGAACGATCCATGGCCGGCGTGTTGCGCAGCGGCAAATGGAACCGCGGATCGGGGCACGTGGTGAGCCGGTTCGAAGTGGAGTACGCGAAGTTGCTGGGAGCGAAAGCCTGCCTGGCGACAGCGAATGGCACCAGCGCGCTGCTGACGACCTTGAACGCGCTCGACATCGGCCCTGGCGATGAAGTGATCGTGCCGCCCTATACGTTCGTCGCGACGATCAATGTAGTCCTGGCGCGGCATGCCATTCCCGTCTTCGTCGATTCGGACGTCGAAACATTTCAGATCGATGCGCACAAGATTGAAGCCGCAATTACCCCGCGGACGGCGCTTATCATGCCCGTGCATTTGGGAGGTAACGTCGCGGATCTCGACACTATCCTCGAGATCGCCGGCAAGCGCGGCATCCCGGTCGTGGAAGACGCTTGCCAGGCCCACCTGGCCGAATGGCGCGGGCGGAAAGCGGGAACGTTCGGAAAGAGCGGCTGTTTCAGCTTCCAGGCTTCGAAAAACCTCAATTCCGGCGAAGGCGGCGCGATCGTGTCGGACGATAGCGATTTCATCGAACGCTGCTACGCCTTCCACAACAACAGCCGCGGTCGAAGCACGGCAGGCTACGACTTCAGCTATCGTGCGCGCGGTCTCAACCTGCGGCTGACCGAGTTTGAAGGCGCTCTGCTGATTGCGCAGATGACGCGTCTGGAAGCGCAGAGCCACACGCGGGGGCAGAACGCCGCTTACCTGACGTCTCTGTTGCGGGAGATCCCCGGAATCCGGCCGGCCAGCATGTATCCCAACTGCACGCGCAACGCCTACCACCTCTACATGTTCCGCTACGATCCTGCGAAGTTCAGCGGCCTCAGCCGCGGCAAATTCATGCGAGCCATGGATGCGGAGGGTGTGCCCGTCTCCGGCGGCTATTCGCCGCTGAACAAGGAGCCGTTCCTGAAGAATACGCTTACGTCGAAAGGGTACAAGCGAATCTACGGGGAAAAGGAACTCGCGGGATGGACGCAGCGGAACCACTGCCCGAACAACGACCGGCTGTGCGAAGAAGCAGTCTGGCTCACGCAGACCATGCTGCTCGGTCCACGATCCGATATGCAGGACATCGCAAGCGCGATCCAGAAGATTCAACGATCCAGCGCTGACCTAGCCAAAGCGTAAATGCGTGTATGCGCGCTCGTTCTTCTGCCGGCTCTGCTCGGCGCCGCAGGTGCGCCGGAACTGCGCCTGGTGACGCTCGATCCCGCGCATTTTCACGCAGCGCAATTCTATTCCGGGGCGCCCCCAGGCTTTTCACGTGACGCCTGGGTCTACGCGCCCGTGGGGCCCGATCTTGCCGGATACCTGACCTCAGTCTCGCAACTTTCTGAGCGCAGCCCCAAACCGGACCACTGGCGGTTCCACGTTTATGCGGGCTCAGACTATCTGGACCGCATGCTTTCGGAGAAACCCGGCAATGTTCTGGCTATTTCCGGAAGGAACCAACGGGCGATCGAATACATCGAGGCTGGGCTTCGAGCCGGTATGCACGTGCTGGCGGATAAACCGTGGATCATCGCAGCCAGGGACTTCGACCGTCTCCAGGCAGTTCTGAACGAGGCCGATCGCAGGGGACTCATTGCATTCGACTGCATGTCGCAGCGGTTCGACATCGCATACCAGCTCCAGCGGGAACTGGTGAATGACCGGGCCATATTCGGCGAGCTGCAGACCGGAACTGCGGACCAACCCGCTGTCCGCATGGCCAGCTCACATTTTCTACTGAAAACCTTCAACGGCATGGTGAACAGGCGGCCGGCCTGGTTCTTCGACATCGCCCAGCAGGGAGAAGCGCTGGCGGATGTCGGTACTCACGTGGTCGATCTCGCACACTGGACGCTTTTCCGGAATCAGGCCTTGGACTACAGCAAGGACATTCGCCTGCTGACGGCGCGCCGGTGGCCAACGGTTCTCACGCTGGACCAGTTTCGCCGCGTAACGGGCGAGCCGGAATTCCCGGCTTTCGTGAAGTCCGCAGTTCACGACGGCAAACTTGATTATTACGCCAACAACAGCTTGCTTTACACCGCGCGCGGGATCTACATTGAGTTGCAGGTGAGTTGGGATTACGAATCGCCGGCCGGCGACAAGGACTCGATGCTTGCAACTTACCGCGGCGGGCTCTCGGAGGTGGCTGTTCGGGCCGAGCGCGAGCAGCACTTTCTGCCGGAAGTCGACGTTACCCCGCTGCGGGCGGTGGATCGAATACGCGTAAAATCGGCACTCGAGGCGAAGCTGAAACGGCTCGGAAGCGCCTATCCAGGATTGACCGTGCGCGAAGAGGGCCAACGCCTTCAGGTCGTGATTCCGCCGTCCCTGCGCGTGCCTGACGTTCAGTATTTCCTGCTGCTGGCCGAAGAGTTCGCGGGTTTTATCCGCCAGCCTGGTACGCTGCCCACGTGGGAAAAGCCGAACATGCTGGCCAAATATTACGTGACCACCCATGGAGTCGAGCTGGCACGCGCAACGGCCCGGAAATGAGTTCTGGAAGGCCGATTAAAACGCTTCTGTTTGCGCTGCTTGCTACCGCGGCGCTCTTCGGCCAGGATTTCCGCGCGGGCGTGGGACGCGCGCTTATCACGCCTTCCACGCCGGTCTGGCTGGCAGGCTTCGCGGCTCGGACGAAACCGGCTGAATCGATTGGTCTCGACCTGTACGCGAAGGCTCTCGCGTTGGAAGACGGTCGGGGGAATCGCGTGATCATCGTGAGCGCGGATCTGCTTGGCGTCACCCGCGAAATCACCGAGGAAGTCGCCCGGCGAGTTGCGCAACGGCACGGGTTACGCCGCGAGCAAATCCTGTTCAACGCTTCGCATACCCATTCGGGTCCCGAAGTATGGCCCGGGTTGCGTGTCGCTCCCGTCGAATCGGCGGAGAACAACGCCAGAGTTAAAGAGTACGGGCGCTTTCTCATGGATCAGTTCGAGGCCGTAATCGGACAGGCGATCGGCTCGCTCCAGCCTGCGTCGATGTCCTATTCTTTCACCCAAGCGAGGTTCGCCACGAACCGCAGGAAGGAACAACTGGCTGAGCTTCGCCCTGGCGAAATATTCCCCGCGCCCGTGGATCCGCGTGTGCCTGTCGTTCGCGTTAGCGGCCGGGATGGCAGCGTCCGCGCAGTCCTTTTTGGTTACGCCTGCCACAACACAGTGCTGACTGCCGACACAAATGAGATCAGTGGCGACTATGCGGGATACGCTCAAAAGGCGCTTGAGAATGAGTTTCCGGGCAGCACGGCTGTCTTCCTCATACTCTGCGGCGGAGATCAGCGCCCCGCGCCACGGGGCAGCAGGGAGCTTGCAATCAAACACGGGGAAGCGCTGGCCGCGGATGTCGCCAAGGTCGTCAGGGGCGAGATGGCTGCGTCCTCAGGAGAGCTGAAGTGTGCGATCCGGGAGACGCAGTTGCGTTTTCAAACCCACACTCGCGAATCCTATGTGGCGGAAGCGCAGAGCAGCGACTTGTTCGCCGCGCGGCGCGGCCGAACGATGCTCGAGGCGATAGCTGGTGGCCAGCCGATTCGTTCAACGCAATATCCAGCCCAGGCAATGGCTCTTGGCCGCGACCTCGTACTTCTCGCGCTTGGCGGCGAAGTCGTAGTTGACTACTCGCTCCGGTTCGCCCGCGAATATCCTGACTTGAAGCTCATTGTCGCGGGCTATTCCAACGACGTGATGGGCTACATTCCTTCACAACGCGTGTGGATGGAGGGCGGATATGAAGCCGGGGACGCCATGATGTACTTCAATCAGCCGGGCTGGTTCACTCCCGACGTGGAAGACAAGGTTACGGAAGCGGCGCATGGGGCTTTAAAGGACATTGGATTCTCATGCCACACCTGTGAATCGCGGAAAGGGAAATAAGCGAATATGTCACTCAGCCGTCGTACATTTCTCGCAACCCCGGCCGGTTTTGGAATGGCCGCGGGAGGTCAAGCTTTTGCAGCGAACGATCACATCCAGATCGCGACGATCGGGCTGGGCCGCCGTGGCCTGAGCGACAGCCAGTTGGCGCTGACAATCCCGGGCGTCCAGATTGTGGGCGCCTGCGATCTGTACACCGGGAGCCTGCTGCATGCTAAGGAAATCTGGGGCGAATCGTTCTTTACCACCCGCGACTACCGGGAGATTCTGTCGAGAAAGGATGTTGATGCGGTGATCATCGCCACACCGGATCATTGGCACGCCCGCATCGCCATCGACGCGCTTAAAGCAGGCAAGGACGTTTACCTGGAAAAGCCCATGATCCACGACATCGATCAGGGCCGCCCGCTCATCGAGGCGCAACAGGAAACCGGCAGGATCCTTCAGATCGGCAGCCAGTTCACCAGCTCGATCGAATACCAGAAGGCGCGCGACATCCTCCGGTCGGCCGCCATCGGCAAACTGACGCTGGTGGAAGCTTTCGTGGACCGCAATACGTCCCTCGGCGCAACCCGGTACAGCATCCCGCCCGACGCATCGCCCGAGACCTGCGACTGGGACCGCTTTCTCGGATCCGCTCCCAAACGGCCGTTCGACAAAGTTCGCTTTTTCTGGTGGCGTCATTACTGGGACTACGGCACCGGCCAGGCGGGCGACCTCTACGTGCACCTGCTCACGAGCATTCATTTCATGCTGGATTCACTGGGACCGGTACGGGTAACTTCAACAGGCGGCGTTCGCTTCTGGAAGGATGGGCGAGAAGTACCGGACGTCTTCCTCGCCCTCTACGATTTTCCGCAATCCGATCACCACCCGGAGTTCAATGCGATACTCCGTTTGAATTATGCCAGCGGCTGCAAAACCGACACGCTCGGGTTCCGGTTCTACGGAAGCGAGGGAGTGCTGACAATTCAGGACGGCGTCTCATTGACGAAGACCCCACGTGAAGCAAGGCCCGGCTACACAGTGGGAGGGTTTCCAAAGGCCGTGCGGGAAAGATTTCTCGCTGAGTATCACCGCAAGTATCCGGACGCTCCGGTCAGCGTCGAATCCATGCGGCCCGAGGAGGAAATCGTCTACAAGGCGCCGCCGGCTTACAATCTGGTTCTCCACCACATTCAGAACTTTTTCGAATCGGTTAGAAATCGGAAGCGGCCTGTCCAGGATGCGGTGTTCGGCCTTCGTGCGGCTGGCCCGGCGCTCCTGGCAAACAAGTCTTATCTGGATCACGAAATCTGCCGCTGGGATCCCACCAACATGGCGCCAGCCATGTAAGGCGCCTACTCAATCACCACGGCTTCGTATTCGTCGATCCGAGGCATAACGAAGCTCACTCGGTCGGGTGCAGTTCGCTCCACGGTTAGCGATGCGGATCGGAGCAGCGAGACCGCTTTCGGAGTCCCGCGCGGCCATGCGAGCGAAATACGAACATTTGTAAGCGGGATGACATGGCGGATCGGCCGCGTCATCTCGCCGGTGTAATTCAACAGGTGCAACACGTAACGCTTTCCGTTTGCCTGGGAGCGCAGCACCACCTCCATGGATGCCGGCGCGTTTTCGAGTCCAACGGCGGGTGGCGCCAACGTGCGCACGGCATTTTGCACGAGTTGGAGCAGTTCGTTTTGCCTCCAGCCATTGATCGTCGCGCCGAGATCGCCTGCGAAATAGATTGCGGTTCCCTTGCCGAAGCGATTTACGACGAGCGCGGAATCGCCGGACAATCCGGGGATTCCGTCATACCGGCCGGCAAGCGGCTGCGTGAACTGCAGCAACGCCCGGGATCCTGCAGGCCGGACGCTCAGGTGAAAAATCGCGGCCGGCAAGAATGCTCTATGCAAGCCCGCCAGGATCGGGCTTGGCGCGACTTCTTTCATGTAGTCCCACCGCTTGGGTCCGCCGATCGCACCGGTGGAGGTGACGCCGAACAAATCCGACAGGGCGAGCTCCCGGCGCTCGATCCCATACTCGTCGTAGCGCGACGTCTCAAAGGTCGCGAACACGGTACCGCCTGAACGGACGTAATCGCGAATGCGCCCGGCCGCAACGCCGCTCATGCATGCGACGTTCGGAAGCACCAGCGCGTGGTACCGCGAAAGATCCTCGCGTTCCAGCGAAACGTCGTCGAGCACGTCGATTGGAATGTGGCCGCGGATGAGCGCGTCGGTAATGCCCGTAAATTCGGTTTCGGTGTTGCGCGCGCCTGAATCCTTTCCGGCTCGCTGGCCTTCCATCAGTTCGGCCTCGGTGCTGTAGGAGCTGGCAGCAAGATCGGACCATACCACAGCGACCTCGGCTTCCGACCGCGTATTACGGAAATAGCGCACGTTCCGGGCCAGGAACTGGTTCATGGACTGGAGCGCCTTCATTTCCGGCTGATCGAATTCAGAGGGCCATGTGCAGAACCACACACCCGATCCGTTCGCAATCGTTCCGGCATAAAGCAGGCGCAGTTCGGAATCGGGCAGCAGGCTGAAGGTCCACGGCTTGTGCCCGGCGGCCGAGAAGATGATCCGCGGCTTGCCGCCGGACTGCGTCTCAAGCAGTCGTGCGGTCGCGCCCGGTTTTCAGACCGGCAACTTATTTCAGATCCCCGTTCAGAAACCCGCCCTCGCTGCCCAAAAGGTCCTGCTCCGCGACCAACACCCGATTGAACCGTGCTGTGGCCCAATTCGCGCCCCGCACGCCGCCATTCATGTAGAGGGCGATCTCCGGGTTGACGCCCTTGATGATCCGGCGCGTGTCGCGCAGCGCATCAGCGAGGCTTTCCGCCTGAAACTTCATCAGATCCGCGAACGCTTTGCCGCGGCGTTCTTTCTTGGACGGCAGGGGCAAGCCGTACTGCGTTTTGAATTTTTCCCGGCAATACCGGCAGAAACAGGTTTCCGGATAGAAGATCGGACCGTCGAAGAATATACCGTCAATCGGGTAAGCGCACAGATCCCGAACGACCTGAAACAGCCATTCACGATAAGGGCTATTAATGCACAACGCGGTGCCCGTCGAAAAAATCCCGTCGAGAGGCGTTCCATCCTCACGTATCTGCAGCCACTCCGGATGCTTGGCTGCGAATTGTTTGTTGAACCACGTCACATCGAAATAGACGATGATGCGCAGTCCTCCATGCTTCTTTGCTTCATGCAGATACTCGCCGAGATAATCCGGATTCATCCTGGCGGCGAGCGGCGACCGGAAGAACCATCCTTCGTCGTCCAGTCCAGCCGGGAGATTCATCACCTCCAGATGCTCTGTATTGAAATACAGCGCCGCCTTTTTACGAACCAGTTCACGGGCGGGCATGAAGTTAATCTGGCCCATCGAAGTGACCAGATGAAGAATGCGTAGCGGTTCCTGTTCCCACCAGTGCGCCGCGCCGCCGGGCAAGTCTTGGCAAAACACGTTACAAGCGGCCAAAAGGAAAACAATTACGCGGAGTGACATTGCCCGGTGATTAAGAGGAAGTATACCGCAACCGGTCCGATTGAATGCGTTGTATCCTGTACTGAGGAATGCAGAGACAAGCGATATCCGCCATTCTCTCTGGAGTCGTTTTCCTGGCGGGGCTCTCCGAACTTGTTGCCCAGGTCAAACCAACGTGGAGCGCCGATGAGCAGCCCATCGCGGACCAGTTGCGCGGTTTGCGACAGGTGCCCGATGGCGCGAGGGGTGGCGTAACCAGG
>Ga0066709_100004700_pt1 | contig 10997 bp, 10 predicted proteins | sample GraSoiAngelo_158_FD_79665 | JGI IMG/M metagenome (GOLD analysis project Ga0066709, IMG submission 79665) | Grasslands soil microbial communities from the Angelo Coastal Reserve, California, USA - 14_1009_16_30cm | ecosystem: Environmental > Terrestrial > Soil > Grasslands | place: USA... | reverse complement strand
TGCTGCGACGACTGGGAGTCCTTCGGGCTCGCCCGTTGCATCTGCCACGTCTGGAAGAACGTGGATCCGACCATGATGGCGAGCAGGAGGATGTACGGGATCATGTCGGGGAACCGCTGGTGCCCGCAGTCGAGGGTGCCCCGCGTTTGGGCGCTGAAGGGCAGGGCTGTGCCATCCTTCCCCAAGATCGGCGCCGGCGTGGCGTCGGTCGTGTTACCGGGCCCTGGCAGTTGCTTCACCAGGCGATCAGCCGGGTCTTTATATTTGATCTCAACCTGGGTCCCGGCCCCAACGAGGTTGCACTGCAGATTCATGAACAAGAAATCCGTGTTCTGGTGTGTCAGGACGTTCTGGAACAGGGCGCTGTCCTGCGGAAGGTGGTTGTTGGCCACGACGAAGGAGCCCCTCTGTTGCGGATCCTGGGACGGGGTCAAGGTCGGAGGCCTGATGACTGCATACATCGCGAAGAGGAACGGCAGGGTGAGGAGCATCGGGAGGCACCCGCCGAGCGGGTTCACTCCTGCCTCCTTGTAGAGCTTCATCTGCTCTTCTTGCTGCTTCTGGCGGTTGTTCTTGTACTTCTTCTGAAGTTCCTTCAGCTTCGGCTGGAGCGCCTGCATGTGCTGCATGCTCTTGATCTGCTTGATCCCCAAAGGAAGCAAGAGGAGCCGGATCGCGAGCGTTAAGACGATGATCGCGATGCCGTAGTTCGGGACGATGTCGTAGATCCAGGCGAGAACCGAGCCCAGCGCGTTGAGGAGACCCTGCCACAGGACGTTGGCGACCAAGCCCTACACCCGTGCCTTCTCGTCGGGTGCGCCACGTGAGACATCGTCATACGGAGCGCTGGGCTGGGCACCGTCAACGCGATCGATCCCGCCACGACCGAATGGGTTGCAGCGCAGCACCCTCCACAGGGCCATCCCCGAGCCGCGGATGGCGCCGTGCACCCTGATCGCGTCTTCCGCGTACCCGCTGCAGCTCGGAGAGAACCGACACTGGCCACCGAGCCAGCCCGAAAGGGTGATCCGATACACCCGGATGCAAGCGATGAGGATCATGCGGACCGGAGTTCCAGCGCCGTGCAGACCGCGTCGGACCGCGTTCATGGGTGCGTGATCTCCCCGCGAAGGAGCTGCGTCATCTCGGCCACCAGGTCCTGCGTCTTGGCCCCCCGGATGGCCTCTCGGGCCACGAGGACGGCGTCGTGCCCGTTCCCGATCCCCGGAGCGACCTCCAGCCACGCCGCTCGAAGGATGCGCCGAGCTCGGTTCCGCGTGACCGCGTTGCCGACCTTGCGACCGGCGACGAACGCCGCTGCCCCAGTCCCGGACGCGAGAAACACTACCACCCGCCTCCCGTGAACCGGACGGCCCTCATCGAAGACGCGCTGCACGTCACGCGATCGCACCTGGACCCCGTTCGCGCGGGTCAGACGGTTACCCGCGCGCGCCCTTTGCGGCGGCGAGCGGCCAGGATCGCGCGACCGGCGCGGGTCCGCATCCGGTGCCGGAAACCGTGCACCTTCGCGCGGTGACGGTTGTTCGGCTGGTACGTCCGCTTGCCCTTGGCCATCCGTGGAGATCCTCGCTCGATCGGAGACCGGTTCGCGCCGGTCGAGCGGGCAGTATACGGGGCGAGCATCCTCGCTGGCCAAAGCTCTTGACAACAGAAAGAACGTCAAGACCCCCCGTCGCGCGTGCGGTGTGGAAAACCGCCGTGCTATCTTCCAGCCCGCCTTCCCCCGGGGCGCGCGACCGGGCCGCGTCTCCCGAGTCGGAGGATCCCCCCGTTGGGTTTTCCACCGTTGTGGAAAGGTTCTGTGGAATAGGCATGGTGACGGCCTACCCGGAGCACGCGGCGCTCGAAGCGTGGTCGGGCGTGCTGGCACGAGCGCGAGCGGAGCTCCCCGACACCACGCTCGTGATGTGGTTCTCCGACGTGCGCCCCGCCGGCCTGGTTGATGACGTCCTCACCCTTGCAGTTCCGAGCCCGCTCGTCCGTGAGCGCTTGCAGCACAACCATCTCACGTTGATCGAGGAGGCGGCCGCAGCGTCATACGGTGGCCCGGTGAAGATCGAGTTCGAGGTCGAGGAGGGGATCCGCCATCCGCTCGATGAGACCCCCGTCGTCGACGTTCCCGCAACGCCAGCGCGCACAGCGATCGGCGAATCGAGTGAAGCCGTCCGGCGCCGCGCCGCGGCGATCTCGCTCGGTGCCCCCGGCCTGCCGTTCCCAAACTACACGTTCGAAGCGTTCGTGCCGGGACCGAGCAACCGCTTCGCGCACGCGGCTGCGATGGCGGTCGCCGAAGCGCCGCCATCGACCGCGTACAACCCTTTGTTCATCTACGGCGGCGTCGGCCTGGGCAAGACGCACCTGTTGATCGCCGTCGGTCATCACATGTACCGCGTCAACCCGGGGATCCGCGTGAAGTATGTGACCTCCGAGCGCTTCGTCACGGAGTTCATCAAGGCAGTGCGTGAACGCCAGGGGGACCAGTTCCGCCACCGCTACCGCGAGGTGGACGTCTTGCTGGTCGACGATATCCAGTTCCTCGCCAAGCGCGAGGAGACCCAGACGGAGTTCTTCCACACCTTCAACCATCTCCACGGCAGCGGCCGTCAGATCGCGATCGCATCCGATCGCCCGCCGCACGAGCTGTCCGGTCTCGAGGAGCGCCTCGTAAGCCGGTTCCGCTGGGGCCTCTGCGTCGACGTGCAGCCACCCGACCTCGAGACGCGCATCGCGATCCTGCAGCTCAAGGCGGAACGTGAACGCTTGACGATCCCCCACGACGTGATCGAGTTCGTCGCGTCCAAGTTCGATCAGTCGGTCCGAGAGCTGGAGGGGGCCTTGGTCAGGGTCGTCGCCTGGTCGGAGCTGACTGCACAACGGATCGACCAGGAGTTGGCCGAGCGCGCGCTGCAGGACCTGATCCCGCAGACCGACCATGAGATCCCCCCGCAGCTGATCATGGAGCAGACCGCCGAGTACTTCTCCCTGTCCACCGGAGACCTCGTCTCGAAGTCCCGGTCACGCCCGCTCACCCAAGCGCGGCACATCGCCATGTACCTCATGCGCGAATGCACGGGGCTGTCGTTGGTGAAGATCGGCGAGATCTTCGGTGGCCGCGACCACACCACCGTCCTGCACGGGATCAAGAAGGTCGAGGATGAGATGCGCGAGCGCGACGCGACCTTCCGACAGGTTCAGGACCTGACCCGGATCGTCCGCGGACGCGTACGAGGGGCCTCCTGACATGTGGATAACGGTGTGGATGACTTCGGCGGCCCGGACGGCCCCCGTCTCCCGCCGGCAGAGCGGCACGACTTATCCACAGCTCGTCCCCATGTCCGGCATGGGCACTACGCTGCGCGGATGACGGAGTTGTCCACGGTTCCACCGGCCCTACCACTACAGGTCTTCATGAAGAACAGATACCGATACAGGGGGTGTGCACGGTGAAGTTCCGATGCGATCGAGATGCGTTGTCCGAGGCCTTGCAGACGGTTCAGCGCGGGGTGTCATCGCGACCGGGGATCCCCGCGCTAACGGGGGTCCTGCTGGACGGAGCCGCCGACGGCCAGTTGACCATGACGACGACGGATCTTGAAGTCTCGGCTCGGCTCACGATCGACGTTCAGGTGACTGAGCCTGGTGTCGCGCTGATCCCGGCCCGGCTGCTGACGGACACCGTGAAATCGCTCTCCGACGCCCCGGTGGACGTGGAGACGGACCAGTCGCAGGCGAGGATCAGGTGTGCGGCGTACGAAGGATCGCTTCGGCTGCTCCCCGCCGAGGACTTCCCGGGATTGCAGGAGCCCGGAGGCACTCGGGTCGAGGCCGACGCCGGCGCATTCGCGGAGGCCGTGTCACAGGTCGCGCGGGCGGCCAGCCGCGACGAAGCGCGACCGGTCCTCACCGGGGTCCTGGTCGAGGTCAGCCGCGAAGGTTGCGTGCTGGTCGCGACGGACTCGTATCGGCTCGGGGTTCGCGACCTCGTCGCCAGCGCTGACGGTGAGGCGAAGGCGATCGTTCCGGAACGTGCGTTCTCCGAGGCCGGGCGCGCGGCCGCGGGCGACGAGAAGGGCAAGGTCGAGATCCTCGTCGACGATGCCCAGGTGTCGTTCCGCGCCGGAGGCCTGACGCTCACCTCTCGGCTGATCGAGGGTGAGTTCCCGAACTACCGTCAGCTCCTCCCGGACACGCACGAGAGCCGGCTGACCGTGTCGCGGCAACAGCTGCTGGATGCCGTTCGACGCGTCGGACTCCTCGCTCGCGACACCACGCCGGTCCGACTCGAGTTCAACGCGCTCGGCGTCAAACTGTCCTCCAGCTCCCCGGACCTCGGCCAGGCCGTAGAGACGGTCGAAGCTCGGTACGAAGGAGACGATCTGACGGTCGCGTTCAACCCGCAATACTTGATCGACGGACTCACCGCCGCGGTCGGTGAGTCCGTGCGTCTGGACGTGCGGGACGGGCTGAAGCCCGGCGTCGTGCACGGGGAGAGCGACGGGTTCACCTACCTCGTGATGCCAGTGCGGCTCCCCGCCGCCGTGGTGTAGCTCGCTTCGGGCCCGCGGTCCCGCCATGCGCCTGTCATGGGTGGAGTTGCGGGACTATCGCAACCACGTGCACACCCGGGTCGATCTCGGACACGATGGGGTCATCGTGGTGGCCGGCCCCAACGGCGAAGGCAAGACCAATCTGTTGGAGGCCATGCACTTCCTGTATTCGCTCGGGAGTCCGCGCGTGAGCGCGAGCGAACCGCTCGTGCGACACGGCGCGGACGTCGCGTACGTCCGGGGGGAGTTCGAGACGCGCGACGGCCGCGTCCTCGTCGAGGTCGAGATCCGGCGGAAAGGGGCCAACAGGGTGCAGGTCGATCGGTCGACCGTCCGTCGTCGGCGAGACCTGCGCCGAGCGGTACGTGTCGTGTTGTTCGGACCGTTCGATCTGCCGATCGTCACCGGCGATCCTGCTCGCCGCCGTGGATTCATGGACGAGGTCGTCGTGCTGCTGCAACCGTCGCGCGACACGCTGACCAGCTCGTACGAGCGTGTGCTCCGGCAGCGGAATCGTCTCCTGAAGGAGCACGAAGGCCGAGGCGCTCCTCCGGAGCTCGAGGCGTGGGACCAGCAGCTGATCCAAACCGGCGCGGCGGTGATCCGGGCTCGGGCCGAGTCCGTGGACGCGGTCGCACCTCCAGCTTCGCAAGCGTTCTCGGCCGTGTCGGGGTACGACCTGGTGGTGCGCTACGCGCCGAACGTCCCGGCGACCGAGGTGGAGGCGGGGTTCCGGCATCGGCTCGACGAGCGACGGTCCGACGAGCTTCAGCGTCGGACCTCGCTCGTCGGCCCTCATCGAGACGATCTGGACCTCGCCGTGCGGGATCTCGGTGCCCGCAGTTTCGCCTCTCACGGGGAGACCTGGGTCGCGGCGCTCGCCGTCCGTCTGGGACTCGCGACCGCCGTGGAAGCCGCGATCGGCGAGCCGCCGGTCCTGCTGGTGGACGATCCCTACAGCGCGCTGGATCCGACACGCCGCGACAGGATCGCCTCGATCCTCACCGCGCGACCGGGTCAGGTCGTGATCAGTGTGGCCGACGAAGCCGACGTCCCCGCTCAGGCGACGGCGATCCTGGACGTGCGCGGCGGCAGCGTCATCGCGCGGCACGAGGCCGCGTGATGCCGCACTCGAAGGGGTTCGGGCGTCGCTCGGATCGGCGCACCGGGGATCCGGTGCCGATCGGCGACGTCGTCGATGCATTGATGCGTGAAGACGTCTTCAGCCGCGGGATGCCGATCGCGACCCTCGCCCGGCGGTGGCCCGAGCTGGTGGGGGAGCGGCTCGCGCGAGCGACGAAGCCGGCGTCCTTGGAGGGTGGGGTCCTCGTCGTCCGAGCGTCCGATGGGCCCTGGGGAGCACAGGCGAAATACCTCTCGGAACAGATCCGGGAACGGGCCGATGCGGCCCTCGGAACCGGGTCGGTGAAGGCCGTCCGGATCGTGGTCGGCCCGGTGTCCCGAGAGGGGCGAAACCGCAGGTCACAGGGCTGATTTCGACCGTCGAGATACGGTCAAACGTCACCCTCGTCCGGTAAGATAAAGGCGTTCGTGCGACACCCCGCCGCACGCCCCCGCACGCCTGCGGCGGGTGCCGTGCGGCCCCGATCGGAGGACGGTTGGCGACCCCAGCGAAACGCACCACCAGGACCAGAACGAGCAAGCAACAGCCCGGCTACGACTCCAGCAGCATCCAGGTCCTTGAGGGCCTTGAGCCTGTCCGCAAGCGTCCCGGGATGTACATCGGGACCACTAGCTCGCGGGGGCTGCATCACCTCGTCTACGAGGTCGTGGACAACGCGATCGATGAAGCGATGGCGGGGCACTGCGACAAGATCATCGTGACGCTGCACGCGGACGGCTCGGCGAGCGTGCTCGATAACGGGCGCGGCATCCCCGTCAAGCCGATCCCGGGTCGCAAGGACCGCCGTCCCGCGCTCGAGATCGTCCTCACCGTGCTGCACGCCGGTGGGAAGTTCGGCGGCGAGGGCTACAAGATCTCCGGCGGCCTGCACGGTGTCGGCGTGTCGGTGGTGAACGCGCTCTCCCAGAAGCTCGAGGCGCAGGTCCAGCGGGATGGCTCCACCTACACGATGGCCTTCAGTCGCGGCAAGGTCACGAAGAAGCTGACCAAGGGCAAGGGCAGTTCGAAGACCGGGACCCTGATCCGCTTCTGGCCGGACCCCGAGATCTTCACCGAGGGAGTGGAGTTCGAGAGCAAGATCCTCGCGGACCGGCTGAAGGAGCTCGCGTTCCTCAACAAGGGCGTCGAGATCCAGCTCGTCGACGAGCGGACCGGATCGAAGGAAGTCTTCAAGGCCACCGGGGGTCTCGTCGACTTCGTGAAGTACCTCGCGGAGGGCCGCGATCCGTTGCACCGTGTCGCGTACTTCGAGGCGAAGGAGGGCGACGGGACCGCGGAGGTCGAGATCGCTCTGCAGTGGAACAACTCGTACGCGGAGTCGTTCCATTCGTTCGCGAACACGATCAACACGCACGAAGGGGGCATGCACGAAGAGGGCCTGAAGAAGGCGCTCACGAACGTGCTCAACCGGTACGCGAGGAGCAAGGGCCTGCTCAAAGAGAAGGAGGAGAACCTGATCGGCGAGGACGTTCGCGAGGGACTGATCGCGATCGTCTCGGTGAAGCTCCGCGATCCGCAGTTCGAGGGACAGACGAAGACGAAGCTCGGCAACGCCTCGATCCGTTCGTTCGTCGAGACGACGGTCAACGCGAAGCTCGCCGAATGGCTCGAGGAGCACCCGGGCGACGGCAAGCGCATCGTGACCAAGGGGACGTCCGCGGCCAAGGCCCGCCTCGCCGCCAAGCAGGCGCGCGACCTTACCCGCCGGAAGTCGTTCCTGGAGTCGGGATCGTTGCCGGGCAAGCTCGCCGACTGCCAGCTGAACGACCCCGCCGCGTGCGAGATCTACATCGTGGAGGGGGATTCCGCAGGCGGCTCGGCCAAGCAGGCACGCGACCCGGCGACCCAGGCGATCCTTCCGATCCGCGGCAAGATCCTGAACGTCGAGAAGGCGCGGCTGCACAAGATCCTGGAGAACATCGAGATCCAGGCGCTCATCACCGCGATCGGGACCGGTATCGGCGACGAGTTCGACATCACGAAGGCCAGGTACCACCGCATCGTCCTGATGGCCGACGCCGACGTCGATGGCGCGCATATCCGTACGCTCTTGCTGACGTACTTCTTCCGGTACATGCGCGATCTGATCGACGCGGGCTACGTCTACCTCGCTCAGCCGCCGCTGTACCTGTTGAAGGAGGGGAAGCAGGAGCACTACTTCTACACCGAGCGTCAATGGGACGACTTCCGCAACGGGAGCGGTAACGGCAACAAGAAGATGGATCCTCAACGGTTCAAGGGTCTGGGTGAGATGGACGCGTCCCAGCTCTGGGAGACCACGATGGACCCCGAGCGGCGCACGCTGCTCCAGGTGACCCTGGAAGATGCTGCAACGGCCGATCACCTGTTCACGGTCTTGATGGGCGAGGACGTGCCATCCCGCAAGGAGTTCATCGAAACGAACGCCCAGTACGTCCAGAACCTGGACGTCTGAGAGGAGATCAGGAGCACCCGTGCCACAGGAAGGTCTGTTCGCCGGGAACATCGAACCCGTCCAGCTCGAGGACGAGATCCAGCGCTCGTACCTCGACTACGCGATGTCGGTCATCGTCGGACGCGCGTTGCCCGAGGTGCGCGACGGTCTGAAACCGGTCCACCGCCGGATCTTGTGGTCGATGCTCGAGTCCGGTCTTCGACCCGACCGTCCGTACCGCAAGTCGGCGGCGGTCGTCGGCGACGTGATCCGGAAGTACCACCCTCATGGCAACGACGCGATCTACGACGCGCTGGTCCGGATGGCCCAGGACTTCTCGCTGCGCGCACCCTTGGTCGACGGTCACGGGAACTTCGGTTCCGTCGATGGCGATCCGCCCGCCGCCTACCGGTACACGGAGGCTCGGCTCGCGCCCGTGGCCCTGGAGCTCCTGCGGGACATCGAGGCCGAGACCGTCGACTTCGAGCCGAACTTCGATGGGTACGAGCAGCAGCCCGTCGTGCTCCCCTCCCGGTTCCCGAACCTGCTGGTGAACGGCTCGGGGGGCATCGCGGTCGGGATGGCCACGAACATCCCGCCGCACAACCTCGGCGAAGTGATCGATGCCGTCATCCATCTCATCGACAACCCGGAGGTGAAGGCGGCGGACCTCCGGAAGCTCGTCAAGGGACCCGACTTCCCGACCGGCGGCATCGTCCTGGGCAAGGACGGCATCCGCGACGCGTACGAGACCGGGCGTGGGTCCATCAAGGTCCGGGGCGTCTGCTCCATCGAGGAGGGTAGCTCCGGCCGTTCCCGGATCGTCATCACCGAGCTGCCGTACCAGGTGAACAAGGCGCGGCTCGCGGAGAAGATCGCGGACCTCGTGAAGACCGGCCGGGTCAAGGAGATCGCCGACGTCCAGGATCACTCCAGCGGTCGCGAGGGCATGCGGCTGGTGATCGATCTCAAACGATCCGCGAACCCGCATGTCGTGCTGAACCAGCTCTACAAGCACACGCAGCTGCAGGACAACTTCGGCGTGATCATGCTCGCGCTCGTCGACGGCGTGCCGCGCACGCTGAACCTCGCCGAGATGATCGGCTACTACGTCGATCACCAGATCGACGTCGTCACGCGCAGGACCCGATACGAGAAGCGGAAGGCCGAAGAGCGCGACCACATCGTGCAGGGCCTGCTGATCGCCCTCGACCACCTGGACGAGGTCATCAAGATCATCCGCGGGTCCCAGGACTCCGAAGAGGCGCGGACCAAGCTCATGGCGAAGTTCAAGCTGAGCGAGGTCCAGACGAACCACATCCTCGACATGCCGCTGCGCCGCCTCACGCGGCTGGCCCGCGCCGAGCTGGAGCAGGAGCACAAGGACCTGCTCGCGCGGATCAAGTACCTGGACTCCCTGTTGAAGAGCCCCAAGAAGCTCCGGAGCGTGATCAAGGACGAGCTTGCGGAGATCAAGAAGAGATACGGGGATCCGCGCAGGACGCAGCTCAAGGCCGACGAGGGCGAGTTCGACGTTGAGGACCTGATCGCCGAGGAGGACGTCGTCATCACGGTCAGCCGCGCCGGATACGTGAAGCGCCAGCCCATCGATGCGTTCAAGCGACAGGGGAGGGGTGGCAAGGGCGTCAAGGGCGCCACCCTCAAAGAGGAGGACGTCATCACCGACGTCTTCACGACGACCACCCACAACTGGCTCTTGTTCTTCTCGACGAGGGGCAGGGTGTATCGGGTGAAGGTCCATGAGGTGCCCGACTCGTCGCGCATCGCTCGAGGCCTCTACGCGGCCAACCTTCCCGGTGTCGCCGTGAACGCCGACGAGAAGGTGAGCGCGGTGCTCGACCTCAAGGAGTACGCGGAAGGTCAGTTCCTCCTGTTCGCGACCAAGCACGGCATGGTCAAGAAGACGGCGCTCCCGGAGTACGCCTCCGCTCGCACGGGGCTCGCCGCCATCAACCTGAAGGCGGGGGACGAACTCGTCGACGTCCGCCTGACCAACGGCAAGGACGACGTGTTCCTCGTGTCCCGGCGCGGTCAAGCCATCCGGTTCAAGGAGTCCCTCGTCCGTCCGATGGGGCGGGCGACCGCGGGCGTGATCGGCATGCGGTTGGCGGAAGGCGACGAGGTCATCGCCCTCGCGCTCGCATCCGACGGCGAAGAGATGATCAGCGTGTCCCGGAACGGGTATGGCAAGCGGTCGCGTCTCGCCGACTATCCGACGAAGGGTCGAGGCGGCAAGGGAGTCATCGGCCATCAGCTCACCCGCAAGACCGGCGAGCTCGCGGGCGCGCTCATCGGCTCCAAGGACCAGGACCTCCTGACGATCTCGTCGTCCGGCAAGGTGCAGCGGGTCGGGGCGGCCGACATCCGTCGGGTCGGGCGTTCGAGCCAGGGCGTCCGCACGATGAGGGTGGAGGACGGCGAGAACGTCGCCGCGATCGCTCCCGTCATCATCCAGATGGACGAGGAGTAAGGCCTAGCTGGGCAGCGGCACCTTCTTGAACACGCGCCACAGGACCAGGTCGTAGGCAGATTTCAGCGATCCCGCGACGACCCAAGGCGCCCCGAGCGCGACGGAGTGCATGAGCGCCGTGCCGACCAGAGGGCCGAACGGCCGCGCGATGTAGCGAGCCGTGTTGGTCGTCGCCGCGGCGGCCGTGCGTTCGTCCGGGTCCACCATCGCCGCGATGTACGCCTGCCGGGTCGGCACGTCCATCTGCGACAGCGCGAACCGGAGCAGGAGGACCGCGATCGCGAGCGGAAGCGTCGGCATCAGCGGAACCAGGATCAGCAGGATGTTGGACGGCAGGTGCGTGAACACCATCGTGTTCAACAATCCGAACCGTGCGGCGAC
>Ga0066709_100004698_pt1 | contig 10998 bp, 14 predicted proteins | sample GraSoiAngelo_158_FD_79665 | JGI IMG/M metagenome (GOLD analysis project Ga0066709, IMG submission 79665) | Grasslands soil microbial communities from the Angelo Coastal Reserve, California, USA - 14_1009_16_30cm | ecosystem: Environmental > Terrestrial > Soil > Grasslands | place: USA... | reverse complement strand
CCGCGGCGCCGCGGCGGCGGCGACCGTGTTTCCCTGGCCGGCCGGAGTCCGCCCGGCGTTCGCGAGCGCCACGATCCTCGGTCGGCCTCCCGTGGATGGGATCCTGGCCCGGGCGCGGGAGTTGGGCGCGGGGATGATCGTCACAGGCTCCCGCGGCCTGGGCGCGCTCGGCCGGCTGCTCCGGGGAAGCGTGAGCCGCGATCTCGCGCGGCGGGCCCTGTGCCCGGTGCTGGTCGTGAAGGGGCGTCCGCGGCAGATGCGCCGGCTCGTGCTCGGGCTCGACGGCTCGGCCAACTCGCGCCGCGCGGCCGCCCTCGTTATTCGCCTCCGTCCGCCGCCCGGGGGGCGAGTCACGGTCGTGCGGGTCGTGGAGGTCGTCCGGCTCCCCTCGCTCGCCCAGCTGCCGGCCGTCGTGCGTGCGCGGCTTCGGTCCGAGGCGGAGGCGCTGCGCGGACAGGCCTTCGGAGGTGCGCGGCGCCAAGTCAAGGAGGCCGGGGAGCGGCTCGAGCGGGCGGGGTGGCCGGCACGGTCTCTGGTGCTGACGGGTGTACCACTGCCCGAGCTACTGCGCGTGGCCAGCGCGGCGCGTGCCCAGCTGCTGGTGGTCGGGGCGCGGGGCGCTGGCGGGCTCGCGCGGCGCCTCCTCGGCAGCGTCGCGGACGGTGCGGTCGCCCGCTCGCCGGTGTCGGTGCTGGTCGTGAAGTAGAGTGCGGTAAAGTAAGCGGCGTGGTGACGAGCAGCTCGGCCGGCGCGACGGCGCCCGACAAATGACGCTCCCGGGCTGGCTGTACGCCCTGTCGCGGCGGCTCGGCGGGCCGCGGATTCTCGCCCTGCCGCTGCTCCGGATGCTGGCGCTCGCGGCGGGCTGGATCTGGGTGATGCTGGCGCAGGACGCTGTTTCTCGGTTTACCCCGCTCCTCTGGACCATGATCGCCTTCACGCTGTACAGCGGCGCCATCTTCGTGTCGTTGTGGCTCCGGCCTGCCGCGATGCTCCGGCTCCACGTACTGGTCCTGATCTCTGACCTGAGCTTCGCGCTCGCGCTGATCGTGTTGTCTGGCGGCGCCCAGAGCACGCTCTTCCTGGCCCTCCTGCTGATTGCGGGGCTCCAGTCCTACTATTACGGTCTCCGGCGCGGCGTTGTCGTGACGGCGGCGGCGACAGCAGCGTATATCGCTATCGCGTGGACGACGATCGCGGATGTCGGGTGGGCCAATATGATGATCCGGCTGGTCATGCTCGTCGGCACTGCCGCCGGCGTCGGCCTGATCGGCGAGCTCGAGCAGGCGGAGCGGACGGAGGCGCAGCGGCTCCGGCTCGAGGGCATCGAGCGCGAGCGGTTCATCCGCGACGTGGTGGAGAGCCTCGGCGAGGGTGTCATCGTCCTCGCCAGCGATTACCGGATCGTGCTCGTGAACGCGGTGGTCGAGGCCCGCCACGGGATCGTCGGTGGAGAGGCGGTGGGACGACACTTCTTCACCGTCTTCCCGGAATGGACGCCGACCCGCATCGGACCGGAGATCGATCGCCTGCTGCAAGGCGTGGGCACGCGCTTCGTGATCGAGGGGCTCGAGCATCGCACCCCGCGCGGGGACCGGCTCGTCCTGGACGTCGGCGGCAGCGTGCTGCGGCGCGACGGCCGCCCGGCGGGCGTGGTCCTCGTCAAGCAGGATGTCACCGCGCGCGTCGGCCTCGAGCAGTCCGCCCGCCGTGCGGAGAAGCTGGCCGCGCTCGGCACCCTCGCGGCCGGCCTCGCGCACGAGCTCAACAACCCGATCGGGATCATCTCCTCGCGGATCGAGGTGATGCTGATGGAGGCGGAGTCTCAGCAGTTGCCGCCGCTCCTCCTCGAGGACCTGCGCGTCCTCCACCGCCACGCCATGCGGGTCGCACGGATCGCCCGGGGGCTGCTCTCTTTCGCGCGCCCGGGTCGGGCCGAGAATGGCCCGGTGGACCTGAACCACGTGGTGGAGGAGACTCTGCTGCTTGCGGAGAAGCAGATCAGCCACTCGGGGATCAAGATCGTCCGCTCGCTCGCCCCGGGGCTCCCGCCGATCCGCGGCGACGCCACCACTCTCCAGCAGGTGGTGCTGAACCTCATCACGAATGCGAGCGACGCCATCGCCGGGGCAGGGGAGATCAGGATCGAGACACGGGTCGTGTCCGAACAGGCTGGTGCCGTCCGGCTCAGCGTCTCCGACACGGGATCCGGGATCCCCGCCGAGGCGCTCCCGAAGATCTTCGATCCGTTCTACACGACCAAGGCCGAGGGCACCGGGCTCGGACTCTCCGTGAGCCACGGCATCGTCCGGGACCACCACGGGACCATCGACGTCGAGTCGCGTCCGGGAGCCGGCACCACGTTCGTGCTGACGTTTCCGCCTGCCGCGCAGGAGCCCGACGCATGAAGGGACGGGTGCTGATCGTCGACGACGAGCCCGACATGGTCGCGAACTGCGAACGCATCCTTGCCGCGGCCGGGATCCGGCCGATCTCGACCACCGACCCGCGGGCCGGGCTCGACGCGATCGAGGCGGAGCGGCCGGACGTCCTGCTGACGGACCTGAAGATGCCCGGAATGGACGGCATGCAGCTCCTCGAGCGCGCCCGCGCCATCGACCGGAATATGCCGGTGGTCATTTTTACGGCGTTCGCCACGATCGAATCGGCGGTGGCCGCCGTTAAGGAGGGCGCCTTCGACTACCTGCCGAAGCCGTTCACCGCGGATCAGCTGCGCCTGGCCGTCGAGCGGGCCCTGCGCCAGCGCCAGCTCGCCCTCGAGAACGAGCGGCTCCGGGATCAGCTCCGCGGGACCTATGGCTTCGAGAGCATCGTCGGGCGCAGCCCGGCCCTGACCCAGGTCTTCGAGCTGATCCGCAAGGCGGCGCGGTCGGACGCGAACATCCTCGTCCTCGGCGAGTCCGGGACCGGCAAGGAGCTCGTGGCGCGCGCGATCCACGCCAACAGCCCGCGGGCGACCGGGGCCTTCGTGGCCGTCGACTGCGCCTCGCTCCCGGAACCGCTGCTCGAATCCGAGCTGTTCGGACACGAAAAGGGGGCGTTCACGGGCGCGGTGCGAACGAAGCCCGGCCTGATGGAGGCGGCGACCGGCGGGACGCTCTTCCTCGACGAGATCGCGGAGCTGCCCGTCACCCTCCAGGCCAAGTTCCTCCGTGCCCTGCAGGAGCGAGAGATCCGCCACGTCGGCGGCACCCGGCCGATCGCGGTGGACGTGCGGATCGTCTCCGCGACCAACCGCGACCTCCGTGACGCCGTCGCCAAAGGCGAGTTCCGCCAGGAGCTCTACTATCGAATCAACGTCATCGCCGTTCACCTCCCGCCGCTCCGCGCGCGCCACGGTGACATCGCGCTTTTGGTCCAGAGCTTTGTCCAACGCTATGGCCGCTCGGGCGAGCGGACGGTCACCGGTGTCCAGCCGGAGGCGATGCGCGTCCTCGAGTCCTACGCCTGGCCCGGCAACGTCCGCGAGCTGCAGAACGTGGTCGAGCGGGCCTGCGCGCTTGCGGACGGCGAGCAGATCACTGTCGCCGACCTCCCGGAGCATCTCTCCGCGCCCGCCAGCGCGCCAACGGTGGCGGCTGGAGGCGCCACGCACCTGCCGCTGCCGGAGGCCAAGGCCCAGTGGATCCGCGAGCTCGAGGTGGCCTATCTCGTCGAGCAACTCAACCGTCACGGCGGCAACATCTCCCAGGCGGCCCGCGCGGCCGGCATCGACCGGAAGACCTTTCATCGGCTGATCAACAAGTACGGCATCAAGTCGTAGAGGGCGGATGCCTGGGGCGGACGCGCCCCAGGCGGGTGGCGCTCGCCACACGCCCTCAGCGCCTCCTCGAGCGTAAATAACTGATTCCGCGATTCATTCTTGCGGCACTGCCCTTGCAGCCTCTACCAAGCAGCCGACACCAATGCCGCGGGGGAGGTAGGTCATGAAACTCGAGACGATTCTCGTTCCGCTTGACGGGTCACCGCTCGCCGAGGCCGCGCTCGCCGAGGCCACCGGGCTCGCCCGTGACTCGGGCGCTCGGCTCGTCCTGCTGCGCGCGGTGGAGGCCAGCCTTCTGCCCGGCACTGACCTGGCCGCCGCAGAGGTGCGGCTCGTTCGCGACGCCGAGGAGTACCTGGTGGCCGCGGCGGCCTGCGCGACCTCGATGGGCGCGAAGAACGTGTCGACCTCGGTGTGGTACGGGTCGGCGCCGTCCTCGATTGCCGACGCCGCGTGCGCGAACCGCGTGAGCCTCATCGTCATGACGACGCACGGCCGGAGCGGCCTCGGACGTATCATCCTCGGCAGCGTCGCCGACGCCGTCCTGCGATCGACGACGGCTCCCATCCTCCTGCTGCGTGACGCCCGGGCACCGGTCGAGCCGAGGCGGGCCGAGGTTACCGCGCCGAAGCAGGCCGAGCCGGCCGGGCGCGGCAGCGCGCGATGACCCGCTTTGGGCGCATCCTCGCCCCCACGGATTTCTCGGCCGCCTCGACGCGGGCTCTGGCAAGAGCCGCCAAGCTGGCGCGTGTCAACCGGGCCCAGCTGATCGTGGCGTATGTGCTCGCTCCGGTGCTCCCATTCGTTGGCGACGGCTATGTGCCGCCCGCCACCTACGCTGAGCTGGAAAATGAGGCCCGCGAGGCCGCTCAACGTAAGCTTGACGCGGTGGTCGCCCGCATGACCAAGGCGGGCGTGAAGGCCCGGAGCCTCCTCCTCGAGGGGGCCGCCGCCGACCAGATCGTGCGCGCTGCCAGGAAGCACCACGCGGATGTGATCGTGATGGGGACCCACGGCCGCTCGGGCCTCTCGCGCTTCCTGCTCGGTAGCGTCGCACAGCGCGTGCTACCGCTCGCCCCGTGCGCCGTGCTGACGGTGCGCGGCCGCGGATAGGAGCGCGCCATTGGAAAGGATGAGGATCGGGTTTGTCCCCTTGAGGCTGATGGGACCGGCCGCGGTGGCGATAGGAAGGATCGCGGCGCGGCCGCACGCAGCGCCGGTCGCGCCCGTACACGCCCACCTGCCGGCTCCGCCGTCGCCCGGCGTGTTCGCCAACCTGAACCCGTCCGATCGGGCTGGTCGGCCTTCAGGGCACTGAGGCCCGCCGTGAGCTGGGCCATCTGGATCACCGGGCCGACGGGGTCGGGCAAGTCGACGCTGGCGAAGGCGCTGCTCGCAGCGTGCGAGCGCGGCGGACAGACGATTCGTCTGCTGACCCTCGAGGACGTCGCCCAGGCACTCGGTCTCGGGCTGCCGTTGCCGACGCCGGCGGAACCGGTCGCCTACCGGGCGCTGCTCTACGCCGCGCGCTTGTTGACCGAGGCCGGCGTCGCCGCCGTGATCGACGCCGCCTCGCCCCGGCGTAAGTGGCGCGATCTTGCCCGGGCGTCGATCCGACGCTACGCGGAGGTCGAGCTCGTCTGTCCCCCCGAGGTCTGTGGCGCCCGCGCCCAGGCGGCACGATGGCGAGGGCGGGGCGCGAACGGGTCGCCGGCGTCGGTGCTCGAGCTTCCCTACGAGCGCTCGCTCTCGCCAGAGTTGACGGTCTTCACGGATGCGACGGGCATCTGGAGTGCGGTGGATGCGGTGGAGCGGCTCGCCGAGCGGCTCGCGCGCACGGCGACGCGGGAGGAGGACCGACCATGAGAGTGCGAGACGTGATGAGCAGGGCCGTCCTGAGCGTGACGGCAACCACGCCGGTCGCCGAGGCCCGGCGGCTGATGCAGCGCGAGCAGATCCGCCATCTCCTCGTGATGAATGCGACCCGCCTCGAAGGAATAGTGACCGACCGCGATATCCGGCTGAATCTCCCGTCGCCGGCGACGACGCTGTCAGTCTGGGAGATGAACGCGCTGCTCATGAAGCTCACGGTCGGAGAGATCATGACGACCGCGCTGGTCACGATCGGCCCCGACGGCGGGGTGGACGATGCGGCCGAGCTCATGGTGACGCACAAGTTTGGCGCGCTCCCCGTCACCGAGGACGGCCAGGTCGTCGGCATCGTGACCGAGACCGACCTGCTACGAGCTCTGATCCGCCTCCACGGGCGGCCGCGATGCGCGGCGAAAGCGTGTGCCTGATGTGGATGTTCGGTGTGCTGATACTTGGGGGGCTCACGATCCTGCTCGCGCGAGGGCTGGTTTGCCGAACGCTCTGCCGAGCCCCGTCGCGGCAGTGGCGTACGTGGCGGCCAGCCCCTCGCGGTCGCTGAGCGAGCACGGTGCGGGGCCGGTCGACGTGAATCCGTGAGAGTCCTGGTCGTCGACGACGAGCCGGATTTCTTGGCGACCTGTGTCCGGCTCCTCTCGCTCAAGGGCCACGAGAGCCTCACAGCCACGAACGCGCTTGACGCGATGTCTCGGATCGACGTGGAGCGTCCAGACCTCGTCATCACCGACCTGCGGCTCGGAGGACCAGACGGGCAGGTCGTGGTCCAATACGCTCGCCAGGCTCACCCGCCATTACCCGTGATCGTCGTCAGCGGGCATCCCTCTCCGGACGTTGCCCGCGCAGCGAGCCGGGCGGGCGCCGAGTTCCTGGCAAAGCCGATCTCGCCGATGCAGCTGATGGCGGCGATCGATCGGATCCGCCCGCGGCCCCCGGGTGAGTCCGCCTGAACCCAGGTTTCTTTGGGTCGACCGGCCCGCGACCCCGGCATCATGGTTGGACGGCGCCCGCCTCCAGGGCGACACGCACCTTACGCAACCTCTGCCAGACGCGAGGCTCCCCATTCGAGATCTGGATCTCCCCAGAGATAGAGTTCGGGTTCGCCCTCGACCTCGTGGCCGGTCAGTTGCTGGAATGCGGCGCTCGGCTCGCCTAATCGCGCTATGACGACGAAGACGTTCCAGCTCAAGGCGTCTTCGCTCTTCTCGTTGCCAAGCCGCCGGGATTCGACCTTTCAATCCATTCACCCGCCCCAGCACGGGGACGTCCACCAGGAAGCGACACCGATAGTCCTGTGGACGTAGGTTGTAGGTTGGGCTCGCGGAGACACTGATGCCATGGTCCGGACAACAGACAGCGGGATCGCTGGCACCGCGGTGGCGCTCTGCGAGCCAGTGTTGGCAGTCGCGGATGCAGCAACGAATCCGGTCGCCGTGAATCAGGGGATCGCCCGACCGCATCGCGAAGACGGGCAGCATCCTCTTCGAGGTCATCCAGCCCAAGCGGCCTTGTCTCCGTCCAGTTTAGCGGCATGCTCGTTCCCCTTATGGTATCGCGATGGCTCCAGGCGGAGTTCTATGGGCCTCGCCAGCGCAGGCCCCTCTTCGGCGCGGGACAGTGAGAGTGATGGGGCGTCAGTGACCGCGGAGCTGCCGTTCGGCCTGTAGCCAGTCTTCGAGATCATTACCGGGCCACTGTCCACGCGAGAGGTAGATCTCAAAGGCCCGCATTGCAATCTCGTTGTGATCGGGGATCCGCATCGCGTGAGCCGTGGTTTCGTCGAGGTCTGCCGTGGTCGTGGCCGGCTGGGGAGCCGAAAGCGCCCGCGTCTTCCGGTTCTTGTCGTTGGCCCATTGAGAACCTGCGGTCTTGCGTTGCGTCAACCTCGCCATCCTTGCCCTCCTTCTTTTCGGGCCGGAGCCCAGCTGGAGTTATCCTAGGCCACCCTGGGGGGCGGATAGCAACTTTTAAGTGACCGAATGTCCTTCCGGCAGCCCGAGCAGGCAGGAACCGAGGCTTCGAATTACACTGTGGGATTCCCACGCGTCGTACTCAGCCGGTATGGCTGGTGCACAGATCCCGAACCGTCTCGTCGCGACTTTCGCGAGAGCGTGCGATGAGAGCCAGTCACACTTCACGTTCGACGATAGGGGAGGTGGAGTACGAGGCCATCGCCGGCCGGGATCTGAGCGAGTCCCCCGGGCGCCTCACTTCTTCATCGACAGCGTGGCCGAGCGGCTGATGCGGGGATGCGCCGCGCGAGGCGGCTGCTCCCACCCGGTAGTTGAGAACGCCGCGCCCGATGCCGATTGCGTCCTTCATCTGGACGCTGGCGTCGATCAGGTCCTGGCCGCCCCGGCTCAGGATCGCTCGGATCTGCTCCCTCGCGTCGCGCGCGATCTCAGCCAGCTTCTGGTAGAAGAGAGCCTCGCGCGGTACTGAGCGCCGCTCAAAGAGCAGGCCTGAGCGCAAGACGATGGGCGGCTCTAACCGAGTAGCTGTTCGACGACGGCCATGGGAAGAAGAGTCTGTTCGGTTGGTCAGGGAAGGTGATAAAGCCGTAACGCCCATAGAAGGACGCTGCGTCATCGTCCTTGGCGTCCACGATGACGGCCATCGAGGCTACCTGCCGCGATGCCGCAAGCGCCCGGCGCAGGGCATCCATCAGGAGGTGCTCGCCGGCACCTTTGCCACGAAGGCTCTTGTCGACCGCGAGCCGGCCGATCAGGGTTGCTAGGACGAAGGGATACTTGGGGAGCTTCCTGGCTACGTCCTCGGGCCATGCGCCGACATCGACACTCAGGGCCGAGAGCGTGTAGTAGCCAACAACCGCGTTGCTCTTGCCTTCGCACAAGACAAACGGGGCAGCCACGCGCTTCCGCGCGTCCTGCCCCGCCTGTTCCCGCAGGTAACGGTCAAGCGGCTCGACGCCGCAGAGAAACCCCGAGCGGTCGTGCTGCTTGCCAAGCGTCTCGACGCGGTAGTCAGACCCTCCGGCACTCACAGCCCCGTTCGTTCTCGATAGCGCTTTGCCGCCCGCTCAAGCGTCTGCGTAGGGGCAGTTGGAGCGAGCAGGGCCGACACGAAGGCCTGACGATCGCGCTCGCTCAGGCGCAGGGCATCGTGTGTGCGCACAGTCTCGACCGCGGCCTCCTGGGCGCTCGCAACCAGAAAGTCGGTCAGCGACCGGCCCTGCAGGGTAGCCGCACGCAAAAAAAGCTCCTTCTGCTCCCTGCTTACCCGCGCCTCGAGTCTCTCAGACCGGGGACGCTTCCCGGCAGTATCCGTCCTGGGCATAGTGACCTCCAGCACCGCTGGCTTCTGAACCTGAATGTACGGCAAATAGCCGTACAAGTCAAGGAGGCGGAGGGTAACCCTGACTTATGAGCTACTACGGGAGGCAAAATGGGGGATCGGCTCGGAGGCGATGGGCGTGGAAATCGACGGCTGACCGAGTTCGCGCTGGACCTGGCGCTGGTCGTGGAACACACGGCACCGACGACCTCTGGGCCGAGCTGGAGCCATGGCTGCGAGACTTACGCGCGCGAAACGGTTCCGGCAGAAGGACCATCTATCTGGAATTTGTTGGTCCGGTCGAGACACCTGATCGTCAGTGAAGAGGAGGTTCGCGATGAAGACTGAACGCCCTACGAGAGCCGGTGTGCCGCGCTGGGGCACCGGGTCGGAGACGAGACACTTTCGGAGCCGGTGACGCTTCTTGCGGCAATCGAAGCCGAGCAGCACGAGGCCGCTTTGCGCGATCGCTTTCTCCGAACGGCGGTCAATCGCTGACGTTGTGCGCGAGAGCGGGGAGCACCCGGACTCGCCGGCGGCTCGCCTCAGCCAAGTGGTAGCAGCGCTAGGTCGCCGGCCGGCCAGAACGTAGGCGCTCCAATGACTCGGCCCACGTTGTTTTGGAACGTCACCGGGCGCTACGTCGAGATTCTGCCAACCTTCTGCCATTTTCTCTGTTACGCACATGGCCTATCATCGCCGTGGCGTTTGTGTGTGCTCTTGTGATCGAACTCGTAGTCGAGTTGCCCTTGCTTGCTCTCTTTCGGCGCAGGGGTTGGTTGTCGTTTTTCGCGTTCCTTACAGGGGGCTGTGCTGCGGCTGTCGCTTTCTACTTCGCGATGCGCGGGACCCAACTACCGGAGCAATGCGACGTTACGCAGTACTTCTCTTGGTGCCGGGATGCGTCGGCGCCCTTGTGTTCGGTTACGTCGGAGGCCGGCTAACAGGCCGCTTGAGCGGCCCGGCATGAACCCGTGGCGTCGCGGCGAAGCCGCCAGCGCCGGCCGCTCAGCGCCGAGCCGTTAAGCAGCACTATTACCAGGCGGGAACCACCCGGAGATCCAGAGGACTCACGCAGTGGCTGAGCCCTACCTTGAGCGCCTCGTCACCATGGTTGGCGGGGCGCGACCCAAAACCTCGCGAGGGGTCCGGCTCCAGTGCAGACACTTCTTCAGCGGCGCCGCCCTATACGCTAACGGCACGATCTGCGCATCCCTCACACCCGTCGGCTTCGCGGTCAAGCTATCTCAGGAGTCGCGGGCAGCTCTGCTTCGGGATGGGCGAGGCAAACCTCTCCGTTACTTCGAGGGAGGGCCAATCAAGAAGGAGTACGTACTTCTCTCGGCCGCCGTGCTTGCCGAGCCAGCGGCGGTTCGAGCATTCCTACGGGAGAGTATTCGTTATGCTACAAGCGGCAGGCAAACGCGGCCAACGCGCCGATGACAGTCGGCGTGCTGCTTAACCCGCCGTTGGAGCGGACGCGCGGCCAGGCCGCTCGATACGGGCAGGGGTCCATGGACGCGCGCCGCTCAACGGCACGATCGGCCGCAGAGGTAAACAAGATGAGACCCGAGGAACGCTTGGGTGACAAACGGGGGAGCCGACCGTGAGAATCGACATCGACGCGCTCACCGAGGCGGAACTCATCGACCTGAACAACCGGATCGTGGAGCGTCTGCGGTTCCTGAGCCAAATGCGCGCGCACGGCCAGATGCTGCAGTTCAAGATCGGCGATCGGGTCTCGTTTCAACCGGAAGGCTATCCGACTCCTGCTGCTCGGTGACCGCGCGAGGGCGGGGCCCAAGACTCAGGCCCGGTTCACGAGCCAGCACTACGGGATGAGCGCGCCAAGTACTCTCGCCAAGTCCATTCTGGCCAATCGGCAACTGTTGGCCGCGGTGCTCCCTCTTGAACGTCGAACTGAGATCGAGCGTTTGAACGAAGCGACGGTTGGTGCGTGGATCGAACGCAAAACTACCCGCCTCCATGTGTTTTTGCCCACACCGATCGGCGCTCTGCCGCTTGCGCTCCTG
>Ga0066709_100004696_pt1 | contig 11001 bp, 11 predicted proteins | sample GraSoiAngelo_158_FD_79665 | JGI IMG/M metagenome (GOLD analysis project Ga0066709, IMG submission 79665) | Grasslands soil microbial communities from the Angelo Coastal Reserve, California, USA - 14_1009_16_30cm | ecosystem: Environmental > Terrestrial > Soil > Grasslands | place: USA... | reverse complement strand
CAGGTTTTGGCCCGTATGCTCCCTTAGCAGGGGAGTGCCTTCGACCACTCGGCCACGTCTCCGGAGCGGGCGATTGTACCGGCCGGCGCGTGCCGGCGTCCATCAGGGCTTTCATTGCGCGACAACTTTACAAAGACCGTAGGACAAATGCTGATTGCATATTCTGGGCGAACAATGCAGTCTCCATTCGCAGATTGGGTAAACATTCAAAATGAACCGACGATGTTCGCATTGCGGCAGCACCAACGTGCGCCGATCAGGCCGCCTCGGCTCGGAGGCGGGTACGTACCCGTTCCATTCGCCGTATCGCTGTCACGATTGCGATAGACGTTTTTGGGTTCTTAGCCGCAAGACGCTGTTCGGTGCGGCGGCGGGCGGCGCAGCGTTCGTGATCGTCGTGTTCGTATGGTCAGGCGTTAGCCTGGTCGCGCGACACGATGCGATCTCCGCGCAACCGCTTACTCCTGGAACCTCGCTGGACGCCCGGACGGATGTCGGGGTGCCGCAGTCCGACGCCCGAATGATGGGCGATGCGTGGCTACAGCAACATGGAACGCGTCTCGAAGGGTCGCCGGTCGGCGCGACTCAGTAGCGCGGCGATTTGGGTAGCGCGGCGATTTGGGGTTAGTGGGAGGCAGAACCGTGCCGTCGCCGCGCGGTTCGCGCGCCGCGTTCGCCGGCGGAATCGCTTGCGCGTGGTATGCGTGGGCCCGGGTCCAACGGGCCATTCTGCACGGACGCCGCGAGTGCCGTTGCGAGCGCGGCGTCGCCGGAAACCAACGCGTCCCATGACAGCCGGTAGCCCTTGCGGCGCCCCTTCGGCACAAGGTTCAACCCTTCAGGCGACGTTGTCAGCGTGTACGGTTTGCCGCCGATCGTGAGCTCGCGTTTCAACGGGGCGTTGAGCTTCGTGGTCATGATTCCAACGCGTCTCGCATGCGGAAGGAGGGCGAACCGTGGCGGCGATGGCCTGCAACATACTCGCGCACGCGCGCAATTGAATTGCCGACTACGCGAATCGCCGTACTCAGCTCATCCGGCGTGCAACCGAGCCTCGCGGTCCAATAACGAATTTCGTAATCCCGCCCGGTGTTGATCCTGTCTCGCCCCGGAACGTGGCCCGCACTCACGACGCGACCCATGCTCATTCCATTTGCCATCGATTCACCTCCGTTTCGAAACAGCAAACGTAGCGCGTCGCTTGACGATCGGATACCCGACGGCGGCGAAAAAAAGCGTCAGCATTCTCCTACTGCGAGGCATGTCGGCCTCGCGCCGACAGCGCCGTTCCGGTAGGCTCACAACGCTTTTGTGCGCCGTCCGATAGCCGTCGACCGGAATCCTGCCAATCATGAGTGTCTTCATCGCGATCGCACGTCCTGCGCGACCATGAGCTTTTGCCCCGTCGATTGCGCACCATGCGCGGACGCCGAATGTCGCGCCGTTTGCAAGATGACTGGCGAGCGCCGGCTCGAGGTATGCGAACAATGCGGCGAGCTGCTGGAGATCGAAACCCGCATTCGCATTTGCGTTCATTGCACCGCTCGATCGCCACGGGTGTTGACCGCAGTCGATCGACCAAGGTGACCGCGAGGTAATCGACATGGCGAGACCCATCTGGAAGGGCGCTATCAGCTTCGGACTGGTCAACGTGCCCGTCGAGGTGTACCCGGCCGATCAATCGCATGCCATCAGCTTCTCGATGCTGGACAAGCGCGATTTCGCGCCGATCGGCTTCAAACGCTATAACAAGAAAAGCGGCGATGAGGTGCCGTGGGGGAACGTCGTCAAAGGTTATGAGTACGAGAAAGGTCAATATGTCGTGCTGACCGACGAGGATTTCCGCCGCGCGAACGTCAAGGCTTCGCAGACGATCGAGATCGAGACATTCGTCCCCGCTTCGTCGATCCCTGCACCGTATTTCGAGACGCCGTACTACCTTGTCCCGGGCGCACGGGGGGAAAAGGCGTACACGTTGCTCCGCGACGCGCTGGCGAGCGAAAACAAGATTGCCGTTGGCCAAGTCGTCATTCGCACAAAGCAGCATCTGGTCGCCTTGATTCCGGAAGGTCCGGTTCTGATGATGAATGTGCTGCGCTACGCGAACGAGATCAGGGATACCGAAGGCTTGAGCCTGCCGCCAAAAGCGGCGAAGGCGGCCAAAGCCGGCGTCAGCGCGCGGGAAATGGAATTGGCGCAGCGCTTGATCGACGACCTGTCGGGACCGTGGAAACCGGAGCAGTTCAAGGACACGTACCACGAAGATCTGATGAATCGCATCGAAGAAAAGATCAAACGCGGGGAAACGAAGGAGCTGACCGAGCCCGAGAAGGAAGCCGGCGGGCGAAAGAAAGCCGAGGTGATCGATCTGATGGAGCTCTTGAAGCAGAGCATCGACAAGGGTGGCAAGAAACCGGCGCGCGCAGCGAGCGAGCGCGCCGCCGCAGTCAAGAAGCCGGCTTCCAAGGCCCGGACCACCCGTCATGGTGGAGAAAAATCGACGGCGAAACGCAAGCGGGCATGACGTCCCGCCGCGGCTGGACTGCGGTTAGAATTCGTGTATGAAACCGGCCACCCGTCAAACGACATTGGGGGCGCGCGCTGCGCCGCCCTTTCGCGCCGACCATGTCGGCAGCTTCCTGCGCCCCAAATTCCTGCTCGATGCGCGGGAGCAATTCCGCACAGGCGCAATCGACGCGACCAAGCTCCGCGCCGTGGAGGATGAAGCGATCCGCGGCATCGTCAAATTCCAGGAAGATTTGGGATTGCGCGGCGTCACCGACGGCGAATTCCGGCGCACCTACTTTCACATCGATTTCCTGACGCAGCTCGAGGGCGTCCAGACGAAGGGCGGCATTCACGTCAAGTTCCACAGCGCGAAAGGCGAAGTCGATTTCGAGCCGCCCGTCATGCACGTCACCGGCAAAGTGCGGCACACGAAACCGATTCAGCGCGCCGATTTCCAGTTTCTGAAATCGGTCACGTCGCGCACGCCGAAGGTCACGATCCCTTCGCCGACGATGCTGCACTTTCGCGGCGGCCGCGGGGCGATCAGCCAGGATGCCTATCCGGATCTCGAAGAGTTTTATGCCGATGTTGCAGCCGGCTATGCCGATGAGCTCCAAAGCCTTGGGGCAGCGGGGTGCGCGTACGTCCAGCTCGACGACACGAATCTCGCGTATTTATGTGACGAAAAGATGCGCGAAGGTGCGCGGCAGCGCGGCGACGATCCGGACGAATTGCCGCGCCGCTACGCCAAGCTCATCAATGCGGCCATTGCCGATCGGCCGGCCGGCATGACGGTGTGCGTGCACCTTTGTCGCGGTAACTTCAAAAGCGCGTGGGCCGCGGAGGGTGGTTACGAGCCGGTCGCAGAAGTGTTGTTCAACGAGCTCGCCGTCGACGGCTATTTTCTCGAATACGACGACGCGCGCTCGGGCGATTTCGCGCCGCTGCGGTACGTGCCCAAAGGCAAGACGGTCGTGCTTGGACTCGTCAGCACGAAAATTGGGCAGCTCGAGTCGAAGGACGCGTTGAAACGTCGGATCGACGAGGCGGCGAAGTTCGCGCCGATCGAACAGATGTGTGTGTCGCCACAGTGCGGCTTCTCGAGCACGGTCCACGGCAATGAAATCGCCGTCGAATCGCAGGCATCGAAGCTGCGGCTCGTCGTCGAGACGGCGCGCGAAGTGTGGGGCGCGGTCTAACGGCCTCTAAGCGCCGACGGCCAGATAGCGGTGCAACGTTGGCGGGTCGGCGAGTAGCGCCGCGCTCGCGGCCTGGTGCGCGATACGACCGCGCTCGAGCACGATCGCATTGTCGGTCATCGCCAGAATCTTGTCGGCGTGCTGCTCGACGATAATCGCCGACACGCCTTCGTCGCGGACGATTTGACGTAGCACGCGAAGGAGCTCTTCGACCAGCACTGGCGCCAATCCTTCGAGCGGCTCGTCCAGCAACAGCAACCGTGGATTAAGCACTAGCGCACGCGCGATCGCGAGCATCTGTTGCTCGCCGCCGGAGAGTTGCGTGCCGAAATTGGATTTGCGCTCGGCAAGCCGCGGAAACAGTCCGTACACGCGATCGGGCGTCCACGGCCCGGCGCGCGCCACGGCGGTCAAATTTTCGGCAACGGTTAGCGACTTGAAAATGTTGCGCTCCTGCGGGACCCAGCCGATGCCCATGGCGGCGCGCTGGTCCGCGCGAAGGGACGTCAAATCAGATCCGTTCAACCTGATCGTGCCTGCGCGATAACGCGTGACGCCAACCAGCGTGTTGATCAGCGTCGTTTTGCCGGTGCCGTTGCGGCCGAGGAGGGCGAGCGATCGACCGACGTCGAGATTCAGGCTGACGCCGTCGATGACGATCGCTTCGCCGTAGCCGCTACGCAAGCCTTCGACGCGAAGCAACTCAGCCATGGCGCGATTCGCCCAGATACACGGCGCGCACCTGCGGGTTCCGCGCGATTTCGTCGGCGGGCCCTTCGACGAGCAGCGCGCCGTTGACCAGAACCGAGATGCGCGTCGCAAAGCGGAACACGACGTCCATGTCGTGCTCGATCAACAGCACCGTGACTGCCGCCGGCAACGCGGAGAGCGTGTCGAGAATCTCGCGTGATTCGGACGTGGGTACGCCGGCGAGCGGTTCGTCGAGCAACAGAACGCGCGGGCGCGCAGCGAGCGCAATCGCGATCTCGAGCAGCCGGCGCCTGCCGTAGGGTAGCGTCGCGGCGCGCTCGCGCAGCACGTCGCCGAGGTGCAACATTGCAAGAAGGCCAGCCGCTTCATCGACATGTGCCCGCTCTGAAACAAGCGGACGCCACAATCGGGTCCCGGTCCGCTCGCGTTCCGCGATGACGAGCGTGATCGTTTCGAGCGGTGTCAGCGTATCGAACAGCTGCGTGATCTGGAAAGTACGCACCAATCCACGACGCGCGCGCTGATGCGGCGGCAGCTCCGTGATGTCTTCGCCTTCGAGGTCGATGCGGCCGCTCGATGGCGACAGCATGCCGGTCAACAGATTGACGAGCGTCGTCTTGCCGGCGCCGTTGGGCCCGATCAGCGCGTGACGTGCACCGCGAGCGAGCGCGAGTGTGACGTCTTGCGTCGCAGGAATCCCGCCAAAGTGCTTGTGGAGCGAGTGTGTCGCGAGGACGATGTCACTCATCGGCGTATGACGACACGACGCAGAAGCTTTGCGACGCGATCGCGTCCGATCAACATCAACACGACGAGAACAAGGCCGATCCAGAACTGCCAGTATTGCGGCGTCCACGCTGAGAAGAGATCGTGCATCAGCTTGAACGCGACGGTGCCGACGATCCCGCCATAGAGCCAGCCGCTGCCGCCGAGGACGAGTGCAAGCAGAACGTCGGCCGAGCGGTGGAAGTCGAGCGCGTCGAGCGACGCGAAGTTCGTGGTCTGGGCGAGCAGCGCGCCCGCTGCGCCCGCGTAAGCCGCGGCCAATGTGTAAACCGCAGTGAGGCGCGCATTCACCGGAATGCCGATCGCCGCGGCACGGCGCGGATTGTCGCGGATCGCCCGCAATCCATAGCCGAACGGCGCGTCCACGATCCTGCGCGCGAGCAGGAAGAGTACAAACAATACCGTCAGACTGTACAGATATGCGACGCGTCCACCAAGGTCGAATGCAAATGATCCGAATAGCGGTCCGGTGACGACGCCTTGCAAACCATCGGCGCCGCCGGTGATGTTGTCGAAGCGATTGGCGAGCTCGTACAAGATTAACGCGACGCCGAGCGTCACCATCAGCCGTGTCAGATCGGAGCCACGAAGGACAAGCGCGCTCGTCAGAAGGCCCAATAGGGTGCTGACGAAGACGGCGACCGCCAAGCCAACTAACGGATCGGGCAGGAAATGCTTGGCGAAGAGTGCAGCGACATACGCGCCGGTGCCGAAGAACGCCGCATGCCCGAGCGATACGATGCCGCTGTAACCGAGGATCAGGTCGAGCGAGACGGCGAACAGCGCAAGGATCGCGATTTCGTTGAACAGCGGCGCGTAGCGCGGTGCGATGAACCACATCGCCAGCGCGCCGAGCCATACGGCGATCTCCCACGCACGCATCCGCGCGCCGGGGGTGGGCGGCTGTGCCGAAGCCGCCATCAGCGCGCGCCGATACGCGCGAACAAGCCCTGCGGCCGAACCATCAGCACGGCGATCATCACGCAATAGATGATGAATGCGCCAAGCTTCGGCACGTAATACTTTCCTGCGACGTCCGCAACACCGAGGAGCAGCGACGCGAGCAACGGACCGGTGATCGTCGTTGTTCCGCCAACTGCGACGACCAGCAAGAAATACAGCATGAACTTCAGCGGAAACGTCGGGTCGAGGCCGAGGATCTCCGCACCCAGCGCGCCGCCAAGACCCGCGAGCCCGGAACCCACGGCGAAGGTCGACAAAAAAATCCGATTGACGTCGATCCCAAGACCCGCCGCGACGCGCGGGTCATCGACGGCGGCGCGCAGGCGACTGCCGAAACGCGTATGCAAAAGCGTCAATTGCAGTGCAATCGTAAGTACACCGCAGACTGCGATGATGAACAGCCGATACGCGCCGATGCCAATGCCACCCACCTCAAAACGCGATTTGAGGAAGGCTGGCAGGCGGACGAACTGCTGCTGCGCGCCGAAAAAATAGTCGACGGCCGCGATTGCCATGAAGACGAGACCAATCGAAAAGAGCACCTGATCGAGGTGAGGGCGGCGATAGAGCCGTCGATACAGCGTCGGTTCGAGGATCGCGCCCAGCGCCGCGGCGAAGAGAAAGGCGAGCGGCAAGCTCGCGAGAAAAGGCACGCCGAGGCGGTTCGTCAACACCGCCGTCAAGTAGCCCCCCGCCATTGCGAACGCACCGTGCGCGAGGTTCACGAAATTCATGAGCCCGAGCGTGACCGCGAGGCCGCAGGCGAGCATGAACAGCAGCATGCCGTAAGCGATGCCGTCGAACAGAATCGTCAGCATGCCGCGATCACTGTCATCCGAGGCGAAGCCGAGGGACCTGCTTTACTTCGCCGTCTTGCCCGGATCCTTCACCGACGGAATCGTCTGGAACTCGACGTTATAGAGCTGGCCGTTGGCTCTCTCGACCTTGCGCACGTAAACGTTCTGCACGATCTCGCGCGTAGCGGGATCGATCGAGATCGGCCCCCGCGGGCTCTCCCACGTGTAGCCCTTCATCGCGTTCATCAGCGCTTCGCCGTCGGTCGAGCCCTTCGTCGCCTCGACCGCGTGATAGATCAGCGCCATGCCATCGTAACCGCCGAGCGAATGGAAGTTCGGGCGCATGCCGTTGCTCGCCTTGCCGAACGCCTCGACGTACGACTTGTTTGCGGCCGACGGATGCGCAGCCGAATAGTGGAACGTCGTGACGACGCCCAGCGCCACGTCGCCCATGTCGTTCAGGATATCGTCGTCGGTGACGTCGCCCGTGCCGAGCAAGCGAATGCCGCTCTTGTCGAGACCGCGCTCGGTAAATTGCTTCATGAAGATCGAGCCGACGCCGGAGGGAACGAACACGAACACGGCATTGGGTGCGAGGTCGTGCACTTTCTGGAGAAACGGTGCGAAGTCAGGATTGCGCAGCGGCACGCGCAGCGAGTCGAGTACTTCGCCGCCCGCCGCCGTGAACACTTTCTTGAACGTCGTCTCGGCGTCGATGCCGGGACCATAATCGGTAACGAGCGTCACGACTTTCTTGATGCCGTTTTTCGCCGCCCATTCGGCCATCGGCTGCGTCACTTGCGGCAACGTGAAGCCGGTGCGTGTGATGAACGGCGACTGCTCGGTGATGGCAGAGGTTGCCGCCGCCATCACGATCATCGGCACCTTCGCCTGCGTCGCAATGGGCGCGGTTGCGAGCGCAAGGGGCGTCAGGCCGAACCCGGCGAGGAATGCGACCTTATCGTTCAGCACGAGCTCTTGAGCGATTCGCCGCGTCGTGTCGGCGACGCCGCCGTCATCCTTGACGATCAGCTCGATCTTCTTGCCGGCGACCGTCGCCCCCTTCTGTTGCATGTAGAGCTTGACCGCCGTCTCGATTTGTCGGCCGGTCGACGCGAACGGTCCGGTCATCGGAAGGATCAGTCCGATCTTGACCGTTTCCTGCGCCGATGCCGGCAGGCTGGCGAAGAGCGAGGTCGCGCACAGCGCGGCCAAGCAAAGGTAGCGAGCAATCTTCATTGTTGTCTCCTCCCGGCCGTTGAGTGCGGCACCGGCAACGAGCCCGAATGATAGAGCGAATCGGACGGCAGGCGAAATGAGGGTGCGATAATCGAAAACGTGCCGCTGCATCCGCCCGCAGTGTCTCCTTCCGATGCGCTTGCGCAGGTCGGCGATCGCGCGCTCGAGCGCGCCTCCGGCGCCCCGGCGAGCGAGGGCAATGCCGTGGAGCTCCTGCTCGACGCCGAACAGAACTTCCCGGCGTGGCTTGCCGCGATCCGCGCGGCCGAGTGGCAAATATTGTTCGAGATGTACATCTTCGCGCCCGACGATATCGGCCGGGAATTTGCGGACGCGCTCGCCCGGAAAGCTCGCGACGGCGTGCGTGTGCGCGTTCTCTACGATTGGCTCGGCTCGTCGGGCATGCACAGCCTGGCCGCGATGATGCGCGAGGCGGGTGTCGACGTCCGCGTGTTCAATCCGCCAAGGCTCGATAGCCCGCTTGGCTGGTTCACGCGCGACCATCGCAAGACGATCGCGATTGACGGCAAAATCGGCTTCGTCAGCGGTCTGTGCGTGAGCGCCCGTTGGTTCGGCGATCCCCGGCACGAGCACGATTCGTGGCGCGACACGGGCATCGAAATTCGCGGTCCGGCGGTCGCGGAGCTCGAACGCGCATTTGCGCAATCATGGGACGCGTGTGGATCGCCGCTTCCGGCTGATGCATTCACGCCAGAGGGCGCGATCGCCCCCGTCGGACACACGAGATTGCGCGTCATTGCGGGCGTGCCGACCGCGTCGGCAACGTTTCGGATTGACCTTGTCGTCGCGTCTATCGCGCGCAAGACGCTGTGGTTGACCGACGCGTACTTCATCGCGACGTCCGCGTATGTGCAGGCGTTGCGCGCCGCGGCGAAGGACGGCGTCGACGTGCGCCTGCTGGTGCCGGGTGTAAGCGATATTCCGGCGCTCTCGCCATTGTCGCGCGCGCAGTATCGTCCGCTGCTCGAATCGGGTGTGCGCGTGTTTGAATGGAACGGCACGATGCTGCATGCCAAGACCGCCGTCGCCGACAAACTCTGGGCACGCGTCGGCTCGACCAATCTGAACCTTGCAAGCTGGATGACCAATTACGAGCTTGACGTCGCGATCGAGGACCATCTGTTCGCCGAAAAAATGGCGACGCAATTCGAACGCGATCTCGCCGATACGACGGAGATTGTATTGACGCGGCGCAATCGCGTGCGTCCGGCATTTGAAGCAGAAGGGGCGCCTCCCCGTGACAGTGAGTTGCGACCTCCGACGCGGCGATCGCTTTCGGGCAGCGCAAATCGCGCCGCGGCAGGCGCGGTCAGCGTTGGAAGCGTGCTCGGCGCGGCGATCACCAATCGGCGCGCGCTAGGCGCCACCGAAGCGGGACTTCTGTTCATCGTGAGTGCAATCGTGATCGCGATCGCGACCGTTGCTGCATTCTGGCCGCGTGTGCTCGCGTGGCCGCTCGCGTTCATCTGCACGTGGCTCGGTATCGCGTGGACGGCGAAGGCGATCGCGCTCAAACGACGCGCGCTACGTCAAGGCGCCGAACCCATTCCACCCGCTGCGAAGGTCGGCGCGAGTGGCGGCGAAAACATCTGAACTGATATAATTTGAGGTTCGCGCCCGTAGCTCAGTTGGATAGAGTACCTGGCTACGAACCAGGGGGTCGTGGGTTCGAATCCTGCCGGGCGCGCCAATCAAATCAACGGGTTAGGAGCGAAGCTCCTAGCCCGTTTTTCGTTCTGCGCGACTTTTGCGCGACTTTTCCCCGTTGACCACCTGCAACTGCTTCGTCACCACTCGCAACAACGTCGATTCCTGCGTCTTCAACACCGCATTCGCCGCGCGTATCAGCTCCGCGAGTTCCGGCGCGCTGTAGTGGCTGGTGATGTCCCCGCTCTTGTGCCCGAGCAGCACCTTGCGCGTTTCCAGCGGGACGCCAGCGGTACGTAGACGGCGGCCGAAGGTGTGCTTCAAATCGTGCACGCGCACCTGCGACAGGTTCGCCTTCTTGCGTGCGTTCTGCCATGCGGTGTTGTTCATGTAACGGATCGGCTTACGCGGCTTGCCTTTGCTCGCGACGAATACGAACTCGTCATGCAGCCCACGCTGCGCGTCGATCACCCGCTTGGCCACGTCGTTTAGCACCACCACGCGATCCTCACCGTTCTTGACACCCGAGCGTTCGCTGCGGCCGCCAAATTCGGCGGGGATCACGAACACCGACGTTTGCAATTCCGCTACCGGCACTTCCCACTTCCAACGCAGCTGACACACCTCCTGCTCGCGGCAACCGGTGTTGACGGCGAAGAGCGCCATCTGTGCCACCGAGCCCGGCAACAACGCAAACAGCCGGCGTTGCTCGTCCCATGACAACGGATACGGCTTGCGGGCGGTCCTTCCGGTGTCCGGCATGGTGATGAGCGGCGCGGTTTCGAGCCACGTCAATCCATGCTCGTCGCGCCACGATCGCGCTGCCAGATTCAGAATGCATCGCACTACCTCCAGCGCCCGCTTGATGGTTGTTTCACTTACTCCGTCCCGCCGGCGCTGGGCCTTGAAAGACTCCAGCGTCGCGTCATGGATCTGCCGCAGCGGCCGTTTGCCAATGAACGGCAACAACGCGGTGATGTGGAGTGCATCGCAATCGATGCTCGCCTTGTGGGCACCCTCGATCAGATATTTTTCTGCCGCATCTGCGAAATTGCGTTCAGGGGCGTACCAAACTCGCAGGCCTTCCGTGGTTCTTCGGTTTGCCGGGCGAGCCATTGTTCGGCCTCTTT
>Ga0066709_100004695_pt1 | contig 11001 bp, 4 predicted proteins | sample GraSoiAngelo_158_FD_79665 | JGI IMG/M metagenome (GOLD analysis project Ga0066709, IMG submission 79665) | Grasslands soil microbial communities from the Angelo Coastal Reserve, California, USA - 14_1009_16_30cm | ecosystem: Environmental > Terrestrial > Soil > Grasslands | place: USA... | reverse complement strand
GGATTGCACGATTCGGACTTAGCGGTCGTCATCGTGGCGCGGCATTTTGCCACGCCATTCGCCTTCAATGACGCGATGTGGAAGAAGTACGGCGCGGCAATCTCCCGACTCAGCAATTTCACCGATCCCAAAACCAAGCAGGTTCCTACTAGCAATCTCTACAACCTGCCAGACTCTGGACTACCCAATAGGAGCGCAAACATTGACACGCTCATCAAGCGTGGCGTGCAATTCGCGGTGTGCGAAATGGCGACCAAGCAAATTGCGGAGCCGCTGGCCGCTGCATCTGGTGGAAAAGCGGAGAGCGTGTTCAAAGAATTGAGCACCAACTTGGTTGCCAATTCACGTTTCGTGCCAGCGGGAATTGTGGCCGTGAATCGTGCGCAGGAGCGCGGATATGCATTTGTGAGCGTTTGAAGAGTCAATACCGCGTCCCGACCATTCATAAAGCTACAGTCACGTTGAGGCCCCGAGCACTCCAAAATAACATCCACACCCTTCAATTTCGATGCTCCCCATGTCGCGTTTTTGTCGATTTTCGGACAAAAGTTCTTTCATTCGCTGATCCGATTCCGGCGCTCTTCGAGCAGTTTGGCTCGAACCTTATCCATGACCTCCTCGAAGCTGTGTGGTCCGTTTCGGATGAGTACAGTCTGCTGGTTGACATTGACCTGGACGCCGCCGCTTCCCTCCAGCCCAACAGTTTTTCTGAAATGTTCCAACGCACGGGACCGGATAAGGGGATTCGGATCGGACATCAGACTTTCTCGATGCTTCGCCAAAACGCCCCGCTGGATTCGTTGTCAATGACGGCAAGATTTGTCTCTCCAACAGGGCGTTCTTCCCTGGAAATATTTACGTTTTTCACGCCGTCACTTCTCCAGCATAAAAGCATTACGCATGCCTCATCTCCAAACCAATGTCCATCAATGCGATCCGACGGTGGTATTTCGGGCGCACTGACCTGGCCAGTAGATTGCCAAAATCCGAAAAATCTCGCAGGTAGTGCCAAAAGTTCTATGAGAACGCGATGAAAGATTGGGGAATCTGAATAACCGGGCTTTGACTGACCGAATGAGAGGTGTTGATGAACCCAGGAAGGCGACAACTGCTATACGTTGGTTCGGTTGTAGTGACGGTTGCAATTGTTCTCTGGTTCTTTCAGGGCCGCGTTCGCGCAACTAACCATGATATTCACATCAAGGAAGTGATGGCTGGCGCGAATGGCAACTCGAAGATCCAGTTCATTGTCATCGAACAAGAGGCACCGGGACAGAACCGATGGGGACCGACGGATGGCGTGCACTCGGCTGCCATGCTCGTCTTTTTCGACGCGGCGGGACGGGAGACAGGCAAGTTCAAATTCCCGTCCAATCCGAACACTACCCCGCCCGGAGGTGGAACGGCGAGCAGCCTCCTGACGCTGATTGCAACGCAGGAATTCGCGAATCTTCCCGGGGCGCCGACTCCCGATTTCACCATTCCTCCGCTCCTGAACCCGATCAGCGGAAAGGTGTGTTTCAAAAATAATCCGTTGAATACAGCTGCGTTTCCGCGAAACGAATGTTTGTCTTATGGCAACTTTACAGGTAATACCGAGAACAATTTTGGTAGCGACAATCACGACTTCTCACCACCGGGAGTGCCCGCCGGTCCTCCAGCGCCGGCCCTTGCGACGACAAACACGATCAGCCTTCGACGAACACTGGACACGGATCAGAACTCTGACTTTGTGCTCGTGACAACGCCCACGCCATCCAACACGGCAGGCAAGAGTTTTACGATCCCGATGGCGACTCAGATCAAACAAGGCGAGAATCTATTCAATAATGAGCCCTTCCTCGGGAACGGAAGGACATGCGCATCATGTCACGTCGCCAGTCAAAACTTCAGGCTGTCACCCACGAATGTTCAGTCGCGCTTTGGGTCGCTTTTATCGACGTTCGACCCGCTTTTCATCGCAGAGACCGCGCCATCGAGCTTCGATGCCGGCTTCGACTTCAATCTCAATTTGCTGGTTCTAACTGCTGCGGTCCCGAGCAATGCGCCATGCACGGGTGAGTTGAGGGGAATCATCACCTCGGCCGGCGCGCGAGCTAAAGTGCTGTCACGTGTTTCGCCGACGGCGTATCTCGTCTATGGCGGTATAAGTCCGCCCTTAGTGGGCACTGTAACCGACGGCAATTCGTGTTCGGGCACCGTCGCGAGCATTACGGCCGGAAATCTTAACCAGCTCGAAGACCCGAAGCGGATGAGACGGAGTGCGAGCACCGACTTCCCACAGGGCCGGGCTCTCATCCTGGAAAACATCGATGGCTTTACCAATCCACCAGTCTTTCGGAAATCTCCTCATCTTCTAAACCTGAGCCGAACTGCGCCGTTTGGATTCAGTGGCGATATACCGGATCTCAGGACGTTCGCCACGGGGGCTGTCGTCCAGCACTTTCCGAGATCGACGAACTTCACCATCGACGCGAGCGGTACTATCACGATCGATGCCAGCGGCGTTCTCTCGACGCGTCGGAGCTCTGGACCAAGTCCCGATTTCCGGCTGCCAACACCTGACGAACTGGCGGCGATCGAAGCTTTCTTACTCTCATTGGACTTCCCATCGGGAAGCGATCCGGACAAATTCAATCTCGACCGCTTTGCCGTTACCGACGCGCAAAAGCGAGGGCGAGATGCCTTTTTCGGGCAGGCGAAATGTTCGGAGTGCCATGGAGGCCCGGTGCTTGCGCAAACCACGGTCTCCATTTTGGGCAAGTCGATCGGCGTAAATGCATCCTTTAATACTGGCGTCGTCAACCAGGCTGTTAACTCAGCCGGGGTGGATAATCTTCCGTGCGAACCATCCGTCGGCCAATGCGGCTCTCGCGAGTTCAGTGTTCCTCAGCTCTTTAACGTCGCGAATCTGGGACCGTTCTTCCATGACGGTTCCGCAGCAACGCTTCGTCAGGCAGTAGAGTTTTACACTTCGCCCGCATTCAACAACTCGCCAGCCGGCACGGCCATCGGCGGGATCGCATTGCCGGCGACCATGATTGACGACATCGTGGCGTTTCTTTCGGGGCTTACTGCCGGAACGATTTCGGCGAACTCGCCAACGAATCTGACGGGCGCGACCGGCGCCCCGGTATCGCCAAGACCGTCCGTAGTTGTGCGGGGCGGCGACGGGAACCCTGCCTCTGGAATCACTGTAACATTCGCCGCCGGAACAGGCGGAGGCAACGTTACTGGCGCGACCCAGATAACCGATGCCTCCGGCATTGCTACAGTCGGAAGCTGGATTCTGGCTGCAGGCCTCAATACGCTCACGGCGACCGCTTCAGGAACAGTCCAGGGGAGTCCCGTGACGTTTACCGCCACGGGTATTCCCCCAGCGGCGATCACCAGCATTAGTCCGCCTGCCGGTAACACAGGAGCGACGCTGGCTGTAACGATCACCGGAAATAACCTGAGCGGAGCCAAAGCAGCCGATTTTGGCAGCGGTGTGACGGTCACAATTGGAACCGGAGGAACCTCGACGAACCTGCCCGTCATCGTCAGCCTCGCGCCAGGTACCCCGACAGGCTTGCACACCGTGACTGTGACGACCGACGCCGGGCCTTCTGCACCATTCAGCGGCTTTACGGTCAATCCGGGGTTCAATGTTCCTCTAGTCTGGGGCAGCAATGATTCCGGTCAGTTGGGTTTCCCCAACCCGGCGGCGGAGTTGATACCAGGTCCAGTTGTGGGTCTTGGGGCCGGGAGCAGCGTCATCTCGATCGCCTCGGGCGGTGATCATAGCCTGGCTCTCAAGTCCGACGGTACGGTGCTCGCCTGGGGCAACAATAGTTTGGGTCAACTCGGAGACGGCACCGTGCTGCCAAGGATTGCGCCTGTCCCGGTCAGCGGACTTGGACCGGGAAGCGGCGTTATCGCGATCGCAGCCGGCACGCAACACAGCCTGGCGCTCAAATCCGATGGCACGGTACTCGCGTGGGGCAACGATGGCTCGGGTCAACTTGGGGACGGCTCATTCTCTTTCACGCCAAGGAGTTCATACAGTCTGGTCAGCGGTCTGGGAACTGGCAGCGGAGTGATCGCAATCGCGGCCGGCGATCAGCATAGCCTTGCCCTGAAATCCGATGGGACGGTACTCGCGTGGGGAGCCAATTTCAACAGCCAACTTGGCGATGGCACAAACAACAACAGACCCACACCCGTTCAGGTTAGCGGCCTTGGTCCAGCGAGTGGTGTCATTGCGGTCACAGGCGGAGGCCAGCATACTCTGGCCCTCAAGTCCGATGGCACGGTTCTGGCGTGGGGGGCCAATTTCGCCGGCCAGCTTGGAGACGGCACATTTATCACACGGCTCACTCCCGTTCAGGTGAGTAATCTTGGATCAGGCAGTGGAGTGACGTCGATTGTTGCCGGGTCGCAGCACAGCCTGGCTTCGAAATCGGATGGTTCCGCCCTGGCTTGGGGTAGCAATAACGTCGGGCAGCTCGGGGACGGCACTTCCATCAACAGGAACATCCCGGTTCCGGTCGCACGCCTTGGATCGGCCAGCGGGGTGACGGGAATCGCCGCCGGTAACGACTACAGCCTGGCCAGGAAGTCGGACGGTTCGGTGCTGGCCTGGGGCAACAATAACACCGGCCAACTGGGCAGCGGCACGCTCATCACAAGCGCTAACACTCCTATTCCCGTCGCCGGTCTTGGAGCGGGCAGCGGAGTGATCGCGCTTTCCGGCGCCAGCACTCACACTATGGCCCTGAAGAGCGATGGCTCGGTTCTGACATGGGGCAAGAACAATTCTGGCCAACTCGGCAACGGCAGCACGGACGGCAAGTTGAGTGCCTTCCCGCTGGCAGCTTTGAATGGAACCGTTGGCATCGCCCCAGCAAATCTTTACAGCCTCGTTCTGCAGTCGGATGGTTCGGTTTTCGCCTGGGGCAACAACAATAACGGCCAGCTCGGAGATGGTACCTTCACCGCCAGACCTGTACCTGCTCAGGTCAGCGGTTTCGGCCCGGGCACCGGAATAATTGCGGTTGCGGCAGGCAGCCAGCATAGCCTTGCCCTGAAATCCGATGGTACGGTTTTCGCGTGGGGCGCCAATTTCGGTGGTCAGCTCGGCGATGGCACAAACAACTCCAGAAATACGCCGGTGCAGGTGAGCGGTCTTGGACCGGGCAGTGGAGTGATTGCAATCGCCGCAGGCGCCCAGCATAGCCTTGCCCTGAAGTCAGACGGCACAGTCCTGGCATGGGGCACGAATCTCAATGGCCAACTTGGGGATGGCACCACTACAGCAAGAAATACGCCCCTTCAGGTGATCAGCCTTGGGCCGGCCAGCGGAGTCAGCGCAATCGCAGCAGGAAGCCAGCATAATTTCGCCCTCAAATCCGACGGGACACTTCTCGCCTGGGGAGCGAACTTTAACGGCCAGCTCGGTGACGGCACGTTTAACACGAGACTCAGCCCGGTACAGGTGACCGGTCTCGGGCCAGGCAGCGGAGTGATCTTGGCCGGCGCCGGCAGTCAGCACAGCATTGCCTTGAAATTCGATGGGACGGTTCTGTCGTGGGGAAGCGGTTTCAATGGCCAGCTCGGTGACGGAACTACCGGTTTAAGAACCACTCCTGGTCAGGTGTCCGGACTTGGCCCCCTGAGCGGAGTAATCACGATCGCGACGGGTAGTTCCGCGTCGCACAGCATTGCCCTCAAATCCGACGGGTCGGCAGTCGCCTGGGGAAATAATCTAAACGGCCAACTCGGGAATGGTACTTTCGGGTCCATCAGCACCACTCCAGTTGCGATCGGCGGATTGGGGCCGGGTAGCAGCACGATTGCTATCGCAGCAGGTTCCAATCACAGCATGGCGCTCGAAGCCGCTGGCGCGTCAGTTCCGGTTGTTAAGGCAATCGATCCAACGTCGGGAACAATTGGCACGACGCTGCCTGCTTTGATTACGGGCACGGACCTCACGGGGGCGACAAGGGTCGACTTCAGTGGGACCGGAGTCACCGCGATCATCGGAACCGCCGGAACCGCGACCGGCCTGTCAGTCAGCATCACCATCACGACCAGCGCAACGCCAGATACACACAGCTTTACAGTGACGACGGCTGCGGGGACATCGGCACCGTTTACAGGTTTTACAGTGCTGTCGCCTGCTACGCCAATAATTACGGGCATCACACCATCCTCGGGAAAGGCGGGAACAGCCATCCCTACAACTATCAGCGGGCAAAATCTGACTGGAGCTACAGCTGTCACTTTTAGCGGGACCGGTGTAACGGTCACAATCCTGAGTGGAGCAACGTCGACAAATCTGCCTGTAAGCATCGGTATCGATCCCCTCGCGATGACCGATACACGCAGTTTTACAGTAACGACGAGCGCTGGGACGTCCGCACTATTCCCCGGGTACATCATTCTGCCGCCAGGCGCTGACCGGCCGATCATCAGTGATTTGACCGCAACACCCCCGGGATTATCACAATCTCTGGCCCCTCTATTTGGCGGCAGCTTCAGGCTGACTGTCACAGGCCAAAACTTCACTCCGGCAACGCAAGTCCAGCTGGGGGGGACTCCGCTGAGCACGACGTTCGTCAGCGCGACACAGCTCATTGCGACGGTGCCGACCGGCCAATTAACGCCCGCGGAAGCGGTGTCCGTGACGGCCGTGTCTCCCGCAGGGACGTCCAACGCTATCCCTGTGAGAGTGATCGAGCGCGGTGACATCAACGGAGACCGCAATGTGAACATCAGCGATGCACTGGCGTGTGCACGCACAGTGGGAGGGTTAAATCCGCCCGCTTTGCCACTGGCGGTTGGTGATACGAATTTGAATGGCACCGCCAACATTGGCGACTGCCTGATGCTTGCCTCGTTCTCGGTACGCGCGATTCCGGATATGCAAACACCGACGGTGGGCGCGGTATCGCCGGCTACTCCAAATCGAGGAGACACCTTGACCATAACGGGTACAGGTTTTTCTGCGACTCCCGCGGACAACAAGGTGTTGTTCACGACCAATGGAGGCAGAGTCACAGGCGTGACGCCTACGGCGGCAACGTCGAGAAGCCTAACCGTCGTGACGCCTGCTGATGCTGTCAGCGGCCCGCTGCAGGTCTACAGGCAGGATGTGCCTCTCCTGGGAAACGAGTTTCCGTTAACTGTTACGGGGACCAGTACGCCTCTTGTAGTGACGGGCGTGTCGCCGTTTTTCAACGTGACTCCGGGCAGTAGCGTGACACTGACGGGACTTGGCTTCAGTGCGACGCCTTCGTTAAACACTGTGCTTTTCCGTTCGGCAACAGGAACAACGACTGGGACAGTAACGGCAGCGGCGACCGGTTCTCTCACGGTGACAGTGCCGCCGGACGCTGTGTGTGGACCGGTAACCGTGGGTGTCGGAGGCCAGACAAGTGCAGGACGCATCGTAGTGGTGGCGGGAACCATTTGCGGCGTGCAGTTAGCGACCATGTTGGGGAATCCGTCGCCCGGAGAGACGATGTTATTGGAAGGCGCCGGTTTCGATATCGTGACGCCGTCAAATAACAATGTGAAGTTCAACACTGCCGGAGGCGGAACGACGACTGCACCTGTCATGCACGCCGGCGGGACCCAGCTGCAACTCCACGTGCCCGAGGCGGCTGCGGCGGGAACCGTGACGGTGACCGTCGCCGGTACAACATCGAATTCGCTGGTGTTCGCTCCTCCAGCGCCGACGATACCGGCTTCCGTGGATGTCGTGATCAACAGCACAGTTCCAGTAGGCGCATATCAGATCACGATAGGATTCGACAAGAAGACCGTCATGGTGAACGCCGCTGACGTGAAAGGCGGAACTGGGGACGGATTTACAGGCACACCCATGACAGTCAACGTCGACAATAATGCAGGCACTGTCACCATCAATCACTTCCAGTTTGGCAGCGCCCCATCAGGGACATTCACGGTCGCAAATCTGGTGTTTACACCGGTGGCAGTGGGAACCAGCCCGCTGACCCTGTCTGGAGTCACGCTGGCAGACACAAACGGTGACGATCTGCCGGCAAGCGGTGTCACTCTCAGCAGTGATTCCATAACCGTGGTGCGTGTGCCGTAGCTCTGACCGCAAAGGAGAACCAAATGCGATTCATCTTACATATCCGCCGGCTTGGGAGCATTCTTGCAGGTTTGATAATTCCAGCGATGATCTTTCAGACAACCGCATTCGCCGAGACCCGGCTGTTTGTCCCAGATTTCAAGATCGGCACTGGATTCGACGCGCAGCTGCTGATAAGCAACAGCACCGATCGCGATGCGACTGTTGATATCTGGGCGTTTTTGAATAAAGGCAAACTCCTGGGCCAGGCACAGCTCCGTATGCCCGCTCACGCAATTGAATCTCTGACTGTAGGTGAAGTTTTCGGACCGCAACCAGATGAAGCCAGCGGTTGGCTCGCCGCCGTTTCCACCAGTGACGGCATCCAGATGTCTTACAACCTGCTTGGACAGAGCGCTGAGCCCCGCGACCCTGAAAGTTGGCCCAAACGTGAGCTGGCTCTGGATATCCCGCAGGCAGGCGAGTATGCCGTTCGAGTCATCAATACGAGTTCGGTTGCGAGCAATGTCACTGTGCGGCACAAAGACGCAACCGGCCGGTTTCTCAAACTACAGGAATTGCCCATTGGTCCGTTTCAGCAGCTTGAATTGCCCCGCGAGACGCTGCGCGACGCAGTCCATATCGATCTTCTGGCGGACTCCGACGTCCTCGCTGCTGTTGCGGAAACCAACGTCAAGCGCTCGCGGTTGGAGAACGTGGTAGATGAAGGAACTCTGAGCCTCGTCATTGACGGAAATGCACCAATAGGCGCCTACCAGGTGCTAGTCCGCTTCGACCCGACAGCGATTCAATTTTCGCCGGACGATATCCTTGGAGGTTCCGCTGACGGTTTTACTTCGAAGCCGCTCGCTATAAACATTGACAACATTTCCGGCGAACTTCGTATCGCATCCTTCCAGTTGGGAAGTAAGCCTCAAGGCTCCGTTGATGTCGCGCACATACGGCTACGATCGATTCAACCCTCGAAATCGGGTTTTGGGCTGAAGATTGAAGAGGTCGCTGATCTCCAGGGACACAGTGCATTGAATTCGATCACGAGTGTAAGGCTCGTTCGGTTGAATTAGCGCTCTGACCGAAACGGCAAGAAGATTTTAGGCAACGGCTGAATTTCGTGAGTGACCCGATCCGACAGTCCCGCATTCTTTTGGTCTCGGTTTGCGTGGCAATCGCCTTCGAGACCCTGTTCTTCTGGGTGCGCATTTGGAATGCGTACACCGTGCCCAAAGCTGTAGCGGCGCTCCTGGGGGCCGCGATTCTCCTTCCTCAAGTCTGTATTCAATTTTTGCAGTACTCACCTTCACGCTTCTCACAACGAATGCTTCTCCTGTTCGTCATCCAGATGGCGGCAATCACATTGGCCACGGCCAATTCGCTTTCTCCAGCAGTCAGTTTCTGGGGCGGCGACTGGCGGCGAATGGGATGGATCACCCAATTTGCAATGATATCTGTCGCAGCGTCCATCCCATTTGCTATCAGGGGCAATCCAAAACACTTCAAATTCTTATTGCGCGCCATTGCGGCCATCGGTTTCCTGAGTGCCGCATACGGTATGCTTCAGTGGCTCGGATGGGATCCCTTCCTGCCCGCATTTCTTAGAGGAGAAATCGTCGAACAATTTGCAGGCAGTTACCGATCATCGGGAACGATCGGTCAGCCCACTTATTTTGCAAACTACCTCCTGTACCCTTTTTTCAGCTCGCTGGCATTGTTGTCATCCGAAACCGGCTGGATGATGCGAGCCTTGAATGTCGCAAATATGACTCTCATCGCCGCGGTTCTCGCCTTGGCGACAGGTCGGGGTGGTTTGGCTGGATGCATCATCGGTCTGGCTGTGTTCCTGGGTTGGCGTCTGACACTCGAAGCGTATTCCGGGAAACATCTGGTAAAGCCGGCTGCTGTTCTCATAGCGGCGGTCACCATCGCAATCGCGGTCGCGACTTATGCAGGTTCTGCCATGAGGCTTGGCACTGACCCGTCTTCGCTGGGACGAATCATTTTGTGGCAAGACGTCGCTCAACGCATCGTGCCGAAAACGTGGCTTTTGGGAGCAGGCCCCGGTATGTTTCGCGTCGCGTTTACACGATATCGTTCGAACAATTACAGTGCATTCAATCCGGACGTACATTGGGAAAGCGCGCATAACGTGTTTCTGGACAGGCTGACTGAACAGGGTCTCATCGGTCTGCTCGCATTCGCCAGCCTGATTGCCGGCTTTGCCTGTAACACAATACAGATCCTTCGTTCTTCACTCGATCGGAGAAACAAGACTTTATACGCCGCGATCGGTGCAGCGCTGCCAGCAGGTGTGGCAAGCAACTGTTTCAACGGGGAAGTTATTCCAACAACCTATTACTTTTACATCTGGATCGCGCTTTCGTTCGCGGCTCTCGACTGCAGTGGAGCCGTTGCCCCGGCAGGCTCATCAAAGTGGGCCAGGAGATGGCTGCAAGTAACAGGGGTCGCGGCGGGAATGACGGCTTCGATAGGCATGACGTCATACGCGTATAGAAATTGGAAAGCGGAGACATTCTTGATTGTGGCCGCCCGAGCTGTCGATTCCAGAGACGAATCAGCGCTGCTGAAGTCTGCGGAAGATGTCGAACGAACAATGGAACATGTCGGCACGTACCACCTGGAAATGGCGAGATTGATCGTGACTTTTCTCCGGGAGAACTGGAATACACTTGACGAAGAATCACGCACGAGGCTGGCTCAAAAAGGAATCGATTCCGCGATTCGGGCTGTCGAGCAAACAGACAAACCCATGCTCGCATTAATGGATCTGATTACACTCGCCAGTATGACCAGTGATCCGAGGACGATGAATTGGCTTCACCAGTTGCAGCAACTGGATCCCTACTGGTATCGGGGCCATGAGCTTACGGCGCGTTTACTGCTGC
>Ga0066709_100004692_pt1 | contig 11003 bp, 10 predicted proteins | sample GraSoiAngelo_158_FD_79665 | JGI IMG/M metagenome (GOLD analysis project Ga0066709, IMG submission 79665) | Grasslands soil microbial communities from the Angelo Coastal Reserve, California, USA - 14_1009_16_30cm | ecosystem: Environmental > Terrestrial > Soil > Grasslands | place: USA... | reverse complement strand
GTTCGAGCGACCCGCCGCAAAAGCGTTCGATGATGGAGTGGACCGCGCGCGCGGCCACGCTCGTCCGCGGCACGCGCGCCCGGTAAACGTAGGTGCGGCCTTCCACCCCGTGCGTGAGGTATCCCTTCTCTTCGAGCCGCCTCAAAACCGTGCGCACGGTCGAGTCCTTCATGGGCCGCCGCGACGTGAGCCCCTCGCGCACCGCCTCGGCCGTCGCCGACGCTTGCGACCAGATGTGTTCCATAACCAATTGCTCGACGTCCCCGAGAGTTCTTAGACGCGCCCGCCGCGTGTTAGTCATTGTAGCGTTACACATTGTAACGGATAAATCCGGCTTGTCAAGCGAAATATTCGGTTGCCTCGGCTCCAACGTAGTGGGAACATTCCTCTTTTGGCCGCCCTTGGGTTGTCTCCTCTCCATGGATATTGACGAGATTAAGGAGAAGGTCCGCGCCGATCAGTACGTTTACACCCATCATGCCGTCGTCGAGGCCCGTGCCGAGTCCCTGACTTTCGCTCAAGTTGAGGAAGCTCTCCTCAACGGTCGCATTCTCGAAGAATATCCCGACTCGGGTCGCGGTGAAAGCTGCCTTGTGGTAGGCTTGGGTGGTGAGGTCGCGGTCCACGCGGTTTGTGGCAGGAGAGGGATAAGCTGGCTGTGATCACGTTGTACATTCCGCGACCTCCTAAGTTCATAGATCCATGGACGCGCGCGAAGGAAAAATGAGATGAGAAATACCCGCTGCAATATCTGCGGCAGTGACCGCTACGAGCGGCGCAAGATCGAATACCTTTACAGCCACAAGGGGGAATACCTTCTCGTCCCCGATACGCCGGTCGAGGTTTGCGTGAACTGCGGGGTGGTTTATTACGACGCCGCCATCCTGAAGGAAATCGAACGGCGTTTTTTTGCCATCCTACAAAATGCCGAGAAGCCGGACCGGTACATTCAAGTCCCCCAAAAATCCCTCGCCTGACAGGACTGGCGCTCTCCCGCCTAAGCGCAAAGGCAACAAGCCGCGAACAAGGCTCTGTACAATAGGTGGCGGCAAAGGTAATCGTGAGCTACGCCACGACGTGCGTGCAGGCGGATTTGCTGTCGGCGTGGCGTGAGAGGGGGGCAAGATGGGGCCGGGGAGAATCGAGGTCGTTCAGGGAGATATCACGAAGCTTCGAGTGGACGCCATTGTGAACGCGGCGAACACGACCCTGCTTGGCGGAGGCGGGGTGGACGGGGCGATCCATCGCGCGGCCGGGCGCGAGCTGCTCGAAGAGTGCTCGAAGCTCGGCGGCTGCCCGACGGGTGAGGCGCGGATAACCCGAGGCTACAAATTACCCGCCCGCTGGGTCATCCACACGGCTGGTCCGGTTTGGAGCGGAGGCGACCGGAACGAAGACGCGCTGCTGGCTTCCTGTTACCGGAATTCTCTCGCGCTCGCCGAAGAGCACGGGATTAAGACCCTGGCGTTTCCCTGCATCAGCACCGGCGTTTACGGCTTCCCCGGCGACCGCGCGTGCCACATCGCCGTCGAGGAAGTCAAACGGTTCTTTGTCGCTCGCGCGTTCCCGGAAAGGGTTACGTTCGTCTGTTTCCTCGACCGCGACGCGGAGCTTTACCGTCGCGCCCTTGGGCTCCCGAAGTAATAGTAATCCGGCTCAATTCCTCGGAGTTAGCCTCGTCAACGAGAAACGGGGTCAGCGAACTGCGGAGTCGGGTATGGCAGCCAGCCTTTGGCGAACGAACTCCTCATGCGAGCGCGGCAGATTCCCCCAGTAGCGTGCTATGCCGACAACGCCATGCACAGAGGTCAGTCGCGTAAAGAGGGAGCTGAACGAAGGGAACCCAAAAAGCCAACCGCCTCCCTTTGAGGACTCCACCCATAGCGCATTGTCCTTTGCGGTGATCCGAGCCGGGCCATGGAAAGCAGCAGCAGCAGCCGAGAGTGGCGGGTCGTACTGGATGACAAAGGCGGCTTCCAAAGGCTGGCCCGCCTGCGATGACTCGACGGTGACGAACGTCCACCATCCTTTCGGGCTGGTCGAGATGGTGACAACTCGATTCCATGCCAAGACAGGGGGAGGCTGAAGACCTTCGGCTTGTCCAGGCGGGGCACCGAGCCGCCCAGGGAGGAGTAACATGCCTCCGACGAGGATGAGCCACGCGCGTGCGACGAATCCGATGGCCGTCGCGCGGACGATAGCAATCTTTGCCAGGCGCATGTTGTCGCCCCCCGCGTATGATTTATTTCTGGAAAGTACCTCCTCACCAAGCTCGTAGTCAAGGTGCTTTTCGGTTCAGAGGTGGGCGCCAGAGATGCTTCTAGGCTTCGCTGAGTAGCCCTCCGGGCGTCGCGCGCGCCCTGCGCGCTTCGAGAGGCAGATAGCAAAGCGCCCTTTCAAGGACTGCTGTACACAATCGTTCCCTGCCGTAAGGTGAAGCGGACTTTGGAAAGCGCGGTGACATCTTTGGCCGGATCATCGTCCACCACCACCAAGTCCGCGTCCGTTCCTTTCTCAACGCGCCCGCATTTGCCGGAAAACCCAAACCTCCGAGCCGGGTTCGTGGTCAGCGAGGCGAGAATCTGGTCTAAGGTCATTCCGGCCCGCGACATTAGCGTGAATTCGAGCGCCGTATCATAATGATCGGTATAGCCGATATCGGTGCCGAATAGAACTTCTCCTCCGCCCTGCGAAAAAGCGCGCAGCTCGCTGACCATTTTGTCGATCCATTGTTCGCGTTCTTCGTCGGACGCGCCGGCTTTCCGGGCTTCGAAATCGAACAAAGTCAATGTTGGGATCAGAGCCATGTGGGCGCGCCTGAGCCGGGCCACAAATTCAGGCGTCCAAGGTGGAGAGTCGGGCGCGGTGTGAGCGAGGATGTCCACGCCGCCGCGAATCGCCACCTCCAGACCCTCGACATTTTGCGGGTGTGCGAACACCGGTAAGTTGTGGCGATGGGCCTCCTCCACGCCGGCGCGTACCATCTCGAGCGGCATATTCGAAACTTTGCCATTCGCCTGAAGGGATCCGGTAAAGAGCTTGACGCCGTTAGCCCCATCTTTCCCTAGTGCTTTGACGCGAGCCCTGGCGTCTTGTGCCGAAGTCACCACCGGAATTTGGATGCCATTCGAAGTAAGGTAATCGCGGACATAGATGGGAGGCTCCGTCCAGAGCGGTTCTCCCACGGTCAAGATGTGGGGGCCGCGAAGCTCGCCCGACTCGATACGACGGCGAAGCGCCAGGGTGTTCGCGAGCACTGACGCGATGTCATAAACGGTGGTGAAGCCACAGCGGTTGAACATCGTGTCCAATTGTTCGTTGAGTTCGCCAACGCTCGCGTCGCGCGCGTGGAGGAGAACAGGAGTAAAAATATGGACGTGGCTGTTCCAAAATCCCGCGACGATAAATTTGCCCGAGCAATCGAGGACTCGAGTGCCGCTCGGAATCGGGACCACGGCCCGTGGACCGACCGCGGCAATGTGCCCGTTGTGGATTACTATGACAGCATCCGGAATCCCCTGGGCGGCGGGAGCTGGGTACACCGTGGCGCCAGTCAGAGCGAGGTCGGCGCCGTGAAGCGCAGCCGTCGAGAAGAGAAACAGAGCTAAGGCGGCTCGCATATCAAATAGTACGGCGGCTGAAGCGACCGAGTTCCTCGGACGCTGGTTCAGGCTTTATCGTTGGCTGGCTTTCCCCGTCGCGACGCGTTGAGCGAATTCCGCCGACTTGCCGCGGGGCACGGTCAGCGATTTCCAATCCGATTGCTTGAAGTGTTTCGCCAGGAACACAATCTGACCGCAATGGTAAGCGTAGTGAGCCGTTTGGCGGTTGATCGCCTGCATGACGGAATGGGCTTCCCCGCGAATGGTCACAGAGCGCTTAAGATCGTCGTCCGAGAGCGGCTCTAACGCCTGAAAGACTGACGTCCTGCCTTCCTCCCAAAGCGCCATCAGCGCTTCGCGCGTCGAGGGAGGGTCCAGGAATTCGGCGTCACGGTTGCGGTCCGGCTTCTCTCCGTCCGTGGTCAGGAAATCCGTAAATCGCGATCGCATGTTGCCCGCCATGTGCTTCACGATGACGGCGATGGAGTTCATTTCGCTGTCGAGGACCGTGACCAACTGCTCGTCCGTCACTTGCGCCATCGCGCGTTCCGCAAGGGATTTGTAGTGGCGGAGCAGCGTGAGGGAATCTTCGAGATACGAGGTCGTAAACTTCAGGGCCATGGCCTAATTTTTGCATTCTTGACCGCCGACCGCAAGGGCCCCCTGCTCCGTCAGGGCTTTAGCCATGTCGTAACTGTGGTCCCCTCACCCCGTCCCCCCTCTCCCTCAGGGAGAGGGGGACCGCGGAGCAGCGGGTGAGGGGCTCGTCGGCACGCTTAAAAGCGTGCCCTGACACTGTCAAGTGTCCGAAATAGAGCCATGAAATTATTGACGTGTGGCAAAGCTTTGACTATGCTGCTTCGGCGGGCAAGGCTCTGCGCCGCTCTCCAAGGAGAAACGAATTGAAGAACGCCCACCCTCGCCGGGAATTCCTGCGCCGGGCCGGGACGGCTGCCGTGGTGAGCGCGGCAGGGGCCTTCGGCCGGGCGCGCGTCGTGCGGGCGGGATGGACGGTTTCCGTGCTCGGCGCCCACGACCGCTTGCAGCCCGAGTGGTACCAAACGAAAATCCAGCAAGTGCAGCATGAAATGGCGAAGCACAAGCTCGACGCGATGGTCCTGCTCAACTCGACAAACGTCATTTACACGACGGGTTATTTTCATCTTTCCACGGAGCGGCCGCTCGCCGTCCTCATCCCGAAATCGGGCGAACCGGTGCTTTTCATCCCGGGGCTTGAGACCGACCAGGTGAAGCTCGGGTGGATCAAGGATTTCGAGTCGTACTTCGATTATCCCGGCCCGGAGAACCGCGTGCGCTGGATATTTGAGCGCGTGGCGAAGCGCGGTTTATCGCGTGGGCGCATCGGCATCGAGGACCCGCCGCTCGGCCGTCTGCGCCAGATCAAGGCCGGAGCGCCCAGCGCGAGAATCGTGGTGGCGGGCGAACTCATCGAGCGTATGCGCTATGTGAAGGACGACGACGAGATCGCCATCATGCGCCGCGCCATGGAGTTCGCCGACTTCACGGTCCAGGCGGGCCGGGAGTTTGTGGCCAGCCGCGGCAGCGTGACGGAAGACGAAATCCTGAAGGCCTCGGCCGATGCGGTCGCCGACAAGATGTCCCGCGAGCTGCGCGACGTTGTGGGCGTGTCAATTGATCCGCCGTTCGGGGGCCTGGTGCCGTTCGGCAAGCGCTCGGCCTTTCCCCACGCCGTGCCGAGCCAGGGCCGGCTCCAGAAAGGGGACGCGCTCATCCTGAGCTTTGGCGCGCGGGTGGGCGGGTACAACGTGGAATGCGAGCGGTCGTTTTCCATCGGCAAGCCGAGCGACCGCGCGCGCCGGCTCTACGAAGCGATGCTCGCGGCACACGACATGGGCGCGGCGGAAATGAAGGACGGGGCCGTCGCCGAAGACGTGGACCGAAGAGCGCTCGACCAGATTCGCAGGGCGGGCTTCGAATCCTTCCTGCGCCATCGCACCGGGCACGGCATCGGTCTGGAAGGGCACGAGCCGCCCTGGATCGCCGAGGGCGACAAGACCGTGCTTCGCCTAGGCATGACCTTCAGTTGCGAGCCAGGCGTTTACGACCCCGATTTCGGGGGCTTTCGTCATTCCGACACCGTGGTGGTGGCGAAAGAGCGGGGCGAGATAATGAACCGCTATCCGACACGTCTGGAAGAGATGGTGATTGAAGTCTAGCGCCCATCCACGTTGATGTGCCCGGGCGCCGTCCCGCAGGGCGGGGCCGGAACACGGGAGGCAGTTGGCTGCCGTTAGGCAGGCCCAGTCTTCACTTCTTCAGACTGCCCCGGAAGCAGTGAAGGGTCACGGTCGTGAGCGAAGTCGAACGACTTGGGACAGAGTTAGCCAGGAATGCCCTGCCTGCCGCAGGCAAGTTGGAACGCCCCTCGCGCGCGGCCGCCGGCGCCAGCCGGTTCGGGCATAGGCGCAGAGGAAAAAACGCGAAGGATTTGAGCTGTCGCGGTTTCGAAGCCGGACTGCCGGCCCTCATGGCGGGACCGGCGGGACGGAGAAAATCAGCGGAAGTCCAGCGGACCCGATTCGTTGACATTCCGGGAACGATATTGTAGGTTCAACCGTCGGGGTTGCTCGGACCTCCGCCTAAAATGGCTGCGGAACCCAGCGTCGTTGAAGTGACCCTCGAGAGCGATTTGAAAAACGTGGAGGTCGCCGACGAACTCTCTCGCCGGGTGACGACCAGGGCGGGGTTCGACGAAGAGGACCGGCAGCGGATCGAGATGGCGGTGCACGAGTCGCTGATCAACGCCATCTGGCACGGCAACAAGAACGACGCCAGCAAGCGAGTCTGGTTGAAATACGAAATCTTTGACGACCGGCTGGAGGTGCGGGTGCGCGACCAGGGGAATGGGTTCGACCCCACGAACATCCCGAACCCCCTGGCCGAAGAGAACCTGCTGAATATTTCCGGCCGGGGGATTTTCCTGATTCGATCCTTCATGGACGATTTTCGGGTGGAAAAGCTCGCGGGCGGCGGAACCGAAGTCACCATGATCAAGCGCTACGTTTCCAAGTCGAAGTCTACTTAAGGAGGGGATGGACCGTGAGCATGAAGGCCAACACTCGCCAGGTGGATTCCGTGACCGTCATCGACGTCAGCGGGAGGATTACGCTAGGAGAGGGCTGCGCGCAGTTGCGCCAGTTGATCCGCGACCACTTGAGCAAAGGCAACAAGAATATTCTCGTGAATCTGGGCGACGTCAGTTACATCGACAGCTCCGGAATCGGCGAACTGGTCAGCGCCTACACGGCGGTTTCGAACCAGGGCGGGCAATTGAAGCTCCTCAACCTGACCAAGAAAGTTCACGATCTGTTGCAGATTACGAAGCTCTACACCGTGTTTGACGTCCGCGACGACGAAGCCGAGGCCATTGGCAGCTTCGCCAAGCAGGCCGGTGCCTGAGGAGACCGGCACGGACCTCTCTCGCCGCCTCGCGCCAGTTCTCGGGAATTCCTCCGGCGAAAAATTGATGGGAGGTGACCCAGCGCCACCTCATTCGCGGGACATGCGAAATCGCGAGCGGGGGCGGGGCTTCCGCTCGCCTATGAAACTCCGGGCTCGCCGGCTGAACGGAGATATAATGGGGAGCCGGAGCGGCGGACCCTTCCCGCTCTCACCCAGGAAAACTCATGCCGAGGACGCTTTATTATTTCCGCCCGTCGAAAGTGGCTGATGTGGTGAAGAAGCTTTCCAGCCGCTACCCAGTGGTTCCGCTCGACCGCGCCGGAAAAGACCACACGCCTTGGCATTGTCCTGCGGTCTTCATCGCCGATTCCAGGGAAAGCGACTTCCGGCAGTTGGAGGCGCGCGCGCCCGCGCACGGCCTGTGGCGGATGGTGTGCCTGGTGGGCGCAGCCGGCCTCGCGCGGCCCCGGCGGGTCCAGGACGGGCGGCTGTTCGCCGCGTTGCCGCGCAGCGCCCCGCCGAAGCTGGTGGAGATGGCGGTTGAGCGGGCTTTCGAGACGCTCGAGTCCGCGCAGCGCTACGAGCAGATCCGCCGCGAGTTGAACCTGGTGGATTCGGAACTCGAGACGCTCAACCGCATCGGCGTGGCGCTTTCGACCGAACGCAACACCGACACCCTGCTGGAACTCATTTTGACCAAGAGCCGCGAGATCACCGCCGCCGACGCCGGGTCGCTTTACTTGGCGGAGGAAGCGGGCGAAGGCGCCAAGCGCTTGGTCTTCCAGTTGACCCAATGCGACAGCCAGGCCGTGCCCTTCAACAAGTTCACCCTGCCGATTGATACGCGCAGCATCGCCGGTTACACCGCTACGACGGGCGAAGCCCTGAACATTCGTGACACCTACCAAATTCGGAACCAGCCCTTCCGCCAGAACCGGGACTTCGACAAAAAATTCGGCTACCGGACCAAGTCCATGCTGGTCGTCCCCATGAAGAACCAGAAGGACGAAGTCATTGGTGTGCTGCAACTGATCAACGCCAAGAAGCGCGCGGACGCAAAACTAACTTCGCCCAAAGAGGTCGCGAAGCAAGTCATCCCGTTTTCCCGCCGCAGCCACAAGCTGGCCTCCTCGCTGGCCAGCCAGGCGGCGGTGGCCCTGGAAAACAACCTCCTCTACCAGGACATCCACCGGTTGTTCGAAGGATTCGTCAAGGCCTCGGTGACGGCGATTGAGTCCCGCGACCCAACCACCTTCGGCCACTCCGAGCGCGTCGCCAAGCTGACGGTGGGGCTGGCGGAAGCCGTGGACCGCACCGACACCTGGCCCTACCGGGTGATCCGTTTCACGCGCCAGGAAATCGAAGAGTTGCGCTACGCCTCGCTCCTGCACGACTTCGGGAAAGTCGGCGTGCGCGAGGAAGTCCTGGTGAAGGCCAAGAAGCTCTACCCCTCGCAACTGGAGCTCGTCAACAAGCGCTTCCTTTACATCCGGAAAGCGGTGGAACTCGAAGGCTACCGGAAAAAGCTCGACCACGTCCTGGCCAACGGCAATCAGAGCTATCAGGAGACGTTTGCGAAGTTTGACGCCGAAGAGCAGGCCGAATTGCGCGAGCTCGAGGAGTTCCTGCGGCTCATCCTCCAGGCCAACGAGCCCACCGTGCTGCCGGAGAAGGCTTCCGAGAAGCTGGCGGAGGTCGCCGGTTGGACGTTCGAAGACCCGAGCGGCCCCTCCGAGCCTTTGCTTTCGCCCGAAGAGGTTCGTTTCCTCTCCATTCCCAAGGGCAGCCTCGACGCGGATGAGCGCCTCCAAATCGAGTCCCACGTCATCCACAGCTTCCGATTCTTGAGTCAGATCCCCTGGACCAAAGAGCTGAAACGGATCCCAGAAATCGCCAAGGCCCACCACGAGAAGCTCAATGGCAGCGGATACCCCTACCGTATGAAGAGCGACGAAATTCCCTTCCAAGCCAAAATGATGACCATCGCGGATATCTTCGACGCCTTGACGGCTCGCGACCGGCCCTATAAGCGCGCCGTGCCGGTCGAGCGCGCGCTCAATATCATCGGCGAGGAAGTCAAGTCTGAACTCCTCGACCCGAACCTCTTCCGCCTCTTCGTCGGGGCCCAGGTTTACCAGTTGACTGCCAAGGATTAGCGCCCCTAAACGATCCAGGTGTAGGTTGACCCCTTAACCTTCATGTAGTTTTCATCCAGGGCGGGTTCGAGCAGAAGCATGGCGGCAATGCGGCGAGCCATTTCCCCGACGTAACGAACTTCGCCTTTCGTCAGCGCGCGCCCCAGCAGCTTCCGCTCGCGGTAGGAGAGCCACTTCTTGATGACCTGATAGCCGCCGATCGTGTATTCCCAAACCCGCAGCGGAATGTTCGACCAATACGCCACGTCGTTCAGGTAAACGTCCAAAGTGCGGTTGCCCAGAAGCTGTAGCGCAGGGCCCGCAGTTTGGCCCTGCGGCTCTTCAAGGCTCGGCCGGTCTTTGGCCGCGCCCGGCAAGGGCCGTTCGCCTGGAGCGCGAACGGCTGGAAAAGCCGCAACCCGTCGGCTGACGGGTTGCGCTACAAGTTCGTTTGGGTTGTAATCGCGCTCGATGATTTTGCCTTTGCCCGGCATGGTGACGCCGCCCTTGCCCGCGTGCCCCCAGCCGGCCGTCACAGAAAGTTCGCTGAGCAATTCTTCCCCATCTTTTTTCTCGTCTTTTTCCCGCAACGCCCCTCCGACCGCCCGCGACGGCACGCCAATTTTTTGTAGGGGCGATTCATGAATCGCCCCTACTTCGGTTTCGGTATCGAGCAAGGCGGCGATTTGTCTTCCGAGCACCGCCGATGCGAGCAGTCCTTCCTTGCTGTCCGGCAAGGGAATGCGCGGCCAGTCCTGTCGAATGCCGTCGGCGTTTTCGGAAAGATAGGCCGGCGAGTAGCCAATCGCCAGCGCGTGCATCCAAATCAGGCCCGCAGTCTGGACGTCCGCGTCAGGATTTTCGATGCCGAGCTTTGCGAGGTAAGCGCGGGCCAGGGGCGATACATTGGCGGCTGGGCGAATTGGCTGGGTGGGCAAGCCGTGTTGTTCATCACTTCGCTTCTTCGGAGCAGCAGGCCGCACCCGAATGGGAAAATAGTAGGCATGGCCCCGCATCGAATCTTGCTCGCCTAATAGAGGCGTCATGAGGGCGGGTATTCCCTCCGGGCTAGCCGCACCTGCGGGACGGGACACGAACGACTGGGGCCCGCCTTTGAGGTGGAACCGGAGGTCCGGGCGGGACCGGTTCCAGAGGGGGCTTACGTCCGAAACGTAAGCCCATCCAACGTCGAATGGCCGGAACATATACCTCACAATACGGTCGGGATCGTACTTCTCCGCTCTTAGCAACCTCTCCCTGACGACCTTTGGATCGAACCCCGCAGCCTTGCGAGTCAGGCCAGTATTCAACTGCGCCAACTCCTCCCAGTCCGTATTCGGGTCGAGGTACATCTGGATACGTTCCTCCAGACGGCTCCGATCAATATCCTGAAGCGCTCCGGCGCGATTCTCGTTAAGGCCAAGCATGGGCTGTATGTCAGACAGGTCTTTAACCATCGGCCAAGTTTGGAATTCCTTGCTCACTTTTGAGGGGCGGAATGAGTGACGGTTCGTCTTGTCCGGCTGGGCGAGCTGGTAGTCCGACCCGAAATCGGGGTCGTCGAGGCTTTCGACAAGGTCAGAGTTTTTTGTCACGCCCCAGAAGTGGCGGAAGCGGACAGATTTTGTAGGGGCGGGTTTGAAACCCGCCCCTACGCGAACGAGTAACCCGATCGCTGTACCTACGCGGATTCCTTCGCGATTCCGCTCCGTGGAAAAGACAGACGGGTCCGGCTTGCCGTCCGGCGTCAGCTTGCCGGTTTCGCGGCTGTCGCCGTTCATACAGTCGAACCAGAGCTTGTCGAATTCGGCCAGGAACCGTT
>Ga0066709_100004690_pt1 | contig 11004 bp, 7 predicted proteins | sample GraSoiAngelo_158_FD_79665 | JGI IMG/M metagenome (GOLD analysis project Ga0066709, IMG submission 79665) | Grasslands soil microbial communities from the Angelo Coastal Reserve, California, USA - 14_1009_16_30cm | ecosystem: Environmental > Terrestrial > Soil > Grasslands | place: USA... | reverse complement strand
ACGATGTTGGCGAAGGTGCGACAAGAGTCCTCGACGTAGTCGATGATGCGCTTGTGGCCTCGGTAGACTATGTAGGGCTTGTTGTGAAGCGCGTGGTAGACGAATTTCGGGATGAAGCCGCGGTACGGGGTGTAGCGCTCGCCGGGGCCGTAGCAGTTCACGGGACGGACGCGGACGGTTTCGGTGCCAAATTGTTCCGCGGAGTTCAAGCACATGAGTTCTCCGGCCCACTTTGTAATCGCATAGTCGTTGAGTTGCTTGATTGGAATCGCGTCCATCACATCCTCTTTCATTTCCCCGCGGTAGTCCCCATAGACCTCCGCACTGCTGAAGAAGATGAGCCTGAACTTGAGCCGTTCCTGCAGGCGGATAATGTTCTTTGTCCCGATCGCGTTCGTTTGCCAGAGGTTTTCGTAATAATCTTCACCGTTCCAGCGGCCATACTCAGCGGCCAAGTGATAGACCCAGTCGAACCGTCGAGGCTCGAAGAGTCGCTCCACCTGTCGAAACGCGCGGACATCGCAGCGAACGTAGTCTTCTTGGTCGCGGTTGTCGAAATCGGCAGCAACAACCTCGTGGCCTCGTGAGGCGAGCTCCTTCACCAGCGAGCTTCCGATGAAACCGCCGCCGCCGGTAACAAGAACCCTCTCCGGATTCGCCATGCTAGCTCCGAGTCGGACAGACCGCCGACGCAACGAGTGGATGTCGATATAAACACTGTGCCGTGAGTATTCGCTACTTGCAAACAAGACAGTGCACGCGAGCCGTAATTGGAGTATGGAGAACGAGGTCCGACCAATTCCGCCACTCGCATTTGTTGGAGAGCGGCAGGTTCAAACACGAAGCCGCCTTACAAGAGGAAACGGTTGCGGTGCTCGAAGAAGTGAGGAACCAAGCCTTGGCTGCAAAGGTCTACATTGGAAGCTCTACGGCGAACCGAGAACGAGAGCTCCAGGCTGCGTTCGATTTCATCGGTCTGCAAGAGGAACTCTCATCACCCCGCAAAGTCTTCGTGAAACCGAATTTCACGTTTCCGAGACCTGTTTCCGGGGTCACCACTTCTCGCGAGATGCTTGAGGACACACTCAGGCTCCTGTTCGAAAGCGGCGCCGAGGTATTCGTTGGCGAGTCGAATGGGGGCTACGGATCTTTCACCGCTGCAGAAGCCTTTGCCGGGCAGGACCTGTTCGAAATATGCAGACGAACTGGCGCTCAACCGGTAGACCTCTCGAAGGAAGAGCTGCGGGAGTACTCCGGCGTAGTCGGCGGCAGAGAGGTCTCGGTGCACCTGGCTCGCCTCTTGGTCGACGAGGTAGATTTCACCATCTCCCTACCTGTCCTCAAGGTACACGCAATGACAACGGTGAGCCTCTCCATGAAGAACTTGTGGGGTTGCTATCCCACGGACCTCCGCCTCCTCGAGCACAAGGAACTTGATCGGAAGCTCGCGCTTATATCAACCCTCCTGAGAGCTCGCTTTGGAATAGTCGACGCGACCTACGGGCTTGATAAGCACGGGCCCATGGAGGGCGAGGCAAGGTTTCTCGGGAAATTCATTGCTTCCAACGACCTCCTTGCCCTCGATACGGCTTGCGCCCGCCTGATGGGATTCGACCCCGACAAGATTCTCCACCTTCGCAACCTGACCCGCTTTACCAAGCGTCCGGAGGGTTCCTCCATCACGGCAAACGTAGACTTATCTGCGTACAGGTGGGCTTTCACTTTGCGGCGAGATCTCATTGATAGCCTGAGTTTCTCATGCTTCCACAGCGACGCTCTGGCGAAGATTGTCTTCAATTCGCCCTTGACTCGACCGATCTACACCCTCCTTGGCAAGAAACCCCGGCGCCGACTAGTGTGAGCACGAGGTGATTAGGCCATGGAGGTCCTACACATTTCGCCAGTGTTCGGGGCTTGCTCAGGCTTCGGAGGTATGGCAACTTCGACAGAATACCTCTGTTCGGAGTTGGCGAAACTCGGCGTGAACATAACTGTCATCTCAACAGAGGTAACAGGCCGCTTTCAAACCGGCGTAGACAGCCAATTGAAGTGCGACGGCGAGAACCTCTTCACGACGATCCGCCTCCCGGTCGCTGCGCGAAGCTTCGAGAGATTCACAGGCATGTACTGGACGCCGGGCTTCCGCGTGGAATACGCGAAACAGGGAGCTGTAACGGACATTGTACACTTTCACGGATTCAGAAGCTATCAGAATCTTGCCGCTGCGAGGGCCACACAGAAGCTCCGGAGGAAGTACGTTCTGCAGCCACACGGAAGCGCTGTCCGCGGCTATGGGAAGCGAGTACTCAAGTCCGTCTATGACTACGTCCTCGGGATTAGACAGGCAATGAGCGCGGACGCACTGATAGCGTCAGCTCAAACCGAGGCGCTCCAGCTCACGAGGATGGGGATTAATCCGAACAAGATACACACGGTACCCAATGGCGTTTACAGAGAGAATTGGGCGGCGCAGAGCCCGGGAGGCTCGACGCTATTGCGGGAGAGCTTGCACATCTCACGAACCGCACGAATCGTCCTCTTTGTCGGGCGGTTGGATTCGACCAAAGGCCTGGACCTGTTGGTCGAGTCTTTCGGAAAAGTCCTGGTAAAGAGACCGGACGCAACCCTTGTTCTGCTTGGCCCTGACTTTGGCATGCAGTCCCGGCTCGAGGCCTGGGTGCAGAAAACAGGCCTAGGAAACCACGTGTTCTTCGCTGGTCTTGCCGGTCAAGAATTCGTTCGCTCCGCGTACAAAGAGTCCACCGTAGTGGTCATTCCTTCCACATATGAGTCCTTCAGCCTGGTCGCATTGGAAGCGGCTGCTGCTGGAGCTCCGGTCGTGATGACAGAAGAGTGTGGACTCGCTACCACATTTCGGAGCGCTGGACTCATTGTCGCAAAAGCTGAAATCACTTCACTGGGCGACACAATCTTGAGGCTCATCCAAGACGACGAGTTCAGGGGATTGCAGCGGGCGGCGCTAAGCAGACTTCCGTGGGAGAAGTTCACGTGGCGAGAGGTCGCTCGTGCGGTGCTCGCAGTGTATGAGGGCGCACTCCGCAGTTGAGAGACCAAGGTTCATAAATCTACGAGTCATCGAGCAAAATGAACATGTCTAGCCCGGGTAGGGAAGGCAAGCCGGTTCGCATGCCATCGGCCAGGACGCTGAATCCCGCTGTCGGTAAGGTTCGATTAAGGGAGGTGAATCATGCAGGAGTTGCTGGAAAAGATTAGTTCCGGCCGAGCCGTCGTCGGGGTAATCGGGCTCGGCTACGTTGGTCTCCCTTTTTCCATGCTTAATGCGAGGAAATTCAAGGTGGTTGGATATGACATCGATACGAATGTGATCCACGGCTTGAGTCAAGGACTCTCCGTAGAGGATAGCGTGCCGCCAGGATCCCTCGGGTCTTTCCTTGGCAAGACGTTCTTCCCGACATCGAACGAATCAGACCTAAATGCCTGCGACATTTTCGTAATCTGCGTTCCGACACCTTTAGGAGTGCACAACGAGCCAGACTTGAACGCCCTGTGTGAGGCGGCAAGACTCGTGGCGAGACATCTTCGCAAGGGTGCTCTCGCAATTCTTGAGAGTACCACGTATCCGGGCACGACCGACTCCGTGCTCGTGCCGATTCTAGAAGACACCGGAATGAAAGCAGGACTGGATTTCTACGTGGCATACTCACCGGAGAGGATCGATCCTGGGAGGGCAGACGTCGAGCTGGAGACGATCCCTAAGATTGTCGGTGGAAATGACGAGAACTCGACCGTTGTTGCATGCCAGTTCCTTCAGGCCTCCTTCAAGAAGGTCGTCCCGGTGAGTGATTGCCGAACGGCCGAAGCCACAAAGATGCTTGAGAACATTTTCCGAGCGGTGAACATCGCCCTAGTCAATGAGCTTACGCTGGCATTGGAGAAAATGGACATCAACGCATGGGATGTAATCGAAGCGGCATCGACGAAACCTTTTGGGTTCATGCCATTCCGGCCCGGCCCTGGAATCGGCGGGCACTGCATCCCACTGGACCCCTACTATTTCGCCTATGCGGCAAGGCGAGTCGGAGTTCCTACGAGATTCATTGAACTTAGCGGGGACGTGAACTCCTTCATGCCGTTTCATGTAGTACGGTTGCTCAGTGGCGCCTTGCGTGTGGTAGGCAAGAAACTGAGTGGTTCGCACGTCGCGGTCTTAGGGCTGTCCTACAAGCCTAATGTGTCCGATACGCGAGAATCGCCCTCAGCCAAAGTCATCGACGAAATTGTAAGGCAGGGCGGGGCCGTAGAAACGTACGATCCACTTGCCAACGGAATTCAGACGGAATCCGGCTACTTCCACTCAGCTAGTTCTATCGAGATTGCACTCCGGGACGCGGATGCAACGGTCGTCCTCGTCGACCATTCAACCTTCAAGGAAGTATCAGAAAGTGTCTTTGAGAGTTTGATGGGCCCGAACCCCGTCGTGTTGGACTGCAAGAATGTCTTCAGCGCCGCTCCCCCAGGCACCTTTTTTGTCGGCCTGGGAAAGCCAGTCAGCAGGCAGACACAGCCAGCGTCAAAGGGGGCAGGCTAGATTGAGACTAGGAATAATCATCAGCCTAGAGCCGACCGCTTCGTTCCATCGGCCTATCGGCGAGGGCCAGCTGCACGTTAATGAAGTCCGTCCGGAACTCGCAACCAAGCTGTACCGTGATGGAGGCCTAGCCGTCAGGCTGCTGCTGAGGGAGGCTCTACCATCGATCAAAGACGGGGTCTCGCTGTCGTCCGGTCCGCGGGCGCCTTGTCGGGTGCCAAGCTTGGATTCCCATCCGGGAGTCTGTGACCCGCACTGAAGGGATTCGAACTGGCTCGATTATTCGGTCTGGCTCGAAGCAAGCAAATGGTTGCCCATAGGTTGGAGGCAGCAGAGGTGGAACCGCAGGAGCGACATCTGCTCATCGTGACCGAGAACGTTCGGACTAGTAGGACTTCGAACTTCGCGAAGGCCGCCAAGCGATTTTTCAATGTCCGATTCCTTCCAGAATATGGGCGTTTGTGGTCTCTGCAGAAGCGAACCCCCCCTCCCCTCTCGTGGATCGTGATTTCGGTTCGACACTTGCTCTGTATTTTCCATATGCGACACATTCGAGGTGCTCGGTTCTGTTATTTTCAGGATCTCGATGTACCCGAAGCGGTGCTGAGCAGGGCATTAGGGTTTCGAACCATTCTTGATGTCATCGAGCCGTTCTCTCTCGCCGCTCGAGACTATCCCCTAGGGATTTATGGGGCAAGACCTTGGTTTGTCTGGCTAGCGAAGGAGCTGATTTGCTACCGATTGTCAAATGTCATCATAGTGGTCTGTCCGGAGTACGCACCGTGGGTCGAGGCTAAGTCCGGCAAAGAACCGATTGTCGTCGAGAACTTTCCAGATGTGAACGTTTTCAGGCCTGCGCAAAAACACTTCGATCAGTTCTCAGTCGTATATTTCGGAGGCTCTAGCCCGAGCAGAACCCTGCAGGCTGTCGATCTCGCCCTTCACGACCTGAAGCGCGAGCTCCGCCTGAGATTCCACCTCATAGGTCCTCCCGACCTTACTGAGGGTCTTATGTCTGTCGACGACTATCATGGCTACCTCTCAGACGAGGAGGCTGCATCAATTATCGGGATGTGTCATGTAGGGATAGCTCCGTATCTCCAGAATGAACACACACGGTATACGCTGCCTAACAAAAATTTCCAGTATGCAGCCTGCGGCGTACTTCCGATCGGGCCCAAGACAATCCCGCTCAGCCGATTCTCGGAGGTTTGCAGATTCATACGCTCAAACGATGCAAAAGGATGGTATCAGGCCTTGCAGCAGGCGCATGATGAGTGGGGGCGGAATAATTCAAGCTTTGAGGATCTTCGGGTCACTTTGGTTGGCAGAAAGTGGACTAGCTCAGACGTATGGGAATCATGTATGCAAAGAATCGTCGGGAACTCGGAAGCTTCCTGCGTCGAATCACCTTCATAGGTAAAACGCGAACATGCTCACCTCTGCTCTGGAGCCACCAAATGCGCCCGAACGCGGTTCCGGCGACACCATCAAGACAACTACTATAACTCCGGACAAGATCAGGAGGCGTTCACGTCATTTCATATCACAATCGCTCCTCTTGTGATTGAAAGGAGAACCGGACCGAAGGTGCTCGATTTCCTTGCAATCCGGGTGCCACTCGTCTCGACCGGGAAAGGCTTTGGCGGTATCCCGGCAAAAGCGGACGAGAGCGCCGCCGTCAACAGGCAGTCGTGCCGGCCGGACCGGCGAGTCCGGAAGGCTGCGACGAAGGCGTTTGTCCCAGACGCCGATGCACGACCAGGGTGTTGGAACACACCTCGCGCCAGCTCGGTCCCACCCTCCCGGAGCGTTCGATGGCCATGGCGTTGAAGCCTCTCAATCGCGCACTACTGTATCTCCTCTGCGCAATCCTTGCCACCATCCCTTTGGCCTCGTCCTCGGTCCGCGGGATCGTTGACCCTTACCTGGTGGGAGTCGTTTCCTCTTCGGTTCTGTTTCAGTCAGCAGAACATGTACCAATCGAGGCAACCCAATTTGGCAACGTCCCCGGACTCGGCATTTTGCTCATCATCTTGGCCAAAATCGGCGGTTTGGACCCGGAGTTCGCCATGTATCTACCAATCGCCGGTGGTTTGCTGATCTTGGCCTCTTTCGTCCTGGCGCGCCTATTCACGCGCTCTGTTTCACTAGCGCTCGCCGTTGCGCTCGTCATAGGATACAGATGGCTCCCACCGACTCTGTCGACTGTCTGGCCACATACCTTCGGATTCGCTCTGTACTTCTTGTTTGTAGCTGTCTACTTCAGACTGGAGACGGTAAGGGACCCACGCTACATTCTCCAGCTCTGGATTCTCTACTTGGGAATCCACATGTTTTCATACACTACTGAGGTGTGGGTCATTGCCTTCGTCGGGTCCACGACGATCCTAAAATACCTCCGAGAAGGACTAAGGAGCAAACTGACGTCCTCGCTCTTAGCGGCCGTCATCGTCACCTTCTTCGGCTTCACTCAAATTGTTTACACGGGATACATCCCAGGAGTCGAGACGGCGGCAAACGAGTTTGGGATCGGCGTACAGGCGCTCCTCTCGTCTCTGTTTCGAGCCAGTCCCCCGGTACCATACGGCTGGGTACCGCCGCCCACGCCTCCAGTCGTCCTCTCGCTCCAAATTGTCTGGTACCTTGCACTCTTCCTCCCCCCCCTGCTTGCGCTCGCAGGGAGATCGATGCGAGACCGAGGATCCCGCAATCGACGAACTCTTTTCGCGGTCTCGACAGGCGTTGTTGGATTCGTGGCCGTTTGGCCTGTTGACGCGGCAGCTTATGCTCTGGTGGGGGCGCTCTCAGTCGGCTTGTTTAGATACTCCACGCTGAGCGGAGCATTGCTCACGACGCCTGCGGTGGAGGAACTCAAGTCGAACAGTATCGCACACGCTGCGAGGGCAATCCGTCTACCCGCGTCGCACATGATGGCCATCGGATTGGTCGTCGTCAGCATGATTCTGTTCGCCTCTGCATCAAGCCAGGGCTTGAACGTATCCTCCGTCTCGAAATACTCAGAAACGCAGCCAGGGGCCACCTGGCTGCTTTCAAACCAGCCCGGTCTCCGGTCCGTTTATTCTGACCACCTAACGCAAGGTCAGATTGCCATTACAGCCGCTCGAATGGGTCGTGAGTTCATCACTACCAACCTCTACAGCGTGACATCCTATGAGGCCCTCTTGGGGGTAGGTTCCTACACAGCGAGCGCCCCGTATTTCAGCGGTCGTTACGTGGTCGTGAACCTTGACCTCGCCCAGTTCAAGACTACCTCCGGGCAATTCACTGATTTCGAACCGATTCGACCTCACCTCGCTCAGATTGATTCTAACCCGGGCCTTTCGCTGATCTACGACGATGGAAGTCTCTGGATAATGCAGGGATCCGACTGAAACTGGAGCCCCAGGAAGGGCTGACACCCGGACCAGCCGCGGATGCGTAATCCTGTGGAGCGGCCGCTTTCTCCAGTACATGTATACCGCCCGCTGTGGCTCGACGCTACCTGCCGCAAGAGCTTCACGAGGTCACCTGCTTTGTTCAGGTCGTACCGCTACGGGAGGAAGGCGAGTAGACGGCGTCCATGACCGCTGTCCCACGCCTTTGATCAGGATGCCGTCCTGCACCTTTCCGGGCGCCAATCACATAGGCGTTTGTACTTCATCGGCACCACTGTGGCCAGCACCCCTACGGACGATACCAGCAGGATTCACGCGGTCTCGTGCTACGTCTGGCACAGGTCAGGTTTCCACCGCAAGGCCCAGCCAGAAGACGTGGGTTTTTACTTACCTTGGGGGAACTTCCGTTTGGGACGATGGCTGTTGGCAAGTCCCTTAGCCAGATTCCGGAACCGGCGCCTCTTTAGAGGATTCCGACACTCTTCCCTCGGACCCGCGCGTCGGCGCGAAAACTTACAACCGTGCTTGTATGCAGCCTTCGACAGAAAACCGTTAAGTGACCAAGCCGGCTGCACCAGGTCGAGGCCCGCATGCGACTGCATTTTCGGGAGAGGCCCTGGGACCTGATCGTGGCCGTGGGCTACGTCACCTTCGTGGCCGCCACCGTCCTCGCAGTCGGCGGCGGCAACCCTCTCGCGATCCTCCTCGTCCTCTTCGTCCCGGGGTACGTCCTCGTGGCCGTGCTCTTCCCGGAAAATAGAGAGGTCGACTGGATCGAGCGCATCGCCCTGTCCTTCGGCGTGAGCATCGCGGTCGTTCCGCTCCTCGGCCTGTTCTTAATCTTAACTCCGTGGGGCATACGCTTCATCCCTCTCGTCGGGACCATTGCCGTCTTCACCGTCGGCTTGGGCTACGCCGCGTACTGGCGCCGCATGCGACTGCCGCCGGACAAGCGTCTCTCCCTTACCGTGGAAATCGCGGTTCCAAACTGGACGGAATACGGCGGATTAGACAAGGGCCTGACGATCGCCCTCTCTGCGAGCATCATCGTCGCCGGCGGCACGCTTGCCTACGTCGTCCTCACGCCGCCCCCGGGCGAGACCTTTACGCAGTTCTACATCCTCGGCCCTGGCGGCAATGCCTCAGTCTATCCGACGGCCCTCAATATCTCCCAGCCCGGATCCGTCATCCTCGGCATCGCCAGCCACGAAGCCACGACTGTAACCTACAACGTCCGCGTCGACCTCATCGGCGTGCGGCTAGTCTACAACACCACCTCGGGATTCAACGAGACCGTCGAACTGAATCGCACGACCTGGTCCACATTCAACGTCACCCTGGCCGACGGCCAGAACTGGACCCAGCCATACACCTTCCGGATCACTGACCCAGGCCTGTGGAAGGTCCAGTTCCTCCTCTTCAAAGACGGTGACTTCTCGAGCGCGTATCACGAGCTCCACTTGTTCGTTCGTGTCCAGTAGCCAACAACGCCGCCCCCTCATTTCGAGTCGTTTTTGTACGGCGTGGTTCTTCGATTGGGTACCCATGGTAACATCGCGGTGGATCGCGCTTCTGCTCGGCCCGCTCGCACGTCAATCTCCTGATTTTCATTCGATCGATCCACCTCTCCAGACCTTGACGATCGACCGCGTCTACGTAGAGAACCGGATCGGAACCGAAGTTGCCGTTTGGCGTGCTCTGAAGAGAAAGGCGGCGTCCGACTGGCCGTGGGGACCTTCTTCGCCAGTTCGGAGTGAGACCTTGTGCGGGGCCGCTACGTTCGGGGAGACCACTGTTCTGCGGTAGACCGAGCCCGACGCTTCGACCGCCGATGTGTGGGTCTCGCACAGATCAATCCTGGACGTGACCACCTTTAAAGCGGAACCTGTCGTCGGATTACCCGGCAGCTGCGTCAAAGCCTGAGAGGACTCTGAGGGGAGCTTTGCATCAGCGAATAGGACACTCGAAGTCGAGCCAGATGCGCGGGCAGCGATCTCCGCGGCGGTTAGGGCGCGAGAGAAGACGAAGACCTCGTCGATGTCCCCGGCGAAATTCGATGCGACGCGACCAATCTGGACTCCCGTCGAGGGGCGTACCGACAAGGTTGGACTTGTCGTGTCGGCTGCCTTGAGCGTCCCGTCCACGTAGAGCTCCACCAGACCGTTTCTAAGCACAGCAGCTGCATGATGCCATGTGCCGTCGTTGTAGGCGAGCGGGCTTACGATTTCCGTGAACACGTCCGGACCGATCGATTGGTAGAACGTCGCGCCGAGCCGTCCGTCGGCCATCACGCGCAACTCCCACGAACCGCCTCCTCCCTGGATGCCGCTGTAATACGGCGAGGGATTCGTCGTCCAGCGGAACCAGGCGGCGACCGTGAAATCGGTGGCAGGTACGGAAATCGCCGGAGCCGTGATCCGGTCTCCCGCGTTGAAGTGCCTCGCCCGACCCACTTTCCCGGCGACGTCCGTCGTGCCCGTGATCATCCCGTGATTTACGTGACCCGAGAGATCCTTCATCCGTCCATCGAGAAGAAGGGTCTCCATGTCGTACTGGAGGACAGGACCGGTGACCGGCGGTGGCGGTGCGAGGGCGGCGATCTCGGCATCGGTTAGCGCGCGGGAGAAGACGAAGACCTCATCAATGTCTCCGGCGAAATCACTCGCGACCCGACCTATGATGGTCTGAGTGGACGTCCGTACGGACGTAATCGGATTCGTCGTGTCCTGGGCGACGAGGACGCCGTCCACATAGAGTCTCACTAGGCCGGATCGAAGGACCGCTGCCGCGTGGTGCCAATCTCCGTCATTGTATGTGAGCGGGCTTACGATCTCGGTAAACACATCGGGGCCGATCGATTGGTAGAACGTGGCGCCGAACCGTCCATCAGCCATCACGCGAAGTTCCCACGACCCGCCGCCTCCCTGGATTCCGCTGTAATAGGGCGACGGATTCGTCGTCCAGCGGAACCACGCGGCGACCGTGAAGTCCGTGGCGGGTACCGGAATCGCAGGAGCCGTGATCCGATCTCCGCTT
>Ga0066709_100004688_pt1 | contig 11007 bp, 12 predicted proteins | sample GraSoiAngelo_158_FD_79665 | JGI IMG/M metagenome (GOLD analysis project Ga0066709, IMG submission 79665) | Grasslands soil microbial communities from the Angelo Coastal Reserve, California, USA - 14_1009_16_30cm | ecosystem: Environmental > Terrestrial > Soil > Grasslands | place: USA... | reverse complement strand
TCTCGCGCACGAGATGAAGGGCAGCCGACGCCACCGACGCCGTGCTGCGGGCGATCCCCGTCTCGGTGCGCACGCGCTTGGCCGCCTCCAGGGCGTGGCGGAACAACGGGCGCAGCGATCGGCCGAGCGTCCCCTCCGACTCCGCCGTGCTGGCCGCCTGCTTCACCTGCGCCAGGATCTCGCTCTCCCCCACCACGAAGGAGTCGAGCCCGGCTCCCACCGAGAACAGGTGGGCGGCGGCGTCGTCGTCGAACCAGGTGTTGAGGTAGGCCCCCACCTCCGACGTGGACCGGTTGGAGAAGTCGCACACCACTTGACGGACGTGTTGCACGGCGTCGTGGAAGCGGGCCACATCGGCGTACACCTCCACGCGCTGGCAGGTGGAGAGGACAACGGCCTCGCGGACATCGCCCGCGTCGGTCAGTCGGGCCAGCACCTTGGGCAGGTCGTCGGGCGCAATGGCCAGGTCCTCGAGGAGCTCGAGGGGGGCGCTGCGATGGTGGATCCCGAAGGCGAGGACGGACATTGGAGGCTCTCAGCCTAGGAGGTTTGGGACTGACTCAGACATTCGTAGAGCAACGCCCTGGCCTCTCGGATCTTTCCCTCGCGGACGAGGGCGAGGAGCCGGCCGTCCTCCAGCGGCTCCTGCCACAGCCGTCCCAGCGGTTCGGTGGCCACGCCTCGCGAGCGCAACTCGTCGCGCACGGCGGCGAGGACCTCGAGCACCTGCTCGTACTCCGCCGGAACGGCGTCGCCGACCACGCGGCGCATGTGCTTGGCCAACGCCGGCGAGCGTCCGCGCGTCGAGATGGCGATGGTGAGGTCGCCCCGCCGCACGATCGACGGCAGCGTGAAGCGGCAGTTGGCGGGGTCGTCGGCCGAGTTCACGAGAACGCCGTGGGCCTCGCCGTCGACGAAGACGCGATGGTTCACGGCCGGGTCGGGCGTGGCCGTGACGGCGAGGAAGGCGCCGTCGAGGTCGGAGGCCTCGTAGCTCTTCCTGCGCCACTCGATTCGCTGTTGCTGGGCCCATCCCTCGACGGCCCCGCATGCCTCGGGTGCGATCACCGTGACACGCGCCCCACACAGGAGCAGGTTCTCGACCTTCCCGGCGGCCACGGCGCCGGCCCCCACCACGACGCACGGCTGTCCGTCGAGGTACAGGTTGACGGCGTACTGCGGGTGACCTCTCATCGGCGGACGCTCGCTCACCGTGTCACAGCGCCGCGGCGCGATGGCCGAGGAGGCCGGTCATGCCCGTCTTGCGCTGTTGGTAGTAAGCCAGGATCTGGAGCTCGATCGACAGGTCGACCTTGCGGATGGTCACGTCGTCGGGAACGGTGACCACGGCCGGGGCGAAGTTGAGGATGGCGGTGATGCCGGCGGCCACCATGCGGTCGGCCACCTCCTGCGCGTGACTGGCCGGGACCGTGATGACACCGATGGCGATGCGCCGGGCGACCACGTCCTCGGCGAGCGAGTCGAGGTGGCGTACTTCAATTCCGGCGACGGTCTCGCCCACCTTCCGCGGGTCGACGTCGTAGAGGCCGGCGAAACGGAAGCCGCGCTCGCCGAAACCGCGGTAGTTGGCCAGCGCCTGACCGAGATGGCCGACGCCGACGATGGCCGCCGACCAGTCCTGGGTGAGACCGAGCTCGCGCGAGATCTGGAAGATGAGCAGCTCGACGTCGTACCCGACGCCGCGCGTGCCGTACGAGCCGAGGTAGGAAAGGTCCTTGCGCACCTGCGCGGCGTTGGCCCCGGCTTGGACGGCGAGGCGCTCGGAGGAGATTGTGCCGATCTCGTGGTCGGCGGTCTCGAGGAGGATGCGCAAATAGATGGGCAGCCGGGCGACCGTGGCCTCGGGAATGTGCGGAAGGTCTTCCAAGTCGAGGAATTGTCTCAGATCAGGCGACGCCGGAGGACCTTTCCCGTCCTGAGGACGGGCAGGGAGTCGGCGAACTCCACCAGGTGCGGAGCCTTGTAACGAGCCAGCCGGGCATGGCACCACTCGACCACCCCTTCGGCGGTGACGTCGGCGCCGTCCGCCTTGACCACCACCGCCTTCACGCCTTCGCCGGTCGAGTCATCGGGCACGCCGATCACCGCCACCGCCTCGACCCCCGGATGTTGGCCGATGACCTCCTCGACCTCTCCTGGGAAGACGTTGAATCCGCTGACGATGATCACGTCCTTCTCGCGATCGACGACGTACAGCCGTCCCTTTTCGTCGAGGACGCCGACGTCGCCAGTGTGCAGCCACCCGCTTTCGAGAACGCGCGCCGTGGCGTCGGGGTCCCCGTCGTAACCCATGAACACGTTGGGCCCGCGCACCCAGATCTCTCCGGGGTCGCCCATCAGTACCTCGGCGCCGTCCTCATCCACCAGGCAGACCTCGACGCCGGGAAGGGGAACGCCCACCGACAGCGGATCGGGGTCGCCGAGGAGGAGGCCCGAGGTGACGGTCGGAGAGGCTTCGGTGAGGCCGTAGCCCTGCGCGATGGTCCTTCCCGTGGCCTTCTCGAAGCGGGTCACGGTGGCAGCCCGCAGAGGCGCGGCCCCGCTCACGATCACGCGCGCTCGGGGGAACTGCGTCCCCGCCGTCGCCCACGCGTCGAACATGGGCGGGACGCCGAACACCACGGTGACGTCGTCCATTTGCGTGGTGGCGTCGAACCGGTCGTGAAGGCGGATCTCGGCGCCCGACGCCAGCGACCGGCCCAGCGCCACGTTGAGGCCGAAGATGTGGAAGAGCGGGAGCGTGCCGTCGACCACGTCGTCGCCGGCGATGCTCGTCCGCGGATCAGCGCCCATCTGCGCGAGGGCGGCGGCCAGGTTGCCGTGACTGAGCATGGCGGCCCGGCTCGGCCCCGACGTTCCCGCCGTCTCGCACAACACAGCGAGGGTGTCGGGGGCGACGTCGATGGCATCGAGCGGTTCGCCGCCGGGGACCTCAGTGGGGTCCCCGACCGTGTGCGCCGTCTGCGTCCTGGCCAGATGGCCGGCGCGCTCGGGGTCGGGAGACTCCGGGTTGATGGGAACGGTGACGGCGCCCAGGCCGAGGAGGGCGAGGTACACGACGACGAACTCGGCGCGGTTCCCGAGAGCAACGGCGACCCGGTCGCCCGGCGTCACGCCGGCGGCGCGGAAGCCGCCGCGCACCCTCGCCACCTGCTCGGCAAGCTGCGTGTAGGTGACGACGGCGCCGTGGTCGTCGCGGAGCGCCGCCCTGTCGCCGTCACCAGCCCCACCCAGCAGCGTGGTGGCCAGGTTGAAGGGGCTCACAAGACCTGCCCGTCGGCCTTCAACGCGTCCTGGAGCGCGGCGACGTCGACGGCACCGAGGTCGCCGCCGGCGTCGGTGGCCGCCATCTGCGCGACTGTTCCGGCCGCCTGCCCGAGGGCCATGGCCGGTCCCATCACCCGCACCGACGCCAACGCGTGGTGGTCAGCCGAGATGCAACGTCCGGCCACCACCAGGTTGTCGATGCCGTCGGCCAGCAACGTGCCCAACGGCACCTGGTAGTACGTGTCGGCGGGAAGGAAGACGTAATCGGTCTCACGCCCGCGCGTGTGGTACTCCTGCGGCCACGCCGACGCGGCCACGGCATCGTCGAAACGCGCCCCGGAGGTGACGTCATCACCGGTGAGGGTGGCGCGGCCCACGAGCCGCCTTCCTTCACGCACTCCGAGTTGCGCGGGAGTGTCGAACAGGAACGAATCCTCGAAGCCGGCGAGGTGCTCCTTCACGAAGGCGGCCGCCTCCTCGGCCAGGCGCCGTCCCTCGATCTCGCCATAGGTGATGTCGAAGAGATCCGTCGGGTCGATGGCTCCACCGTCGGACCGCCGCACACGCGTCATCGCGCCGAGAAACTCTCCAGGGCGCATCGTGGGGATGAGGGCGCCGCTCGACCGGCTCAAGTGCTCACCGTGCTCGGCGATGGCAGGGGTCAACCCGGCGATGGCGGCGTAGGCCCGGGTCGGATCGGCGTGCTCGATGTAGAACTGCATGGAGGCGAACTGGCGCTGGTCGGGCGGGCCCAAGACGGCGGGGAGCCCGGCGGCGACGGCGACGTCGGCGTCGCCGGTGGCGTCGACGAAGGTGCGCCCCTCCACCGCGACCGGTCCCGACTTCGACGCCACCACCACATGGGTCAGGCGCCTGCCCTCGCGCACCGCGCCGGTCACCCGCGCGTGCAGGAGCGCGGTCAGGCCATCCGTGGTCGTCACCAGGTGGTCGGCGAGGCGCTTGACCGCCCACGGCACGTACAGGAAGACAGCGGTCTCCTTGAACGGGACCGGCCCGCTACCACAACCCCGCCGGCGCAGGGCGTCGGCCACCTCGGCGCCGAAGCCGCCGACCACTGGCTCGTAGCCGCCACTCGCGGTGCGGTAGTAGAGGCCGCAGATGGTGCCGACGGACGCGGCGGTCAGGTTGCCGCCGAAGAAGCCGTAGTTCTCGAGCAACAGGACGCGGGCCCCGCGACGAGCGGCGGTGACGGCGGCGGCGAGGCCCGCCGGGCCGGCGCCTGCCACCACGACGTCAGCCTCGGCGACCACCTCGGCCCGCTGCGCCGGAAGCTCGACCGTCACGGACCGGGAACCTAGTGGCGGCGCCCGACGACGACGATGTGACTACTGACACCGAGGATCGATGGCTCGGCTTCCGTGGCCCTCACCAATCGCAGAAGTCGCTCACGCCGAACATCGTCATCGAACCAGAAATCGATATCGGCAAGAACGGAGGCCGCTCCTTCCACAGCGATGACATCACGTGGCTCGAGACCCGCTTCATCGAGCTCCGCAGGGATCTCCGATGGGTGGTGGAAGTACGCCGTGGTGAACCAACCGGGACGGCGATCGGGGTTGACGTGAAGACCGCGGCCAAGATCGACGTCGACGATGGCCTCGAACGTGGCGTCGTCGAGAAAGCGCTCGACCAGTCCGGAGAAGAGCGACGCGAAGCGGGAGATGACGGCGACGATCACGGCCCCGCCCGGACGGACCACGCGACGTGCCTCGGCCAGTGCGGCGATGCGGTCGCGGCGATCGGTCAGGTGGTACAGCGGCCCGAGCAGGAGGACTGCATCAAAGCTGTCGTCGCCGAGACGAAGCGATCGCGCGTCACCCACCGACGCGTGGGCCACCCCCGCCGCCCGCGCTTGTTCGACATGGAGGCCGACAGGGTCGACGAGGTGGACGGCGTAGCCGGCCGCCATCAGCGGCAGTGCATGGCCGCCCGCGCCGCCGCCAACGTCCAACAGGCGCGCCGGCGGCGATGGAAGGAAGCGCCTCAGCAACTCCTGCGTGCGAATGAACTCGAAGCGCGAGATCGTCGAGAGACGCTGCTGCTCTCGCCCGCCCTCGTAGTACGCGGCGATGTCGGCATCGAGGCCCTCCGGATCGTCGCCCACAAGTAATCGCCTTTCCATTGGGGGCCCGCACGGTACGGCGGCGCTCCGCGAGAGCTGACCGGACCGATCGGCGCCGCCTCCGTGCTACGCCCCCAAGCCCCCGATGCCTTAAGTCACTGTGAGTGGCTGCCGATGCAGAGGATGACCCCGGTAGGACGAAGATCCGTAGGGGTGGGCGCCAGCGAGCGCCGGTCGCGGTCGCACTCCCGCGCCGACGCCGTCACGGAGAAGCCTCCCAGCCCGCCCCAATTGTGCGCTCGCCCCTGCGGACCTTCACCTTCACCGGGGTCCTTGCGCGCCTGACCGTCACCACGCGGGAGCGTCGCGAAGAGGGTTGGTGCATGAGGGCCCGTCGGAATAGACGAAGCGCGGACGGTCCTCGGGCGACGCCGGCACGAGAACGATCCCCGTCCAGCGCGTCCCGTAGCGCTCGCCGTGGACGCAGGCGGACGCCACCGGGAGCGGTCGCTCCTCCAATTCCGCTCCGGGTGGAACATCGTGATTGGAGAGCACGGCGTGCAGCCCCTCCACGATGTCGGTGGACTCGCCCCGCAGCAGAGGCTGGAGAAGGGCGCGCACGTGATCGACCTTGGGCGAAGGCGCGCCGAGCGGCCGGTTCTCGAGGATGTGCACCCCCGGCCCCAGCTCCTCGACTGCGGCCTGTTCGCCGGTGACGTCGAGGAAGGACAGCGTGGAGCGGTCGCCGACCAGCATCCACGCCGGGTTGAAGTCCGACGGCCTCACTTGTTGCCGCAGCACCTCGACGGCCCGCGCCGCCGCTGTCTGCCCGGACAGGAGCAACGGCAGCTCGCCGCGCGACCTCTTGGTGGGGTCGCGCCCCTCGGTGCCGGCGGGACGGTTGGTGAGCGCGGCCACCAGGCCGCACTCGTTCACGGCCAGCCACGTCCCTCCGGCCAGCTCGTCCCGCCCTCCGAGGACGCGCGGTGAGCCGGTCGAAAGGACGGCCATGGGGACGGCAGCGCGCTCGAACAACTCGTCGCGGTTGGCGCCCACGATCAGAGGCCACTCGCCGAACACACGCGAGATGACCACGAGCAGGCACACGGTCAGCGGCGCCGGTCGAGGGCGAACAGCGGATGGGGGGCGCAGCCATCGACGAGGTCGGCGGCCAGACGGCCGATGGCAGGAGCGAACTTGAACCCGTGACCGCTGCAAGCCGAGACGACCACCACTTGCCCGGCGCGGTCGACGACGAAGTCTGTGGTCGGTGTCGTCGTGTAGAGACAGGTGTCGACGGAGGCAGGACGCGGATCGACCCCCGGCACCCATCGGGTCACGTATCGCGCCAACTCCTCGACGCGGCCAGGGTCGGGCTCGAACGGGCCATCACGCGGATCGACCACCCGGCCTGCCCCGTGCGCGCCCACCTTCACACCCTCGCCCGGCGACATCAGGCCGTACATCGCCAGCGCGCCACCGGGCCGGTAGTGGATGAAGGCGGGCCACGAGTCGTGACCGGCTCCGGCAAACGGGCGGAAGTGCGCCGGCTGTTCCACGGTGACAGTGAGAGGCGGCAAGGGGACGAGCCCGTCGACGACGGCGCCGGCCCAGGCCCCGGCCGCCACCACGGCGACGGCGGCGCGGTGGCTGCCGCTGCCGGAATTCACGACGACACCGTCGCCCACCACCTCGATCGACTCGACCGGCTGGTCGAAATGGAACACCGCGCCGGCGACCTCGGCCGCGCCCTGGAAGGCGGCGACGGCACGGTCGGCGTGCAGCCGGCCGGCGTCGGGCTGGTAGAGCACCGTGGTGTCGAAGGTGAGTCCTGGCCATCGCTCGTGGGCGGCACCGGGTGAGAGGCGCTCACACGTCACTTCACATCGCGCCAGCGAGGCCTCGATGTCGCCGAGCGACGAGTCATCACCGTGGTCGACCACGCCGATGGTCGTGAGGAGGTCGACGCCCGTCTCCTCTTCGAGCCGGCGCCACAGCAGTAGGGACTCGGCGGCCAACGTCACGTACTCGTGCCGCGGGTACGAGAGGCGGAACACCCTCGAGGCGCCATGGGAGCTTCCACGCGAGTGGCCCTTCCCGAACTGCTCGAACACCACCACGTCTCGCCCCCGGCGGGCCAGCCACCACGCCGTGGCCGCGCCCATCGCGCCGGCCCCGACCACGACGACATCGGCGTCGCCCACGGATCAGAGACGGCGGCCGCGGCTGGTGACGAGGTTGATGGCCAGGAGGAGGACGATGGCGCCGACGGTGGCGATCCCGAGGCTGGCGAGGTTGAAGTCGAACTTCTTGAGCACGCCGGAGAGGCCGAGCTGGCTCACGCGCTCGTCCGTCGCCACCACCCAGATGATGCCGCCGCCCACCGCGCCCAACCAGCCGATGATGATGTTCCACAGGCAACCGCTGCGCGGCGCCGACACCACCGCCGACGCCAGCCACCCGGCCACTCCCCCGATGATGATCCAGCCGATGATGCTCACCCGGCTACTCCCACTCGCATCATTTCGAGTATCCCTTCTCCCGGCTTCGCCTCGACTGGGGGTCCGCACGATACGTGCCCCTCATGTTCTCAAGAAGACCAGCTGGATCGTGGCCGCGGCCAGGATGGCGGCGATCAGGATGGCGATGACGAGCGCCGTGCCCGGCCTCATTATTCCGGCCGGGGCCGGCGGAGGGTGACGGGCGCGCCCGGCCCCAGGGGGACGACGTCGACGGCGCGCCCGCGGTTGCGCGCCACCGACAACAGGCCGTAGGAGTCCACGATGAGCACGAGCTCGTCGTCGTCGGCCTCGCCATACGCCGACAGCCAGCGGAGGTCACGTGCGTTGCCGTCGTCGAACTCCACCTCCACAGCGGAACCCGGTCGCAAGTCGAGTTGTTCGAGCTCATCGGGATCCACGTTCAGCTGCGCGTTTCCGAAGCGGTCGACCCACAGCACCTGCGACTGGAGGCCGCCGTCGGGGCGCTCACCCGTCAGGGGCAGCAGGAGCGGAACGAGCTCGGCCGCCGAGACCGGGCTGCCGAGAGTCGAGAGCGGGGTGCCGCTGGCAAGGAAGGCGGCCGCGGGGGCGAACACGTCACGGCCATCGAAGGTGGCGCCGCCAGCCGCCGGGAGGCGGTGCTCGGTCGAGTCGAGCACGACCGATTCGGTGGCCCCGCCCACGATGGCCACCGCCGGCGACAACACGCCGTTGTCGGGCCCGACGAAGAAGTACGAGCCGGCGCGCACCGCGATCGGCTTCCTGTCGGTCCCCACGCCGGGGTCGACGACCGCCAGCACGACCGTCTCATCGGGCAGGTACTGAACGGCACGTGACAGCGCGAGAGCACCGCCGCGAACGTCGTGGGGGGCGATGCCATGCGTGAGGTCGATGACGCGCGCGCCGGAGGCGACGCTGAACATGACGGCGTGGCACACACCCACGAACTCGTCGTCGAGCCCGTAATCGGAGAGGAAGGCGATCAGGGCGCTCATCCGAGTGAGTTGTCGATGAACGCGGTCAGGTCCTGCGCGGCGCGGAGGTCACGCAGCAAGCCCACGCCCACGGCGTCGATGTTGTAGGTCAGGAGCGACCGTGGCTCGGGCGCCGTCTCGAGCAGGAACTCGCCGGCCGCCACTGAGGCCGGATCCCCCTCGCCGGCCAGGAACAGCTTGGGTGAGAACACCGACGCCAGAGACGAGTCGATGCGCAGGCCCATGTACTCGAGCGGCGTCGACAGCGTCGCCACGCCGTTGACCGTCGTGACGGCGGCCGCCTTGAGGCAGGCCAGCCCACCCATCGCCGCTCCCACGGCCACGACCCCGGTGGAGCCCTTCTGCTTGAGGTACTCGACGGCGGCCACGACGTCGCGGTCGATCTGCGCCGCCCGACGCTCGCCACCCGAGCCTCCGTAGCCGCGGAAGTCGAAGACGACGACGTGGTGGCCGGCGGATGCGAGAGCACGGGCATACGAGCGCCATGACCTCTTGTCGGTGTCGGATCCGTGGGCCAACACCACGCCACGACGTCCACTGCCGAACTCCTCGGCCGCCAGGCGGATCCCGTCCTTGGTCGTGAACGACACGACAGCGCCACCACTCTCGCGCCGGCACGCCGAGAGTGTGGGGGCGGCGACGAGGACGGACACGGCCAGGACGACCGCCCTCATGCGCCGTCGAAGCCGGCGCGAAAGGCCTCGAGGACAGGTTCGTACATCAACGGGGGGCGCCCGTCATCGAGAGGGATGAGGATGCACGGCGCGCCTTTGGCCTTGGCCAGAGCGAGGGCCGGGTCGTTGGTGTCGAGGGTCGCGACGGTGAAGATGCCGGCCTCCATGGCGGCGCCCGCCCAACCGTGGTCGGCGACGACCAGGTCGGGCGGCGGTCCCGCCGCCAGCAGGGTCAGCATCCCTTCCGGCGAGTGCGTGTGGATGGCGCCCCAGTCGTCGGCCAGGACCGCCACGCCCTTCTCGTATTCGATGGTGCGAGCACGGAAGCCGGCGTTGACGCTGGTGCCATCGCAATCGCGCCTGATCGTCATGCCCGCCGCCTCCAACAACTCCGAGATCCCACCCACGAAGGGAATCAGAGTGTCGGGATGGCCGGTGGCGACGATGACTTCGCCGCCGGCGGTGGCGAGGTCGCGGCAGGCACGGCCGGCTTCGACGGCGCCCCCGAGGGTTCGCAACGGGTCCACGTAATCGGTGGGCTCTTCCATCTTCCACCCGCAGACGTCGGCCACCACCAAGAGGGCCTCGTCGTAGCTCATCAGGTGCAGGTCCTTCACGCCGAACGTGCACGTGGGGTCGCCCTCGAGCGTACGGCGCAGCTTGCCCATGTTGTTGTGATGGGAATGCGAACGGTGTGGACCGGCGACACCGTCTTTGACCAGCCGGGCCGCCCAGGCGTCGAGGTCGGCGGCCGCGGGCATCGGCGGATCGTAAGGCACAATGCGAGTCCCATGGCCGAGACCGACAAGGCGCGCATCGCCCGTTACCGCGAGCAGTGGGAGGACGAGATGGAGGGCGCCTACCTCTACGAGGCGCTGGCGTCGGTGTCCAACGGCGAGCAGGCCGGGGTGTACTCGGAGATGGCGTCGGCCGAGTCCCGTCACGCCAAGCACTGGGCGGCGCGACTGGAGGAAGCCGGGCTTCCAGTCCCGACCTATCGACCATCGCGGCGGGCGCGCGTCATCGCCTGGATGGCGCGCCGTTTCGGCGCGCGCGCCGTGTTGCCCATCCTCCAGACGTTCGAGATGAAGGCGCAAGCCGTCGCCCTGCCCGACGGCCCTCCGGGCATGGATCTCGACGAGCGCACCCACTCGCGCGTGCTGCGTCATCTCGGTGGCTCGGCCACGGGGGCCACCATCTCGCAGACCGAGGGCTGGCACCGCAACGCCGGCACCACGCTGCGGGCGGCCGTCTTCGGCATCTCCGACGGCCTCGTGTCCAACCTCTCGCTGGTGTCGGGCGTCGCCGGCGCGACCACCGCAGGTCGCGTCGTCCTCCTCGCCGGTGTCGCCGGGCTGCTGGCCGGCGCCTTCTCGATGGCCGCCGGAGAGTACGTCTCGGTGCGCGCCCAACGCGAGGCGTTCGAACGCGAGATCGCCTTGGAGGCAGTGCAGCCGGAGGAGACG
>Ga0066709_100004687_pt1 | contig 11009 bp, 10 predicted proteins | sample GraSoiAngelo_158_FD_79665 | JGI IMG/M metagenome (GOLD analysis project Ga0066709, IMG submission 79665) | Grasslands soil microbial communities from the Angelo Coastal Reserve, California, USA - 14_1009_16_30cm | ecosystem: Environmental > Terrestrial > Soil > Grasslands | place: USA... | reverse complement strand
GAACTGGATACCGAAATCGATGCCGAGCCCGACGAACAGCACAAAAAACGCCACCGAGATCAGGTTCAGCGCGCCGACGAGGAACAGGCCGAGCGCCGCGGAATAAGCCAGGCCGCAGGCGATGCTGATGATCGCGGCGAGAATGATGCGGGAGGAGCGCAGCGCCAGCCACAGGATGATCAGCACGGCGGCGATCGACAGCGCGCCGTTCAGCGCCGCGTGGTCCTGCAGCGTGGCGAATTCGGCGTCGTTCATCGGCACGAGGCCGGTCACCCGCACCCGCGCCTGGTCCTCGCCGGCGAGGTTCAAGCGCTCCGCGGCATCGGTGATCGCCTGCGTCGCCGCCAGACCGGGCTGCAGCGCGTTGAAATCGAGCACCGGCTCGATCTCGATAAAACGGCGCAGTTCCTCCGGCGCCGCCGCCCTGCCGCTGGCCAGCTCGCGCCACGAGAAATGCGCCGGCCGGTTGTGCAGCGCCGCATCAACCGTGTCGCCGGCCATCTGCATCGGCCGGGTCAGCGCATCGAGCCCATAGGCGCCGTTCGCGACACCCATCAGCCCCTGCGACAAGGCGGCCAGCGTGCCGCGCAGGCTCGGATCGGCGGCCAGCGCTCCCAGCAGCGGCCCTGCTCCGCTCATCTCGCCGGCCATTCGCTGCACTTCATCGCTCGGCAGAAACAGCAGGCCGTTGCGGGCGAAAAAGGCGCCGCCCTGGGGTTGCTGCGCCGCCTTGAAATGTGCCGCATCCGCCGACAGCGCGGCGGTCAGCTTGGCGGCCGCCCGGTCGGCCGATTCGGGGGTTGGCGCATCGACGATTGCCAGCACGTCGTGCTGCGGGAACGCCCCGATGAATTCGTAGGCGCGCTGCGTCCACGGCAATTCGGTCGGGAACAGCTGCTTGATATCGGTGGCGATGGCGAAATGGCGCGCCGTATAGACGCTGCAGAATGCGGCCAAGGCGACCGCCAGGACGATGACCGGCCAGGCACGCCGGGTGCACAGCTCAACGAGGCGAACAATCGATGATCTGAGCATAGTTATCCCCGGACGGCGGCGCTTTGCCGGCGGAGCCGCCGTCGCTGCTGCGCAGCAATAAAACTGTTGCGCAACTCATTCGGTTCCCGGCGCGCTCGCCAAAGAGTAATCAAGCGAAAGCGTCGGCCTCGCTTGCCGCGCGAAAAGAGCCGCTAAGTTTTGGCAAAGGAAAATCGGACTTGAAATTGCCCCATTCCTCGGCTGGGATCAGTCAATCCGAGGGGAGGCGAGAATGCGGGGGTACCTTCTAAAAACGGGATTGCTGATCCTGGCGGCGCTCTTTTCAACCGAGGGGGCGAGAGCGGAAGCGGCGGCCGAGACGATGCGGTTCGCGGTCATGCGCAACGGCCAGCAAATCGGCAGCAACACGATCGAGCTGCGCCGCAACGGATCGGAAACGACCGTGCATATGGTGACCCGTGTCGAGGTCAAGATCGCCTTCATCACGGTCTACCGCTTCGACCAGACCGAGACCGAGCGCTGGGTCGGCGGCAAGTTGATGGCGCTGAATGCGGTGACCGACGACAACGGCACCTTGCACCGAGTGAAAGCGACCCGCGCCAACGACAAGCTAGCGATCGAAGCCGACGGCAAGGTGAGCGAAATCGCCGGCAACACAATCCCGGCCAGCCTGTGGAACCCGCTGCTGCTCGAAAAGACCGTCGCGTTCAACCCGCAGGACGGCAAGATGATGCCGATCGCGGTCACCGACCGCGGCGAGGACCAGCTTCTCGTGCAGGGCCGCGCCAAACGGGCCCGGCATTATGTGATCAACAGCACCTTTCCGCAGGAGGTCTGGTACGACGATACCCGGCAGCTGCTCAAGGTCGAGCTCAAGGGCAGCGACGGCTCGACGATCCGATACCAGCTGGGCTGATAATTGCGCGCGGCTTCACAATATCGTCGTCCCGGCGAAAGCCGGGATCCACCGGACCGCCGCACGAGAGGTTGACTGGTGGATCCCGGCCTTCGCCGGGATGACGGTTTCTCTTGAGCCTACCCGTTGCCCACTTGCCGGCGGATGAATTCGCCGATTCGGGTGATGGCGCGGCGCGCCTCGGGCAATACCGGCGCGAAGCCGTGCCAGACATGCGGCATGCGCGACCAGATTTCCAGCGTGACCTCGCACCCCGCCTGGCGCATCCGCTCGGCCATCCGCTCGGCGTCGTCGCGCAGGATCTCGTCGCTGCCGACCTGGAGCAGCGTCGGCGGCAATCCCCGCAGATCGCCGTAAAGCGGCGAGACATAGGGATTGCGGGGATCCGCGCCGCCGCGATACTGGGCGGAGAAAGGCAGCAGATCCGCTTCGTTGAGGAGCGGATCCGCGACCGCGTTCAGCCGGCACGATTCGCCGGTGATCGCCAGATCGGTCCAGGGCGACAGCGCGACGACCGCCGCCGGCAAGGGTCCGCCCTCGTCGCGCAGCCGCAGCGCCAGGGCCAAGGCGAGCCCGCCCCCCGCCGAGTCGCCAATGATCGCGCAATGCCGCGGATCGACGCCCTCGTCGAGCAAGCCGCGCCAGGCGGCTGCCGCATCGTCGAGCGCCGCCGGGAACGGATGCTCGGGCGCCAGCCGATAGTCGATCGCGGCGAGATTTGCCTCGGCCGCCATTGCAAAGCGCCAGGTGATGTGGCGGTACAGCAACGCCGATCCCGTCACATAGGCGCCGCCATGCAGAAACAGGATGTGACGGCCGCCGACGCATTGCGAAGTCTGGACCCGGCTTGCGGGTACGCCGCCGAGCGGGCGCGCCACGGTTTCGACGCCGGCCGGCGGACGCGGCACCCATCGCTCATAGGCCTGCATGCGCCGGCGCCGCACCTCGATGCCGACGCCGGGGCGGGTACCGTGCTTGATGAAAAACCGCGCACCGAGCCGCACCAACTCGGCCTGAAAACTCGCGCTCTGCGCTTCAGGCAATGCCAATTCTTTATCGCGTCGTCGGAAAGGACGCGCGACCTAACACGATCGGCAGACCGTTTTCAACGCATCGTTTTGGCGAACACCCGCATGGTTTCTAACCAGCCTGCTGATGTCACGCCTCCAGCTTGTATCCCTGGCGGGCCAGCAGCTTCCAATTGCCGTCCTGTTTTTGCCAGACCTGCAGCACACCGATTTTGGTGGTGGTGGGCTTGCCATCCATCTCGCTCTGAGACACCCAAAGATGACGGGCAACCGCGCCGTTGCCAACCACCGCGACCTTCAGCTCCGGGAAATCGATCGATTTGACGACCGATTTGCGGTTCATCACGCCATTGATGACCTCAGTCTTATTTTCGACCCGTCCGCTGGAGTGGCCGTAGCTCACCTGATCGGCCAAGAGCTGCTCGAGTTTTGCCTTATCCTGCGCGAGCGTCGCTTTGCGAAGCGCCTCGACCGCCTGGTTGAGAGCGGCATCGTCGGCGGCTTCGGCCTGGGCTGGCGCGCTGTGCAACAGGCTTGCCGCGCCGAGCGCAAACGCGCCGGCGGCGGCCAAATCACGACGGCTGAGCTTCATCGGTTCCTCCCGCGATCGCGTTCTGATTGGACGCGAGCCCATCAAACCGCGAATTCAGCAGGGTCGCAACCGGTTCGCGGCCTAATACCTGTTATCGTGCACGCTGCCGCTGCGTGATTTCGGCCTTGAGTTGACGGATCATCCTCGACAAATCCGGGCTCTTGTAAGTCGAGCGATTGTATTTTCCGACAAGCTCTGCCAGTGCGCTTTCAAGCGAGCGTCGCTCTCTCAATATCAGGTCGATATATCCGAGCGTATCAGACATGAACCGCAACCCGAGCAGCCCGATCATCTCACCCGGTCGGGCGCTAAACTTGACTCGATACAGAACTTTTACCGGAGTAGAAGTTGTCTGTAAACAACTTTTAGGCTTTCTGCCGTATCGGCAAATCCGTGAGGCTTCGCTCGCCACAAAAGAACGCGTAAAATTACTGCGAAACCGAAGACAGCAAATATAGCCGGCCCGCGCTAGAGAAGCGGGATTGTCGTTTCCCTCATTCCACCTTCATCTCGCCGAGATAGGCTTCGCGGATCATCGGGTTGCGGCGCAATTCGTCGGCGGCGCCGCTCAGCACCACTTGACCGGTCTGCAACACGTAGGCGCGGTTTGCGATGGACAGCGCCATATTGGCGTTCTGCTCGACCATGAAGATCGTCGTGCCCTGACGGTTGATCGCCTGGATGATGTCGAAGACCTGCTCGACGAACACCGGCGCCAGCCCCATCGACGGCTCGTCCATGCACAGCAGCTTCGGGCGCGCCATCAAGGCCCGGCCGATCGCGACCATCTGCTGCTCGCCGCCTGACAGGGTGCCGGCGAGCTGCCGCAGCCGCTCCTTGACGCGCGGAAACAGCGTAAAGACGCGCTCCAGATCCTCGTCGAATTCGGGGCCGCGCGCCCGGATGTAGGCACCCATTTCGAGGTTTTCGTAAACCGTCATGCGCGGAAACAGCCGGCGCGCCTCGAGCACCGGCGCGATGCCGCGCCGCACCCGCTCGGCGACGCTGACCCCGGCGAGCGACTTGCCGTCGAACAGGATGTCGCCGCGGGTCGGCACGACGATGCCCATGATCGCCTTCATCGTCGTCGATTTGCCCGACGCGTTGCCGCCCAACAGGCAGACGATCTCGCCTTCGTCGATGCGGTAATCGACCCCCTTCAGGACATGCAGATCGCCGTAATGGGTATCGACTGCACGGAACTGAAGCAATTCAGGCAACCGCCGCGCTCCGGCCGAGATAGGCGCGGATCACCTCGTCGTTCTGCCGCACCTCGGCGGGCGAGCCCTCGGCGATCTTCTCGCCGTGATCAAGCACGACGACGCGACTGGCGAGATTGACCACGACATCGAGCTTGTGCTCGATCAGCACGATCGATAGGCCGAGCCGGTTGAGGCTTTTGATCTGGTCGGCCAGTTCAAGCGTTTCGGCCGGGTTCATGCCGGCCGTCGGCTCGTCGAGCAATAACAGCTTCGGCTGCGAGGCCAGCGCGCGGGCGATCTCGACGCGCCGCCGGTTGGCGTAGGACAGGCTGGACACGATGTGGTCGGCGCGCGGCACCAGCCGGTTGCCGAACACCGCCAGGATCACCATCGCGCGCTCGCGCGCCTCGTGCTCCTGGCGGCGGGTCCGCGGCAGCCGCAACAGCGCACCGACCATGCCGGTCTCCAGCCGCGCATGCATGCCGATCAGCACGTTTTCGAGGACCGTCAGGTTCGGGAACAGGCGGATGTTCTGAAACGTCCGGGCGATGCCGTGGTCGAGCACGACATGCGGCGGCTCGCCGCCGATGTCGGCGCCGGCAAAGCGAATCTGGCCCGCCTCCGCCGGCACCAGTCCGGTCACCGCGTTGAACAGCGTCGATTTGCCCGAGCCGTTCGGGCCGATCACCGCGAGGACCGAATGCGCCGGCACCGCGAGCGACACCTCGCGCAACGCGACGAGCCCGCCAAACCGCACCGTCAGCCCGGCGATGTCGAGAAGCGGGCCGTCATGCCGCTCGTCAAGGGCGCCGAGCCCCTCGAGGCCCTCGAAGCCGCCACGGGTCGGCGCAGCGGTCTGCTCCTCGGTCGTCAATGGGGCGACCCGGCGCGTCGCCGGGATCAGCCCCTCGCGGCGGTACAGCATCATAAAGACCAGGATCAGGCCGAAGATCAGCTCGATCGACGAGGCGAGCTCGATGTGTTGCAGCCATTCGACATTGATCAACCGCCCCAGACTGTGCAGCCAGCCCGACAGGTCTTGGAGAAACCAGGATTGCAAAAGCTGCAGGATCAGCGCGCCGAGCACGACGCCCCAGACGCTGCCGATCCCGCCGAACACGATCATCACCAGGATCATGACCGAGACCGGGAAGCCGAACATCTCCGGGGTTGCGGTCTGCAATTTGGCAACGAACAGCGTGCCGGTCGCACCGGCGAAAGCGGCGCCGGTGGCAAAGGCCAGCAATTTCATCTTGGTGCGGTTGACGCCCATCGTCGCGGCGGCGAGCTCGTCCTCGCGGATCGCCATCCAGGCGCGGCCGATCCGCGAGAATTTGAGGCGCTGACTGGTCAGGATCAGAAAGGCAACCAGCGCCAACCCGACGTAATAATAGGGTGTCGCGTCGACCCCAAAGCTCCAGCCGAACAGCTGCGGCGCGGCGACCCCGTTCAGCCCCATGGCGCCATTGGTGACGCTCGGCGTGTTGCGCGCGACGATCGGCACGATCTCGCCAAAACCGAGGGTGACGATCGCCAGGTAATCGCCTTTGAGGCGCAAGGTCGGGAACCCGAACAGCACGCCGAAGAACGCGGCGACAAGCGCCGCGATCGGCATCATCAGCCAGAACGAGACCTGGAAATGCACGACGTCGCCCACGCCCGCCTCGTGGAAGCGCGCGACGAGCCCCAGCCACTGGAACGGCTCCCAGAAGCTGCTCCAATCCGGCGCTATCTGCCACGATGCCGCGGCGCCGTAGGTGTAGGCGCCGATCGCGAAAAATGCGGCATAGCCCAGATCCAAGAGGCCGGCGAGACCGACCACGATGTTGAGGCCGAGCGCCAGCGCCGCAAAGGTCAGCGCATTGGCCGCGGCGTCGATATCGCCGTCGTTCCGGTGGGCGATCGGGAACAGGATCGCCGCGCCGAACAGGCAGGCGACCGCGACGCGTTCCCAGGTTTGCCGCTCAACCCGGCCGATCGGTGTCGCGCGGCGAAGCCAGGTGAAGGTCTCGCCGACGGTCATAGGGACGAGGTCAGGCTCGGACCGCCGCGGCGCGGCCGAACAGGCCGCTCGGCATGAACACCAACACCAGCACCAGGATCGAGAAGATGATCACATCGGCCCAGCGCGTCGCGAAGAAATGGCCGCCAAGGCTCTCGATCAGTCCGATCAATATGCCGCCGACCATCGCGCCGGTGATGCTGCCGATGCCGCCCAGCACCGCCGCGGTAAAGGCGCGCAGCCCCGCCGTATAGCCGATGATGAAGCTGGTGAAATTGTAGTACAGGCCGAAGATCAGCGCCGCCGCGCCGGCCAATGCCGAGCCGAGAAAAAATGCGGTGATGACGACCCGGTCGACGTCGATGCCCATCATGCGGGCCGCCTCGGAATCCTGCGCGGTCGCGCGCATCGCCTTGCCAAGCCGGGTGCGCTCGACAAACAGGTGCAACCCCACCATCAGCAGCAGCGCGATCGTCCAGATCAGCACCTCGCGCAATTGCAATGTCGCGCCGCCGACATCCCAGCGCACCACCGGCATCGGATTGGGAAAATTCATCGAACCGGCGCCGGCGGTCAGCAGGATCACGTTGAACAGGATGAAGGAGACGCCGATTGTCGTGATCATCGCGGCGGTGCCGCGGACATTGCGCAGCGGCCGCAGTGCGATGCGCTCGATCGCGACGCCGAGAACCCCGGCGGCCAGCATCGTCACAACGAAGGCGAAACCGAGCGTCCCCACCAGCGCGAAGCCGCCCAATACCGTGCTCTGCCCGGAAAGCCCCAGCAATTCGAGGGCCCACATGCCGATAAACGAGCTGACCATGAACACGTTGAAATGGGCGAAATTGATCAGCTCGAGGATGCCGTAGACGAGCGTGAAGCCGAGCGCCAGCAAGGCGTACATCGCGCCGAGGCTGAGCCCGTTGATGATCTGCTGCAGCAGAACCGGATCGATGCTCATGCCGCGACCGCGCTCATAGTCCCCTGCGATTGGAACGGGGTAGTCACGTGGTCTCGACTCCTACAAGGATCCCGGCGCCGGGGCCGATTTATCCACGGTTCCTGCCAGTGCAAGCATGAGTCCCGGCCTGCGCCGGGACCTACCGAGCAAATCGAGCCTCACGAGCTCTGGGGGGCGACGCCGAGGTATTTGTACTGGTGCAGCACGCTGTCGAGCGGGTGCTTGTCGTCTTTCTTGATCTGGAAGACGCTGACCTCGCGGTTGGTGATGTCGCCGTTGTCGTCGAAGCTGACCACGCCTTGCAGCGTCTTGGTTTTCGAGGTCTGGATCGCGTCGCGGACATTGGCGCGGTTGACCTCCTTCCCCCCTTCGGCGACGCGCTTGACCGCATCGATGATGACGAGCGCGGCGTCATAGGCGGTGATCGAGTAGTTTTCCGGCTGTTGCCCGTATTTCTTGACGAAGGCCTCGACGAACGGCTTCGCGTCGGGATTGTCGAGCAGGTTCGGCGCGGCGATCGTCGCGTAGAGGCCTTCGGCCGCCGGAAAGCCGGCGCCCTTCAGGATCTCGGCGCCGTAGCAGCCGTCGCCGCCGGCCCGGATGATCTTGGGCATGATGTCGTAGGATTGCTTGACGACCTTGACCCCGGCCTGCGCCACACCGCCGTAATAAAGCGCGTCGGGGTTCATCGATTTGATCTTGGTCAGGACTGTCGTGTAGTCGGCCTCTTTCGGATTGAGCTGATCGCGCCCGAGCACCTTGATGCCGCGCTTCTCGGCCTGGCGCTGGAACGCATCGGCGATGCCGACCCCGTAGGCGCCGCTGTCGTCGAGCACGTAGACCGACTTGACCTTCAGCGTCTCGAAAAAGTAGTTGGCCATGTTCGGGCCTTGGAACGCGTCGGTCGTCACGGTGCGGAAATAGATTGCCTTGCCGGCCGGCCGGTACTGGCCGGCGAATTTCGGGTCGGTGATGTCGGGGTTGGTCGAGGCGGGCGTGATGATCGGCAGATTGCCTTGGCTCAGGATCGGCGACATCGCCTTGCCGGAACCGCTCATCTGCGGGCCGATCGCGGCGATGACGCTGTTGTCGGACACCATCTTGCGGGCATTGGTCGCCGCCTGCGCCGGATCGTACTGGCCGGCCGTGGCGGTGCCGTCATCGAGCACCATCACATTGATCTTGTAGCCGGCGACGCCACCCTTGGCGTTGGCCTCGTCGAGGGCCAGCATGGCGCCATCCTTGATCAGCTCGGCGTCATGCGCATCGGCGCCGGTCAGCGGCAGGTTGATGCCGATCGTGATCGTCTTGTCGGCGGCAAAAGCGTTAAGCGCGTAGCAGCCGGCAAGGGTTACGGCGGGCAGGTAGATGAGGAGGGCGCGGCGCGACAACATGGAGGCGACTCCCGTTCGAGCATGGCTTGGTCAATGGGCCAATTTTCGCGCCAAAGCGACGGGCGCGGCAAGCCCCAGATGGCAACGCCCGTAGGGGCTTGGTCCGATCCGGAACGACGCCGCACGCGGCGGTAGAAAACCGCGGGAATCGGGCAACGTTGCGTGCCTGGCGAAGGGCGGACTCGACTAGCAATTGGGGCCATTCAGATCGAAGGCGCCATCGACGATCGCCGCCGGCACGGCGAGCTCGGCGGCAATCTCGCCGTTGCCGTGCTGGTCTTCGGCATATTGTCGCCGGGAGCCTTGGAGTATCACCTGCTGGCGATGATGGCCGGCCAGTGCATGACCGCGTTCTTCGCGGTGTGGACCGTGCACCATGGCTGCTCGCGCGCCGGACCGCTGGCGCGCGCACCGTGCGCAACCGCTTCCGGGCGACCGTCACCTTCATCATATTCTTCCACCTCGAGCACCATCTGTTTCCGCAGGTGCCGACGGCGCGGCTGCACATACTCGCCCGCCGCCTCGACGCCGCGGCTCCCGAAGCGCGCCTCCTGGTGTGGTGAAGCGGTAACTGACACGCCGAGCGATAGGCGCCGCGAGCGGGCTCTGTTGCAGCGCTCTACGGGCCGAAAAGACCGTTGCTCCCAAAATGAGAACAGACTAAACGTTGCAGAACGGGAGGCGGGCTGCGGACGGATGCGGATCATCGCGGTAAGCACATTGCGGGCTTTTTGGGCCCGCCGAGGAAGGCATGATGCCGAACAACCGCTTCGAACCTGGGTCCATATTGTCAAGGCGGCACAGTGGTCAAACCCCGCCGAGGTGAAGGGGGTGTTCCGCAGCGCCGATATTCTCCCGAACGAGCGAGTTGTCTTTAATATTGGCGGCAACAAATATCGCCTCATTGTGGCCATCCATTACCGGGCCAAATGCGTGTTCGTCCGCTTTATCGGGACCCACACGGAATACGACAAGATCGACGCGACCAACGTGTGAGGATTGCGCAATGGAAATCCGTCCGATCCGGAGCAATGCAGATTATCGATCTGCTCTGAAGGAGATCGAGCGGCTATGGGATGCTGAGCTGGGGACAGCCGAAGCGGATCATGTCGAAGTGTTATCGACTTTGGTCGAAGCCTACGAGACCAAATACCATCCGATTCGGGCACCCGATCCGATCGCCGCGATCGAATTCATGATGGAACAGAAGGGGCTAACGCGGCGTGACCTCGAACCGGCGATCGGTAGCCGCGGCCGTGTTTCAGAAATCCTCAACCGCAAACGACCGCTGACCTTGCCAATGGTGCGCGCGCTCAGCGCGCTGCTGGAGATCCCGGCCGAGGTGCTCGTGCAGCCATACGAAACACAATCGGCGGCTTGAGGAGAGCTACATCCGCATGCGGACTGGCGGGATATCGGTTGGGATCAGCAGATCGCAGCCGGTCGTCGCCTTGACCTCGTCGACCGAGATGCCGGGCGCGATCTCGCGCAATGTCATGCCTTCCGGCGTGATCTCGAACAGCCCGTAATTGGTGATCACCAGATCGACGACGCCGCGCGCCGTCACGGGGATCGCGCAGCGCTCGACGAGCCGCGGCTGACCGCGCCGCGTCACCTGCTCCATCGCGACGAAGACGTGCTTGGCGCAAGCCGCGAGGTCCATCGCGCCGCCGATGCCGCCGCCCTTCTGCCCGGCCATCTTCCAATTGGCGAAATCGCCGTTCTCGGCGACCTCATAGGCGCCGAGCACGGTCACGTCGATGCGGCCGCTGCGAATGATCCCGAAGGAATCGGCGTGGTGCACGATCGCCGCGCCGGGGTGCAGCGTCACATGCTGGCCGCCGGCATTGACGAGATGCAGATCCTCGCGCCCCGCCCCGGTCAGCGGGCCATAGCCGATGACGCCGTTTTCGGCATG
>Ga0066709_100004686_pt1 | contig 11009 bp, 8 predicted proteins | sample GraSoiAngelo_158_FD_79665 | JGI IMG/M metagenome (GOLD analysis project Ga0066709, IMG submission 79665) | Grasslands soil microbial communities from the Angelo Coastal Reserve, California, USA - 14_1009_16_30cm | ecosystem: Environmental > Terrestrial > Soil > Grasslands | place: USA... | reverse complement strand
TTCACGGCCACTGCGTGGACGTGCAGCCCTCGGCCTCGCAGGAGCGGGAGGCCGTGCTCGCGCAGTCCTTCGATCATCCCGCGCGCCCACCGTCTGCGCTGGCGCACGAAGTGTCCGAACCGGACCGGGGCGTCCGTGAAGGCGATCGCGGTCGGCTCGAAGATCGTGCGGCCGCCCTGGCGGATCAGGCCCCACGTCAAGACGATGTCCTCGCCGATCTTGTTCGGCCAGCCGCCGACGGCACGCACCGCCTCGGTGCGATAGACGCTGAACGCGCCCTGCGCGACCAGGGTTCCCTGGAAGAGCGCTTGCTGCCGCTTCACGGAGGCAATGGCGAGGAAGTAGTCCCACTCCTGAATGCGTGCGAGGGCGCCGGCGCGGGAATTGCGGACGAGCACCGAGCCTGCGACGGCGACGGTGTCAGGCGGTGACGAGAGCATGCGCGCGATCGCGCGCTGCAGGGCGGAGGGCATCAGCAACGTGTCGGCGTCGATGGTCGCGACGAGCGGGGTGCCCACGTTCGCGAGGGCGGCATTGAGGGCTTCGGACTTACCCCCGTGGTCGGTCGTGACCACACTCACGCGCGGATCCTCGTGGCCGAGCAGCGCGGCGACCTCACGTGTGCGGTCACTGGAGCCGTCGTCCGCGACAACGACCTGCAGCTTCCCGGGATAGTCCTGGCGAAGGGCGTACTCGAGCGTCTCGCGGATCCGCTCCTCTTCGTTGTACGCAGCGATCAGGAGCGTCACAGCCGGATAGTTCTGGTCGAACTCGATCGGCCGCGGGCGATCGAGGATGAGCGACGACACGAGCTGCACGTTGAGGTAGCCGGGGATGATGGCGATGCCCCCGATGACCAGGATCGCGACCGGCAACGTGACGACGCGGCCGAGCGACTCGGCCCAGCCGACCGCGATCCACGCCGACAGGCCCGCCCAGACGAGGCCCGCGGCGATGCTGAGCAGGAAGCGCGTGCGCACGCGCAGGTAGAAGCGAAAGCGGCCGACGCCCCACGGCAACTTTCGCGGCGGCACGGCGAGGACGAGCTCGAACGCAGGCGAGCTTCCTTCGCGAGGTGTGTCGTGCCGCAGTTCCATTGTCGATCAGACGTCCGAAAGGACGCCGGCCGCAGATGCCACTTCGCACCGTAGGCGCCGCTCCCGTGGGCGCGTCCCCCGGGAGGGGGTTCTCCGGGATCAGTGGAGGGCGTCGGCGCCGTCGACCAGGACGCGCACGATCTCGAGCCGATCGTCCAGCACGATGACGTCGGCGGCCGCGCCGGGCGCGAGCGTCCCGAGCTCAGGCCGGCCCGCGATCCGCGCCGGGACTTCGCTCGCCGCGCCAAGCGCAGCTTCGACCGTCGCACCGAGTGCGACGAGATTCCGGACGGCGCCGATCATCGAGACCGTACTGCCTGCGAGGACACTGTCGGCGCGCCGCGCAATGCCGTTCTCGACCTCGAAGTCGACGCCTGCAAGGGTGTAGCTGCCGTCGCCGGCACCTGCCGCAGCGATCGCGTCGCTCACGACCGCCACTCGACCCGCGGCCGCCTGCCAGACGAGCCGCGCAGTGTCGTCGGCGAGGTGCACACCGTCGAGGATCACCTGGACGACGACGTCGCTCGAGACGAGGGCCGCGCCGGCAAGGCCTGGCTCGCGCGCGGAGAACGGCCGCATCGCGTTGAAGATGTGCGTCACCGTCTTGACCCCGTGCGCGAATGCGTCGCGCGCCTCCGCCGCCGTGGCGTCCGAATGTCCGCAGGACACCGTGACACCTCGCGCCCGCAGCAGGTCGACGAGCTCGTAGGCCCCGGGAAGCTCAGGCGCGAGCGTGACGTGACTGACGGGGCCCGCGTCGAGCAGCCGCCGCAGGAGCGAGCAGTCCGGATCGCGCCTCGCCTCCGCTGGATGCGTGCCGAGGCGCTTTGGCGCGATGAACGGGCCCTCGAGGTGGGCGCCGAGGATTCGCGGCGCGAGGCCGTTCTGCGGGACCTCACGCAGCGCCGCTGTGAGCTCCTCCTCGTGTGAGGTGATGAACGTTGGCTGGTAGGCCGTCACGCCGCACGCGAGCAGCGCCTCTCCGGCGCGCCGGTAGCCGTCCGCGCCGGCGGAGAAGAAATCCACGCCGGCGAAGCCGTTGACCTGGAGATCGATGAGCCCGGGCGCTGCGATTCCCGTGCCGTTCGCCGAGCCGAGCCCCACCTCGGCGACGCGACCGTCGGCGATCTCGACGTCGCCGGCGACGAGACTGCCGTCGACCAGCGCGGCCTCGACACCGAGTCGCCCCGAGAACGCCATCGCCTAGCCCGCGACGCCCGCGGCAACGGGCGCGTCGACGGCCGACGGAACCGCGACGCCGGTCTCGAGATCGAAGAAGTGCAGGAGCCGCGGGTCGATCGCCACTTCGACCGCTTCGCCCGGCGAGAGGAGGAGATGCCGGTCGAAGCGGCCGAGCAGCGTCACCGCCTGCTCGAGCTCGCCGACACCCAGGGAGGAGCCTGGGGGCTGGGCCGCGATGTCGACGAGGTCGGAGCGCTCGAGCGGTGCAGCGGCGATCTCGATGTGGACGAGCTGTTCGGAGCCCAGGGACTCGACGAGCAGGATCCGGCCGCGCAGGCGCGCGCCGTCCCAGCCCGAGGCCTCACGGACGTCCTCCGGACGGATGCCGACCGCGATCCGGCGCCCGGCGTATTCGCCGAGCGCAGGCCGAGCGGCCGCGAGGTCGGCAGGCAGCTCGAACTGGCTGTCCCCCACCCTGCAGAGAAGCCGTCCGTTGTCGCGCCGAACACCCGCCTCGAAGAGGTTCATGGGCGGCGACCCCACAAAGCTCGCGACGAAGAGGTTCGCCGGCGCGTCGTACAGGCGCTGCGGCGTGTCGACCTGCTGCAGCTTGCCGTCGCGCATCACGGCGACGCGATCGCCCATCGTCATCGCCTCCACCTGGTCGTGCGTGACGTAGACGGTCGTGACCTTCAGCGCCTGCTGGATGCGCGCGATCTCGGCGCGCATCTGTACGCGCAACTTCGCATCCAGATTGGACAGGGGCTCGTCCATCAGAAAGGCCTTCGGCTCGCGCACGATGGCGCGGCCCATCGCGACGCGCTGCCGTTGGCCGCCGGAGAGCTGCGCCGGCCGACGGTTCAGCATCTCGCCGAGACCGAGCACGCGGGCGATCTCCTCCACCCGCCGCTTCTGCTCCGCCTTTGGCACCTTGCGCATCCGCAGCCCGAACGCAAGGTTCTCGTAGACGCTCTTGTGTGGGTAGAGCGCGTAGTTCTGGAAGACCATCGCGATGTCGCGCTCTCGCGGCGGGAGATCGTTGACGACGCGGTCGCCGATGCGGATCTCGCCCTCGGTGATCTCCTCGAGGCCGGCGACCATGCGCAGTGCGGTGGTCTTACCGCAGCCGGACGGCCCGACGAGCACCACGAACTCACCCTCATTGACCTCGAGGTTGAGATCGCGCACGGCCGGCGTGTCGCCGCCGTACACCTTGCTCACGTGGATGAACTGGATCTCGGCCATCAGAGGAGCACCGGCACTAGCCTTTGACCGCGCCGGCGGTCAGCCCGAAGGCGATCCGCCGCTGCACGAGCAGGAAGAAGACGATCACCGGTAGCGAGCAGAGCGTCGCGCCGGCCATCAGCGGCCCCCAGTCCGTGCCGCGCAGCGTCGTGAACGAGGCGAGCCAGACCATGAGCGTCTGCTTCTGCGGGGTGTGGAGGAACACGTAGGCGATGATGAACTCGTTCCACGCCTGGATGAACGCAAAGATGGACGTCGCGACCAACCCTGGACCGACAAGCGGGAGCAGGATGCGGACGAAGGCACCGAACCGGGTGGTCCCGTCGACCATGGCCGACTCCTCGAGCTCCTTCGGCACGCCGAGGAGGAAGCCGCGCAGCGTCCACACCGCGAACGGCAAGACGAACGTGAGGTACATCGCGATGACGCCGCCGAGCTTGTCGACTCCCAGGACATGGTTGACGCCTTTCACGTCGTTCAGCCTGCTCATCATGATGTACAGCGGAATGATCAGCGCCGCCAGCGGCACCATCTGCACGCCGAGGATGAGGACGATGAAGGGCCTGCGTCCGTAGAAGCGGAACTTCGCCAGGGCCAAGGCTGCGAGGAATGCGAGCACCAGCGAGAGTGCGACGACGATGCTGACGACGATCAGGCTGTTCTTCGCCGCGTCCCAGAAGAACGGCATGTGGGTCGCGTCGTGGAAGTTGGAGAGCGTCGGATGCGTCGGGATCCACTGAGGCGTGTAGCTGAGGATGTCGTGTCCCGGCTTGAAGGCGGTCGCGATCATCCAGTACACCGGGAAGACCATGACCAGGAACACGATGACGCCGAGCAGGTTCCAGGCCGCCTTGCGCACGCGGCGACGGCGCGTGGGCCTCGTGACAACGGGCGCGACGGGCGTCGGGGCGATCTGCGTCACCGAGCTCAATGCACCTCACCCGCCTTCAGCATCTGCCGCAGGTAGACGAGCGTCGCGGCGAACATGAACAGCACCATCACGACGGCGATCGCCGCACCGAGGCCGTACTCGCTGATCTGGAACGACTGGTGGAAGGCGTAGATCGCCATCGTGTAGTAGTCGCTCGTCGGTCTTGCGTCGAGCATCACCCAGATCTGCTGGAACACCTGGAAGTCCCAGATGATGGACAGGCTCGTGAGGATCACGAAGATCGGCTTCAGCAAAGGGAGCGTCACCTCGCGGAAGACAGCCCACGGTCTCGCCCCGTCGATCTCCGCCGCCTCCAGAAGCTCTTGCGGCACCTGCGCGAGGCCGGCGTAGACCGTGATCGCCACGAAAGGAATCGCGCCCCAGACGATCAGCAAGGTGAACACACCGAAGCCCGTCCACGGGTTCGCAAACCAGTCGTGCCGGACGAAGTTGCCGACGTGAAGCTTCGTCAGAGTCCAGTTCGCCACCCCGAACTCGTAATCGACCATCCACCGCCAGATGTCGACGGCCACGATCACCGGCATCGACCACACGAGGACGAGCCCCGTGGTGAGCGCGATCCGCACGACGCGACTCACCTGCAACAACAGCAACGCGATGGCGGTTCCGGCGACCATCGTCAAACTCACGCATACCGCCGTGAACGCCACCGTACGGAGCACCACGCGCCAGAACTCGGCGTCGTTGAAGATGCTCGCGTAGTTGGCCGTGCCGATCCAACGTCCCTTGTGACGGATCAGTTCGAACAGGCCGTACTTCTGAAACGACATCCTGACGAGCTGGTACATCGGGTAGGCGAGGATGACCCCGATGACCGCCGCAGCCGGCGCAAGCAATGCGTATGGAGCTGCAATGTGCCCAAGTCGGTGCCGTGTGAATCGGCGCCGCCGCCGAGAGGCGAGTGTGAACTCGCTCTCGGCGACGGACGCCACAGCTCCTTCGGGCGCGAGGCGACTCACGCGCCGGTGTTCAGGATCCTCGTGATCTGCTTACTGGCGCTATTCGCCGCGGCTTTCACGGAAGCGCGGCCTGTTGCGATGCTGACGAGCATGTTCTGAAGCACGTTCCCATTCTCAACGTTCGCCCAGTTCGGGCTCGTCGGCACGAACCAGCTGTACTTCGCCGCCCGGGCGAAGGGAGCGAGCTTCGGATTCGACGCGTTGTATGCAAGCAGCTTCGTCGTGTTCGCGATGTTGCCGGCCTTGGCGATCTCGCTCTCGGCCGCATTGCCCGTGAATGCCTTGATCCAGTCTGCCGCCAGGCTCTGGTTCTTGGTCGTCACTGGGATCGCGAGGTCGGAGCCGCCCAGGAACGTCGGCATGAACCTACCCTTGATGTGACTGGGCATCGGGTACGCGCCGATGACCGGCGCCAGAGCCGGATTCCCGAGCTTCGCGTCGAGTGCGTACGGCCATTCCCAGCCGTTGCCGATGAACGAGCCGACCTTGCCCTTGGCGAAGACAAGGGCCTGCTGCGGGTTCGCCTCGTCGGTCGTCCTGCTCGCCCGGGTCAGAGATTTGAAGACAGTCTTGACCTGATTGAGGGCCTGGATCGCCTGCGGCGAGTTGAGCGTGCCCTTCCACTTCCCGCCCTTTTGCACGGCGATCTGCCCGCCGTAGTCGTAGACGAAGGACATCGCGGCGTACCAGTACTTGCCGGGGAAGTAGACGGCCGAGTAGCCGCTGTCCTTGCCGTAGGTCTTCATCAGCTTCTTGCCGTCGGCCACGAACTGGCTGAGGCTCTTCGGCGTACTCTTGATCCCTGCCTTGGCGTACTGGTCCTTGCGGTAGATCACCGCGCGGGCGCCGGCGTAGTACGGGACGCCGTAGAGCTTGCCGTTGTACTGGCAGGAGACCTTCAGACCGGTGAGCCAGGTCTTGTTGTTCGGGAACGGCGATTGCGTCAAGCGCTTGAACGCCCCGGCCGCCATGTACTTCGACATCTCACTGTTCCCCAACTCGATTACATCGGGTGCGTCACCGCCCGCGAGCGCGGCATCGAACTTCGTGAGATGAGTGCCCCAACTCTGATACTGGACGTCCACGTCGACGTCCGGATGCTGCGCCTTGAAGTTCCGGTTGGCGAGGGCAACCGCCTCGGGCCAACCGTTCTGCGCATCGTTCTGGAGCCAGACCACGATCTTGCCGGCCTGAGCCCTGTTGGTGCCACCGCTCGCGGCCGATGCCGCAACGGCAACCATGGCGGCGAGGAGCGCCACCACGAGGTATCGAGCTTTCATGTCGCCTCCCGGAGCTCCGGCGAGCCACCCGGGCCCACCGATTGGTTTAGACCACCAACCACGAGCGAGAGATTGGCATAGACCAATCATCGTGTCAAGAGGGTGAATTATCCGCTGATTGCACGAGAGTGGTCTTGACCATAAGCCGATCCCTGTGCTTGCATAGAGAACGTGAGCAAACAGGTCTTGACCCGGCAGCGCGTGCTCGAGCTGATCGATCAGCTGCAGGTCGGCGAGGCCATTCCCTCGGAGCGCCGACTCAGCACCGATCTCGGGATCTCCCGGCTCACCTTGCGCGCGGCTCTCGACGACCTCGTCCGGGACGGGTACCTGGAACGCCGCCACGGCAGCGGCACCTTCGTCAGCGAGCCGAAGATCGCGCAGCAGCTCACCCTGACCTCCTTCAGCGAGGACATGCGCCGGCGGGGAATGACGGCGGGCAGCCGGACGATCGAGCTGCGCGAAACACATGCGGGCGCGGCGGTCGGGCGGGCCCTGAAGGTCTCACCCGACGCACGCGTCGTGCTCATCCGTCGGCTACGGATGGCCGACGGGGAGCCGATGGCGCTCGAGACCCTCCACGTTCCGGCGGCCCTCGTCCCGGATCTCACACGTGAGATGCTCGAGGACGCATCGTTCTACGAGCTGATCGAGCGACGCTACGGCGTCGTCATCGCGAGCGGCATGCAGTCAATCGAACCCACCGTCACGAACGAGGAGGAGTCCAAGCTGCTCAGCGTGCCGTTGCATTCCCCTGCCTTCTTGTTCGAACGGACGAGCCGAACTGCCGCCGGCGAGACGGTGGAGTTCGTGCGCTCGCTCTACCGCGGCGACCGCTACCGCCTGGTCGCCGAGCTGTCGCAGCGCCGCGACCGCCCGGCGCTCGTGACGCCGGTCCTCGCGGCCGCGGCTGATCGCGAGACATGACGCGAGCCGGCGTCTCGTATTTCGGCGTCCGCATCCCCCGTCATGTCCGTCGCGATCTCGAGGACATTGCGGCGCGGGGTTACACGGCGGTCCTGCACACCTTCTCGGAGAACGACCTCGCCTACTACCGGGGAACGATGGCCGAGGTCGTCGCGGCGTCACACGTGCTGGGCCTCGAGGTGCAGATGTGTCCCTGGGGCGTCGGGCGCACGTTCGGCGGCGAGGCCGAGAGCCGTTGGGTCACGTTCCATCCCGACGCCTGTCAGGTGCTGGACGACGGCCGCCGCGTCGCGACCGGCTGTCTCAACAATCCGACGTACCGCGCGTTCTGCAAGGAGTGGGCCGACGCTGCGCTCGAAGCTGGGACCGACTACGTGTTCTGGGACGAGCCCCACTGGACGGTGCCCGAGCACGTCGGCGCAGAGTCGGAACGCTGGGCTTGCACGTGTCAGGTGTGTACCGAGCTTTCCGGCGTAGATCTGGCGGCAGGCCTGACTCCAGAGGTGCAGGCGTTCCGTGAAGAGTCCGTCGTGGATTTCCTCGGCGAGATGAGCGCGCACGTCGCGTCGCAGGGGGGCAAGAACACGATCTGCCTGTTGCCGCTGACGGACGGGCCCCACGGGGTCGGCGACTGGGATGCCGTCGCCGCATTGCCGCACCTTTCGGTGCTCGCGACCGATCCGTACTGGAAGAACTTCGACGAAACTGCCGATGCGTTCGTCGGCCGCTTCGCGCGGCTCCTCGCGGACACGGCCGGGCGACACGACGTCGGAGCACAGATGTGGCTGCCGAGCTTCGGTCTGGTGCGAGACGACATTTCGGACCTCGAGGCGGCGATCGAGGCGACGCGCGCAGCCGGAATCGACGACGTCTGGACCTGGGGCTACGAAGCATGCGGACACATGACGCACCTTGCGACTCCGGATTCGCCCCTCGTCTGGGAGGCGGTCACGAGGGCTCTGACCGGAGGCGCTGCCACGACGGAGCGGCAGCGCATCGATCTGCGCGACCTCGACCTGCAGCCGACGAAGGAGCTCGTGCGCCTGATCAACACAGAGGACCGGACGGTCGCCGAGGCGGTCGACGGGGCGGCCGGCTCGATCGCGGGCGCGATCGACATGATCGTCGAACGGCTCGCCCGCGGCGGGCGGCTCGTCTACGTTGGAGCAGGCTCGTCTGGACGGGCGGCGGCAGGTGATGCCGCCGAATGCGGCCCGACCTTCTCGACGGATCAGATTCTCGCCGTCGCGACCGAGGACGAGGCGGTGGAGGACGACCGAGACGCAGCCGGACGCGAGCTCCAGGCCCTGGCGGTGGGGCCGATCGATGTCGTCCTCGGAGTCAGCGCCGGCGGAAGCACCCCGTACACGCTCGGGGCGATCGACCGGGCCAGGGCCGCGGGCTCGCTGACGATCGGCCTTGCCTGCGTCGCCGGCTCGGAGCTGGCGCGGCGCGCGGACCGGGCAATCGAAGTCGAGGTAGGCCCAGAGGTGATCGCCGGCTCCACCCGCATGAAGGCGGGCACGGCCCAGAAGCTGGTCCTCAACACCATCTCGACGATCGTCATGGTGCAGCTCGGCAAGACGTTCGGGAACCTGATGGTCGACGTCCAGGCATCGAACGAGAAGCTGCGCGCGCGGGCCTGTCGCGCGGTCGCGCTCGCGACTGCGGCGCCCGAGGAAGAGGTCGCGGCGGCGATCGCCGCGGCCGAAGGCGATCCCAAGGTGGCGATCGTGTCGCTGCTCGCGGGTGTGGACGTCGAGGCCGCGCGCTCCCGACTGTCGGCGGCGCACGGCGTGATCCGCGAGGCGGTCGCAGATGTCGTGGGTTGAAGCCGAGCTGCGCGAGCAGCCTGCGGCGCTGGAGCGGTTTCTTGCCGCGGAGTCCGAACACGCCGCGGAGATCATGCGTGGACTCGTCCTCGACGACGTGCGCTACCTGCTGATCGTCTCGCGCGGAAGTTCGAGCAACGTCGCCCGGTACATGCAGTACCTGTTCGGAACGGTAAACCGGCTCCCCGTCTCATTCGCGACCCCGTCGCTCTACACGGTGTACGACACGCCACCGGCGCTCGGCCCCGCCGCGGCGATCGGCATCTCGCAGTCGGGCGCCTCCCCTGACGTCGTCGCCGTCCTCAACGAGGCGCGCCGCCAACGACGACCGACGCTCGCGATCACGAACGACCCCGACTCTCCTCTCGCTCGGGCCGCGGACTACATCCTTCCCTTGCACGCCGGCAAGGAGCGCGCCGTCGCGGCGACCAAGACCTACCTCAACTCGATCGGAGCGGTCGCGCTGCTTTCGGGTGCGCAGGACGGTGAACGACTACGTGACCTTCAGGCGATGCCGGACAGGATCTCCGAGCAGATCGACCGCTCGCTTGCTTCAGCTCACCTGCTCGACGCCTACCGTGAGGTGGAGGGCGGCAGCGTGATCGCGCGCGGTGTGAACTACGGCACAGCGTTCGAGATCGCGCTCAAGATCCGCGAGCTCTCGGGAGCGCAGTTCGAGGCGTTCTCATCCGCGGACCTGCTGCACGGCCCGATCGCAGCCGTGAAGCCGGGCCGCCCCGCGATCGTGATTGCGCCGATGGGCCGAACGCTGGCGAGCATGAGCGCGGCCGTCCAGAACGTTCGCGACCGAGGATCCGACGTCGTGGCGATCAGCGACGATCCCGAATTCCTCGCCGCGGCCGACACCGCTCTCCCGCTCGTCCCCGACGTGCCGGAATGGCTGAGCCCTCTTCTAACGGTTGTCCCGGGTCAGATCGCCGCCGTTCGCCTGGCGACCCTGCGCGGTGCGAACGTCGACAGCCCTGCCGGGCTGACGAAGATCACACTTACTCGCTGAACGCTCGAGGGAGCTCGTGCGCACGAGCTCCCTCGAAACGTACCGCGCCTAGGAGGACTTCATCGGGTCGAGATACACGTCGTCGATCGACGCGGCCGCGCCAACCGCCGTGAAGCGGAAGGACACGGATGCCGTCAGGAGCGGCAGTGTCCCGCCCAGCATGCCGATCGCCGGCGAAGCGTTCCAGGATCCACTCGGCGAGATCGAGCCGCCGTCGAAGATCCCGAGCAGGCTCGAGAGTAGGCCTCGGTAGACGATCTGGACCTTGATCTTGGAGCCGAAGCTTCCTCGGCTGAGGAAGCGCATCTTGCTGGAGAACAGCGAGATGCACATCGGCGGGCTGGTCGCTGACGCGCCCGCAGGCAGCGACAGGGAAAGCTTGTCCGCCGAGTTGTGGAGGTAGAAGGACTCGTTCCCGGAGACGACACGCGCGCCGCCGGTCAGGCTCCAGCCACTCCCGCCTCCTTCGAAGCCACCGTCAGGGGAGAACGCGTAGTTCGAGTAGTCCCTCCAGCCT